>Ga0208391_1000003_pt1 | contig 107592 bp, 96 predicted proteins | sample Knorr_S23_td_Bot_FD_185612 | JGI IMG/M metagenome (GOLD analysis project Ga0208391, IMG submission 185612) | Marine microbial communities from Southern Atlantic Ocean transect - Knorr_S23_td_Bottom_ad_3770_LV_A (SPAdes) (version 2) | ecosystem: Environmental > Aquatic > Marine > Oceanic... | reverse complement strand
TTCGCGGGGCTCGCCGCTTTGAGCGCTTCCCTCTCCGAGCCCGAGGAGCTAGAAGGCCGGCTTCCCGAGGACCGTAGCCAACCTATCTTCGTCGCCCACGGAACGTCAGACCCCCAGGTGCCGGCGGAGAGGGCCCACAACGCGATCAAGTGGTTTGAGAAGTTTGGCTTTCAACCCGAGTATCATGAATACAACATGGGCCACTCGATCAGCGATGAGGTGCTTAACGACTTGATACTGTGGATGGGTAAGATTTTGCCGCCACAGGAACCCGGCAAATAAGTCGAACAGGCGGCCGGTTCAAAGCTTACCCACACCACGAGCCCAGCCATCTCCCGCGGACATCCCTCGCCAGTGGGCATCGCGCCTGTCTTAGTGGGATAATAGACTGGATGACCTTGATTTTCCAACTCAGCCGCCTATTAAGCCTCCGCACCGTGCCATTCCTTTCCTTGGCCATCGCGCCGGCTATGCTGCTCTTGGCCACGGCGGCCTGTGGTGGTGGCGAACCAGCTGCTTTCCCCTCCCCTGAAGCCGACTCGACAATAGCGCCCGCTGCTACCCAGACTCCGCTCCCAGTGGCCACCAGCACACCTCAACCACCCCCAACACCAACCACGGCAGCCCTTTCCGCCGTAAAAAGCTCAATCGTAAGCCTGCCGGGCGACGAGGGCGCCCACCTTACGGCTCTCGAATGGTGGTACTTCAACGGCTTCCTAACCGACGATACCGGCGCCGAATACAGCTTTCACTACGTCACCTTCCAGTCGGTGCTGCCCAACGGCCTTACGCCCCGGTTGTTGCAATTGAGCTGGGCTGACCATGGCAAAAATGTTCACCTAACCGCCGAACGTCCCGCCCTACCTTTGCTTGAAGCAACCCAAGGAGACTTCGCATTCCAGGTCAACGACTGGAGCATGGCCGGAGACGGTAAGAAATATTCCATGTCGTTCAACACCGGCGAGTACTCCGCCGTATTGCAGGCCGTTTCTGAAAAACCCGCTGTCCTGCATCAGGGGAAAGGACTGGTGGAACTGGGCCGCGCCGGAGCGTCCTACTACTATTCGCGAACCCGCCTGAAAATGTCAGGCACCCTGAACATTGGCCACGAGCAAAGGCAGGTCTCCGGTATGGCTTGGATGGATCACCAATGGGGGGATTTCAGCATGACGCCGGTGGGTTGGGACTGGTTGAGCCTACAACTGGACGACGGCTCGGACTTGATGATTTCCCTGGTTTGGGACTCTTCTGACCACCAACCAATCGTCAGCTACGGCACCTACGTGGCGCCCAACGGCCAACCTAGGAATTTGGCCGGTGAAGACATCTCGTTGATCGCCACCGGATCGTGGACCAGCGCCGTCACGGAAACCACTTACCCGGTGGGCTGGGATCTGGAGGTGAAGTCTTTGGACCTGGAATTGACGCTCACGCCGGCGCTCTTGGATTCCGAATTCCAGGGTAGCAAGTTCGTACCACAAGCCTACTGGGAAGGGTCTATCAAGGCGGCCGGGACGCTGCACGGACGGAGTGTGGCCGGAAGAGGCTTCGCGGAGCTGGTGGGCTACGATACCCGGGAGTTCTCGTTCCCGAATCTTGGGGACACCAGGAGATAAAAGGCTACATCACTTAGCCTTGATCGGCCTCACGAATCATTTCCGCCAACCGAGCCTGCTCGCCTGGCACATCTTCCGGTTGCACGGGTATGGGCAGGGCGCTCAACCGCTGCAAAACCGTCGTTTCCAGCACAGACGTCTCCTGGTCCGACAACTCCCACCGCCGAGCTACGTCATCGGCGCCATACAGCACGGCCTGGCGGAATCCATAATCGGCCACGGCCCGATTGGCTATCTCAATCACTTTATCCATTTTGACCTCCCCCCGGACGGCTAGGTAGCCAAGGCCCAGGCGCCACCGTCGATGATGTAGGTGCTGCCGCTGACGTAGGAGGCTTCCTCCGAAGTCAGCCAGGTTATCAGGTTTGCTACCTCATCGGGACGTCCCACCCTTCCCATTGGATGCTCCACGTTTCGCTCTTGAAACGTCTCGGCGCTGGCGGTGCTGCCCCGCATCTGGGGTGTGTCGATACCGCCGGGGGCGATGCAATTGACCCGCACGCCCTGATGGGTGTACTGAGCGGCGGCCACTTTAGTCAGGTGGATCACGCCCGCCTTGCTGACGGCGTAGGGGACAGAATAGGCCACGCCCCGCACTCCTGACATGGAAGAGATATTAACGATGGACCCGCCACCGTGCTCCAGCATCGCCGGTATCGCGTACTTGCAGCAGTAGAACGTCCCTTTAAGATTGGTGTCCATGGTCAGGTCCCAGTCCACGTCCTCTACGTCGACCAAGGGAGGTGTCCGGATCAGGATGGCGGCGCCGTTGACCAATCCGTCCAGCCTGCCGAACTTGGATACTGTGTCCTCTACCATCTGCTTTACTTGGCTGGAACGGGATATGTCGACCCTGGATACCGCCGAGTTCTGGTCGTTACCTTCCATCAATTCCCGGGTCTCTTCCGCCCCCGCCTGATTCCGGTCGGCGACGACTACCTTGGCGCCTTCCTGCCGGAGGCGGTAACAGGTGGCCCGGCCGATGCCCGACCCGCCACCGGTTACAATCACCACTTTATTCTCCATTCTTCCGGCCAACAGCACCTCCCCAGATCCAGATCAGCCTCAAGTTTCTGCCGCGTTGGAGATTATAGCACGGGGAACATCCCCCCAACCCCCCTTTACGAAAGAGGGCGATTCAAGAGACCCTTGCGCCCTCACACCATCGGCGTTATTATGCAAACCTCGTGTGTCCGGACGGCTACACCTAACTTATAAAAAGGATCCGGTGCCTGGTTGACCACCTCGAATCTACGCACACCTCTATACTCAGCTCATGTCGCCTTGGGAGCACGCATCGTTCCCTTCGGCGGGTGGGACATGCCGGTGCAATACACCGGGATCTTGGGGGAGGTGGCCGCGGTCCGTACCGGCACGGGTTTGTTCGACGTGTCTCACATGGGCCGACTATACATCTCGGGGCCCCGGGCCACGGAGTTTCTGGACTGGGTGCTCACCGGCTCAGTTGAAAGCCTCCGGGTGGGCCGTGCCCGCTACTGCATGATCTGCAACGAAAAGGGTGGGGTGATCGACGATACGATCTTCTACCGGTTGGCTGAGGACCGGTACCTGCTTATACCCAACGCCGGCAACCGCGATACGGTAGTCGCCTGGTTCCAGCGTTGGCTTGATGAAAAACTCCCCACCGGTTGTGAGATCGAAGACCGCACCGAAGCCACGGCCTTGCTGGCGCTGCAAGGCCCAGCCGCCGCCGAGGCCATGGACCGTCTATGCAGCGAACCTCCATCGTCTATGCGCCCTTTCTCCTGGCAGGAGAATCAATTTCAGGGTACGCCGGTACTGCTAGGACGCACCGGTTATACCGGAGAAGACGGCTTTGAGATAGTGGCCGACGCGGACCAAGCCGCGTCCCTCTGGCAGACATTGACGGAGCACGGAGCGACGCCCTGTGGATTGGGGGCCAGAGACGTGCTCCGATTAGAGGCAGGCCTGCCTCTCCACGGGCACGAGATAGACGAAAATACCACGCCCATCGAGGCCGGTCTGGAGAGATTCGTTCGGTTCGACAAGGAGTATGTGGGCTCCGATGTTCTACGCGGCCAGCATGAGAAAGGTGTGGCGCGCAAGCTCATCGGTCTGAAGATGCCGGGCCGGAGCGCCCCAAGAGCGGAGTACGCCATCCTGGACCAAGGCCAACCCGTCGGCAGGGTTACCAGCGGCAGCTACTCCCCCACTCTTGACACCAGCATTGCCATGGGCTACGTTGGCGCGAGCCGCGCCGAAGCTGGGACGATGCTGGAAGTGGATATACGAGGCCGCACCGCCCCAGTTGAAGTGACGCCTCTCCCCTTCTACACAAGGCCAAGGAGATAGCAGATTGAGCCCCGACGACCGCAAATACTCAAAGGAACATGAATGGGTCAAGATGGAGGACGCCACCCAAGCCTTGGCCGGAATCACCGTATACGCCCAGGACCAGTTGGGGGACATCGTCTATGTAGACCTGCCCAAGACCGGCGCGACCATCAGATTCATGGAGAAGATGGGCGAAGTGGAGTCGGTAAAGGCGGTTTCAGATCTGTTTTCTCCAATCACCGGTGAGGTAACCGAGGTCAACGAACGCCTGCTTGACCATCCGGAGTTGGTCAACGAAGACCCACTGGGAGAAGGCTGGATGATGCGAGTGACCGTCTCCGATGCCGCCGAGTTGGACCAGCTTATGTCGGCCGAAGAGTACGAGGCATTCCTCAGCGGTTTGTCGTGACCGTCTCCAACCGGGCGGCAGACTCTTCGTCTAGTGCCCCATTCCAATTCCCGTATATCCCGAATACGCCCGATGAACAGGCGGCGATGCTGGCTACCTTGGGAGTCGCGTCCATCGACGAACTGTTCCAGGACATTCCGGAGGAGTTCCGCAACCCACCCCTGGACCTCCCTCAACCAATGTCCGAATTGGAAGTCCAGAAGGAACTGGACGGTTTGGCGTCACGAAACCGGGCGTTGGCCAGCGGTCCCTCTTTCCTAGGCGCGGGCTGTTACAACCATTTCATTCCAGCCATCGTCAAAGCGTTGATGACCCGGGGCGAGTTCCTGACCGCGTATACGCCCTACCAAGCGGAAGCCAGCCAGGGCACGTTGCAGGTCATCTACGAGTTCCAAACCCTGATAAGCCACCTCTACGGCATGGAGGTGGCCAACGCCGGGATGTACGACGGCGCCACCAGCCTGGCCGAAGGGGTACTCATGGCCTGCCGGGTGACCCGGCGGAGCCGTGTGGCCGTTGCCGATACCCTGTCCCCTTTTTACCGGCAAGTGATTGGGACCTATTGCCAAGCCCAGGGGATAGAGATTCAAAGTGTCTCGCCCAGCCCATCACCGGCTCTCGACGGGGAAACGGCATGCCTGGTGGTCCAATACCCCAACTTCTACGGTTATATCGAAGACTTGGCCGGGCTGACCGAGGCCGCCCATGCCCAGGGAGCGTTGATCGTCGTTTCCGCCGACCCAATGGCGATGGGGATGTTCCAGCCGCCCGGCCATTACGGGGCCGACATCGTCACCGGCGAGGGTCAGCCGCTAGGCATACCTCCCAGCTACGGCGGTCCTTACGTCGGCCTTTTCTCCACAAAACAGGAATACATCCGGCAGATGCCCAGCCGCCTATCGGGCCGAACCTTGGACAACCAGGGGAGGACCGGTTACGTGCTGACCCTGCAGACACGGGAGCAGCACATCCGCCGGGAGCGGGCCACCAGCAACATTTGCACCAACGAGGCTCTGTACGCCTTGGCAGCGACCATTTACCTGGCCGCTTTAGGTAAACAAGGCCTGCAAAGTGTGGCCGAGCTCTGCTACCAAAAGGCCCATTACGCCGCCGCCCGCATCGCCCAGTTGCCCGGCTACACCCTACCAATCCAGGGCACGTTTTTCCAAGAATTCGTGGTCCAGTGTCCCGTCCCACCAACCAGTATCAACCGCCGTCTTCTTGAACAGAACATTTTGGGTGGTCTAGACCTAAACGAAGCGTATTCCAACGTCCCCCCTTCAGAAGGGGGGACCACCGGTGGGTCGCCGTCCCAACCGGCGGGAGACTTCACCAACGCCATGCTTCTATGCGTTACCGAGATGAACTCCCGACAAGAGATCGACGCGCTGGTAGAGGCGCTGTCGGAGTTCAGCCGATGACCGGCGGCGGCAACCGGGACACTACCAAGCTGCTGATGGAGCGCAGCGTTCCCGGACGCGTGGGAGCGGTGCTGCCCCAGCCGGACGTGCCCGCCCAACCCCTTCCTGACCCATCGTTGTTGCGCACCGCATTGGATCTGCCGGAAGTATCCGAGCCGGAAATCGTTCAGTACTTCACTGCGTTGAGCCAGCGCAACTTTTCCATCGACACTCATTTCTACCCCTTGGGTAGCTGTACCATGAAGTACAACCCCAAGATTAACGACGAGGTGTCCTTCCTGCCGGGACTCGCTGGGATCCATCCGCTGCAACCGCCGGAGTCCGCCCAAGGCGCGTTGGAGCTCCTGTACCGGCTACAGGGATTCCTGGCCGAGATTACCGGGCTGCCGGGAGTAGGTCTGTCTACTTTGGCCGGGGCCCACGGCGAGCTGGCCGGCATGTTGATGATGCGGGCCTACCATCTGGCCCGGGGCGACACCAACCGCCGCCAAGTGCTGATTCCCGACAGCGCCCACGGCACAAATCCGGCCTCGGCGGCCATGGCGGGGTTCGACGTGGTCACCGTGGCTTCCGACGATCAAGGGAACGTGGACCTGAAGGCCCTTCACGAGTTGGTTGGACCAAACCTGGCCGGAGTGATGATAACCCTGCCCAGCACACTGGGGCTGTTCGACACCGGAATAGTAGAGGTCTGCCAAACAGTCCACCAAGCCGGTGGGTTGGTTTACGGCGACGGCGCCAACATGAACGCTCTGCTGGGCCGGGTGAAGCTGGGGCCACTGGGTTTCGACGTTGTCCACCTGAACCTGCACAAGACCTTCAGCACACCCCATGGCGGCGGCGGTCCCGGCGCGGGGCCGGTATGCGTGACCGACTCCCTTATTCCCCATCTACCAGCCCCGGTGGTAACTCAAAGCAGCGGCGACGGCGCGCCGGTGTACGGTTTAGCGGCGCCGGAGAGAACGATTGGCAAATTGAGCGGCTTTCACGGGAATTTTGGCGTACTGGTTCGCGCTTTCACCTACATATTGACGCTGGGCGGAGAAGGATTACGCGCCATCAGCGGCAACGCGGTGCTGAACGCCAACTACCTGATGGACGCCCTCAAGGACACTTACTACCTGCCCTACGACCGCCGTTGCATGCATGAGGCCGTCTTCTCCGCCGATTGGCAGAAGGCCCGGGGCGCCAGCGGCTTGGAGATCGTCAAGAGGCTTCTCGACTACGGCTTCCACGCCCCCACTCTGTACTTCCCGCTGATCGTTCACGAAGCGCTGATGATCGAGCCAACCGAGTCCGAAACCCGGGAAACCTTGGACGCATTTATCCAAGCGTTGCGAGACATCGACCGGGAAGTCACCGAAAACCCCGAACTGGTTCGCGGCGCACCCCACACCACCCCAGTGTCCCGCCTAGACGAAGCCACCGCCGCCCGGCAACCAGACCTAAGGTGGCGCGCGGCGGGGTAGATTGGTGTAGATTGCGATAGGTGGTTCGACGGGCTCACCACGAACGGAGGGGACTCTTCCTTACGTTCGTCCTGAGCTTGTCGAAGGACCGGGACTACCAAGTTTAACAAGCCAGAAGTTCACCCCCCGCTTTTCTCTGCCTCCAGAGCCGCTCTCAGGACATCTTCGTCAACCCTCACTTCAACTCCGGCCCGCTCTTCCTGCAGCAGCATGGCCACACGGGAGTCCCGGTCTCCCCATCCCCGGTTCATGGCTTCCGTCATCTCTTGTAAGGCCAAGTTGGCCAGGCGCATAGGCACGTCGTATTCCCGGCCCACGCCCACCGCCAGATCCACGTCCTTCCGGGCCAATCGCAGGGCGAAGTCCGGTGGGTCGAACTTTCCGGGCAGTAAGTGTTCCGCCAACCCCTCGAAAGTCCCCCGGCGGCCTTGCGCACCCCGTCGCACCGCTTGCCACAGGGCCAGGGGCTCGACCCCCGCCTTCACTCCCATGGTGAACACCTCGGCCAAGGCTGTCTGGATAACGTAGCCGGCGCAGTTGTGCACCAATTTGGCCACCGCGCCGCAGCCGATGGGTCCCACGTAATAGGCCTTGTCGCCAATGGCGTCCAACGCCGGACGGCACCGGTCGAAAACATCCTTGTCTCCGCCAACCCAGATCGCCAGGTTGCGGCTCTCGGCCCCTCTCGGGCCGCCGCTGACTGGCGCGTCCAGCACCTCGACACCTTGGCCCGACGCTATGTCGTGGAGACGACGGATCAGGTTGGGCGTGCTGGTGCTCAGGTCGAAGTACACCTTTCCGGCGGACATCCCTTGGAGGATGCCGTCCTCACCCAGGAACACCGCCTCAACCTCGGTGGGGCCGGGCAGAGAGGTGAACACGATATCGCTGGCCTCGGCAACCTCTCGCGGCGAGTCCGCCCAAGTCGCTCCCGCTTCCAGATGCCGGGTGGCCGACTCCCGGCGTATGTCGTGGACCACCAATTCATGTCCACCCTGGATAGTATTGAAGGCCATGCTCCCGCCCATGGTCCCCAGGCCGATAAATCCTACTTTCATTCTTTCCTCCGGTAGTCCGGTGCGCTACCTACGCACCGGTGTTAGCCCCATTATCGAGTAGCACCTTCCCCACTGCAAGGGCCGGTGGGAGGGGTCTCTGGCAACCCAACATGGACGGCGCAACCTTTGATGGGCTATCCTAGAGGCAGTTGCTCAAATACACGTGAATTGGCGGGATCGACATGCTAGATCAGCAGGAAAAACTTTGGGATTATGACGCGGTGGAGGTTGGGCAGGCTGGTCCGACCACCGAAGTGGAGATTACCGAGGAGAACATCGCGGAGTACGCGTTGCTGGCCCAAAACCCAGACCCGCGGTTTCAGCGTCCGGGCGTCAGCCGGGAGTACGACGGGGCTATGCTGGCAATGCCCACCATGGTCATCACTTACGCCCCGTTAATGCGAGAGGAGATAGCCGAAGCCAACGGGTTCGTAGCCCAGGAGCGGTCCAACACGAACCGCCACCAAACCCCTTTCGCCAAGTGCGAGATACGGTGGTGGGGTCCGGTCAAGGCCGGGGATACCATTACCGGCAGCCGCCGCGTATTGGAGAAGTACGACCGCCGGGGCAGCAAGTTCGTCACCTTCCGGGTAGAAGCGGCCAATCAGCACGGAGAAAAAGTCGCCGAGTACGATTACACCTGCATCTTCGGCTACGCTCAGGGTAGTAAGTCGGTCCCCCAGATCCCAGGCTCGGCGGAACCGCAACCGCTTACCGGCAATCCAGGGGGGCAAGAGCTGGCCATGTCTTCGTCGGCGTTATTATCTTTTGACGCGCTGTCCGAAGAGACCCAACTAGCGCAGATGTCCATCTCTGAAAGTCAGGAAATCATCAATCGGAAGTCCGATTTCCGCTTGAGCGGAGAACCCAATCCCATCAATATTCACAACAACGAAGAATTTGCCCGGCAGAACATCTTCAGCGGCACGGTGTCCTCCGGTCCCGCGGCCATGTCCTACCTAGACCAGATGCTACAGATATCCTTTCCCCTGAGCGCCTTTTACCAGGGTGGACAGTTGCTGATGCGAGCCATCGAGCCTTTCCGCGCCGGCGACACCGTGACGTTCCAGGGGGAAGTGACTGCCAAAGACGCCGAGAGCGCCGGCCGCATCGTCGAGTGCCGGATAAAGGGCATCAACCAGCGCGGCGACTTGGTCAACCTGTCCGACGCCAAACTGATGCTATCCGTATAAAACCGAAGTGAAATCCTCTACTAGCGCCCTGCGGGAATCCGTCCGTATACTCGCTCGGGGGGCACCAGGAACACCACGGCGTCCTGCTCCACCATCGCGCGGTCGTACTCTTCCCAATCGGGATGGTCTTTGTCGCCACAGGCCCTGAAAACCTCCCGCAGCAGCACCCGCAACTCTTCAGCCGGGGTATTACGGCGGTCGAACAACTGGGCCTGACCCTCGACGGCAACGCAGCCTCGCCAGTCGTCGCTAACCGACAGAACCGTGCATTGCGGATTGCGCCGCAGGTTGCGCACCTTGGCGGAACTGCCTTGCACTGAGACGAACGCGGCGTTCCCTTTGTAGGCGCCGACCACAACGATGCTGGTCTGTACCGCCCCGTTGCGTTGCATCGTGCTGATCACTCCCCGGTGGTTGGTTTCCATGAATGGCCGGGCATCCTCGAATTCCATCAGTTCACCTCAATCCAGCTTGCCCGCGCCGGGCGTATGGCCAATAGGCCGCGATAAATATCAGCCAAGAATACTCCTGGCTGATTGGGATTGTTATACCATAGTTGGCCCACTCTCGCTTGAGATTCGAAACAATTGCTGAACCCGACTATATCTCGGCCAGACTGCGCGACAGCAACAGCGTACAATGATTATTAACATGATTAGGCGTAAAAAAAGCTTCTGGCTGGTTGTGGACGTGGCCTCGTGACGCGGCCAGTACGGGAACAGTAGGGATGGTCCGGCAGCGATTCACGGGCATCATAGCTTTGGTCCTAATGACGGTTATATTGAGCTGCAGCGGCTCGGAAGCCGCCGATCCCACGCTCGATCCGTCACCGCAGGCGGACGTGCCTGGTACGCCCAACGTCGAGGCGACCATAGCCGCGGCATTGGAATTGGGCGCGCTGCCCGATGCCGAGCCTGATTCCCCGTCAGTTGTGGACCCTCGGAACTTCCCATCGGGCCTGGCAACCATCCTCGCGCCGCCGCCGCTGGCATTGGACACGCCAGTCCCTCCCACCGCGACTCCGGCGCCTACGTTCACGCCGGAACCGACCCATACGCCAAAGCCCACTCCAGTTCCCACACCAACACCGGTCCCGACCGCCACGCCGGAGCCGACTCCCGCCCCGACTCTGCCCGTCCCAACGGCCACTCCCGATCCAACTCCGACTCCCTTCCCGGTAACCAAGTTCAAGCCCAATTTCACCGGCTTGATCCCCTCGGTGGATTCCCGCGTTACCGAGCTTCGTTTTTTCGAGTCCGGCGATATCCTCCTGCCTACCGCAGACAGGGTCTACCGGCGGACCTTAGCACAGTCGACAACCCGATCGGTCGCTTGGGAATTGAACCTTGCCCACCCGCCCCCGGCAAACGAGAAACAATTCACCCTCAAAGCGGTGTACTACCGGCCTGACGGCAGTGTGCTGAACAGCTTGACCCACAACGCTAGCATTCCTGCTGGTTCAATTCTTAGTTCCGGCGCCTTAGCTTGGGGATGGACCTTGCCTGGCAATTAGCCAATCGGCGTCTACAAAGTTGACCTGAACGTCGATTCCAAGTTGGTGGCCTCCGGAGAATTCGAGGTAGTTGACCTCCTTATCCCGTTTTCCGGCCGATTCTTGGCCATCCGCGATGACCTTACTTGGTCCACCGGCTCACTTACATACGACAACCAGCGAGACCTGGAGAGCCTGGCAGCGCTGATGAGAACAGACCCGAACATGGCTGCCACAGTCGCGGCCTATCCTTGGATCCTATCCGGCCCAACCGCCGCTAACCGGGGGCTTTGGAATACTTGGCGTTGTTGGCGGAGCAGGATCTGATCTTGGCCATGCAGTTGGCTGGGATGCCATGGATAAAGGACGGCCTCAACACGGACGAGCTCGCTGTTTTGGGGGACCTCAAATCGTTGGCTACTCAGGATTTATTCTTATTGCAAAATCTCACCCGGAGTAACTGGGTGATTAAAAGCCCCTCCGGAGATGGCCGCCAAGCCCTTCGGAGTATCAACAACCTGTCCCTTCGCGACAAGTCCCTGGCCAGGTACGTCACATCTTATGCCTGGGCCGGCGAGGACATCTCTACCCACGAGTCCTATGCGATAAATTCCATCGACGAAATCCATACGCTCGACGCCGCGCTGGGCGTGACCGTGGCCGGCTTCCCCTGGGTCGTCGACGAGATATCCAAACGGGAACGGGCGGCGCTGTCGGACCTTGCGGGTATCGCCGCGAAAGACACGGCCGTGGCCAAAGTGGTTGCGGGCTTGCCCTGGCTCACCTTTAACATTAGCCAAGACGAAGGCGAGGCATTGACCCGTCTCCGAGAACTCCTGTCCCAGAATGCGTCGGTAGCCAAACAGGTGGCCGGGATGCCCTTTTTATCAACGTCCTTTGAGAGCCAAGACAAAGACGCTCTCCTGTCCCTGCTCCACCTGGCCGTCAACTTCCCCACGGTATTGACGCTGATAGCGCAGCAACCTTGCTTCTTGGACGGTCTCGACGACCAAGAAGCAAAGTTCGTGATCGTGGTGGGTACGCCCAAGGGCCGATTTTTCGGGCCGGAAAGCTTTACCAAGTTGATCGTAAAGCACCAAGTCGAATCCCGGATTGCCACGATGCCATTAAGCGGAGAGGTTCGTCTGACTTATATCCAGTCATCCTTAGATCCGGGAACCGGCGAGCTTGTGGCCCAGGTGGAAGACGCCATGCGAACCATGGAGAGCTTCATGGGCGTCCCCTTCCCCCGGCAGGAGGTTATTCTACTTCTAGCCGCGCCCTTGGAATTAAATAAGCCCTTAGATTTCGAATTGACCGGAATAAACCGGGGAACTCATATACTGGTCAATTCGGAACTCGGCAGACAAGGCGACACCAACCGAATCATCACCCACGAATTAGCCGGCTATTACTGGTGGCCCCAAGAGGCGCCACGTTGGTTCCAAGAGGGCGGCGCCTCTTTTCTTGCCAGCTATGTCCGGAACACCCTTTACGGCGAATCCCTGGAAGACCGGTCGATCTACACGCTGAGTAGAGCGGTAAGCGTCTGCAAATCGACCGGTCTTCAGTCGATCCAAGGTCTGATCGACCGGTTGGCGGTGGATGGTCTGACTAAGCACCAGGCATCACCCTACTTCACTTGCAACGATAACCAGGGAGAAAACCTATTCTTGGATCTATACAATACTCTGGGCTCGGAGTCTTTCCGGTCGTCCTGGAAAGAACTGTACGAGTTGGCAAAACGGGAGGGCCGGGCCGTTAACGAAACACAGATATACCGGGCATTCCTCAGGCATACCACCACTGATACAGTCGATGAGTTCAACGACTTATACGGCCGTCTGCACGGAGGGGTCTTTGAGGGGTAATCGTTTGTCTGACGCTGAAATCATCAGAGTTTAAATCCCTGGAATCTAAATCCTCGGAGAGTCTGCATTCTATGGAACTGAAAGAGTTGGGACGCACCGGCGTTATGGTGCCGGAGATTGGGCTGGGCACTTGGAAATACAGCGGCGGCTCCGCGCCCCTGCTCCGGGGGATTGATCTCGGCGCCAACTTGATAGACACCGCTGAGATGTACCGAACCGAAGACGCGGTGGGGCAAGCCATCGCCGGACGCCGCGACGACGTTTTCCTTGCCACCAAGGTTTTGGGCAGTCATCTTCGCTACGACCAGGTGTTATGGGCCGCTGATGAGAGCCTGCGCCGATTGGCCGTGGATCGTATCGACCTTTATCAGATCCACTGGTCCAACCGCAGCGTCCCCATCTCCGAAACGATGCGGGCGATGGAGGAACTGATCGACGCCGGAAAGGTCAGATACATTGGGGTAAGCAACTTCTCCGTCAATGAACTTCAAGAAGCCCAGGAAGTAATGACCAAACACCCCATAGTGTCCAATCAGGTCCTTTACAACCTGAACTCCCGCCGCATCGAGCAGGACTTGCTGCCCTATTACCAGGAGCACCATATCACAATTATCGCCGATGGCTCTCTGGCCACCCCCTCTCGCTTTCTTACAGACCGCCGGCTCAAGATCCTAGAGCAGGTGGAGGCCCAGACAAACAGGACTATGGCCCAAGTGGCTCTGAACTGGTGCACCTCTAGGACTAACGTAATCGTCATCCCGAAGTCCAACAGCGTCACCCGGACCGAAGAAAACTGTACCGCATCGGGCTGGCGTCTGTCTCCGGCCCAGGTCCGGACTCTGGACGAAGCCTTCGCCTAGTGAGCCCTATTGGAGTAAACCCTACCCTCAAGTTGACAAACCATGGGGGACACGCTAGGGTAGCCACTGGGTTATCGCCTCACGCCTATGTCTCCAACTCTGGTATTCTCCCCTTGCCCGGTTTCGCATCTCGCAAGTCTCGGTCTTGATGAGATATATGCCAAACCAACCCTTAGAAACCGTGGGCACCCAGGAGTTAATCATGCGGCCCGGTTTTGAAACAGGCCATGAGCTCCCTAGCGCTGGCTCCCCAGGCGAGCCCGGGGCCGCGGTTACACCACAAAACGGCGAATACACAATCTCGGTGAGGTCTCTTTGGAAGGTGTTCGGCAAGAACCCGGAAAGGGCACTGGAAGCCCAAAACCTTCAGAAAAGCAGAACGAAGATCCAACAAGAGCTTAATCTGGTGGTAGCCCTCAAGGATGTCACATTTGAGGCTACTACCGGAGAGACTTTCGTTGTCATGGGCCTTTCTGGGAGCGGTAAATCTACCCTGGTGCGTTGTCTCATACGACTCATAGAGGCAACTTCGGGGGATATCCTTGTTGATGGGGAGAACATAATAGACTACGACTCAAACCAGCTGAGAAACTTCAGGCGCTCAAAGGTGGCCATGGTCTTTCAAAACTTTGGCCTGCTGCCACACAAGAACGTTTTGGATAATGCCGCCTACGGGCTTGAAGTCCGTGGCGTGGGCAAGGAACAGCGGTACGAAGTTGCCTCAGAAATGCTGGCGAAAGTGGGATTGACCGGCTGGGAAGGGTCCTATCAAAGGGAGTTGAGTGGCGGCATGCAGCAACGGGTGGGCCTGGCACGGGCCCTGGCCCTGGACCCTGAGATTTTGCTCATGGATGAACCGTTCAGTGGTCTCGACCCGCTGATCCGGCGCCAGATGCGTGGCGAGCTAGCCTCTCTCCAAGAAGAGATCCAGAAGACCATCATCTTTATCACCCACGACCTGGATGAGGCGGTTACGGTAGGCGACCGGATCGCCATAATGAAGGACGGGGAAATCATACAACTGGGCAGCCCGCAGGACATTATCATGAACCCCGTCGACGACTTTGTTAAGGAATTCACCCAGGGCATTCCCAAGACCAAGGTAATCAACGTCGCCAGTATAATCAGCGAACCAGAGCTGATTATAGCGGATTGGCGACGCATAGAGGATTTGGTTGCTCAGATGGACCGCGCAGGTACTGAATATGCGATTTGCGTGGATACCGACAACAAATACATCGGCGTTATCCCCAAGCAGAAAGTAACACTCCTGGCTGGACGACCAGCCGGAGACCTCACAGACATTCTCCACACCGATGTGGCCACTGTGCACCCGGAAACTCTGCTAGAACAAGCCCTCGCTGCTCTGGTGGATGCCACCATTCCCATTCCTGTAGTCGACGGAAGCAATTGCTTCCTGGGTGTAGCAGCGCAAAGGGATATACTTATGGTCATTGCCGCCAACCTTTAGTCCCCACCCTATTCGTTCCCACCCTCCGCCAGCTTACACTCCTCAATATAAATAGAGATGGGCACCAGTTGCCGATGCCGATCCGCCAATCCTGGCAGTCAATGAAAGCAATACGTTCATCGCCCCTAACAGATAGACTTGTCCAGGGTGAAAGTAAAATCTTTGTGGACTGTGGTGAGTACGGTCATTGAATTTCCATCCTCAGCGAAGCGAGTGAAATATGGGAATCAAATTCAGGAAGATCGCCAACCTGATCACCGGCAAGGGCGCAACACGCGCCAGCGAAAATGCCGAGAGAATTCGCAAGATGGCCATAATCGCGGCCGTCATCGGCATTGCACTCCTGGCCTCGTTCCTTGTTCACAAGTACGGCGTCACCGGTGCGCTAAAGTACCCGACGAACTTGGGACCTGAGCTTACCGGTCTCCTAGACGGGGGATTTCAGTGGATACTTGTAAACGGGGAATGGTTCTTTGACGCCATCAGCGACAATTTGAAGATTGCCCTCGGCAAATTGAGAGACTTCTTGGTCTGGATCCCTTGGCCTGTGGTCGTAGCTTTGATCTTCCTGCTCGGCTGGAGAATAGCCTCCTTTGCCGTTGGAATAGCTTCAGCCCTGGGAATGGTAGCCATCGGATTGGTCAATCTTTGGGAGCCGGCAATGGTCACAGTAGCCATTATGATGGTATCAGTGTCCATTGCCATTGCTTTCGGCATCCCTATGGGCATATTGGCGGCAAGTAGTAATTCGGTGGAAAAACTAATTCGTCCTGTATTGGACGGTATGCAGACGATGCCCAGCTTCGTTTACCTAATCCCAGGCATCATGCTCTTTGGCCTCGGCAATGTGGCAGCAATCCTGGCGACTGTGCTCTACGCCCTTCCACCGTGTATAAGGCTGACCAACTTGGGGATACGGCAGGTCGATCCTTCAGTCGTGGAGGCCGGCCGGTCGTTCGGCTCAAGCCCATTCCAGTTACTTTATAAAGTGCAGATTCCTATGGCCGTTCCGACCATCATGGCAGGGATCAATCAGACCGTAATGATGGCCCTGGCCATGGCTACGATTGCGGCCATGGTGGGTGCAGGAGGCCTGGGTATAGAAGTGCTACGGTCTATGGGTCAACTTGAGGAAGGCGAAGCTTTCGTGGCTGGGACAGCAATCGTTATCATGGCGATTATCATCGACCGAATCTCCCAGGGATACGTCCTGTCACGCAGCGACAGTTGATCTCAGGCCCAACTCCACGCCAGGGCAGACTTGGAACAAGGGTAATAGAAAGGAGCCCCCGTCACGACGGGGGCTCCTTTCGTCAGAATCGTAATCTGCTTTTCGGGGCGCGGCAGTTAATCCTCTTTGGCTAGGGCAGCTTTGACATTGGCCCAGACATCGACAGGAACCCAGTCCCTCCAGGCATCGTTGTTCTTTAAATACCAGATGCCCGTGGCAGAGTAGATTTCTTCGCTCGATCGTCCTGCGTTTTTAAGTGCTTTTTTATTTTCACCGTACCATCCCTCTGCTGCCAGCTGGTTGCCGGCGCTCCAATCCCAATTCTTGAAGAATGTAATCAATTCTGGAGCGTCTGCAACTAACTCAATATTCATCGCAATCATGATTTCCGCTGCGGGGAATGCGCATCCATGCACAGGAGAGTTATCAGTGCATTCCGAAGGGTCTGGCTGTTCCAAATCTCGCATATCTAATTTGTGGGCTAACGCCGTTGGTCCCCAATAATAGAAGAGGATTGCGTCTTCTTTAGCAAATGCTCCTTCGATGGCAGCAGCCAAAGCCCCTGACGTACCAGGATCACGCAATACCACGTGGTCTTCCAAACCCATCCCGACTATTTGCCCTACCCCAGTGTCGGGTGAGCCATCTTGCATGGTACGACAACCCCAGCCAGCTATGCACCCGAGTAGTACTGCTTTACCACCATCTTGTTCGAACAATGAATTGAATTCGTCGTTCTTCAAATCTTCGATAGAATTGAGTTCTGGGTTGGCATCCTGGAGATAACCCGGGATAAGGAAGGAACTTTGCCAGTTATCTTCCAGGCTTTTGCCAACTGGAATCACTTCGCCTGCCTTAACAGCTTCATTCCACGCTGCGTCTTGGTTGGGAAGCCAGATCTCCATGGTTATATCTACGTCGCCCTTACGAAGGCCCTGGAACAGCGGTAAGGTCGAACCTTCTATCTGCGAAGTGGGATATCCATAACCATGTTCAACAATATATCGGGCCACACCGTTCTGGACTAATGCGCTGTCCCAGTCCAACCCACCAAAAACGATTTCTCTTTTGTCCTTGACCGGCGGTGCTATCTGGACTTCTACGATTCTCTCTACGATTACCTCTTTTATGACCTCTACCGGAACTTCTTTGATAACCTGCTTTTCTACGGGTACCTCTTTGATTACCTCTTGCTTGACGAACTTTACTACAGGTACCTCTTTGATGACCTCTTTGATGACTATCTTCTCTACAGGTACCTCTTTGATAACTTCAACTTGTCTGACAGCCTGATCGCTCCCGCCACACGCCGCAACCACCGCAAAAAGGGTAAGCGCGAAGATCAGAAGAATTGCTTTCTTGGTCAGAAAATGGTGAATAAACACGTGGTCGCCTCCAATGTCATCGGCTGGGTACGCAGCGACTACCCTATACTAGAATAAGCGGCGGCGTCAACACCCAAATACCCGTGGCCACGCCAGGCAGTCCCGATTTGCGCCCGTGTAACGACCAAAGGCTTTAGCTCGTCAGTCGCTCTTTCCAGACCTACCGAGGCCGGTCCCCATTGCCAGAGCGGGGAGAATAGCCACCAGCGCAACGCCCGCGGCAACCCTTAGAAAATTGTGGAATAGGGACAGTCCAACGGCGTTCAGGCCCGCGCTGTACTCAGCCAGCCGGGTTTGAACCTCCTCGGCGCTCTCCCCGGGTTGCGGCAGCGGAAACTCCAATTCGGACATAAGTGTCTGGAAATGCTCCACTCCCCAGGCGGACAACGCCGCCAGGCCCAGCGTCATCCCCAACATGCGGGCAACTACCACCAGCGAAGCGGCGGTGGCCCGGTAGTCGTCGGACACGGAGGTAAGGGCCTGCGTCATTATCGGCGAGATCACCAGCCCAAATCCCAATCCGGCAACAGCCAGGTGCAGCGTCAACTGAGGCTCTCCCACGTCCAGTTCCCAACCGCTGACCAGGAACAATCCAAGGGCCGTCAGCCCTAGCCCGGCTACCATAACCGGCCTGATTCCCACCCGGCTCAACACCAAACCGCCAACCACCGCCCCCAAGGGGATGGCTCCAGTGATTCTCAGCAACCACATGGCGCCGGTCAGCGGCGTTTTCCCCATGACGGTGTTGGCCATCAGAGGCACAGTCACCATGGCGATGATCAGGGAGACGCCGACCAATAGTTGGGCTCCGTTGGCCGCCAGAAACGACGTCGCGCGGAATAGGGCGGGCGCGAGCAAGGGTTGCTCCGTCCGGCGCTCCACCGCAAGCAGTAACCCCGCCAAAGCCAGTCCGGCGGCCCCCAAGACGAAGGGAAGCGGCGACGAAAGCGTGAACAGGCTGCTCCTGGACAGCCCTAACGACACGAGAAGCAGGGCCGCCACCAGCAGGGCGCTGCCCAAGTAATCTATCCTATTCTGCCGGTTCGGTTGGTTGGGCAGCCAGAACAGGGCCAGGAACAGTACCGCGCTCTGGGGGACGTTCAGCCAGAATATCCAACGCCAGTTGGCCAGCTCGATGATGGCCCCGCCATAGGCCGGGCCCAGCATGGAGCCGGCCTCCGCCGCGCCCGCCACGATGCCCAAGGCCAACCCCCATTGCTTCCGGGGAAGGGCGCTGCCCGCGATGGCCAACCCGATCGGCACGGTTGCCCCACCGCCCACGGCCTGTATCACCCGGGCGGCGACCATCCACTCCAGGCTTTGAGATACGGCCACCAGGCTGGTGCCTATGACGAACACCACTAAGGAGACTTGATAGACTCGGGTATAGCCGTAGACATCGGCCAGGCGGCCTATCACCGGCATCGCGGCCGTGTAGCCCAACAAGTAGGCGGTGATGATCCAGGACGCCCGGTCCAGTTGGGTTAAAGATATCTTCAGATCCAGCATCAGACTGGGCAGGGCCGTAACCACCACCGTTTGATCCAAGGCGGTAACGAAGGCTCCCAACCCCACAACGGTGAGGATCATGGGCGCCGGCAAAGTGCGAGATGGTCCAATCATCGAGCCCATCAGGCTATTCCGGCGGAGCTATGTCTACCGGCACGTTAACATCGTCAATGGAAAGCAACCTTACGGTTTCCGGCACGTCACCGTTAACCACTGGGCCGGTGATGACCACCCGGCGCAGCAGGCCGTCTGCGCGGTCCACAAACAATTCCAACTTGACCTCAAGGCCCTCCGCCGCGCCCGGCACCAACGATGCCAGGGCTTCAGAACGCACCAGACCGGTGATACGTTGGTATTGCCGGCCTCCCGATTCTTCAACGCCCGACAAAGCAGGATCAGTGACAGCTTCCACTATGCTCGCCAAAGTTTGCCCGAAGTCCAAGAAATTCACCGGCAGAGATTCCGGAGGCACCATACGCCACTGCCCGGTGAAGAGATCGGTCATATATGCCTCTTGCCCAATGATGATAACGTTGATCTCCACAAAAGTGCGGAGGGCCGTTACCTCCGCCTCCACCGTCAGGCGTAGCCGGTCGGGAATATCCACCTCCCCCGTGGCTTTCTTCATGACCAAACCGGGCAGCAGCTGCGTGCTACCTATCTGGTGCTCTAACGTGAAGGCCACCGAGTTTAGCGAGAGCAGGTTGGCCACGGCAAGGGCCAGGGTTGCTTTCGGATCCGGCGGCGGTTCAAGCGTTGGCGTGGGGATGGGAGTTGGAGCCGATCCACACCCTGCCGCAAATGACAGCACCAGGGCCGCCAACAAGCCAAGCAGAACGTGGAATCTCGTTCTCCTAGGGCAGCGGCGTCCGGACCTAAAGTGGCATCCGGGCGAAAGGGAAGATTGTCCGGCCCGCCGCCTAATTCCACGACCAAAAAGCCAGCGACCCAGCTCCAACCTCCACCGGCTCGGAAGACCCGCTGGCTTCGACGACGAATATCCTGGGCCCCGGCGGCGTAGAACCGTTTCGGCCCTCTCTAGACCGGTTCGGGACGATCGCCAAGACCAGACGAGAGCTGTCGGGAGACCAGGGGGAGTGGGAATAAGCGTATTGATCAAAAAAGCTCAGCGTGACCAGCATGTCGTTTGATGGTTGAGCGCGCAGCAGTTCCCGGGCCTCGCCTCCTTCGACGGTTGCGGCCCACCAAACGAACTCCCTGTTACCGCCATCCAGTCCCACCCAGGCAAGCATCTCCCCATTGGGCGACCAATAGAACGCAATGATGCGGCCCTCCGCCACGGTCTTGATCGACCCACCATCACGGGGGACAACCCTCAGCCTATTAAAGGTAGGCGCATTGTCGTTCTGTTGGTCCGCCACCGCCAAGTCTCCACCTTGAGAAGACCAAGCGAAAGCTGCCCTGGAACCGATGTCAAGTGCATTTCTGGCGGTACCGGTAGTGCCCGTCTCGGCGATCAGCAATGACCCCGAGGTCGCACCAGTTCCCATATAAGCCATATATCTGCCGTCGGGGGACAGGGCCGGCACGCGAAACCCCGGATCGGCGTCGATAGGCTGACCCGATGAAGCACCGAAAGGCCGGGTCAAAAATTTAAGCTCATCGGCCACGTGCAACAGCATCGATTGGCCGTCCGCTCCCCAATGGAAGTACAGGGGCGCTCCTGACTCGATCACCGTTGGATCGGTCAATGATTCCGTGTCGGCGGCGAATAGGGTTAATCCTTGTGGAGTACTGGCTAGCACTGCCAAAGTCCGGCTATCAGGCGACCAATAAAGGTAATGGGGCGCATTCTCAGCCACCAAGCCGGGGACTTCGTTCCGAAATACGGTAGTGGCCGCTCCTGTCGCCGCATCTATAACTTGGACAGATATCTCGGGCTGTCCATCGGTTACCTCCATCAAAGAAGCCGCCAGTTTTTTCCCATCGGGCGACCACGTCGGCCAGGAGTAGAAGAAATTCACGCCGCGTGGCTGAGCCATCACCGCGCCTAAAGGACCTCCCTGCACCTGGGTGTCTCCCGCAAGCTTTAGTTGCTCAGAACCGTCGGGGTTCACCAGGAACAGTTCACCGTCCGTTGTCATGAAAGCAATCCGGTCTACGGCCACCTCTTCGCTCTCTCCTTGCTCGACGATCCCAGGCTCCACCACTTTATCAAGTTGTTCTTCGACCGGTTCGCTGGTCCCATTACAAGCGAGAGCCAGCGTCAATAACGAAAGTATAATTACCCAGCCGCCGGTTTTCTTCCCGCTGTAGGAGACCCGATCCAAGTCCATTACCTTCTCTTAGACGGTATCTCCCCAACCTTCACTATTTCCCCGCAGCCGCTCCGCCTCATCTTAGCCGCCTCAGGATACCACCCGCCTTTCCCCCCCGCAACGCCGATATTGGCATGCTTCCGCGGCTTCTAATACGCCAGCCTCAACTCGAATTCCCAGTGGATAACTGACATTTACTTGTTGACAATTTCCAGTTCGGCATGTATTACTGGTCCTCCTCAATACGAACGTCTTCAAGGCCGTTCACACATACCAACTTATTCCCAACTCTGTCAACTCCTGGCGCCAAGTACTCCACTCTCCGAAATATCTACGCCATGTTAAAATAACAAGAGCCACCTACAAACTCGCACCCTTCACCCAAGTTCTCCACACTGTCAACGCTATTATTATTACTCTATAGGTTAGGTCCATTTGATTGATACAGTTAGACTAAATATTCACGCCGGTAGTGGCGGAAACGGTTGTATCAGCTTTCTGCGTGAAAAGTACCGCCCTAACGGAGGCCCGAATGGTGGCGATGGGGGTGGCGGTGGCAGTGCGTACATCAGCGGCGACTCTTCGTTTAATACCCTGCTACACCTGAAGTTCACGAGTACTATCTACGTAGAACGGGGTGGCCATGGACGTGGTAAAGACCGTACGGGACGGAATGGTCAGGACCAGATCATCCGCGTGCCAATGGGAACGTTGATCTGGAAAGAAGATGAGGACGGGGAGAGGTTCTTGTTGGCGGATATCTGTGATACATCTCCAGTAATGGTCGCTCAGGGGGGACGGGGCGGTTGGGGGAACACTCGCTTTGTATCGCCGACCAACCAAGAACCGTTGTTGGCCCAAAATGGTGACCGCGGGGACCGGGAAATCTTATTTCTCGAGTTGAAGCTGCTAGCGGATGTGGGGCTTTTGGCATGTCCTAACGCGGGCAAGTCGACATTGATCTCCCGGTGTTCCAGAGCAAAACCCAAAGTCGCCGAGTATCCGTTCACGACAGTCGAACCGGTGTTGGGCGTGGTAAGCGCCCATGGGCAAGATTTCGTCATGATGGAAGTTCCTGGATTATTGGAAGGGGCACATAGCGGGGTGGGATTGGGCCACCAATTTCTGAGGCATGCTGAAAGGGCTAGGGTTTATATCCATGTAGTCGATGGATTGGCCGAAGATCCTGGCCGGCAATACCAGATGCTCAATAATGAACTGCGCCAGTTTAGTGAGAAACTAGCGGAAAAACCCCAGGTCGTCGTCGTCAACAAGATGGATCTCACCGACGTGAAAGAACTGCAGGACGAGATTGCTGACTCGATACGCCAACGGGCCAAAGAGGATGGAATAGACGACTTGGATGTGTTGTTCATGTCGGCTGTAACCGGAGAGGGAGTGAACGAGGTCTTGGGCAAGGTTGTGGAGTTGCTTGCGGCGACGGCCAAAGAGGCTGCAGAACAAGAGATCGTGCCGGAACCGGTGAAGTGGGGGCAAAGCAAGAGGACCCCGATCCGAGTCAGTCGAGAAGATGGAGTATTCGTTGTGCAAGCCCAGGAATTGGAGCGGCTGGTCGGCATGGCCGATACCAGGGATAGGCGCGTCTTATTGCAGCTATGGGACCAGATGAACAAGAATGGTGTAGCCAGAATGTTGGAGGATGCGGGAATAGAGGCGGGCGATACAATAAGGATCGGCAATTCCGAGATCGGGTGGTTCTAGCGTGCGGGTAGGTGTTCTTGGGGGAACCTTTGATCCGATCCATCTGGGACACCTAAAGATCGCTGAAGAAGTCCGGCTTAAGCTGGACCTGGAGCGAGTCCTGTTCATCCCCACGGGACAGCCAAGGTTGAGAGTGGATGAGTTCCTGTCGCCGGTGGCGGACCGGCTGCGCATGGTGGAGCTGGCGACGTCCGACGATCCGTATTTCCAGGTTTGTGACAACGAGACGCGGCGCAGCGGACCAACGTATACCGTGGATACACTGATCGAGTTGCGAGACAGCCTCGGAACAGACGCGGCTTTGTACTTTATCGTCGGAGTAGATATTCTGAGCCGGTTTCAAGACTGGAAGGAGCCGGAGCGGGTACTGGAACTGTGCAATCTGGTGGTGGTGACCCGTCCGGGTTACGAAGATTTTGAATGGCCCGCCTGGTTAAGCAGTTTCCCCCAGGCCGCTGACCGGTTGACACGGTTGGATACGACCATGGTGGATATTAGCGGGACTGAGATCCGGCGCCGAAGTGGGCAAGGGAAATCGGTGCGCGAGTTGGTCCCTGACTCGGTGGCGGAGTATATTCAAGAGCGGAACTTATACGCGCGTCAATAGCTCAGATACGTTCGTATGAATCTGGGAGGTGGAGTAAGTGAGCGAAGGGGTTGACCGTCTTCTCCAGTTGGCGTTGGAGAAAGGCGCGCTGAAGTACGGAGATTTTACCCTCACTTCGGGCAAAAAGAGCACCTACTATTTCGACGGACGGCTGCTGAGTTTGGACCCGGAAGGGGCCTATTTGATCTCCCGATCCCTACTGCCCGTGCTGCGGCAAGCCGGTGCGGAGGCTGTGGGAGGTCCGACCTTGGGGGCCGACCCGATCGTCGCGTCCATCGCTCTAGCCAGCTACATCAACGAAACGCCGATACCGGCCTTCATCGTCAGGAAGGAAGCCAAGAGTCATGGCACGGGCAAAGGAGTAGAAGGCCCACTGAAGGTGGGCAGCAAGGTAGCTATCATAGACGACACCTGCACCACCGGAGGGTCTCTCTTCCAAGCTATCGAAGCGGCCGAGGGAGAGGGCTGTGTCGTCGTGAAAGTGGTGGCTGTGTTGGATCGCCGGGAGGGTGGGGGAGAGGAGATACGGAGACGAGGCTACGACTTTATCGCCTTGTTGGAGGCCGATCCCGACGGGAAGATTCAGGTAGCCGCCGAATTTATGTAGCAGATAGTTAGTAGCTGGGTTAGCTAATCTTGTCCGGTCCGAACAGATGGGGCAGGGCCGTGATCTCAGCCTGGCCGCTGGAAGGATCGGCAAGCTCCAAGACGTTGCCCGGCGATGCGCTGGCTTTCCGCACGTACGCCATACCGACCAGGCCTAGGCCGTTGGGTAGTTTGGTCACCGAAGTAACCTTACCCACGTCATGGCCGTCATCGTTCAAAGTGTCGCCCTCGGACACGGTGGCGTCCGCGGAAAACTCCAGCCGTACCAGGTGCTTCTGTATCTTCTGGTAAGTGTCCAGCCTGGCGATGACTTCCTGGCCGATGTAGCAGCCCTTGGCGAAATCGATGGACCCGATAAGTCCGGCCTCCAAGGGATTATAAGATTCGCCAAGTTCATGGCCGTACGCGGGCACGGCGTAGCTCAAGCGAACCGCTTCAAGGGCCTCTTCTCCCACCGGCGGGACTCCCGACTTCGATAGGTGATCCCAAACGCCGGCTGAGGCGTCCGGATCCATCAAGAGATCGAAGCTGGGGAGTCCCCCAAAAGGGCGATTGACTATGCGAACTTGGTGGCCGGCCATTTCCGCAGTAACTGAATGATAGGGCGGCAATTCGTTCAGTGAGGTTCCTGCCGCCGATTCCACCGCAGCTTTGCTGGCCGGCCCCAAAACCGACAGCATGGTGGATTCCCCGGTGATATCCTCGACGACGAGGTCCTCCATTATCGTGTATTTGTCCAGCCAGTCGATCACCTGCTGTTGGGCTCCAGGGCTGGTGATTAACAATATATAGTCGTCAACGTTGACCACCCCGATCAAGTCCAGGATGCGTCCCCGGGCGGTGGTCAGGATGGTTGGAGCTCCTTGCCCCGGCTGTAGGTCCAACACTTTGTTGGTGGACAATCGGTTCAGCAGATCCAAGCCGTCGGCCCCGATGGCCCTGAGCCGTCCCGTGTAGGAGGCGTCGTGAACGCCCGCCGCTGTTGTTAAGGCCAGGTACTCTTCTTCGACGGTGCTATACACCGTGGCTAGGTCCCAACCGTGGCGCTCCTGAAATGCTGCTCCAGTGGCGGCGGCAACGGGATGGAGGGCTGAACGCCGTAGAGCCATTGTGTCCTCCGAATCATCCGGAATTTAAAAGACGCCGCCTGTCTCTCGATAGGGCGGCGTCTAAAAGTTCAGTTGTGGTTGACGCTAAACGCTAAAGGAAGTGCCGCAACCGCAAGATGTCTTGGCGTTGGGATTGGTAAAGACGAATCCCTTACCGTTGAGACCGTCGGAGAACTCCAACTCTGTCCCAACCAGATAGATGTAGCTTTTCTTGTCGACCATAACCTTTACGCCATGCTGCTCGATGGTCTTGTCGCTCTCCAATTCCTGGTCGGTGATCTGCAGATCATAGGTCAACCCGGAACAGCCGCCGCCTTTGACCGAGACCCTTACGCCTACGTTCTCTTCGATACCTTGCTTATCCGCGAAGTATTTTATCTTAGTGGCCGCCAACTCGCTAATCTTAACGCCCAGTTCGACGCCGTCCATTGTGATAGCCATTGTATCCTCCAGAGCACTGCAATCCCGTACGGGTCAGCTAGTCTTATTCTAGGTGGGAAGCGGGTTGCAAGTCAAGCTAAGATGACGTGGTCAAGACGGCAGAAAGAGCTTCCATGTCTAAGTTTTGCCGCATGAGCTGGCCGAACCTTTCTACCTTAGTTCGGGAGTAAGGCGTGGCCCGTTCCAAAACGCCCGCTAGGGCCTCGGCGGTGCTCAGCGTGCTTTCCGTCACCGAGATCAACGGCACGTCCTTTTCCAAGGCTTCGGCTTTAACGTAGTCCGAGGGCTCGGAGCCGCCGGTTAATACCAGGCATTTGGTGTCTTCCATCAAGCTGGCCATCTGGATATCGGGCCGCTCCGCCCGGACGATCACTGCCTGGTTGGCGTAGCGTCCATAGTATGTGTGTCCAGCGTCCATTATGTTGCCGCCCAACAAGAACCGGTCGATGCAGGCGTCCGTGTTCACCGGGTCTTGGATCCACCGCCCGCCTAGCTGCTCGGAGATCTGCTGCACAGTCACTCCCAGCATGACACGGTCTTCGGGGATAGCGCCAAATACCGTTGCTCCGGCGGCGCGCAGTTGAGCCAGTGATCCCCGCTCAACGTCTCGTTGCCGATAGCTAGTCACGCCGTTGATGACAAGTCCGGACAAGCCTGGGGAAAAGCTCTCGGCGGCGCTTAGCACCGTCTGGAAGTCCAGTCCGTTAGCGTAGGGGAATATCAACAAGGCCGGGCACGCCAACAGATCGGTCAGGTCGATAGGCAGGGACCAAGGCTCTCCATCCGGTGACACGGCGTCGGGGCCCTCGATCAGGACTACGCCGGCGGTACTTTGAATTTCTGATAGACACTGACGGATGGTTTGGGATTGTTCCTCCGGCAGGAGCGGGCCGTTAGAGCCGTTCCTCGGCAGCGCCAAAGGCGTAGGAACCGGCGGGCCGTCCGTACCGGCAAGGATCGTTTCGGAGATAAATGAGATATCCGGGTCGTTGTCCGGGGAGGTGGAGAATGGTTTGTAATAGGCCACTCTCCGGCCTTCAGCGAGCAGCTGGGTCAGAAGCGCCGCTACCAGGCTGGTCTTGCCGGAGCCGGAAAGATGGGCGGAGACTAGCAATACTCCCAAGAAAACCTCCCGGGGTATACCGGCGGAACTGATGTATTCAGAACTTCAGTCCAGCACATCCTTCTCACCGGTGTGGTAGGGATCGAAACCCTGGGGAAATCGAGTGGTATCGTCGAACTTGGCCATGCTGAGGTCGGAACGGTGGAGACTGGCCCGGTCGAAGTTAGCACCCCTCATGTCGGACATAGTCCACATAGAATCGCGTATCATCGCCTTGGTAAAGTCCGCGCCGGTCATCACCGCCCGGTCCATGTCCGCCCCGTTCATGTTGGCCGACTGAAAGCAAGCGTTGGTCAGATCCGTGCCGCGAAGGTCTACTTCCAACATGGTCGCCATGCTAAAGTCGGCCCCGGTCAGGTCGGCGCTTAGGAAGCAGGCACGCACCACACGGCTCCAGCGAAGGTTGGCTCCTCGTAGCGAAGCCCGCTTAACGTCGGCCCAATACAGATTAACGTTGGTCAAGTTTGCGCCTTCCAAGTTTGCGCCGGCTAGAGTAGCCCTGCCCATATCGGCGCCTTCTAAGTTAGCGCTGGTGAGGTCCGCGCCGGCAAAGCTGGCCCGGAAGAGAGATGCTCCGGCAAGAGAGGCGCCGCTCAGGTTGGCGTTCCTGATCTTACACTCTTTTAGATCGGCGCCGGATAGGTCTACGCCTTCCAGGTCCAAAGCGACTCCCGGGTTCTCTTCACGCCAATCGGCGATGGACTTGGGGCCGGCTTTGACCACCGCTAGATGCTCTTGGTTGGCCACTAGTTACGCTCCATGTATCAGTGCTTCACAAAATATGCAGCCCTGGAAAAGACCCCAGAGCTGCATCCCAACGAAGTTATCCTAAGTTGGCCTAGGCACGCTATTATCCGCTGGCCACCGCCGTATCGAACTCGAATATCTTCTCGGCGACCATCATTTTTAGCTCGTTGATCTTGGTGAGGTTGGGGAACCCGTTGGGGTCGGCCTTGCGGTCGAAGATCAACTCCCCGTTCAGCATGACTTCAAGCCTGCCTTGATGGACCGGGGTTAGCTTGATCGCCACATCTCCGGGGTCATGGGCGGTCCACAACTCGGTCGCCATCCACGAGGCGACGGGATAGTAGCCTCAAGCCAAGCAGTAGATGACTTCAATCTCCACTTTGCCATACTCTGGATCCGGCATGTTCCTCCTAAGTTAAGGACCGATATATTCGCAGTGTAATCATTCCGTATATTGGATGCAACCGGACTAACACCCGGTGCTTTGATCTACGGCGGCGTTGCTAAACGATGGCGGTACCGATGCCGGCGGCGGTCCTGTCATGGTTCTGGTTTTCGCAGTGGAGGTCCACCGTGATTTCCGTCCCATTCTCAACCTGCCGCTGGCTGCTGACCGAGCCAGTGACGGTAATGGTATCCCCGTTCTTCACCGGGCGCAGAAACTTGAGATTGACGCTGCCGGTGTGATGAAAGACGTCGGGGCCGAAGAACTTGCGCATGGCTTCAGAAGCAAAGGCTATGGACATACGGCCGGAAGCCAGCGTATAGGTGGTGCCCAAGCGTTGCTTGGCCAGTTCTTCGTTGTTGTGGATATTTTCGCGCTCCAGAATCGCACAGGACTCGAACTGGAGAATACTTTCCGTGGTCACGGATTTGGTAACCGAGGGAATCTGAGCGCCGATCTCTATGTTTGTGGATTCCATTTCTTTCCTACCTCATCGGGTTTTTTCATTTGATACGTCTTAAGCCTTTCCAACAACCGCCCGTCCTCATCAGTGGCTGTGGCCTCGATCACGAGATAGGGCTTGTCCCGGCGAAGGTACTTGTCGGCGATGCGGCCTTTGACGAAGATTTTCTTGCCGGGGATGGGTGGGTTGAAAAACTCAACCTCGTTGCCCGCGTTTACACCGCCGGTGGTGTCGTTATAAACTATGTTCAGAGCGGTGGCATCGTGCTTGACGGCGAGTGTCGGAAAGCAGGCTTCAGGGTCGTCGATGGAAGCGCGGAAGTTGTCCAGCATTTCCTGGGTGAGGAGGTATTCGTAGGAGCCCAACTCCTCACCAATCTCCAGCTTGTCGTAGTCTAATATCTTCAGTGGTTGCTCGGCCATTTGCAATCTCCTCCTGGCTGTTGGGTGTCCGGCGAGCCTGACGTATTCTATCATGTAACCGCCTAGCTCGGCGTCGTCGTGATCGGCCCCAGATGGGTTTGTCCTTAGCTCCGGCCATAGCCTATAATGAGCTTACCGATCCGGCCGGATGGATGATTGTTGCAAGGAAAGCACAAAAGAGTATGGACTTAACCTTCGACATAGGAGACCCACGACGCCCCAAAGGGCACGCCGTGTTGTATTTCCGGGTGGACACGGAGCCGGATAAAGTGTACGCCACTTACGTTGTCACGCTGCCCATCAAGGCAGACCTGGGCAAGTATGTCCCGCCATTCCTGGCGACACATCTTGGCGGGCTGCCCTTGAACGATCTATCTGCCTTCGCCATGCCTCCGCTACCGGAACCCGTGGACAGCTTCACGGAGTTGGAGCGCATCAGCAAATTGAGGCAAGACGATCTGGTTTACGCCAGCAGTATGTTTTCCTTTGATCTGCCCCGAATGATGGAAGCGGTGACTGAGGCGGTACAGGCGTACTCCGACCTTTGGACTCAGTGCCTTGGCGATGCTGGCATGGCGCCTGTTGAGGCCATTGAAGAGGCCACCACTTCGGATGTCCCAGCCCCCGAAGTCGATGATGATCAGTCTTATCAGGTAAACGAGGTCCTCTTTGGCTTGATGAGCGAAAGCGACAAACTGGCTGAGTTGGCGCGCTTACTGGGGACTATGCGGTTCGCCGTGGAAGGCGGAGACGCGGGCACCGTAGATGAGATGTCTCAAGAGATCACTGTCCTCGCCCGGCACCTGCCGGAGACTTTCCGAGTTAGCAGCCTGCTGGCGGTTGCCAAGGATACGTCACAGAAAGCGTCAAGGTTGGCTCAACTTTATCTGGACCGCTGCTTCCGCTTATCCGCCGGCGATTATTCCACCGTTCAAGGTCTTGACGACGAGATACGTGCCCTCGAAACCCAGGAATAATCTGCTCCGCGCTTTCCCGTCCCCGAACGAGTATGTTCTCCCCGAAGATGACCCCTAACCGGTCCTGACTGTTTTAGCCCTACCCGGCTGGTACAATAAACGCGGCAAGCGCCTCAGGGCTAGGAGTTGCTACTTCCGGGAGGGAATGGACCGGGTGGCCTACATCTCACGCCTCAGCCTGACTAATTTCCGCAATCTAGTGGAGCTGGAACTGGACCTCCCTATAGGCGTGTCCGTGTTTTATGGCGCCAATGCCCAGGGTAAGACCACATTGCTGGAGGCCATTTACCTCTTGGCGATCGCTCGCTCCTACCGGGCGGAGAACGAGCGGGAAGTGGTCAACTTCCAGGCGGCCGCCGAGGGAGGTCAAGCCTTGGTGGGAGGCATCGTCGAAAAGGACGGGGAGCGGCTGGCGGTCTACGTGGGTTACCAGAGCGTGCCCCACAGGACGGATCCTCAAAGCGCTGAGAGGGTTACCGGGACTAAAGGCTACACCGTTCGAAAAGAGATCCGGGTTAGCCGGGTCCGCCGGACCGCCACCGAATTGGTGGGCATGGTCAATTCGGTTCTCTTCACCGCCGACGATATCCAACTCGTCTTCGGTCCTCCGGCCGGCCGCAGGCGCTACTTAGACATCCTTATCTCCCAAGCTGACAATCAGTACCTGAAGGGGTTGCAGCGTTATCAGCGGGTGGTGCAGCAGCGCAACCAGCTACTGCGTCTCGTCCGGGACGGGCGTGCCAGGGCGGACGAATTGGAGTTCTGGGATGGGGAATTGGTGCGTGAAGGGGCGTGGCTAACTTGGAAACGGCACGAAGCGATGAAAACGTTGTATTCTTGGTGCGCCCAGCGGCATCGTGATCTGAGCGGGACGGACGAAGAGTTTCGGCTGGAATACCGTCCAAGCGTTCCGGTAGCTGAAGATTCTAATGCGGTCGAGAAAAACTTTCGCGATTCGTTGGCAGCAGCCCAAGCCAAAGAACGCGCCACCGCCGTTACGGCGGCAGGCCCGCACCGGGATGATTTCTCTCTTTTGATAGACGGGGTCGACATGGGCACCTTCGCGTCCCGTGGGCAGGCCCGCACCATCGCCCTTACGCTACGGTTGGCTGAGGCCGCCTATCTGTCGGCGGTGCGGCACGAGGCTCCCATTATCTTGCTAGACGACGTATTGTCGGAGATGGACGCGTCCCGCCGCTTACGAGTGATGGAGCAAGTGACCCAGTATCAACAAGTTTTGATCACCACCACCGACTTGGAGCCGGTGCGGGACTTCTTCGGCCCGGCGGCAAGTTACTTCCGGGTTGGCGAGGGTAAGGTTTACCGCGAGGATTATCAGCCGGATGGGTCGCATCCGGTGGGCACGTATTAAATGACTCCTGATGTGTCCGAACGAAAGGTGCTAGAACCCCTATGACAGTTACTCAACAAGAGCTGGATGAAATAGCCCTTTCCAGGGCCGAATACGACTTGATCTTGGACCGGCTGGACCGGGAGCCTAACCCGGTGGAGCTGGGCATGTTCGGCGCTCTTTGGAGCGAACATTGCGGATACAAGCATTCCCGCCCTCTGCTGAAGTTGTTCCCCAGCCGCTCGCCTCGGGTGCTGTCCGATCCAGGTGCGGAGAACGCCGGCGCGGTGGACTTGGGGGATGGGATCGTAGCGGTCTTCAAAGTGGAGTCCCACAACCACCCCTCGGCCGTGGAACCCCTTCAGGGCGCGGCTACCGGTGTTGGCGGAATCGTGCGCGACATATTGGCTATGGGCGCCCGTCCAATCGCCCTGCTCAACTCCCTTCGCTTCGGTCCCCTGGATAACGCCCACAACCGCCACCTGTTCCAGGGCGTGGTGGGAGGCATCTCCTGGTACGGCAACTGTATCGGGATCCCCGACGTGGGGGGCGAGATCTACTTCGACAGTTGCTATTCCCAAAACCCGCTGGTCAACGCCATGTGTGTTGGTTTGGTGAACAAGGCAGACCTGGCTACGTCAGCGGCGGGCGACGAGGGCAACGTCTTGCTGCTGGTGGGTTCAGGGACGGGCCGTGATGGGATCCACGGCGCTTCGGGGTTGGCTTCACGCACCTTTGAGGAAGCGCAGGAACTGCGGCCCACCGTGCAGGTTGGCAACCCGTTTCTGGAAAAAATCTTGATAGAATCCTGCCTCGAAGCCTTGGCAACCGGCGACGTGGTGGCGATCCAAGACCTGGGCGCCGCCGGACTGACCAGCTCAACCGTGGAATCGGCGGACAAGGCAGGGAAGGGGTTCATCCTGGATATATCTCAGGTGCACCGGCGAGAGGACGGTATGACTCCCTACGATGTCATGCTGTCCGAGTCTCAAGAAAGAATGCTATTGGTGGTTGCGCCGGCCAAGGTAGAGAGGATTCGCCGGATCTTCGATAAGTGGGAGATTCCCTGCCGTGATATCGGGCGGGTGATCAGCGATCCCGTTGCCCGCATCGTCGAAGAGGATAAAACGATAGCCCAGGTGCCCATTCGCCACCTGTCGGACGCCCCCAAGTACCGGCTTAAAGGGGTTCCTTCTGAGGATCAAGCGCGGCGGCAGCGGCTCTCCCTTTCCGAAGTGTCATTGCCCTCGGTAAGTCCGGAAGAGGTGCTGTTGCGGCTTCTGGGGGCCCCAAACATCGCCAGCAAAGAAGGGGTGTACCGCCAATACGACCATCAGGTGCAAACCAACACGGTGGTGGGGCCTGGCAGCGATGCCGCTTTGCTGCGCCTCAGGGGCACGGACAGGGCCATTGCGTTGAGCATTGACGGCAATGGCCGCTATTGCTACCTGGACCCCTTCCGGGGCGGCCAGATAGCCGTGGCCGAAGTTTGCCGCAATCTGTCTTGCTCAGGCGCCGAACCGATGGCCCTTACCGACTGCCTAAATTTTGGCGACCCAGAGAAGCCGGAGGTCTATTACCAGCTTGAGTGGTGCATCCGCGGCATGGCCCAGGCGTGCCGTGTCCTGGGAGTGCCCGTGGTTAGCGGCAATGTCAGTCTGTACAACGAGTCCCGGGGACAGGCGATCCATCCTACTCCGGTGCTGGGTGGGTTGGGCCTGCTGGAGGATATCGCACGCTACGCCCAATCCGCGTTCCCGGGTGATGGGCTGACGGTGGCTTTGTTGGGAGACGTTGGGAGCAGGCCCCGGTCCTCGGACCTGGCCGGAAGCGAGTATCTACAAGTGTTCCACGGCAAGATCGAAGGCCGTCCGGCTATAGACCTGGATATGGAGCGGAAGTTGCAAGCCCTCTGCCGCCGGGCTATCCGGGACGGAATCTTGGCTTCGGCTCACGACTGCGCCGAGGGCGGCCTGGCGGTGGCCCTGGCGGAATGCAGCGTTCAGGGCGGAGCCGGATTCATGGGTGAGTTCCCTCTGCCGCAAAGGTGGGACGCGGCTCTGTTCGGAGAGCGCCAATCCCGGATAGTGGTGTCCTTAGCTGAAAACGACTGGACGGCGCTGCAGCGGCTGGCGGACGAGTCAGGAGTCCCAATACGCCGGCTTGGGACCACCGGCGGGGACCGGTTTAGGGTGAATCGTCAGATCGACCTTCCCCTTCAGGAGATCAGCGGCGCTTGGCGGGAAGGGTTGGAGCGGGCGTTGTGAGCGACGCCCCTCTCCGGGTCCTATTTTTGACCCCTTATTTTCGCCCTTACCTGGGCGGGATCGAGCGGGCCATCGAGCAACTCACTTTCCAGATTCAGAAATCCGATCAAGTTGAGGCGGTGGCGGTACTAACCACCAAGTACGCTTTCCCCCGGGTGCCTCATCCGGACTGGGCCGACCGGGAAACCACGGAAGAGGGCATCGGCATCTACCGGCTGAAAGGATTTCCCAAACGTTCTATCCCGCTGTATTCTTGCCCGCTGGTCTGGTTCTCGCCGATGCAGGTACGTGGTTACCTCAAAGAATTCAACCCCAACGTTGTCCACTTCGTGGGCGATGGCTGGTTCTGGGGACACTTCTGGTCGTGGTTCTGGTACCGCAATCAAGCCCGGTTCGTGTTCACCCCCTCCTACCACGCCTTGCCCCTGATCCGCTGGTGGCTCCGGCCCATAAACGCGTTCATCTGCAATGTGGTGGACCATGTGATCGCCCTGACTCGCCAGGAGGCCAACCTGGTGCGCCGGGCCTATCTGGTACCCGGGAAGAAACTGGGTATCATCGGGTGGGGGGCGCCCCTGCCCGAGACCACGCTTACTCCCGATCCCCAGGGGGCAGGTGAACCTCTCACTCTTTTATGCGTTGGACGGTTGGGCCGGCACAAAGGTCAAGAGTGGCTGCTGGGAGTATACCGGCGGGCTCGCGGTCAATTTCAACGTTCGGTGCAGTTGATCCTGGTAGGACGAGATGAAGGTGATGAAAAGAAGATTGCTGGAATCATCCGGGATTATGGATTGGGCGATGAGGTAGCGATGGTCGGGGAAGTCTCCGATAAAGAGCTTACAGACTGGTACGCCAAAGCCGACCTCTTCGTCCTGTTTTCTCAATACGAGGCCTTCGGGTTGGTATTTTTCGAAGCGATGGCCTACGGAGCTCCCGTACTTACCCACGACGTGGGCGCCAATCGGGAGTTGTTGACCCGGGGCGCGGTGGTGGTGGAGCGGTTCGATGAGGATGAGGCCGTTGGAGAGTTGGTGCGGTTGGTGAACGACGGCGCCCACCGAGATCGATTAGCCGAGGACGCCCGGGACTACGCACTGTCAGAGTTCACCTGGCCGGCGGTTGCCGAAAAATACTTGGGCGTTTATGAGGTTGCGGGTTCTTAGAAGCTGATTCCCACGAATTTAAGGGAGAAATTTCTCCTCCACATAAGGATTTAGGATGGATAGACAAGAATTGGAAGCCAAAGCTCGGCAGATTTTGTTGACCAATCTTAAGCAGGGAGTGGCCGACTGGAACGGCAAAGAATACAGCTTTGTTTGTCCCTCTCTGACCGGTTACCCCTTCCAGTGGTTCTGGGACTCCTGCTTCCACGCCATCGCCCTCATCCACTTGGACCTGGAACAGGCCAAGAAGGAGTTAACTACCCTGATGAGCGGTGCGCTGCCCAACGGCTTCATGCCCCACATGATCTTCTGGGAGATGGAGAAGCAGCCTGACTTCCTGAGCCGGAACATCGTTGGAATGACTACCCCCAATACTTCAGCGACCATGCAGCCGCCCATCATCGCTTATGCCGTGGAGCGGGTCTACCAGGCCACCGGCGACGAGGCCTTTAAGGATGCGGCGCTACCGGTGTTAACCGGGTTCTACCGATGGCTGCGCGAGATGCGCGATCCCGATAACGACGGTCTGATCGCGGTTATCCAGCCCGAGGAGGCGGGTACCGACTGCTCGCCCAAGTACGATGAGGTCTTGGGCCTGGAGGAGTTGAGCAACCAGGGATTCATCACCGCGTTGCGCAAGGTCTATGCGGCGTACGAGCCCCTTCGTGGCGACGACCACCGGATTCTGGCCGCCGATCTGTTCCATGTGGAAGACGTTCTGGTGAACTCCATCTACGTCATGGGATTGCGTTCGTTGGCCAGACTGTTGGGCGACGCGCCGGAGGCGGCGGAGTTTAACCGGGAAGCCGACAAGACTCGAGACGCTTTGCTGGCCAAGTGTTGGGACGAGGAAGTGGGTGCCTTTTTCGATCTATCCGGAGTGGCCGAGAAGCCTCTGAAAGAAGTGACGATAAGCTCGTTGATGCCGCTGGTGATGGAAGACCTGCCCCGGCCCATCGTCGAGCGGTTGGTGAACACGTGGGTAACGGATCCCAAGCATTTCTGGACACCCTACCCGCTGCCATCGGTGCCCGCCTCGGACCCCAAGTTCATGCCAGGTAACCCCAGAGGGTTCATCTGGCGTGGGCCTTCCTGGATTAACACCAACTGGTTCTTGTCCCACGCCCTGCGACGCCATGGCTATGCGGACCTGGCGGACACGATCGTGGCGAAGAGTCAAGAGTGCATCGAGAAGTCAGGATTCCGGGAATACTACGAGCCATTCACCGCCGTAGGACTGGGGGCCAGGGACTTCGGCTGGTCCACCCTGATTCTGGACATGTGAGGCGATCGAAATGGTGAATTATTGGCAGATTGCCGCTGGTTCGCGTGGCCGCGACTACTCTAGAGTACTTTTTCCGGTTTGGCATCGCCTTCGTTGGTGGGAAAATAAATTCAGAATTGATGACTGAGGTTGAACTTGGCGACCAGGTGCTCCTGAAAAAGGGCAGATCGCAATTAGTGGCCGCCGGGGAAGTCGTTAGCCGTGATGGCAAGCATCGTGGGAACGGAGACAAGAAGTGGCTGAAGGATGTTGATGGCTGGGACCTGAGTGCCTATTGCTACGTTGATTGGCATATTCCGGCCAAGCCGGTGGGCGTTGAGGGATTCACTCGTAACACGATTCAAAGGGTGCATAAGCAACAACTTCGGTTGGACGCAGACCAAGTTATCTCAGATTTTCCTGCCCAGGAGATCATTGCTTCCGGACCGGGGCAAACCACGGTGGTCGACGATGATGAAATCGTACAGCACTTGATCAGCCAAGGGCTACGCCCCGGGGCGGCGGAGGAATTGACTGCGACCTTTAACCGGATCCGCCGCCTGGCTCGGTATTACCATGGACGCCGTTGGGAGGATGTCGGGGAACACGAGGCTCGTACCTTCCTAGTTATTCCTTTGCTTTTAGCTCTGGGCTAGGCTGAGCAAAAAATAAAGATTGAATTACCGGCCGGAGGGCGAGAACGGGCGGACATAGCCTGTTTTTCCAGACCATATGGGAGAAACAATGGCGAATGTGTCCTTATTATCGAGACCAAGAGCTTTAGCCAAGGTCTACATTACGCTCGGAACCAGGTAGAGAGGTACGCGAAGGAATTCCCGAATTGTAAGTGCATCGTCGTTTCAAACGGTTATTGATATAAGACGTGGGAACGTAAAGAAGACGGAGGATTCGGAAATGATCCATCAGCATTTCTTAATCTACTGGCGCCAAAGAATTGCTACCCGCTCGATCCTGACAACGTTCTAGGCTGTCTTGAGGTCCTCAGGATGCTACTGCCAACGACCTGGATGTAATATCGTCGGGTGCTGGCTCTGGGCGAGCCTGTTGGAATCACCGGTTAGAGCGGAAGATTCTGGAGAGGAAAGAAGGCTCCGTTGAGTCAGCAGTTCCCTCGTTTGTGGACGTCCCAATAGTGTCGGAACTATCCCCGTATTCGGAGGGCCCGGCAGGTTCGGGACCGGCTACGGATACGGCGGCAACAGGTTCGTCCTGGGATTCCTGAGGGGCCCAGCGGTCTTCTAAAACCTTCTCCACCAAGGGATGGGTGCGGTTCAGATAGAAAGTCCGCAAGCGCCTGCTGCGCCCCGACTCGCTGTCCGTGGCTGTGTGCCAACCTTTGGTGAACAGATCGGCGTTCCCCAGACTTCGGACCATCTTGGTAACGTAGGTCCGGGAAAAGTCCTGGCCCCAACGCTGAGTGATTTCCAGGTGCTCCGCTTTCAGCCCTTCGTCCAGTGCCTGGCAGACCTCGCTCACCAGGAAGTTGAAAGCCACGTGGCTGACGGCTTCTTGATGTTCAAGGGTGTCGGCCATGATGATAATGTCGGCTACCCGGCGGCCGTCCAAACCGTCCGGCTGGCTTGGCGGGAGGTTAAGTTGGGGAAGTGTCTCGGCTAGTATCGCGGCTAGTCCGTTGATCTGGGTGGTTTGCGGGACCGCGACAGCATCATCGCTGACGAATTCGCCGATGATTTTCGGGGATACATCTTCCGGAACATCCTGGGGAGCGTCGTCGGGCTCATCGTCAACGCTTCCAGCGGCCATTGTGGGTGACTCGACCGGTTGTTCGGTTGAATCATCCTCGGTTGAAACATCTTCAGCCGGTTCTTCCGGGGTCTCAGCGGCAGTCTCTTGCCGCTCTGGGGTCCTGCGCCGCCCAAAGGAGAAACGGCTTCGCTTGACTTCCGCTGGGCACTCGTCTGAGGAATCATCCTCTGCGCTTTGAGCACTATCTGATTCAGTGGCTTTGGCGTCCGCAGGGGTCTCTTCGTCGGCCATGATGGCCCAATCGACCAGTCCAGCCGTTATCAGCCGGATGTTTCCTTCCTGGGCCACACGGGACATGAGCTTTTTGAAACCGGAAAAACCGACTTTTTTCTCGTCGAAGTCGGGGTAGCGGCGCAATAGTCGTTGTTTGATCGACGTGAGCAGGGGCGTGCCCCCGGCCTGACGCTCGGTGCGGATAATATCTTCGATCGCCGAGATGATCGCCGCCAGATCCTGCTTGCCGACAGGCGCACTTGGCCGGGCGGGACCGCGTCCGCCGATTGCCGGAGGTGGCTCCGACGGGGCACGGGCGCCGGTTGCCGCAGCCGGCTCCTCTGGGACAACGGTGTCGATGTCTTGGTCGTAGAGGATAAGGGCGTCCACCGTGTCGGCGAACCGGCGGGACGTGGCCCAGGAAACGCCGATGATAATCACCCGCTTGCCCATGGTCCGCAAGGCGTTGATCACGTGGATGAAATCCGAGTCGCCTGAAACCAGAACGTAAGTGCCGATGTTGGGGTAGGAGTGGGCGATCTCGATGCAGTCGGCGGTCATTTTAACGTCGACGCTGTTCTTCACCCTGGTGGTGCGAGAGGAGTTGCTGCCCAAAGCCAGACGGGTAGGCACGTAGACGGGCTCGATACCCGCGGCGTAGAGGGCAGGAGGGTCGTTGATGAACTGGCTGGCGCCCCGCAGTTCGGGGGCGCGGGTTACCCAGTCGGCATAGGCTTTAGCTACCACCACCCGGCCGTGGTTGGAAACCTCTTCCTTCAGGGCGGAGACGTTGGGAGTCCGGTGGCCCACCGCCAGGCTGATCTTAAAGTTCTCCCAATCGATAAAAAGGGCTACGTCGTCGCCGGAGTGTATAGGTCCGTTCATATTTGTATTCGTAGTAATTCCAGAGGTGTATTTGTCTAATGCCCAGTGTAAGCGGCCCGCTGGAACCAGTCAAGGAAACAGTAGGAGAGTTCCGGACGTTTTAGCGGCTTGAGCCTGGCTTGACAAGTCCCGGCATTTCCTTGATTGTACCATTTAGCCAAGAAACGCAGGCAAGAACCCAAGGAGCAAACCCATGCCGGAACGACCTAGACTGGAAGGTAAAGTAGCCATCGTCACCGGGGCCGGGTCCAGCGGGCCTGGGATCGGCAACGGAAAGGCGACCTCGCTGTTGTTTGCCCGGGAAGGGGCCAAGGTATTGCTGGTGGACGCCACCCTGGAACGGGCCGAAGAAACGCAAAGGATGATCCAGGAAGAAGGAGGAGAGGCCTCCGTGTTCGAGGCCGACATGACCAACCGCGACGATTGCCAGGCGATGGCGGACGCGGCCATGGAGCGCTACGGCCGGCTGGATATCTTGGACAATAACGTTGGTATGTCCATGCGGGGAACGGTGGTGGACGTTAGCGAGGACGACTGGGACCGCATCATCGCGGTCAACGTGAAAAGCATGATCTTCGCCAGCGGCGCCGCGATTCCTTACATGATAAAAAGCGGCGGCGGATCCATCATCAACATTTCGTCCATCGCCGGGCTCCGGGCCCATTCCCAAACACCTTACACCACCACCAAAACCGCCGTTATCGGTCTGACTTTTTCGATGGCGGCTGATCATGGTAAGGACAACATCCGGGTCAACTGCATCGCTCCGGGCCTGCTGCACACGCCGATGACCGCTCCCCGGATGAACGACGAGCAGCGCGAGCAACGCAAGTCCGCGGCGCCCCTGGGCACCGAGGGAACCGGTTGGGACGTCGGTTGGGCTGCGGTCTTCCTGGCCAGCGAAGAGGCCCGCTGGATCACCGGGATAGTTCTGCCGGTGGAGGCGGGCTTAACCGTGACTAGCCCGGTCACTTACACGACTATAGGTCAGCAAGCCCGGTTCTAGAAGCAGGCCGGGATGTGGTTCGACAGGCTCACCACGAACGGTAATTACTTCTTCTCACGTTCGTCCTGAGCTTGTCGAAGGACCTTTCACCTGGATCGAGCCAGGTCACCCACGGCCTTCACTCGGACTAGGGTGGCGTTGCTGGGGAGGTAGGTTAGTGGGACTTCGTCGATCTCCACGACTTCCACCGTGTCCCGTTTGGCGCCGGCGGCTACCGCTTTGTTGATAGCCTCGGCTCGGGCTTCGGCCAAGGCCTCTTGACGGCTCGTAGACTCGAGAGAATAAACCCTTTCAACCTGACCACCTACCTGGGCGATAGCCGCTCCGATGGCGTTGGCGACGTCGCCATGTTCCGGGCGCAGCACCTGAGAAGCTCCGCTTAGGGAGCTGTCCGCCAGGATGCGACCCCCGCCTACCAGGACAACGGGCACATCCGTAGAGCTGACCTTGACTTGGTCGATGGCGGTTTCCATTCTGTGCTGAATCTCTTGCGACGCCTGCTCCACCAACGAGCTTGCCAGCCCTTGTACTAGAGCGGGGTTTCCGACTTGGGCCAGTCCCGCGGACACGGCAATATCGGTACCGGTCAGCGTGCCACCGCCGAAAACTATCGCTTCCTCGGTTAAACGGTACCCCACGCTGTTGGGGCCGATGCGCAGTGGATTTTCTTGGATAACGCTGCCCCCGCCCAAGGGAATAGATAGTACGTCCGGCATCCGGAAATTGGTCCGCACGCCGGCTATGCTGACCGCCACCGCCGCTTCCCGGGGGAAACCCTTGACCAAAGCGCCCACGTCAGTGGAGGTGCCGCCCACGTCCACCACGATGCCGTCGCGGACACCGGATAAGAAGGCAGCACCTCGCATGCTGTTGGTGGGGCCTGAAGATATCGTTAGCACCGGAAACCGGGCGGCGAATTCAGCGTCCATCAGCGTCCCGTCGTTCTGGCTCATGTACAGAGGAGCTTCGAGGCCCAAGGATCTGATGGCGTTTTGGATGCCCTGAATGGTACGCGCCGCGACATCGCCGAGACAGGCGTTGAGCGCGGCGGCGTTTTCCCGTTCCAGCAGGCCGATGCGCCCATTCTCGTGGGAGAGGGTTATCTTGAGACCGGGGGCTACCCGGCTTATCACGGCGGCGGCCTCGATCTCGTGGGCCGGGTTCACCGGGGAGAACACCCCGGAGATGGCGACGGCCCGTACCCCTTGACGCAGCATTTCTTTCGCCGCGTCAGCAACTTTCGAGGCGTCAAAGGAAGAGATTTCCCTGCCATCGAACTCGTGTCCACCAGGCACCATGTAGGTGAATCCGCCGATGGCATCCCGCAAGGGGCCGGGCCAGTCCACCAGAGGAGGAAGTAGAGTGGTGGCGGGAAGACACAACCGGATGACCGCGGTTGGAGTCAGTTGCCGGCTCTCTAGGAGGGCGTTGGTGAAGTGGGTGGTGCCCACCATCACTCCATCCACCGTTCCATCGGAAGGCCGCTGGGCAAGAACCTCTGTCAAGGCGGCCACGATACCCTCGGTTACGTCGGGCGTAGTGGACAGCTTGGCCTTGGCCAGCAGCTCTACACCGTCCATCAGGACGGCGTCGGTGTTGGTTCCCCCCACGTCGACGCCTATAAACACGTTAGTATTGACTCCTGTCGGTTATACTCATTCGCCCTATTATTTAGGTTACGCAAGCGTGTCCTGTAGTCACAACTGGATCGGGGAGAAGTCGGTGTCATAGCCGAAGACTCGGGGTCCGGCCACCGCTAATCCTTCCGGAGTTGTCCACAGGTCAGGCGCGGGCAAACCCAGGACGATTACCCGCAACCCGTAGCGCAGCAACTCCGTGGTCACCGGCTCCCCGGTCTCCGAGTCTACGACGCAGATCAGGTCCGGGACGGTGCACACGATCTGCCCGTCACGGCGGGCGATGAGGTTTTCATTCTGGAACTCGATGGCCAACCGTTCGCCGTTGTAGTCCGCCAGTCCCTCGATGGATAGGCTACCCCGGGCGAAGCCCGCTGTCGTCCGCCGATCCACGTCGGCGATTTTACCATTGAACAGAATCTTGCCCGGACACGTGCCTAAGATGGATTCGATTGGGTCTTCACCACGCACACGAGCGGTAATGACCGCGTCTCCCAAGTTCCGGGCCAAGGATAGAGTGTTCAGCACCGCCGTCCGCCGAACCTGCTCAGCGGTCATGGGAGCTACGGCGTAGCAGGCGACGCATCCCATCTGAACCGTTATCGCCCGGGCCAGTCGTTCGGCCCATGCCGGGCTGATGGTTTCGGGGATGACCACGGTGTTGCCCTTTTCGTCGGCGATGGCCATGGGGCAGCAAGGCACTCCGTAGACGAAGAAGGTTTTCATCTGAAACTCGGGAAAGGCCCGGCCCATGCCGTCTGCGTCGACCACTGGGAGGCCAGTCATGGCCGCCGGTATCAACGGCTCCACCGAGTTGCTCCCCCCGATCTCGTTGGATATGAGGGCGGTGGCTTTCTTGCCGGTGAACTCTTCGATGGCCCGAAGAGCGTAAAGCGATTGGAGGTCCCGCACCTTCTCAATCCCAACCGTAGGCGCACCGATGCCTCCCACGCAGATGACCTGGGCATCGTCAGGCAGTTCATCCGGGTCCAGCACTGTTACCGGGCCGTGCTCTTTGATCGCCTGCCGGGCTCGAAGCTGACCTATATAGGGGTTGCCGCCCCCGCCCGTGCCCAATATCCCCGCGCCCATGGCGATGGCTTCCAGGTTGTCCTCGTTGGCTTCCCACATATGTGGTGTGTCTCCTGATTGTCGCACCGGGGTAGGCCGGCGTCCACGGCTAAACAGGTTGCCAGCGGGTCCGTGGATTCCGGTATGCGCCGGAATGACGGGAACCCTCCTGGTGGCGTGGCAACTACCGTTATACAATGGGCGGCATCATCCTGACAAATTTGGGCCGCTAAAGACGGGAGAGCCAACGAGCGCCGGAGGGGGAACAGATTGGGTTACACAGGACAGCCAGTCAGAAGATTTGAAGATGCCAGGCTCGTGTCCGGGCAGGGTTCGTATGTGGATGACATCAAGATTCCGGGGATGCTTCACGCCGCTTTCCTGCGCAGTCCCCATGCGCATGCCCGAATCAGGTCCGTAGATGTGGCGGCTGCGCAAGAGATGCCCGGCGTGGAGGTTGTACTGACCGGAGAGGACATATTAGGAATCGTTCCGGACCTGCCTACCAGGTCAATGAGCGGGGAGTGGGAGGTGGACGAATTCAACGCTCCGGAGCATCCTGCCCTGGCCGTGGGGAAAGTTTCCTACGTGGGGCAGACGGTGGCGGTGGTGGTGGCTCAAGACCCTGGCCAGGCTAGAGACGCCCTTGAAATGATACAAGTCGACTACGAACCGCTGCCGGTGGTGTTGGACCCATGGGAGGCGGCTTCTCCGGACTCCATCCCGATCCATGAAGAGTTGGGCACCAACGTGGCGTTGCGCATCCACCACGACCGGCAGGGCGAAGAACTGGATAAAGCCTTTTCCCAAGCCGACCTGATCGTGGAGCAGCGTTACGACGTGCAAAGGTTGGCGCCGGTGCCGATGGAGACGAGGGGCCTGGTCGCCCACTACCAGCCCGAAGACGATTTCCTGACCATCTGGGCCTCGACCCAAGGGGCCCATCGGGTGCAAAAGCAAATTTCCCGGCTGCTGGATTTCCCAGAAGCAAAGATTCGTGTGATCGCTCCCGACGTGGGCGGTGGGTTTGGCGAGAAGGGCGGCGTGTTTCCCGAAGATTTGGCGGTGTCCTACTTGGCGCTGAAGCTGGGCAAGCCAATCAAGTGGGTGGCGGACCGGCAGGAGAACATGCTGGGGTTCCATGGCCGGGGACATTCGGTGAATGTGGAAGCCGCCGTACAGAATGACGGAACGATATTGGGCATCCGCCTCCAGATCGTTGGCGACGGCGGGGCTTATTTCGGCAACTCGACACCGGGACCGCCCTACCGGGCCAGTCACCGCATCATCGGTCCCTACAAGACTCCGACGGCGAGAATCGAGGTGCTGGGAGTCGTTACCAACAAGCCGCCCACCGGCGCTTACCGGGGGGCGGGAGGCCCTGAGTCGGCATTTTGCATGGAGCGGACGGTGGACCTGGTGGCCCAAGAGTTGGGTTTGGACCCGGTGGAGGTGCGAAGAATCAACTTTATCTCCTCCGATGATTTCCCTTACCTGACGCCTACCGGCCTTATCTACGACACCGGCGACTATGACACAGTGTTCGACCGGACCCTGGAAATGGCCGACTACTCCGGATGGCGCGAAAAGGCCCGGGAAAGCAAGAACGGAAACGGCCCTCTCATCGGCGTAGGCGTGGCGACCGTGATCAAGATGTCCGGAGGGTCGGGAGAGTCGAGAAACGAGGAAGCCTGGCTCAAGATTGAGCCGGACGGCCGGATCACGGCGCTGACCGGCATTTCTCCCCACGGCCAAGGCTCGGCAACAGCGTTTGCCCAGGTTGTGGCCGACCAGTTGGGGGTGACGCCCGCCGACGTTCAGGTATTGCACGGAGACACGGCCGTGGTGCCTTCAGGCGGTGGTACCGGCGCGACCCGGGCCACCGTGGTCGGTGGATCCGCCCTTTACCTAGTTGCCGAGAAAGCCCACCACAAGTTGGTGAGCATCGCCGCCCATCAACTGGGGTGTGCCGAAGCAGACGTTGTTTTGGAAGAAGGACAGGCCTTCAGCAGTCATGACCCTGGGCGAACCGTTGCCTTCCGGGAGCTGGCGGCCGCGGCTTATAGCGAAGAGCGGTTGCCACCGGGCGTTACGGCGGGTCTGGACTTCAGCGGAAGCTTTACGCTGGGTCAACCCTATCAAAGCCCCCACTCATTCAGCACCCACGTGGTGGCAGTCCAAGTTAGCCGGGAGAACGGCATGGTGGAAATCCTGAACTATACCGCCATCCATGACTGCGGCCGAATACTTAACCCTATGCTGGTTGAGGGTCAGGTCCATGGGGGTATAGCCCAGGGGATCGGGCAGGCATTGTGGGAAGGAGTGGCCTATTCCCCGGATGGCCAACCCCTGACCGCCAGCCTGATGGACTACGCCATGCCCTTGGCGCAAGGTCTACCCGAGTTGAACTTGGACACTCACGAAACACCCTCCCCAATGAATCCGTTGGGAATCAAAGGAGTTGGAGAGTTGCCCACGGTGGCGGCTCCCGCCGCGGTAGCCAACGCGGTGATGGATGCCCTGTCCGGCTTCGGCGTGCGCCATATCGACACGCCGCTGACGCCGGAAAAAGTCTGGAACGCGATGCAGGGACGGACCGGATGAGGTTAACTGCTTAAACAGCCAATACCGCCAGCCCTATCTCTGGCTACGGATATATTCAACGAGGAAAAGGACTCCGCTCACGAAGATTATCGTGATGCCTACGTTGATGTCCAGGTTATCGGTGCTTGCGGCGACCGCCCCGGCTAGCATGGCGATGGCGGCGGCGAGCAGCCGCACTTGCACGTTGGTCATGGGAGCTCCCGAACTATCCCAGGAGACCAATCAGGATAGCTTTCATCCGCCGGGTTGTTAGTCAGGTTTGTCTGGTTGGATCCATCGGGACTCATCACGTATATCTCCTCGTTACCGTCCCTCCCGGACGTGAAAGCGATCTGGCGGCCATCGGGAGACCAAGCAGGCCACGCATCTGAGCTATCGTTATCGGTGAGCCTGGTTTGGTTCAAGCCATCCGAGTTCATGACATATATCTCCCGGTTGCCGTCTCTCTCTGAAACAAAGGCCAGCCTCTTCCCATCGGAAGACCAGGAGGGAAAGAAGTCGGATTCTGGATGGTTCGTGAGGTTGGTCACTTCCGACCCGGTTGCAGTCATGACGTAGACCTCGCTGTTGCCGTCCCTGGTTGACGTGAACGCGATCTTTGCGCCATCGGGTGACCAGGAAGGATGCACGTCGGTAGACGCCCCGAAATTAGTGAGGCTGACGGGGTTAGAGCCCGTGGCGTTCATCATGAATATCTCGAATAGCACGACTTGCCGGTGGAAAGCTATCTTTGACCCGTCAGGGGACCACTTGGGGAAAGCGTCGAATCCGGGGTTATTGGTGAGGCGGGTCTGATTGGATCCATCGGCGTCCATTACATAAACCTCCGACCCCTCCCGGCTGCCGTCCCGGTCAGACGTGAAAGCGATCCGTTTGGCGTCGGGAGACCATGCGGGCGCATCGTCCTCAGACGGGTCGTTGGTAAGTCTCGTTAGGCCGGAGCCATCGGCATTCATGGTGTAGATCTCATGGTTGCCGTCTCTATTGGACCGAAAAGCGAGAAGGGAAGGCCGTTCTGTCAGGTTGGTGTCTGCGGGGGCCAATGTCTGAGGAGTCGCCGGAGTATCTTCCGGGCCGCCACAGGCAATCATCAGCAACAATACGAACAGCGACGTAATCACAACTATGGGATGTACCGCTACTTTAGCCGCTAATTTTTGCAGCACTTGAAAAACCTCACTTGGGACGTTCTTGCCTTTCCAGCTTCGTATAAGACGGAAAGGCCCTGGGAAAATTTCCTTTGCAGCGCATTTTAACTAGCCAATAGTTCGGCAGCATCCCCCGGATTGTGTATTCTGGTTCGACGATCCGGCCCATTAGGTTCCCGGCCTGAAGGCAACACTTCCCTTTGTGCGCCCGGACGTCTTAGGACCCATGACCAGGTGTGCCACTAGGAGTGCATTTTCGATAGATTGTCATGCCCGTCAGCCCAGAACTTCTAATTTCTGGTGAGCCGCAAAATAATCACAGGTTGTGATCCGAATGCTGGTGGAGAAATTTGCATGTCGACTACTTCCCACCCTTCCTTTTCTTTCTCCGCGATACGTTCGTTCAATTCGAACTCTTTCTTCTCCGGGGTTCCGACCAAACCACGAATCAATACCGTCGACTGCATAAGTAGCACCTCCGTTTAAGTCCCAGTGTTGTACGCCACTATGGCCACTGTTATTGATGTTGAATCAACCATACAGGGCAAGATCCTGGGCTGTAAACAGGCGTTAGGGGGATAGTGACATAGTCAAAAAGAACTATTTCGGTGTCCGCCAGACTGCCCGAGGACGAGGAGTTTCGGCCAACGGCGTGTTGCTTGAAGGGAAAGTCTTTCCTGCCGTATCCAACCACGAGTGGGAGGAGGGACCGAGTGGTGGTAAAGCAGGCAGGGGTTTAATGTTTAGTGGCGAAGCCGGAGCTAAGCTGCTTCCCTCAGAATGGGCTCCAATGTCTGAATCATGGCAGATAGCCTGAATGAGAGTTCCACCAGGAAGTCGTCGTCGAGGGTGTCTAGTTCCACGGTCGTGTGAACCCGGGTCCACCCTCGGACCCATTCCTCGACCTCAATGTCGGCGCCCAACGATTCCTTGATATCCTCTGACCGTTGGCTCATCAACTCAAGATACTCGAAGTTGGTGTCGGGGTCGGACTCGAAGTGAAGCCCTAGCTCTACCTCTTTCTTCTTTTTCTGGATATGGACCTCGTAGTGGACGGCAAGACGGTCGTAATACATCTTGGTGAGGCTGGTAGCCCGGTGGGCTATCTGGAAATCGGCGAACTCCGGTGGAAGTTGCTGCCTTAGTAGGTCTGGCAGAAGCTCCAGGAATTCTTTGGTCTTCATTGTCGTCATTACAGGCCTATGAACAGCCTGGCGTTTTCGCCCAAGATGCCTTCCTTCTGGGTGTCGGACAGGGGGAGACTCTCGATGTAGTCGGACTCTTCGGCTTGACTGACCAGCGGGTAATCGGTGCCGAAGCAAACTTTATGGGCGCCGTGTTTGTTGATGATGGCGGTTAGGGTGTCCGAGGCTATATCCCGCAGTGACGGCGGCCAGGTTGTGTCAACGAGCACGTTTCCCTGGCCGATGACTTCCCGCTCCGCCTCATCCAACATGTAGAGTCCGCCTAGGTGGAGAGCAATCACTTTTAGGCGAGGGAATTGGCGGACCACGTTCATGATCCGCTCCGGCGCCGCATAAAGCGTTTCGTCCGGCTGGGCGTTGGGGAACCGGCCCGAGTGTATCTCAAGGACCATGTCGTCACCCAGTTCTTCGTAGACGGGGAACATCTGCGGGTCGTCAGGATAAAAGCTGTTCATCATGGGGTGAAGTTTGATGCCCTTGATGCCGTTCTCGCGGAGGCGGCGCACCTCGCCGGCTTTGTCATCCATGGCCGGATGTAACGCGCCGAAGGGCACGAGCATGTCATCTTGGATAGAGATGAGCCAGTCATTGGCCCGCCGCACCTGGTTGGGGCGGTCCACGATGCCCAGCACGATGGACTTGTCCACTCCTGAGGCCCGCATGTGGGCCTTGATACCGTCCACCGTGTTGGAGGAGACTGCCTCAAAGCCCAGGTCCTTGGTCATTGAGTCCAGCACAGCCTCGGCGATGCGGTCCGGCCAGACATGGGTGTGAACGTCTACCCGCATAAGTTTTGACTCACTAAATCCTTAAAATCCCCCCAACCCCCCTTTACGAAAGCGGGGTTGGGGGGGTACCCGCTCAGCCGTGTTACTGGCTTTTCGGCGACCCTTGATGGGGATACTTTAATTCAAAATTATGGAACCGGCGACTGAAGACTCTCCGTTCGGCGGCATAGGTCAAACCGAGTCTTCCAACCCCCGATCTAGCCCCCTTTCGTAAAGGGGGTTGGGGGATTTCCCTACGCAGTCACCTCGGCCGCTTTTACTTTGCTGGGGGCGTGCTCCAGGTTGAAGAATTTTACGGTGTTGCCGGCCCACATCTTGAGCTTCTCGTCCTCTGGGACGTTGGCGTAGATCTCTTCAACGATGGGCTTGGTGTCCGGCCACTCACATTCGATGTGGGGGAAGTCGGTGGCGAACATGATGTGGTCCACACCGATGTGGTGGCGCAATTCCACGGCCACCCGCTCGTATTGGACGCTGAACAGGATGTGTTCTCTAATGACTTCGCTAGGCAATCGTTTTAGCGGCTTGAAGCCCAACTGCTCCTCCGCCCATCCGATGTGGCGCTGGTACCACAGGTCCGCGTGCTCCAGCCAGAATGGCACCCAGCCCAGGCGCGTCTCAGCAAAGAACACTTGCAGCGAAGGGAACCGGTCGAACACGCCGGAGAAGACCAGCTGCATGATCCCCACCGCCGGCCTCTGGCCGAAGTTGCATACCCATTCCAGTAGAGGCCGGCGGATCCTCCGCATGGTTTCCGGGTCTTCTATTGGGTACCTGAAGGTGGGCTCGTGCTCACGAGGTCCCGAGCGGTCGAAGGTCACGTGCACCGTCACCGGCATGTTCATGTCCACCGCCGCCGCCCAGAACCGGTCGTCCTCGGGCAGGGGGTAGGACTTTCCGTTGGGGTGCGCGCCTAGAACAACCCCTTTCAAACCCAACTTGGCGATGTGTTCCAGTTCTTCGATGGCGTCGTCCACGTTGGTCCACGGGATTATCCCCATGCCGATCAGGCGGTCCGGATCCACCGGGCAATACTCCTCGCCCAGCCAGTCGTTATAGGCCCGGATCATCGACTTGTAAACATCATCGTGGCTGATGTTGCGCCACAGGGACGGCCCGGCTACCTGGGCTGGGAACAACACCTCGCCGTCAAGACCGTCCTGGTCTTGCTCTTGTATCCGCTGCTCCGGCGAACCGATGCCCGCCGCGCCCTCTACCCTCAATCCGAAGGGCTGCCACTGGCCGGTGGCCCGTCCGGCGCGAAGGTCCAGGAAGTTCGCCTCTCTGAGGGGTTGTCCTTCGATCAGCAACGCGTCGCCGCCGTTGGGCAAAGTGATGCTGCGGGGAGCGCGGTCGCGGTATTTCTCAGGTACACGGTGTACCCACCGTTCCGGGGGTACTTCCAGGTGGCCGTCGCTGGACATCAGTCGGTAATCCCGAGCCATGAGATCCTCCTCGTGCGATTCGATACGTCTATTCGAGTCTAGGGTTAAACTGTGGGCACATGCTAATACTTCTCGACTAAGGTGGCAACTATTGTCCGCCAACGCCACCACAAGTTACGGATATCTCCGTCAGATTGCCCGAAAGACTTAAGCAACGTATAATCGCAGGGATTCTAAGCGCCGGTTCCGTCCTGCGGCGCGTGCCGAGAATGCGCGCCCGGAAAGCGTGGATAAATAGCGTCGAAAATGACAGTAGGACATCCGGTTAGGCAAAATTCCTAAGCTTGTTTCCCCAGAGGTGGTACTAAGTGCTACGGTCGCTATTCGGAAAAGGGAAGAAAAAAGGCGACGGCTCTCCCTCTTCGCAAGATGACAGTATCCGGGCGGCAAAGGTTGGGGACGTCGTTTCCATCTCCGGGCTGCGGCTGGAATACGACGATGTGTACTTTTTCATCGAGAAGATAAACCGCTACTCCAGTGAGACTGAGACTTGGTATGAGGCGCTGTGCGTGGATGGCGATAATCAAGTGTGGATCGATTGGACTGATGGTCACGATCTCACGGTAACAGCCACCGATGATCCTGAACCGGTAGGTCTGGGGAGCATTGGGACTACGGAAGAAGAGTTGATTCAACTGGACGAAGAACACTCCATCGACAATTTCATCGAGGTTGAAGGGGACAAGTACTATTACCGGAACAGTACCGAAGTGACGTTCTACCAGGACAATCGTGGCCAAGGCGAGGGATTTTATAATTGGGACTTGGTCCACGAGGATGGTGAACACGTCTTATCCGTGTCCAAGTGGGAAGGGAAGCCTTTCGAGGCTACGTTCAGCGAGGTGATATCACCGGATAGGATCGTCTTATACAAAGGGGACCGCGGGGACGCTGGGAAAGGGAGGAAATAATGATTGAGAGCATTATCGACACGCTGCAGGCATTCCCACGGGGGCTAGTGTTCGTTGGGTTGGGGTTGGTGGTACTTCTACTGGCCAAACTGGCGCGAGACTTGATAACGCCATACAAGATCGATCAGGAAGTCGGCGAAAAACAGAATCTAGCGGTGTCTTTGCGGCTGACCGGATACCTTGCCGGAGTGATTCTGGTTTTCCTGGGTGCGTTATATCAAAGTCCGACGCTGGTAGGCCCTGAAGGGCTGGGATTCGACCAAGCCTTTGGACAAGAGGTATTAAGGGTCTTCATTTACTCTCTAGCCGGGATAGTTGCGTTGAACCTGGTTCGGCTGGTGATGGACCGGGTGATACTGTACAAGTTCAAGCTAGAGGAAGAAGTGGTGCAGGGGCAAAACGTGGGCGCCGGGGCCGCTGAGTTGGGCATGTACGTGGCCACGGGACTGATGATTGCCGGTGCGATTTCCGGCGATGCAGCCGGCACGGAGCTCAATGCGGCGTTGATCGCCCTGGCGTTCTTCGGGCTCGGATTGGCATTGCTGGTGGTATTCGCTCTGTTCTATCAGATCACCACGCCCTACGATATACACTCGGAGATAGAGGGCAGCAATACTGCGGTGGGTGTCGCCTTCGGTGGCAACTTGGTCGCGATCGGCCTGGTGACCTTTAAAGCCCTTTTCGGGGATTTTACCGGGTGGGGCGAAAGTATCGCGGCGTTCCTCACATTCGGAATAATCGGGTTTGTTTTGCTATACGTGATGCGGTTTCTGATCGATCTGCTTCTACTGCCCAAATTCAACGTCTCCCAGGCTCTGGCGAATGGACGGAACGTGGGTGTCGCTGTCATTGAAAGCGGGGTGGTAATCAGCGCGGCATTGATCCTGTTTCTGGCGATCTGACCGTTAGCGGGGCCTTCGACAGGCTCAGGCCGAACGGAATGAAACACTCCCGCCGTTCGTGGTGAGCCTGTCGAACCACTGTTTTCAACTAGGTCTAGTGCTTCATCCAGGTAGAAATGCCGAATGTCGTTCCCACCCTTCCGCCGAAGGGCTGGTGTCGGAAGGACAAAGTGTGCGACCGAAAGTTGTCCATTCTATTTTCGGAGCAATGACAGGCTGTCGCAGCCAGCTAGTAGACCACAATTAGCTTGACCTAGCACTAAGACTCGGCCCTTGCGCTCTGGATAATCTCTTCCCGGCTTGCTGATTCTCTGGCCTCTTCGTGCTTCTCCTCTAGATACACGAAACCAGCGCCTACGATACGCTCCAACAGCTGCTCTTCTACGTCTTGCCGGTTTACCACGGGTTCGAGAATTCCGGCAAAGAAACTTTCGTCGCTGATTAGTTCTTGCCAGGTTGACCCGAAGGCATCGAGGGTCCCGTCGTACAGGCGCAGCAGGAAAAGAGTCCTTATGGGGTCCAGCCCCTCGGCGATAAATACCAGCACACGCAGGTCAGCGCCGCGTCCTGTGTCGAATTCAACCATATCAGCGTCCTCTTCAGATGCGGTGTCTTTGAAGTGGTCGTACAGGTCGATGTAGGACTCGGTTTCGGCCAGCAGGCGGCCGATGAACCTCCGGCCTTCTCGGGTGATGGCGAAAGTGTTGGTTTCTGGAGAGAGGGCTATCAGTTCTTGTGCCTGGAGCAAGTGGGCTATGGATAGCAAGGCATGATCAACCACGCCGGGCGGAGATACCTGGAGGCGCAGTTCGTGTTTGTCCATGAAGTAGAGAAGGGTGTGGGTTTGCAGCCATTCCAGAAGTTCGGCTTTGGTGTCCCAGAAGCCTTGCCGTATCGCGTATTCCAGCGGCTGGTAGTGGCGGTGGATGTGCAGGTGAAATCCCCCAGCCCCCCCTTTCGTAAAGGGGATCTTTGCGTCCCCTGGTTGCAGATGATTTGTGATCGGGTCAGCCAGGTCTAGAGGCTGGTTGGCATCGTTTTGGAAGGATAGGGTGGAGCGACCGGTTCTCCACTCATCGAAAGCGTCCAGGATGGTTTCGTAGATGTCTGGTAGGTCTGGATTGGCGCGGACGTCCAACAGGGAGATCACTTGTTGCTGTTGGTCTTCGTCCTCGGGAAAGACCTGGTCCAAGAAATCGGACAGGGAAGTAGCCGCGGACGGGGACGGCAATTGGATGCGCAGGCCGTCCTCCGGGTCCATACCGTCCAGCGCCACATGGAGTTCAAATGCGCCACCTGATTCTGGCGTGGGATGTTGTGGTGATTGGTCTGGGCCGGGAACTGCGCCGCCGTTGTTCATCCAGGCCGGTTCCCGGTGTTTATCCGCATGGCGCCGCCACCCCCTCTCGCCCCGGAGCGACCCGAAGAGCGGAAGGAAGACCTTGACGACCGGGTGCGGGACACCGCGCTGCTTTTCTTGAAGGCACCGCTGGTCTTCTGGGTCTGCTGATAGGTTTGGCGGTTGCTGCCGACGTTGTTTCTGGCTTGCTGATATCGAGACCCGGCGAATGACGCCTGTTTTCGGTTAAAATTGCTGTTTCTTTGCGCTTGCCGGCTATAGGCTGAGGACTGGCGGTATCTGGACCGCTGGTTCCTCATCGTGGATCCCCGGGATATGGGAGTAGAGTAGTAATAGCCCCGGGGAGAGATGGCGGAGATCAGCATATAGGTGAACAGGAAATTTCCGGCGCCAAAGGAGCTACGGTAGTACCCGTTGCCGTTGTGGCCCCTCATGTTGTATTGATTTTCGTTGCCCTTGACGATGGAGAACAATCGATCGTCCTTGGCGTCGTCAATCTCATTGTTGCCGTCCAGGTCTTCCCATCCTTCCAGGGTCAACCCTTCACCGTCCTGGCTAGCCCGGATCAGAACCAGGCCGTCACCCTCGTAGATCTTGTTGACTTTTTCCTCGAATTCCGTGGCGCTCTTGGAGTTTTTGAACGCCTCTTGAACGTCGTCCAGGTTGATCCGGCCCGCCGCTCCGTCGGTGGCTGCCCAGTTGTCGTAGGACGCTCCGGAGCCACATGCGGCGATCAGTGGCGATGCGGCTACGACGCCGCCCAAGGAAACCGCCGTCCACTTGCTGAAACGTTTGCCAGCCATCTAGTTCCTCCTTGTCGATCCCGAATCCCCAGCCAGGGCCATTGGCCGGTCCGCTATGAGTGTTTGTACGTCGTCGTTCAACTGAACTTTAGGTGTAGAGAGGGCGTATCCCTTGGCCGAAGGGAAGGCAAATAGGCGAAACATGAACTCGGCGTTCACCCGCTCCCAGAAGCCTTGCCACGCTTGAAAACTACGTTGGATGTAGAGGGCCACCGCCGACTTGTGGTCGGTGGACGCCAGCAGTTGGTTGGAGATAGAGTCCTGCAACTCGACGATGTGCGCCTTCCAAATCTCGTCGCAGGCCTTCAAGTAGATCGAACGGGCCAGGGCGGCATACTCTTTGGCGCCCTGGCTACTCTCCAGATCTGCCATTCTGTCGATGAACAAGTGGCCAAGTTCTTCGGGAAGGATGTTCATGTCCCATCCCCTCAGTGAGGAGCAATCGACTTGGTAGTCCAGTTGAACTTCTTCAACCAGCCGGTCGAACTGGGCATCGTATTCTTCCAAAGTGACCTGGGGAAAGTGGGCGGACACGAGTTCAATAGCCCTTTCCTGGGCCTGATCGCGCCAGAGAGATGGACCGGAGCCCGGTGAACCGGCAACGGCTACTTCCCCGCGCCGCCGGTAAAACAATCTGGTCTGGTGGTCCAGCACCGAGGCGTAATCCTGTACCAAGGCGCGTTGGGTCTCGCCCTCATGTTCGGCGATACCTTGCACCTCTTGAACGTGCCGGTCGACGTCTTGGCCCGAATAGTAGGTTCGGCCCATTCCATCCAAGTCGCGGCGCTTGGTCAGCTTGAGCACGCCGTCCACGTGAAGGTTAAGCAACCGGTCTTCCAAGGACAGGAAAGTTTGGGACACACCGAAGCTGCCTTGACGGCCGCTGCGGCCGTTCAGTTGGAGGTCGATTCGCGGAGTATCGTTGAGTTCGGTGCCAATCACCCGAAGACCTAAAGCGAAGTCCAGCGATCGCGGCTTGGCGGTAATGCCTGAGGTGTCATGGAGCCGAACGGTGAGCCTGAGGCCGTTCGGGGAACCCTCTTTTTCTACGCGAAGGCCGGAATCGGCTAGCAGTAGAGATTTCAAGACGCTGAACTCCCGGGGAGACAGGCAGTTGATCTCAACGGAGCCGTCTTCTCGCTCGAGAGTCTGGTGGACCAATCTGATGCAACGCTGGGCGATCTGGCCGTCTAAGCCCGGCGCCAGCAGGATGTCGGTACCCCGGCCGGCCATGTTGGTTGCTACCGTGGCCGCGCCGAAGGAGCCGGCATTCCTGATGATTTCCGCTTCGGTGTCCGAATTGACGGCGTTGAGCAGGTTATGAGGAATCGCTTTATCCGAGAGCATTCGGCTGATCTCTTGGGATTGCTCCACCGTGAGGGTCCCCACCAGGACCGGCTGTCCCAGTTCATGACTGGAGATCACCTGATCGATGATCGCCGAAGTTTTTTCAGCGTCGGTGAGATAGACCCGATAGCCAAGATCCACTCGTTGCAGGGGATGCATCGGCGGCAGCACGGTTACCGGTAAACCGTACTTCTGCTGAAATTCGTCCTGGGAACCGATGGCGGTGCCGGTCATTCCGCAAAGAGATTGGAACTGCTTGACGAACCCTTCAACGGAGATATGACCCAGGGTTTCACCCTCCGGATTGGGAGTAAGCCCTTCTTTGGCTTCCAGAGCGGGCTGCAGGCCGTGCTGGTAGATGGCGTCGGGCTTAGGCCGCCCCGTGGCTTTGTCGATAAGCACCAGTTGGTCCTCGGCCACCAGGTAATCCACGTCCCGCTCCAGCAGCAGGTAGGCCCGGAGCATCTGATAAACCTGGTTGCCCAGATTGTATTGCCGGGCCAGGCGGGTGGTTAGGCTCGCCGCCTTCTTGCGGCGCTCTGCCAAGGGCATTTCGCGGTTGGTCCAAAGGGACTCCAGAGACTCCTCCATCGAACGGCCGTCGTAGAAAGGACCCAAACATTGGGTAAGGAAATCCCGGCCCTTTTCCGCCAGGGTAACGAAACGTCTATCTGGGTCGATAACGTAATAAAGCTCCGATGTGAGGCCGGTCTGTTCCTGCTCAGCTTCAGATTTAATCTCTTTGAAGCGTCGGGGGTTGTCACGTAATCGCTGCTCTAGGGCGGGGTTATCCGGTTCGGCTAGGAGCAGCTTGGCTAGGATGTGGGAGGCTCCATCTAGGCTCGTGTCCGGCCGGGCGAGTTCACCCGCTAATTCCCGGACAACGTCCCTTTGCAGCCGAATCAGTTGGGTGACGGCCTTCTTCACTTTGGCCGTGGGACTACGGTTTCCCAGGGGAGCGCCGGATATAATCATCGGCGTTGACGCTTCGTCGATCAGCCCGTGATCCGCTTCGTCGATGATGGCCGCATCCAGCTTGCCTTGAACGCGGGACGAGGCGGTTGTCTTAAGATTGTCACGGAGATAGTCGAACCCCATCTCCCGCATAGTGCTGTAGACGATCGCCATCTGGTAGTTATATCTTCGTTCGTCGTCCTCCATGTATTCGAGCACGGCCCCTACGGTGATGCCCAGTGACTGGTAAACGGGAGCCAGTAGGTCGGCGTCCCTGGCCGCCAGGTAATCGTTGGCGGTGATGACATAAACTGAGGTCCCAGCCACGGCATGTAACACTGCCGGAAACGCCCCGGCGACGGTTTTGCCTTCGCCGGCGTTCATCTGGACGATATTTCCTTGAAATAGGTGCAGTCCAGCCAATAACTGCTCCTCGGTAGCTTCAAAGGTGAGATGCCCTTTCTCGTCTTGCCTTCGCAATGCTTGGTAAAACCCGGCGGGCATGGAGATGTCCCAAGGCGGCCTAACTTGGATCTCCCGGTGCACCATTAACATGGCATCAACGATGGTCTGTTGATCGGGGCCGGTTGCGGCTGTCCCGGATGACCCTCGGGAGAGGTCTGCCGTTCGCCAACAGGTTTGCAGGGATTCAGGAAGGGATTTCCGGTCGAAGCCGGTGTCAAACAGCCGCCAGGCGCCAAGGCGGCGACTGATGACCTCGCTAACGATGGCGAAGACTTCCGGCAGGACTTGACTGACGCTCGGATGCGGCGGACGTGTCCGTAGGCGCGCCATCGCGTCCTTGAGATCCGTGTCGGAATAGGCTGTTACGTCGTGCCGGCGAATCGCGTCCAAAACCGCCCGGCTGTCTTTCGGCGGCCCGAGCTTCGGATGTGAAGTCGGCGGTCCCTGGTTAACCGGCCCAAACGTCAATGCTGATGATCCCAACAAGGAATTCACCTAACCCATTGCCTCCTGCAATCCCTGCCATGTATAGCGGTGCGAGCTGATGTACACCAATAGGTCTCCAGGGGACAAAAATAGGTCTCCGAACTTGAAATGGGGCTTTTTATCCCGAATCACCCCAAGCAGGTTTATATCCTTGCTCAGTAGCTTCACGGCTACCTCTTGGTAGGTTAACCGCTCTCCAACCGGAGGGTCAACCATCGTGCTGGCCATTGTGCCTTCGACCTTATTGCTGGTCATGGCCTGGGCCAAGATGGTCACGCCCGGGTCCTGGGTTTCCTGGATCAAGAGATTGTTCGCCATATGTATCGTATAAACCAGGGAGACATCCGCCAAGTTGCTGAACAAGAGCTCGTGACTGAGACTCAGACATTCGGCGACGACCCTCACGTGGGGGCTCAGGTGGTTGATCACCGAAGCTACCGACGCTACGACGCTGTCGCTGTTGGGATCGTCGTAATCGGTGCTCAGTATGATGGCCTTGGACGCCCTGCTGAGTTGGGCCTGTTGGTAAGTCTCTTGTTCGAGAGGAGAGCCACGGACGAAAGAGACGTTGGGGTGGCTGAATGGCAGGGTCTGTAATTTGTCGGTGATCACGACAATGTCAACTTTTTTGTGGTTGTTGTCGGAAACGAACTCCTCCACGATGTGGCGGACCCTGGTCTCGTTCGGGAAATGGATGATTAGCAAATGATCTTTGGATTGCACGGTCGCCATACCGTTTTGCTCCCTCATGCGAAGGTCGAATATCCAGTCAACCAACATCCCGGCGGTAGTGGTAAAGGCCACCAAACCGACCAGAACGATAAAAAACACAGTTCCGATACGGGCGCCAACCGTAGACGCGGACAGATCCCCGTATCCAATGGTTGTGATAGAGATGATGCTATACCAGAAACTGTCTCCGAGATTATATTCCGGGTGGACCGGGGCCTCGAAGTAAAAAAAAGTGAGGGCGTTCCCAATCACACTGGCAACCAGCACCGCGAACATGGACAGTAAGCCGAGGGTTCTCCTCCGCCGGATCCGGTGCATCAACCTTTTTATCGAATAAAACATGTGGCGGTGTTCGGGCGCGGGTCACCGGTCCAGAGGGACCGGTGATTGGTTAAGTAGCTTCATGATGACTAGCCCTGCTTGATGGCCGGGGCCGTCGCACTCGTCCAGACGGGTCAAAAGATGTCCCCCAGCCCGCAAGATTTTATCGGTGACGGTCGGCTCAGATCGGCGGAACTCTTCTCCCAAATGCGAGTCCAGTGTCCAATCAGCGGTGACCGAACATTCCAGCCCGGCCCGCTGGGCAACATCCAGGTACTCCTGACGCTCCCTGCTGAACTCTTTTTCACTCTTGAAGGCCAAAGGCATCACGTAGAATTCCCTGGACAGATACAATCCCAGTTCGTTATCGAATACTTGCATCAGGTCGGAGAAGGACACCCAGCCTTCCAGGGCGAAGAAAAAGTTTTCGGGAATATCCTGGGGCACGCGATGGTAGTAGAAATCTTCATCCGCCTCAACCATCTTCACCGTGACTGGAAGCTTTTTTTGGTAACCCAGGATGCGTTCCGCCGCGTCGTCCTTAAGGAATAAGAAGGGTATGTTCCCATTGGTGGCGTCCACTAAGACTTGAGTACCATCGATATCATACAACAACGCCGTGTGCTGCCAGAATCGCATGTAACGCTTGGAAAAGCGAAAATCGAACGTGGTTAGAAGCTCCCGTAGTTTCTCGACAGGCACGGGGCCGGTAGCGTTTTCCCCGGCGATGATGTATTCCGACTGAAGTCCGTAGTGATCAGTGAGGAACTTCAGCGCCTGCACTTTTTCCGAGCAGATCGCCCCGGCGCCTTCCATGATGTTATCAATGGTCTCGTCTCCCGATTTGTAGACCAGTTTCTTGCCGATGAACCGGGAGTAGTTTTCAAATTGGGCATCCCAGATCGTTTTGGCCAGTCCTTTCAACAGCTTTATCTTGTGGCTGGTGGATCCCAGTTGAAGAATGGCATCGGTCTCGTGGCTGCCGAACTCGTGAATCAGGGAATCTCGCACGAATCCAGAGTATCTGGATTTGTTGCGGAGCCACTTGCGCCGATGGAAGCCCGTCCAATTGCGGCTGTATTGCAGGTTGATGCGGTCTATCGTTAAATCAACCACCGAAACGTCTTGACCCTCCACCTGAAGCTGGTGATTTGTGGGGACCTGGTCCAAAGCGAGGGACTCTTCGCCCTCTTTGAACGCCATACCGGAAAACATGTCCTTCAGTTCACCGGCGTCCGTGCTCAGGTAGACCAGGTCTTGCATCGCATAGAGGGCGGCGGCGGAGGGCTGGGTGATGCGGGATTCTTGAAGAAGTTGGCTGATGGGAGGTTGCTTCAGATATTTGTCCAGCAAGCCTCCTAAAGACAAATAGGCGTCGCCGGGGTCCATACGTAGAGTACATCTCCGGTTGGACACCGTGTCCCACAGTTGAAGGATCTGATTGTTGGTGTTTTCCACTAAGGGTGCAAACCCGCTGTTCTTAATCTTGATCATGATTCCGAGTTATTGACGCGCTTGCCGCCGGTGGCCGGGCCGGTCCAGTGTTATACGGCAGCGTGAGGTCCCAAGCCCCACCGGGCGGCGTATTGATCGAAAGTGAACGTGCTCTTCTGAACGAACTCCCCTTGGGTGGTTAACGCGTAAACCGATGGGAGGCCGATGCCGTTGAACGCGTGGGCCTTGGTCATCGTGTACGATCCGGCATTGTTGAATATTACCTTGTCGCCAACCTTCAGCGGGTCCTGGAACCGGTATTCACCTAAGATGTCTCCGGCCAGACAAGTGCATCCAGCCAGCAGATATTTGTGGGGAGCGTCGTCGTCGTGGCCGACCACGTCGGGCTCGAAATCGTATTCGAATACCTCCGGCATGTGATTGATGCTCGTGTCCAGCACGGCCAACATCGAACCCTCACTGGGGAATACGTCCAGAACCGTGGACACGATGTACCCGGCGGCTCGGATGAGAGCGGACCCGGGTTCAAAGAACACGTCCACTTTAAGGCGAGCTTTGAGAAAATCCAAAGCCTGGTGCAGACCGTCAAGGTTTTGCCCGTCCTCGAATAGATAGCCACCACCCAAATTGATCCATTCGAGGTTCTCCAGGATGCTACTGGCGCTGGAGTAGAGGTGGCGCACCGTGGAGAGCAACTCGCCGAAGTTGGGCGAGTCGCAGTTTGAGTGGAACAGGATGCCTCGGACCCCAGCCAGGCGGGCCGGGTCGTCATGGAACGCGGCCACCAGGTCTTCCAAGGGTACGCCCAGCTTCGATGCGGGCCGGCAAGGGTCGTAGCGCTCGTCGCCCAGGAAAGAAAGTTGAGGATTTACCCTCAGCCCACAGCTGGCGCTATCTTTGATGCGGTCGCGGTACATGTCCCATTGGCTCAGGGAGTTGAATGACACGTAGTCGCATAGGGAGCCGATCTCCTCTACTTCATCGCTCCTTAGGCCAGGCGCCGTGATGTGAAGGGTGCCGCCGCTCGTATTGGCTTTTTGAGCCAGTTTGGCTTCGAAAAGGGAGCTCACAGCGAATCCGTCCAGGCGTGGGGACATGAGCTTCAAAGCATCGACGAAGGAGAAGGACTTTATCGCGAACAGTACCTGGCACCGGCCTTCTTGGCGCAGCCGATCGGCATGGGTGAGGAGTTGGTCGAGGACTGCCTCGTCGTATACGAAGGCCGGAGTAGAGATGTGGGCAAGGCCGCCGGGAAAGGCTTTGGCGTCGTCCAAAAGGGAGGAAGGCGTTGAATTTGCGCCGGCCTGTTTGGTACTCATTGAACGTACATGCACGCCATAGACGTTAGGGAGTGTTTCTAAGATTGAGGAATGGGAGGGTGGTTGATGGGTATTTTAACATACGGGAATCCCCCCAACCTCCTTTACGAATGGGGGGCTCTTTCGGTCTCATCCACACGTGGCTATGGAAGATAGGGACGTTTGCTTCTATCTTGGCGGTCGAGCCGGAAGGCGTTAGGCTACACCCTGGTTTGCTGGCCGGGTATGCGTGATCCGGCGATGCCATTGGTGTTGCCGGACGGCGTTTCCGCCGATGCGCCTTGGGAGTTTTCCACGGTGACCGGGTTGATAGGGCGCCGGACGGAGTTGGGAGCGATTCCCGCTTTTAAGGCGGACATGACGCCGGCCGCCTCCCAATAGTTATCAACGATGTGAAGTTGCCCCTGCTGCCAGGGTAGTTGGGTCAGGTTGTTTCTCATGAGGTTTCGGTTTTCCCGCACGGCGATGACCGGGATGCCCTGTTCCAGCGCGGCCAGGGTGGGCAGGCCCAGGCATCCGTCGGGTATCACCAAGCAAGAAACGGCACTAGCGGTGAACACGCCGGGATTTCGGAGTGCTTCTCGATCGGTGACGATTCTGGGGCTTTTTTGTAGGCCCTTGAGGATGGACTGCAAGAAGGTGGTTGATATGGCTTCAGCGGCCATGCGGGGGTCGACGATGCCGGTGTCCGCGTCCAAGACTTCCTGGGACTCCATCATGGGGGAGTGGGCCGAGGGCACGTCGTAGATGCTGGAGATGGTGTGGGTAAGCATGGATTCCACGCCACCCCAGGGATTGACCATGCTGCCGCCGCTGTTGAAGTAGTCGCCGTGGTAGCTGGTGGGAACGGTTATGACCGACGATATGGCCACGGCGTCGTATTCCCCGCGGTGTCTGTCCAGCAGTTCAAGCACGTGTTCCAAGTCTTCCACCCGTCCCGCCGCCCGGGACGATGAAGTGTACTCGGAGATCATCACAAGTGGCGGAGTCAACTCGATCACCAGTGGGCAGATCAGCCCATAGGATGCCCGGGCGGCGTTAACCGAGTTGACTGTCATTGTGTGAAATAGCCGGTCGGTATGCGAGTTCATCAGAACCAGGACACGGTTAGACCGAACCGGCTGCAACCCAGCCGTGCCCATCAGCAAACGGCAGATGACGCTGCCTTCCACGTATAGCCCGTTGCCCGGAATCTCGTTGATGTCCGAGGCGTTGACCACGTTTGGGTGGGTGACCAAAGTGTCGCAGACGGAGGCCAGCAGTTGAGCCACGGGCGTGGCATCACCGGCGTGCCCCCCGATTTCAGCGCCTATCCCGGTTGGTACCAGCAGGATGGCGTTGAAGCTCCCGGTATTTTCCACTTGGCGGTGGCGAAATTCCAGGATGGAGTTATTGGGCAACCGGCTGGAATCGTTGCCGTCATCGAAGGTTGTGACCTCGCACCGGTATCCGGTGGCGTCCGAAGACGTGACCACCAACCGCACTGGCGAGACTCCACCGGGCAACTTTTCTCGTGTCTTCTGGGACAGCCATTCCAATAGGTTGCTGCTGTCCGGCGGCGGGGGTAGATCGAGTCCAATTTCCGAAAGCATCACGGATTTCAATTTCTTACATCCTCATGATTGGTTGATTCAGTGGTTTCGAAGGTAGTCTTCCGGCTGGGAACCTTGTCACAGGGGGACGACCACATCTCCGCCACGTCGATGGCGCGCATGAATTCTACGTTGGCGAAGGTGCGGATGTGGGTGATCAATTGCTCCAACATTTTCAGGCGTCCGGGACGGCCGATGTATTGGGGGTGCATGGTTAGGGTGAAGGCCCGGCCATAGTGATATAGGCCCTCAAACTCGGCTGCCCAAGTTCCGTAGACTTCCTCCGGGTTGCGCATGGGGCCCAGCCGCCCCGCTGCCGGCGCGTAGACGAAATTTGGGGCGTCGTCCAAGAGCCAATGGATGGGAATCTCCACCAGGCTTTGGGGAGTGCCCGGATTGAGCATGTATGGCGCGTCATCGCCCATCAGACTGCTGTCGTACAGGAAGCCGTGGGAGGCCAGCAGGTCCACCGAGCGCTCGCTCAACTCCCAACTAGGGGACCGGTAGCCTCGGGGGGCTTCTCCGGTGATGTCGCCAAGGATGGAGCTGCCCTGGTGCAGCACCTCTTCTTCCTTCTCCGGCGTTAAAGAGGCTGGAGGTTCGTGCATGTACCCGTGGTGGGCGATCTCATGCCCCCGGCGGGAGATCTCTTTGACCATCTCAACGTGGGTTTCGGCGACATAGCCTGGAACGTAAAAGCTGGCCTTGATGGAGTGGCTGTCCAGCATGTCCAGGATACGGGGGGTTGCGACGCTGGGGCCGTATTCGGCCATGGACATCAGGCTGGGAAGCTGGGCGAAGTTGGGGTCGCGGTTCAACCACGAAGAGACGCCGTCGACGTCGAACCCCAACATCACCACGCATTGAATGTCTCCGGGCCAGATACCGGACATGTTGTTCCTCCCCGGTCTTGATTGACTACTGGGGCGGGATGGTGTCGAAGCCGGTGTAGGGACGGAGGACCTCTGGAATCACCACCGTGCCATCCGCCTGCTGGTAGTTCTCCAAAATGGCGATCACCACCCGGGGCAGGGCCAGCCCGGAGCCATTTATGGTGTGAGGCAGTTGGGGACGGTCACCCTGGCCGGGCCGGTAGCGGATGTTGGCGCGCCGAGCTTGGAAATCGGTGCAATTGGAGCAAGAACTGACCTCCAGCCACTCCTGGCAGCCGGCGGCCCACACTTCTATGTCGTAGGTCTTGGCGGACTGAAACCCGATGTCCCCGGTGCAGAGTTGCAATACCCGGTAGGGCAATTCCAGTTTCTGGCACACGTCCTCGGCGTCGGCGAGCAGAGTTTCCAGTTCAGCTTCAGAGGTTTCCGGGGTGACGAACTTGTACATCTCCACCTTGTTGAACTGGTGCACCCGCTTGATGCCCCTGGTGTCACGGCCGGCCGCCGCCCGCTCGTTGCGGAAACAGGGAGTTTGAGCCACGTAGCGGAGGGGCAGGCTATCCGGGGGAATAATCTCGTCCCGGTAAAGATTGGTGATGGGTACCTCGGCGGTGGGAATCATCCACAGGTCGGCTTCCTCGTCGTGGTACAAGAAATTGCTGAACTTGGGCAGATTCCCCGCCCCCTCCATCACCTCTCGCTTGACCACTGCGGGAACCATAACCTCGGTATAGCCGTGCTGCCGCGTGTGCAGATCCAGCATCCAGGCGATGAGGGAGCGTTCCAGCTTAGCGCCGGCGCCGAACATGGTGTAGAAGCGGCTGCCGGATATCTTCACTCCCCGCTCGAAGTCGATAAGCCCCAATCGCTCGCCCAACTCCCAGTGGGGCACCGGCGTGAAATCCAGAGTAGCCGGCTCGCCCCATTGGCGGATGATTACGTTGGACTCTTCGTCCAGCCCTTTGGGAACGTCAGGAAGGGGTATGTTGGGCAGGCGCATCAAGATGGTACTGATCTGCTCCTCAAGCACGCCCGCGTCCTGCTCAAGCCGGCTGATCTGATCCCCGACTTGGCGCATCTCGGCAACGACGTCCGGCGGAGGTTCCTGACCGGCGCCACGGGCCTGGCCCACTTGGCGGCTAACCTGGTTACGCCGCGCCCTCAGATCGTCTGCTTCGGTGATAGCCTGCCGCCGGTTGGTGTCCAGCGTCAATAGCTCGCCTAAAGGGTCTTCCTCGCCTCTGGATTCAAGGGCGCTCTTTACGAAGTCGGGGTCTCGGCGTATCAGTTCAATGGATAGCATATTAGGTTTGCCGGAGACCGCCCTCGCCCCGGCCTGCGGCCACCCTTCTCACTGAGGGTGAGGGGACGGGGGTGAAGGGGAAACGCCTGCTTTCATCAGTCTTGCCGGATATCATTCGGAATCATCCTTTTGTCCTGATTGGATTGTCCGCATCTGAGGGAACAGGATCACGTCTCTGATAGATGTTTGGCCGGCCAATAGCATGACCAGCCGGTCGATGCCAATGCCCAGGCCGCCGGTGGGGGGCATGCCGTATTCCAGTGCCACTAGAAAGTCCTCGTCTAAGCGGTCTGTTTCATCATCGCCTAATAAGAGCCGAAGCGATTCTTGATCCTCAAATCGGTCCCGCTGTACCTGCGGGTCGTTCAGTTCGGTATATGAGTTGGCGATCTCCATGCCGGCGGCAAAGCCCTCGAACCGCTCCACGTAGCCGGGAGTCCCTGGCTTGGCTTTGGCCAATGGAGACATGACCTCTGGGTAGTCCAGCATAAATGTGGGTTGCACCAGATGGGGTTCTACAAAGGTCGAGAATAGCTTGTCGATCACCTTGCCGCGGCTGTCCTTGGGTTCAATATCCAAGCCCAGTTCGGCGGCCCGCTGTTTAAGCGACGCGTCATCGTTAAAGTCATCGATGTCGATGCCGCTTCGGTCCTTTAACTCTTGCCTAAAATCGAGCTGCTTCCAAGGGGGCGTGAAGTCTATCAGATGGTCTCCGTATTGGACTTGGTTGGTGCCCAAGACATCGAACGCCACGGTTGAAACCAGGGATTCAACCATAGCCATAACATCGTTGTAGTCGGCGTAGGCCTGGTAGCTCTCCAGTAGGGTGAATTCCGGGTTGTGGTCTTGGTCGATGCCCTCGTTGCGAAAAACGCGACCAATCTCGAATACCCGGTCGAACCCGCCGATGATCAGCCGTTTTAGATATAGCTCGGTGGCGATGCGCAGGTAAAGCTGTTGGTCCAGAGTGTTGTGGTGGGTGATGAAAGGGCGGGCGTGGGCGCCTCCTGCAACCGGCACCAGAATAGGCGTGTCAACTTCCAGAAACCCTTGGCTTTGGAAGAAAGCCCTGATCCGCTCGATGATCCGGCTGCGCATGGCGAAGACGGGCATGATTTCGGGATTGGCGATCAGGTCCAGGTACCGCTGCCGGTACCTGGTTTCCACGTCCCTTAAGCCGTGGAATTTCTCCGGAAGCGGCCGCATGCCCTTGGAAGTTATGGTTAGTTGATGGGCCTCGATCGTGATCTGGCCGGTTCGGGTGCGTATGACCGGACCGTATACCCCCAAGTGGTCGCCCAGATCCAGGTCCTTGAGCAGTTCGTAGGCTTCGCCAAGCACGTTCTGCCTGAGCAATGCTTGGATAGTGCCGGAACTGTCCCGAAGGTCCAGAAAGGCCGCCCGTCCCATGACGCGCATGGAAATGATTCGGCCGCCCAATGAGACGCTGGTGGTGGTGGATTCGGGCGGGTCACCGCTCTCCACGGCTTCGAACATGGCAGTAGCGGCGGCGTTGTCGCAGGTCCGGACGAAACGTGGCGGGTAGGGGTCGATTCCACTCTGGCGGAGGTGGTCGAGTTTGCTGAACCGGCTGGCCAGCAGGCCTTCTTCTCGGTCGGGCATATCAATCGTTGGAGGCTATTTGTGGATTATTCAATTGCCAATACTTCGAGCCTGATTTCGCCCGACGGGGCGTTGACCTTGGCTACGTCGCCGACCCGTTTTCCTAACAGGCTTTGGCCGATGAGAGAAACGTTGGATATCGTTCCTCGGGAGGGATCGGCTTCGGCGCTGCCGACGATGGTGTATCTGAAGGACCGTCCGTCTTGGTCCATTACGGCGATGGTGGTTCCGACCTCGAGCGTGGCCCGGCCGCCCTGGGTTTCTTCGATGATGACGGCATTGTTAATCATGTTGTCTAGGGTAAGGATGCGCCCTTCGGTGAAGGCCAGCTCGTTCTTCAAGTTTTCCAGCCCTTCCCGAGACAAGTAGCTGGGCTGTGCCATGATTGCATCCCCCGGCCAAAGGGGGAAAAACAATGTGGGAGAGAAGGCCGGGTCGGCGCTCTCATCCCGAAGCCGATTGTAGTCTCCAGCAAAGGCGTTGTAAAGCATGCCCGGCCGAGGCGATAGGACGTGGTGGAATCAAAGGATGGACGGGGCAGGCCGCCGCAAGGGTGAGGCTCATGAATTGACAATGTTTATAGCCGTCATTAGAATTATTTATATGGCAACCAACTCCGTCAACGTCTTTATACCGCCGGGCGCCGGCTTTACGTGAGTCCAGACCTGTGGGGCCTGGACCGTTCAGCGGTCCCACCGGGCGCGTTTCGTCTAACCAAGCTACTGCTTCTTTCGCCGCGATCTGCTGCCGTCCTTGCCCCCAGGTAAGCCGTTGGACTACCACAACACTCCTTGGATGCGTCTTTGGTATTCCACGTGGTTTTCCCAAGCAAGTTCGACAGAAGGTAATTGTTGCTCATATCCAGACGATATTTCAGAGCTACTTTGGTGTCCTTTTTCCTGCTGGCTATGGCAGCTACGGCCTGCACCGGAAATCAGGAACAGTTGGTTTTGAAAGTCGGGGGCATCCCCGACCAAGATACGTCTCGCCTGGCGCGAAGGTACCAGGTATTTTCGGATTACTTATCCCGGCAACTTGGAGTGCCGGTTAAGTACACCCCAAGCGTGGACTATGCCGCGGTAGTCACGGCTTTTACCCAAGGCGAGATTGACCTGGCCTTCTTCGGTGGATTGACCGGGGTGCAGGCGCGGCTGCAAAACCCCGGAGCTCGTGTTATCGCCCAAAGGGAAAACGATAACCGGTTCCACTCCAAGTTCATCGTCCGCTACGGGCTATCCATAGACTCGTTGGCCGGCCTTAAAGAGCAGGCTAAAGAGTTGACCATTACTTTCGGCAGCGAAAGCTCCACCTCCGGGCACTTGATGCCCCGGTATTTCCTGATCCAGGCGGGGATAGACCCGGATCGAGATTTCCGGTCCCTACCCAACTTCTCCGGTTCCCACGATCTGACCTGGCATCTGGTATCCAGCGGCTCGTTCGACGTGGGAGTTCTGAATGAAGATGTTTGGGGCCGGGCGGTTCGGGACGGGAAGGTCGACGCCGGTAAAGTTCGGGTTTTCTATACGACTCCGGAATACTTCGATTACAGCTGGACAGTTAGTGCGGAGTTGGAACGGATCTACGGAGAAGGGTTTGCCGATAAGCTTCGCGCCGCCCTTCTGGCGCTGAACCCGCAAGAGCATGGCGAGATCTTGGACCTATTCAACACCCGGCGATTTATCGAGAGCAACAACGCCAACTACGGGGAGATCGAGGCGGTGGCCCGGAATCTAGGAATCGTCCGATGAGCATGAAAAAATCTGACGCGAATCATTTGTTAGTGGCCACCGGAATCTCCAAGAGTTTTGGGCGAGTCCAAGCCCTGGCTCCGTTGAGTTTGACGATATCCCAAGGGGAGCGGGTGGCCTTGGCCGGTCCGAGCGGTAGCGGCAAGACCACCCTGCTGTACCTGCTGGCCGGCATCATCCAGCCCGATGCCGGGGAGCTGCTCCTGGCGGGACAAGACCTGGCGCGCCAGCGGCCGGGTAAAGAGAAAGCAGGCCTGGTGGGCCTGATACACCAGCAATACGACCTAGTGCCACATCTCTCGGTGGTGCACAACGTTCTGGCTGGGCGGTTGGGCCAGTGGAGCTTGTTCCGATCGATGATTTCCCTAGTTTGGCCCCAAGACCGCCAAGTGGCGGAAGAAGCCCTGGCCCAGATGGGTATCGCCGACAAGATTCACGAGCGAACGTCCCACCTTTCCGGGGGCGAACAGCAGCGGGTGGCCATCGCCCGGCTGATGGTCCAGGGGTCGCGCGTTATCCTGGCCGATGAGCCGGTTTCCTCGCTGGACCCGGTCCGGGCAGATGACATATTGGAGATTTTGACGGCTTTGGCCGGTGGCTCCGGCAAGACCCTTATCGCCAGTATCCACTCGCCCAGTTTGATGCGCAAACACTTTACCCGGGTCATTGGTCTGCGGGAAGGACGGCTGGAGTTTGACGTCCCGGCGGCGGAGGTAACGGACCGGGCATTGGAACGGCTCTACGATCTGGACCAGTCGGAAGCGGCTGTATGGGGAGGCGGGAACTGAAACTCCTGGAAAGCCGCCGGCTGTTGACCCTGTTGCTGGCCGGGGTCTTTCTGTGGAGCCTATCCACCGTCGATTGGCGGGGGCCGCTGATCCATACAGGCGGACTTGGCGCGTTCTTGGATTTTCTCGCTTCTCTCTTTCCTCCAGAGCTGTCTCCCGGGTTTCTTGGGCTGGCTCTGTCCGCCAGTTGGAAAACCTTAGCTTACGCCGTGGCGGGAATCACTTTGGCGGTGCTCATTGGATTTCCTTTGGGTGTGATTGCCTCTGGGTCCGTGTCTGGCTCGCCCAGAATGGGCTTGGGACTGGCGGTGGCGGTGCGGTTGATCCTGGCGGCCATGCGCTCGATACATGAACTGGTTTGGGCGGTATTGTTCGTCGCCGCCTTTGGGTTGTCGTCAATGACAGTGATACTGGCCTTGGCATTGCCCTATGGGGGCATACTTGGGCGGATCTACGGGGAGTTGTTCAACCAAGTGCCGGAGGGACCGTTGCGCGCCCTCCGGGCGTCCGGGGCCTCCCCTTTCCGGGTGCTTCTGTACGGACGGCTGCCCATGGCTTTGCCAGATATGCTGGGCTACACCTTTTACCGCTTGGAGTGCGCCATCCGGTCGGCGGCAATCATGAGCTTTGTCGGCATACGGGGTCTGGGCTACGAGATACAGCTATCCCTGCACGACCTGCTGTTCGACGAGGTGTGGACGCTACTTTTGTTCATGGTGGGGATGGTGGTGTTGGTCGATATGTGGAGCAGTCGGGTGCGGCGGAGTTTGGTGTCTTGATGGGAAACGCCCCAGCGTTCCGCCTCTTCAGAGGCCGACGGCGCCCGATGACCTTTGTCCGTGCCTCCCTGTACGGGTTCGTAGTCCTGGCGTTTGTGTCCTGGGGTTACATCTTGGTGGTTACCGATAGCGGAGCGGCCGACTTAGTTTCGGCCAAGACTTGGAGCAACGCGGGCAATTTTATCCGGCAGTTGATCGGCGTTGACTCGCCAACCCAGCCTGCCTATTTGGTAGTTGACCGCTGGTTGGTCACGGGGAGACTTGCCCTGGATACTCTGGCGATGAGCGTTCTGGCAATCGTTCTGACCGGCGTCGCCGTGCTGCCGACATTCTTGCCCGGGGCCCGCAACGTCAGCAACGGCGACTTGGGCGGCGCACCATCCCGGTTGGGGACCCTTTTCTACCATGTATTGCGTCTGGCCTTCACCCTGACACGGGCAGTGCCGGAACTGGTGTGGGCCATGGTGATCGTCTTTTTTCTATCGCCGGGCATCGTGCCGGGGGCCGTGGCCTTGGCGGTGCATAACTACGGAGTGGTTGGACGCCTTTCGGCGGAAGTGGTGGAAAACCTGGACCCCGGTCCCGCCAAGGCGCTTCGGTCCGCCGGGGCCAGCAACCTTCAGATGCTGATCTACAGCATCTTCCCCCAAGCCCTCCCGCACTTCCTCACCTACCTGCTTTACCGATGGGAGGTAATCATACGGACCACTGTGGTGGTGGGCTTTGTCAGCGCCGGAGGGTTGGGCCGGGAGTTTCGGTTAAGCCTAAGCTTCTTTCACTACACCGACCTGGCGTTGTTAATCATGTGGTACCTGATCTTGGTGATCGCCGTTGACCTGTTGAGCGCATGGCTCAGAAGGCTGGTGACCGGGAAGGGGTAAAAGGCGCAATCCGTCGATGGATTGTTGACGATGTGTGTGACCATCAACGCGGGTAGGGGCGGGTTTTAAACCCGCCCCTACATTCAGAGCAAACGTTCGCGATTGGTCGGGGGAGGCGTGGCAGACTTACATCTGCACGTTGTAGACCACTTGGACTACCTTACCGTCCCGGAGCGCTTCGAAGTAGGGTTGGGGCGACGACGGGTTTTGGAGCCACCGCCGGGCAAAGTAGGCGCACATATTGGCCAGTTGCGTGCCCACTGAGTGTTCCGAGCCGACGTAGCAGAAGTTGGCCAATACGGCCGTTGAATCCATGCCATCGTCGGACTTAAGGAATTGAGTCATGAACCGGGGTTCCACGGACCTGCCGTCACCGGCGACCACCATGGCGAAGTCGGCGACGGGCCATTGGGACTCCATCAACTGGTCGCTATTTAAACCGGACATGTTCAGTTCGTCGACGAACATATTCAAGGCGAAAAGGAACCGGCCCATGGTGATCTCCGAGGGACTTTCCCACACCATGTTGGGGTCGTCCCCATTACTGCGAGACTTGGCGAACGTCTCCTTGTCGACATAGGCGGTTATCAAAGGGGTTTCCCGCCGGATCAGGATGCTCAGACAGTCCTGAATAAGTTCGTGTCTTTTCTGGACAGGCCAGGATGTGAAGTCGCCGCGCCCTTGGAAGATGTCGCTGGGGCGAAGTTCCTTGGGGGTCCCGGCTTCGCCAAGAGGCCGCCCGAAGTGACGCCGGCAGAGGGCGTTGAACTCACCGTTGATGGATATAGATTGAGACTCGTGAATCAGCAGGCCGACATGGACGTGGTGCGGCTGATTCGAGTCGGCGACACTTACGCCGGTATTACCGGATTCGCCAAGGTACACCAGGTACATGGAGCGGCCTCCGAACCGTGGTTGATTGTTGCGGCTTCTATTAGGCCTCGGGTTCGTCCTCGGATTCCGTGGAGGCGTCCGCGCCTTCATCTTCGGCAAAGACCTCTTCCTCTACCGCTCGGAGGACCTCGATTCTTACTACCACGTCCTCAGGATCAGTCAAAAGAGTCACATTGCCGGGTATCACTATGTCGGCGGCCCGGAGCACTCCGTCCGGTTCGGTCAACATTGTCAGGTCCAATTCAAGCTCTCTAGGGACTTCCAGCGGCAACGCTTCCACGTTCAGATCGCGGAGTTGCTGCATCACTGTGCCGCCGGCCGTTCGAGCGCCCGGCGATTCTCCGATCAAGGTGATGGGCACCTGGGCCGAGACTGGCCGAGACGCATCCACCGCCAGGAAATCGACATGGAGGATGTCATCGCGCCTGGGATCCCACTGTATCTCCCTAGCAAAGGCCAGGTGGGTCTCCTGGCCACCCTGAACAGTGACCGTAACCGCCGTGTTTCCGCCGGCCCTAACCAGTACGTCAACCAGCTTCGTGGTCTCGCATTGCAGTGGTTGAGGATCTACTCCCGGTCCGTACAAGTGTACTGGAATCACACCTTGTTGGCGCAACCGCTTTACTTTCTTGCCCAGAACCTCCCTGGGGGATAACTCCAGACTGATTGACGCGGTGGTCATAGCGGTTGCTTCTCCTATTCGGGTCTATTTTGGCGGTCGAAACGGGCCTATCCAACGGACGGGGGAGCGTTGACCGGCCGCTCTATGATAGCACCCGCAGTGCGCCAATGGAAATAATTTTCTTGACACGAAAGGTATTATGAGTGTGACTTTTGTTGGGAGGTTGTCTAATGGCGTCTCATTCGCTGGGCTTGACCCTTTACGATGCGGCAAGACAGATGGGAGTATCTTTTTCCCAGGAAAATGAGCCGGTTGATAAATCGGTTCAGATCGATGGGATGAACTTCCACTACCTGGAATGGGGCGACCCGTCCAACCCTTCCATCCTGATGCTCCACGGCAATAGCCAGCAGTCACATAGCTGGGACTTCGTGAGCCTGGCCCTTTCCGAACAATTTCATCTTATTGTCTTGGACCAACGGGGCCACGGCGATAGCGACTGGGCGGGGGACGGCGATTACTCCATAGAAGCCCAACAGAAGGATATCGACGGTTTTGTGCAGGCAGTTGGGTTGGACGGTTTCACGTTGATGGGACACTCCATGGGCGGCCGGAACTCCTACGTTTGGGCCTCACGCCATCCCGGCGCTTTGAAGGCGCTGATCATCGTCGATACCGGACCGCAAACCCAGCGCACCGGCTCTAACCGGATCCAGCAATTCAAAGAGTTGCCCGACGAGCTGGACTCGTTCGATGATTTTGTGCAACGGGTGCAAGAATACACCGGCCGCACCCAGGAACAAGTTTTGGGCGCGCTGAAATACAGTATCCGCCAGCGCTCCGACGGTAAATGGACCTGGAAGTACGACAAAATCATGCGAACCCCCGGGGCCCGGCCGCCAGGATGGACTTCGGAGCAGTTGTGGGACTGTGTGGGAAAGATCGATTGCCCCACGCTGGTACTGCGGGGAGACCGGAGCGATATTTTCGCCGATGAAACTATGCAGCGGATGGAGCAGGTGATACCCGACTGCACCACCGTCACGATCTCCAACGCCGGACACCTGGTTCAGGGGGATAATCCCGCCGAGTTTTTGGTTGAGGTGGGGAAGTTTCTGGGGCGGGTGCACTGACACGCTTCTGGCTACGCCATTGGGCGGTGACGCTTAGAGGGGGACGTGGAAAGGCTCCTCGCTCGGTGAGAAGAGTATTTACCTGAGGGGTGTCACCCCCATCCTAACCTTCCCCCATCGAGGGGGAAGGTTAGGATGGCCCGGCACTTTACAGGCTTAGTGATATCTAAGAAATCAACCGGGGGATGCCGTCTCCCAAGGCGAAGCCGATGGCTGCCGAGACAGCGCCGATACCCAAAATCTCCAAGCCCTGTAAGATGGGCGACTTCTGCACCAGGCGGCCTTTGAGGCTTCCTAATACGAAGAGGGCCACCAGCGCACCCGCGACCGAGACCGATATCGCCGCCGTGCCGGTTAGCAAGATGTGAGGGATGATAGGCACCGAGGCGGCCAACAGAAACGAGAGACCCATGGCGGCCGCGTCCTTCATAGGGTTGGACGTTTCGTCCGGGCTTATGCCCAGTTCTTTCTCCACCAAAGTCCTCAGCCATAGTTCCTTGTCTTCGGCGATCTCGTCGGCCATCCGGCGGGCTTCTTCGAAGGACCTTCCCTCCCGCTGATATATAACTACCAATTCGGCCAGTTCCTCGGCGGGCTTTTCCTCTATCTCTTGGGCCTCGCGGGCTATCTCCGCTCTTTGAACGTCCTGCTCGGCCCGGGATCCTAGATACGCTCCGGTGGCCATCGAGATCGTTCCGGCGGCGGCGGCGGCAAGCCCGGCAACCAGGACTGCGGTTTGACTGTCCAGAGCCACGGCCACCGAGGTTACCAAGGCCACGGTGCTGAGAATTCCGTCTTGGGCGCCGAAGACAACCTCTCGGATCCGGCCCAACGAGGCGACCCGCCATCTCTCCCGGTCCAGCTCGATGGTGGCGTTGACGAAGGTATCCAGGTCATTCGCGGCTACTGGAGCGAACTCGGCCCGTTCCCGGCCTAGGGTGTCTTCTACGGCTTCTGCCGTTGTTTCTGTCGCCGGCGACGGTGGGGCAACGGCGACGGTTCGTCTGGCTTCCAACTGGTCCAGGGCCTGGGTAAATACCTCCAGGTGATGCCGCTCCCGCTCCATGGCCAAGGAGAAGGAATCCGCGGCGTCCTTGCGGCCTTCGTCCTGAGCGTCCCGGATCATCCGGGGATACATGGTGCTGAACTCTTTGGACTCGCCTTCAGTGACCGTGCGCAGGTTCTCCAGAGTGCTCTTGATGTCTCCGGAAGCCCGGAGGTGGTTGAGGCCGTGAATGGTCTCGGCTCCGGCGACTTCCTGGAAGACTTGGGCGATCTCAGGAAGCCCTTCTTCCAGCGCGCGGTGGGCATAAGCGTTGTACTTCAGGTAGGCCAAGGCCTCATCGACGATGGCGCTTCACAGATTCTTTTCCGTCTTGGTCATGTTGGGGGTTTCTGAGGCCATGCTAAGGTTCCTTTCGCTAATGGGTTGCGGGGATGGTTATTTGGTGGAATCGCGGGGGGTTACATGCCTGAAGAGGCGTGGTGGGCGGAAAGTTTCCAACCCTGAGGGGTCCGGACGAAGATGTTGGTAGCCAGCACGCCGAAGTTGCTGGCCCGGCCCTGCAAGACGCTGGAGATGTGCTCCACGCAGGTCACCCAGGCCGCGTCGCCGTGCACCGCCACATTCACGTAGCGAATGTTGAAGTGCATCAGCATGGTGTTGTCGAAGATGCCCGCCCAACTGGCTCGTATGTTATCCCAGCCGATCAATGGCTCCCAGCCGGGATGCACGCATAGGGAATCGCCGGACGTATCACAGATCTCTTCCATCTGCCCGATGTCCAGAGCGCCGAAGGCGTCGTAGAACCGTTGGTTGGCTGCTTTGACCGCTTCAACTTCCGCCGATTGGGATTCCATCGCACTCCGTTCGCATGTGGTATCGGAAAATTTAGAATCCCCTTCCCCCCGGAGTGGGGGCTGGGGGATTCTCTCAGTCCTTTAGCTAGACCCGCCTCCCACCATATCGCTGGTGAGATGGGAGGTTAGTGCAATGGCGAGAACGACGCCGGCGCCAGAATCTTGTTCTGTTGGTTGACCAAGAACTCCCGGGTAGGCGGCGGCCAATGGGGCGACTTGCCGGCCTCGGCGCGGATTTTGTCGCGGTCTCCCAGGGACTTGTAAGGCCAAACGTGCATCCACTTGTTGAGGCCGCCCAGTTCGCTGGTCATGCCCAAGGCCAGGGGAGAGTGCTCTTCCCGATGGGGGATCGCGGCGGCCCAAAGCTCCAGCACTTTGCCCATGGTGCCGGTCTGGTAGGTATAGGTCCGCATCTCATAGATGCTGCCCAAGGCTTGGTCTTCGCCCAAGGGACGCATGAATGGAGCGGGATGCCAGATCTCCGACTCCTGGGACACGTACATGTCCGAGGGGTTGGACGGGGGCCATTCGGGGTCCTTGGCGGCGTCGGCGCGAACGTCGTTACGCTCTTCCACGCTCTCATAAGGCCATACGTGAATCACTTGGTTCAGCGGACCGATCTCGGTGTGCCAGAAGGCGCCCAGCTTGGAATACTTCTGCCTGGCGGGTAAGGCCTTGCCGAAATTTTCCTCGAATTTTGCAACCGATCCGGGTTTCAAAGTGTAGGTCCTGACTTCGTAAATCATGGCGACTCCTCTTGCGGTTATCTAGTTCCTTCCCCTGGCAAAATGTTGCCGGTCCGCCGAAGGGTCGGATTTACCGGCCTAGTGTAGCAAAAACGCTATTGGCGGGCAAACGGGGTTGAATACGTGCCGCATCCCCCGGTATATGGCCGTGCTAAGCGAGACTCTTGATGCACCGAATCGTATACTGGTAAAGAGCTTCCGATTACCCTACCGGAGAAGGCCCGAATCATGACACAAGGCGGGGTTCCAACAACCAAAGCCGGGACCGGACGGACCATAGGCAAAGCCGCGCTGGAACGGCTGTTGGTTGAAAGCGCTCCCGAGACGGGAGAACCGGCGTCGACGCTGTATCTGAGGCCCGGCGAGGGTCAGGAGTTCTTGGAATCCCTAGGCGCAACCGGGCAAGACTGGCGGGAGCGATTAACCAAGCTGAACGATTCGATCTTGGATTCCGGAACCGGGCTGGCCGTCCTGCGCTCCGGGGACCAGTGCCTGGTGGTAGCCCCGCCATTCCCTCTGCCGGAGAGCCTCTTTTTTTCTAGCTGGGACTTCTCCACATTGTTGCTGCTTTTGAAGTCTGAATTTACCCTGGGCGTGGTGTTGTTGCGCTTGGGACGTTCATCGGTGGCGGTGTATCGGGGGGAAAAGCTAATATCCTCCAAAACCGATGCCCGGTACGTGAAAGGAAGGCACCACGCCGGGGGCACCTCCCAGCTAAGGTTCCAGCGCATCCGCGAAGGCCAGATGAAGCTGATGTACGAGAAGACTTGCGAAGCGGTCCATAGTCAGTTCACTTCGATCGCCGGCGACTTGGACTACATGTTCCTGGGCGGCGAGAGATTTACCCTCAACGGTTTCCTGAAGATCTGTACTTATATGGAGAGATTCCGTTCCATCACGTTGGGCCGGCGCCTGAACATCAGGGACCCAAAACGTGATACGCTGGACCAAGTTGGGAGGCTCTTGCACGAAAGCCGAATCTACCAGTTTCAGTGGTAAAAGCCACTTAAAATCACCTTAAATCGTCAGAACTATAGGATATATTCACGGAAGTATGGTATTAGACGACCTGACACAGGACTCGGCTGATCAGTCCCACGTGCTGGGTGGATTCTCCCAGTCTGTAGAGCTTCTGGAGTTCAACCAGATTCGCCAACAAGTGGCTTCCTACGCTCGCACGCTTATGGGTCAGGACGCCGCCCGCAACCTGGCGCCGGACCGAGACCTCTTGGAGATTGCTACCCGCCAGCAAGAGACCACCGAATCGCGTCAATTTCTTGAGCAGGGGGGCTCCCTGGAATTCGGACCCCAGGAAGACTTTCAAGAGTACGTCCAACGGGCGTTGTTGGGCGGATTACTGCGGGGTGGCGAGCTTTACCCCATCCATGATTTGGTGAGGGCAGCGGGGTACGACCGGGCGAACCTCTCCCGCCACGAAGAGCTCCCCCTGCTATCTTCCTATGCGGAGAATATTCCCGACCACTCTTCCCTGCAACGGGCCATCGGCGCGGCGATCAGTCCGGCCGGGGAGGTCTTGGACGATGCGAGCCCCACGCTCAGGGATCTACGCCACGAATCCCGGCGCATCCAACAAAACTTGAACGAGGTGATGGAACGCAGTTTGCGCCGTTTCCAGCGTCAGGAGTTGGTGCAAGAGCCCATCATCACCCAGCGCAACGGCCGGTTAGTGCTGTTGATCAAGGCGGAGATGCGGCCCCGGGTGGCCGGCATCGTCCACGACGTTTCCGACAGCGGAGCCACGGTCTTCATCGAACCGATGGCCGCCGTGGAACAGGGCAATCGGTGGCGGGAGGCCAGGCTGGCCGAGGACCGGGAAGTGGAACGGGTCCTGCGGCAACTCTCCGGCATGGTCGGCCAAGCCGGAGAGGACCTTTTGTTGACACTGGATCTGCTGGGCAGGTTGGACCTGAGCATGGCCAAGGGGCGCTACTCCATATCGTTGAAGGCAACTCAGCCTTGGGTCACCGGCCAAGAGGGCCAAGATCGCAACCTGCGGCTAACGGGAGCGCGGCATCCCCTGCTTACGGGCGACGTAGTTCCGGTGAGTCTGGACCTGGGCGCCGAGTTTACCGTTATGTTGATCACCGGTCCCAACGCCGGAGGCAAGACGGTTACCCTAAAAACGGTGGGGTTGTTGGCCTTGATGGCTCACGCCGGACTTCACGTTCCCGCCGAAGAGGCTCACTTTCCTTTGCTGGATGGAGTCTACGCCGATATCGGCGATCAACAGAGCATCGAACAGGCCCTATCGACATTCAGCTCCCATGTCCAGAACCTGTTGTCCATCATGGGCCAGGCCACGGGCAACTCCCTGGTGTTGGTGGACGAGTTGGGCACCAGCACTGACCCTGAGGAAGGTTCAGCCCTAGCCACCGCCATATTGAGTCACTTTCAGAGCCTGGGGCCATGGGTGGTCGCCACCACCCATCACCGAGGAGTGGCGAGGTACGTCCAAGAAACCCCGGGCATGATCAACGCCAGCGTTGACCTGGACCCGCAGACCCTGGGACCCACCTACCGACTGACCCTTGGCCTGCCGGGCCGCAGTTACGCCTTGACCATCGCTGCCCGGTTAGGGTTGCCGCCGGAAGTTATTGAACAGGCGCGGACGTCCATGTCTCCGGTGGAGCGAGACACCGAGAGCCTGCTGGGGGAACTGCAGGAAGAACGTCGAGTAGTGGAGCAACTGCGCCAAGATGCGGAAGCCGCCATGGCCCAGTCACGCCAAAACCTGGCCGAGACGGAATCAAGCTTAGCGGCTGTTGAAGCTACCAAGGCAGAGATGCTAGAGGAGTCACGGCAGGAATTGCAAGAGCGGATCGCGGACCTGTTGCAGCGGCTTCAACGAGCTGAACGGGCCTTGGACCAACCCGAAGCACGCTCGGCGCTACAAGAGCAACGGTCCCAGTTACAAGAAGCGGCACGGGAGGTCCGGTCTGTTCACTGGCAACCGATCGAGGTAAAACGGACTCCCTGGCAGGAGAAGCTTGGCAGCGGTGACAGGGTATTTATACGGGGAATTCCACGCCCGGTGGAGGTGATCTCCTCGCCTGACGACGAGGGGCAGGTAGAGGTTTTGTTGGGGACCATGCGGGCCAAGATTCCGTCATATCAGTTGGAGCGTCTGGCAGCAGGCCACGAACCCGCCGCGCGCCAGGGCGTTTACTTCAACCGCCCCTCAATACGCCAGCTCAATACCGAGGTTGACCTGCGCGGCCTGCGGGTGGATGAGGCCCTATCCAAGGTGGATGACTTGCTGAACAATGCTGCTCTGGGGGGCGTGGAAGCGGTACGAATCATTCACGGCAAGGGGACCGGCGTGCTTCGCCGGTCCATTCGGGAATACCTGACCAGGCATTCCTTGGCCGGAAGCATAGCTCCGGGAGACGGAAGCGGCGGCGACGGAGTGACGGTGGTGGAATTGAAATAGGCCAGTCGCCAGCCCGGCGGCGCAGGCGATGGGACGAACGCCTTAGCCGCCGTCAGGAACGGTGGTATCCGCTTCCCACTGGAAGTTGCCCCGGTCGTCGAATTTCTGTACGCGACGGCCTTCTATGTCTCCTATGTAAATGAATCCTGAGTCGTCGATCACGATTGTGCTGGGCGCCTGGAATTCTCCTGTCGCGTCACCCTGTATGCCCCACTCTCTGGAGAATTCACCCCTGGATCCGAATCGTTGGACCCGCCGATTTCCTTTGTCTAGAACGTAGATCCAATTGCCGCCCGGTTCGATGGCGATGTCGCCCGGCGTTTCGAACTGTCCTTCTGCGCTGCCTTTCGACCCCCAGGACAACAGGAACCGGAGACGAGAGTCGAACTTTTGGATCCGGTGATTACCCTGGTCGACAACGTAGATCCAGTTGTTTACCTTATCCACGGCGATGGCGGTGGGCCGGTTGAACTGTTCGTTGGCGCTGCCCCGGCCCCCCTTTTCGCCGAAAGCCCTGCCCTTAAAATCGAACCATTGAATCCGATCGTTCCCGGTGTCCACGACGTATAGCCATCCCCTATTTTGGTCCAAGGCTAATTCCGCCGGCTCTTGGAACGAACCAATGGCGGGGCCCTCCATGCCCCATTTACCCAGGTATCCACCTTTCGAAGTGAATCGTTGGATCCGGTGATTCGCCTTGTCGACAACGTAGATCCACTCGTTCACTGTGTCGAATAGAATCTGACCGGGCTCGTTGAACTGGCCGTTGCCAACACCCCAGCCGCCCCAGCTGTTAAGGAATTCACCTCGGACATTGAACCGTAGGATCCTTTGGTTCCCGGCATCGACTACGTACACCCAGCCGTCGTTCACGTTGATCGCTATGTTGCTGGGCTGGCGAAACTCGTCGTCTCCGCCGCCCCTGCTGCCCCAGGTATTGATGAGCCGGCCCTTGCTGTCGAACCGCCGCACTTGGTTGTCCACCGCGTTAACCGTGAACAGCCATCTGTTTTCGCTATCCACGGCAATGTCACTGGGGTTGCCGAATCGCACGTTGCCACCCAGCGGTGTCGGCGACGGTGTGGGTCTTGGCGGGAAGGTCGGTGTAGGGATGGGCGTCGCGGTAGGAATTGGCGTGGCAATGGGGACGGGCGTGGGAGTTGGAGCTGGGGTTGACGTAGGCGCGGGAGGTGGCACGGCGGTCGCTGTCGGCGCTGCCGTGGGCATTGGCGCGGTTGTCGGAGGCGTCGTCGGCGCTACGGTTGGAGTCGGCTCTGGAGGGAGCGTTGGCGCGGTTGTCGGAGGCGTCGTCGGCGCTGGCGCTACGGTTGGCGCCCGGGCTATCGTTGGAGTCGGCTCCGGAAAAGTAAGTGGCTTGGGTGTGGCGGTTGGATCTTCCACGACGATGGGTATGGGAGCAACCGTGGCTATTGGGGAGGGCTCCGGTGTTGCCGTCGCGACTGCCGCCGTGGTTTTGTCATCGTCTCCCGAACCGAACGCGCCGACCGCAAACAGAATGGCAATCACTATCCCTACGGCCCCAACTCCCGCGAGAGCGCCCATGATTGGGACTACGGGCAAGCCAGCCTTATCCGGTATGGGACGGCGGAGGACTCTTCGGGATTCGACGACCCCATCTTTACCGACGGAAAACTCTTCCAGCCCCGCCGCGCCTTCGAATTCACCTTCCGGCTGGAACCGGACGGTGATCATGTAGTGAGTGTCTGTCTCCTCTTCGTATTCGATGGAGAAAGCCAGGGGAGCCTGCCGAAATGCTCGGCCTATAGAGCCGCGTACCATATCGGCGGTACGGAGCGCCAAGGTCCGAGCTTGTGCTGGGGTAATGTTGGGGGTAGATGCCCTGGAAGAAGCGACTCCTGAATTGTCTTCCTGGTTGGTCCCTGCGTCATCAGCCATACACCACCACATCCAACCGACTAATTAAGCAGTGTCACTTCAAAGTATCCCCACCGGCGGGGACAATGTCAAACTGTTGGAGGCAGATCCCCCGGCGCTTAAGCCGCCATCAACGGCCTTGGAACCGTGGACTACGCTTCTCGGCGAAGGCCTTGATCCCCTCTTGGAAGTCGGCGGTCATCGTTATGTTGCTGATGTATTCGGTTTCCGCGTCTAGTTGACCGGCAAGGGTGGCGTCCCAAGAACTGTCGAACAGGGCCTTCACCCGGCCATAGGCTACCGTGGGACCTTGAGCCAGGCGGGCGGCGAACTCCAAAGTAGATCTTTCAAGTTCCGCCGGAGGAAATATCTGGGTTATCAGGCCCAGATCCAAGGCCCGTTGGGCGCCGATAGGCTGATCCGAGAGGTAAAGTTCCATCGCTCTGGCGGTGCCTATCAGCCGTGGTAGCAGGTAGGTGGAACCGCCATCCGCGGTGGCACCGATGTTAGCGTAGGCCATCAGAAATCGGGCACTGTCGGAGGCGACGCGCAGGTCGCAAGCGAGGGCGAGGCTCAAGCCGCCCCCGGCGGCCACGCCATCAATGCTGGCTATGACCGGCTTGTCCAGCTGCCTGATCGGGATAATGATTTCCCGATGGAAGGTATCGGCCAGGTGCTTCAAATGCTCGTGCAGGCCTTCCGGGCCGCTATTCTCCAGCTGGTTCACGAAATCTTTCACGTCGGCCCCGGCGCAGAATGACCCGCCGGACCCGGTGATTATCACAGCCCTCATGTCTGGGCCCCGGCAGCCTTGAATCGCGCTGCCAAGCTCTTGGAACATTTTCGGATTGAGGGCGTTTCGGGCTTCGGGCCGGTTCAGGGTTATGATGCCCACCGCGCCTATGCTATTTAGGTTTACCAATTCGCCAGCCATGCCTAGCTCCTTTAAGTTGAATCAGCTACAGAGACGCAGAGAAAACGGAGAAAACCCCGTTTTTTATCTCTGCGCTCTATGTGTCACTGTTGCAGAAGAAACGCCTAATATTAGCTTTCCAGGTGCTCACCAATCTCTTCCAGATGGAAGCCCGATACGGCCAATTCCGGGGCCCAAGTTACCTGGCCCGAAGACCAGCGCACAGTGGCCCGCGGTGTTCCGCCGATGCCAAGTATGCTGTTGATAACTCGCAGGATGTTGTCGTTCATGCGGAGGGTGTTGGGGCGGATGGGCTCGGCTAGCTTTCCATCCCTTATGACGTAGGAGTCTCCTACCACGGTACCGCTGAAGTCTCCCGCGTTGATACCGTTCACCGGATAGGTATACCAGATGCGGCCGATGTAGACCCCGTCCTTCACCTGGCGCAGCAGTTCTTCATGGGAGAGGCCACTTTTTCCTTCAACTACCAGATTGGTGGAAGCGATGGACGGAGGCGAGGAAAAGTCCCGGCCGCCGCCGACGCCGGGGCGAAAACCGTTGCGGGGAGCGATGGCCTGGAGTGCCTGGCTAGGATCGACCCCAAGCTTATCGCGGCCATGCGGGTCACGAAGCATACGCTGATAGTTGTAATGGTTGGACAACAAACCGGACAGAACTCCGTCCCGGATGAGGTCGGTCCGCCCGGTGGGCTGTCCTTCGTCGGTGATCGCTTTAGAAGCAGCCCGGCCCGGATCGGCGCCGTCGTCGTAGAGGTAGAGCTCGGGGGAAGCGACCTGCCGGCCCATCTTTCCCGAGAAAGGAGTGGCCCCGGCGTAGAACATGTCCAATTGCAGGCCTGGCATAAGCACCCATTCCAGGATCTCCGTCAGCGGTTGGGGTCCCAGGATCACGGAGTAAGCGCCTCCTGGGATTCGAACACCGTCCATGGAGCGGATGGCGTTGCGGGCTGCCTCAGCCGCCGAGTCTCCGTCGAATCCGGAAAGGTGGTTCCCCACCGACCATCCGCTGCCTTTGGCCGCTCGCTCCTCCACCATGGCGGTGGCGAATGACATGACCAGGGTGGATTCGTCGGATTGAACCCGTGGCATGTGTGTGGATACGATGGCCATGCGTTCCTGAAGTAGTACCAAGTCTCCGCCTAATATCAATCCCAGGCCGGTAAGTCTTTCAGGTGAGCCCACCAGGTTCAACAGGTCTTCCGACGACTGGAAAACGTCCAGAGCCCGGTTCATCATGCTCCAGCCGGTCCGAACCATACCGGTGGCGCCCATGCGCATGATGGCAGGGTCGGAATGCCCTTTTCCCCTGTTTACCGAATGAGAGCCGGATGGGCCTTTGGGCAACGACACGAAGTCAGGGTCTAAAACAGCCCCCAGACGAGCTTTTTCCAAGGCTCTCCTTACGCCCTCCAGGGACAGGTCCGTGGGTTCGCTGCCGAAGCCAATCTTCAAGCCCTCCGGGCTATTAAAAGCTACCCGTAGTCCCAGGCCATGAGATTCCAACGACTTGGGCTCTTCCACGCCGTTGCTGGGTATGTGTGAGGTGTAATTGAGGCGAACTGTCAAGTTGCCGTTGGCCGAGGCAAAGACTTCGGCTTCGGCCACGCCGGGCTGGGCCGATGCGTAAGCCAGGGCGTCCCGGGCAGCGGCGCGTAATTTAGCTAGCGGTATCAATCGGCTGCTTCTCTTTTTCAGGCTGATTGGCTATGCTGGGCCTATTGGTCATCGCTGAAGGACTCTGTTGACTCGACAAAAGCCTCGTTAAGCTCCGGCAAGTTCTCTTGTCCGGTATCTTCGGATATAGCCAAGCCGCGCTGTTGTCTGATCCCGTGGATGCGGCCGAGAGGACGTTCCAACGCCCGGCGGCGGGTCCCTACCAGAACTCCGAAGTCCTTTTGGGCATCATCGATGCGTTTCCCCAGCGTATCCATTTGCTTTATGAACCGGTCCCATTGGTCCTCGAACTTTCCCAACTCCGATATTATTTCGTTGGAGCTTTGTTCAACGCTGAAGTTATCTACGGCCTGACGGATTACTACCAGGATAGCGAAGAGCGAGACAGGCGAGCACAACACTACCTTACTGGCAAGGGCATCGTCGATAAGCGCACTGTCATGCTCGTGAATGTACTGGTAGATCTGCTCGTTGGGGATAAAAACCAGTACATAGTCCAGAGTTTTCCGGCCAGGGTCGATATAGTCTCGAGTTACGACTTCCTTCAATCGGGCTCGGACGTCTCGAATGAACTGGTGGCGATACCGGTTTTCCTCCTCCGCGTCCCTGGCTTCAACGCACTTTAAGTAGTTATCCAGCGGGAACTTTACGTCCATGTTTAACGTAAGGTCCTTAGGCAGCAGGAAAGTGAAGTCGGGTCTGGAGCCGCTTCCTTCCAAAGTTGTTTGCTTCTTGTAGTTGACGCCTTGAACGAACCCCACCAGCCGGAGAACGTCCTCGGCCATACGCTCTCCCCATTGTCCTCTGACACGGGTGTTGGCCAAGGCCTCCTTCAACTGGCCGGTGGTCGCGGCCAGGGCGTTGGTATTCTCACCCACGCTCTTGAGCTGACTGGTTAGTTCGCCGAATTTGTTTTCCCGGTCCTTTTCCAGTTCCCGGACCAAATCAGTTACTTTGTCTAGCTCGGACTTCAATTCCAAAACGTGGGGGTCCAATGTTTCCCGGCCCGCCGAACCCCGTCGCATAGCGGCGACCAACGCCCCCGCGAGAACGAGGGCAAGAACGGCCAGGATTATGATTATCAATGATTCCATGGTTCCCCCTTCAGACGGAATTCATCCCGGGCCGGTCAGCCGGGCGATGCCCCGCATGGTGGGGCCGCCGTTGCTCATGCGCTTGGCCTGCATGGGCTGACCTTTGCCGCAATTGGGGATGGGGTTGACCCGCAGATCGTTGCCCACCGCGTCGATGGACATGAAATAATCCCGGGAGTCCGACGTGATTCCGCCGTCCCGGTAGAGTTGCCCTAGCTGGCCGTTCTTGATCTCGTAAACTTTCACTGCGGTGATCCGGAAGTTTTCTCGAGATTCGGCGATGGATGGGGTGCGGTGCCCGGCGACATAGTAGCCGGAGTCTACTTCAGAGATGATGTCTTGGGGGTCTTGCTGTCCGGGAGCGAACACGGTGTTGGTCATTCGGATCAAGGGTATAAGGGAAGCTTCAGTGGCTCTGGAGGAACCGTTGGGCGCCACGCCCATGATGGCGGCGGTCTGGCGGTTGTTGAGGAACTCTTCAAGCACGCCGTCGCGGATGATGTAGGCCCGCTTGGGTGGAGTGCCTTCATGGTCGTAGCGGAAGGAGCCGTAACCCTCCATGAGGGGGTCGGAGTAGGCAGTGACCAATGGCGACGCGATCTGCCGGCCTAGTTGGTTCTCTTCTAGGTTCTTCAGGAACCAAGAGCGGCCGGCGTAGGCCGTTTCGTACTTCAGGGCGCGGTCCAGTTCCGACGGATGACCAACCACCTCGTGCACCAGCAGGGTGTTGAAGTGGGGGTTGGTGACTACCACAACGTCGTGACCGGGAGGCTTCAACGGAGGCGCGGCGGCCACTTCGGCGGCATCGGCGCCTAAGTTGGAGCAGAAGTCGATGAAATTGGGTAGCACGATGGGACCGTTGTCATACCCGTCGGCAAGGACCTCCCAACCCCGCTGGTGCCCGGTGCAATCGTAATGCTCGAAATTGCCGTGCTCGCTCCGGCAGATGACGATAGCGAATCCCTCGGTCTGGGCGAAACTCTGGTCTATGTCCGCCCCGTCGGAGCTGAGAAATAACTCCCGGAGTAGGAAAGTGCTGGTTGAAGCGGCGGCGTAAGCGATGTTGCCACTCTGACCTTGGGCCGCTTTGCACCCATCCACCGCCATCCTGACCGTCTCAGATAAGGGAACGCCGCGAGGGTCTACGGTGTAAGTGGCCGGAGCCGAGTCCTGAACAACGGCGACCGGAGCTAGGTCCGTTCCCCCGAGACTGCCGCCCAAACTGCTAAATCGTCCCTTGGCCTGGGACTTGAGGCGGGCGTTGGTCCTGGCCCGCTGATGGGCCTGGCGGATTCCGTCCCAGACCACTTCCTCGATGTTCGCCGTGTCGGCTGCCCCCAAGATTCTCCCGTAGTAGCCGGGAGCGCTGAGCCTGGCTCCGGCGATCACCCGGACGCCGAAATCGAACACATAATCCTCGCCGCTGGCCTTGGCATAGCCGTTCTCCGCCACGGCGCTCTTCTCTTCTTTCACTTGGAGGCGCAGATCGCAGTAGACCATTCCCGGCAACCGTTTGGCCCGCTCCATGACCAGCGATGCCAGGTTGGGACGCATTCGGTCCAAGATGTCTACGGTTACGGGTCGGGGCATGGTGGGTCCTTGATAGCTATCAGTTGTCAGTTTTATTCAAGCGATTATGCAAGGTGGCCCAAGCAGTTTTGTATTCTTCTATCTCTTTTAATCCAGGGTGCCAGCGCCAGCGCCTCGATGTCCCAGACTTGAAATACGGTTTGTCAAAGGCATCAAAGACTCGTTGTGAAGGAACGATGAATACTTCAGGTAATTCGCATTTACCCAACTTCAAGTCAACAAAGGCAAAAAACAAGTCTGTCTGATTCAGGTAAGCTGACTTTTGACCAACGTCCCACTCGTAATGATGAGGCTGCTTCTTGCTACCCCGTCCTCTTGTCCTCAATGCCCAGTGAGAAGTCTTTACTTGAAGGGAAATGGTCGATGAGCCATTTGGAGACGCTACTAGAATGTCTACGGAAGGTGCATTGCCGAAAGTCACTGCCGCATGAAACCCCTGCTGCGCCAATTGGGAGGCCACGTGATAAACACCGGCGGTGCCGATGAGAATGCCTGAACGCTTTGCCATCGCCTGTCTTTAACCCTCCAACCCTAGGGCAAAATATATGGCGGAGTCCACGGCCCGAAGCTTCTCGATGCCCAAATCGGCGATATAACGCTGAAGCGAGGTTTTGGGGACCGTGGTCATGCTGTCGAGGTTCACCGCACAATTTCTGGGTAAGCCATCTTCCGGTCCCAAGGGCACCTCCGCCCGTATGGCTCTGACTCGCCTCGACACAGGGGCAACGGTAACAAAATCTCGATAGATATAGGCTTCGTCTCTAGAGATTAAGACTACCGGCCGGTGACCAGTGGGAGGAGGTAGGTCAGCCCACCATATCTCGCCTCGCTTCATTTCTTAGATGCTTTTTTCCAATCTTCTTCCCAATCGTCATCGTCGAAGGCGTAATGTTGGGTAGCCCCCGCAAGGGCAATCTCTTCCTTCGTTTCCGGGTATTTTAGATAGCCTTGGATGTACTGCTCAACGTCTTCCCGTTCTTTTACCCGGCGCAGATGTTCCTCCACCGCCCTCCGGAAAAACTCGCTGCGGTTCAGCCCGGCGGCCAGCCGCTCTTTCTCAACCGCTTGTAGAGTTTCCTCTGGTAGACTGATCGCTATTTTGGCCATGATGCCACCTTATTATCATACCAACTTCATACTAAAGTATGACAAATTTCTCAAGAGGATTCAAGAAAATGACGCGAGCCTCGCCATTCAATTCTGATCCGGCTAGATAATAAAGTAGCCCCCATGTAACGGGGGCTGCTTTATTCTTATAGCCTTGTGAACCGGGGGGATACGTTATCCCGTATTTTCTGCCGTCCAAGCCGAAGCCGTGGCCTGGGCTACCGCCGGGCTTACGGTGGGGTCGAGTGACCAGGGTATTACACGCTCGGTCGTGGGTTCGGTTATTAGGGCTGCCAACGCCTTGGCGGCGGCCAGCTTCATTCCAGTGGTTATCCGGGTAGCTTTGATATCCAGAGCGCCCCGGAACACGCCGGGGAACACCAAGCTATTGTTGATCTGGTTGGGAAAGTCGCTCCGCCCTGTGCCCACGACCGCGGCTCCGGCGGCGCTGGCTAAGTCGGGCATTATCTCGGGAATCGGATTGGCCATGGCGAAGACGATGGCGTCTTTGGCCATTGAACTCACCATCTGGGGTGTTAACGCCCCGGCAACCGCAAGCCCGACGAACACATCGGCGCCTTGCATAGCTTCGGCAAGGCCACCCTGGGTGTCGTCCGGATTGGTCATGGCCAGCATGGACAACTTAACAGGGGTCAGGTCGGTTCGGCCACGGTGGATGATCCCGGTGCTGTCAACCAGCGTAACGTTTTTCGCGCCGTGGTCCAACAAGAGCTTGGTGCTGGCGATACCACCTGCGCCGGCGCCGCAGAATACGAACTTGGCGTCTTCAAATTTTTTCCCAGTCAGCTCTATGGCGTTGATCAATGCGGCCAGCACCGCGATCGAGGTGCCGTGCTGATCGTCGTGGAACACCGGAATGCCCAGGTCTTGCAGGCTGTCTTCGATCTCGAAGCAGCGGGGAGCGGAAATGTCTTCCAGGTTGATGCCCCCAAATGTGGGAGCAAGGTTTCGCACGGTTTGGATGATTGACGCGGAGTCCTGGGTGCCCAAACAAATGGGGAATGCGTCGATGTCGGCGAGGCCTTTAAATAGGATGGATTTACCTTCCATCACCGGCATCGCCGCCTCGGGCCCCACGTTGCCCAGGCCTAGGACGGCTGAGCCATCGCTGACCACCGCCACCATGTTTGCGCGGTTGGTCAGGTTGAAGGATTCCGACTTGTCATTGGCGATAGCCATGCTCACCGCAGCGACGCCGGGTGTGTAGGCGATGGATAGGTCCTCCATCGTTTTCACCGACATCTTTGGGGCTATACTGACCTTGCCCCGGGTTTCCCGGTGGCGCCTGATTGCTTCAGAATCGTAGTCCATATTTCTCCACTTTGCCCGGCTGAGAATTTACAGGTACCCAGAGTTTCGTGATTTTCGCCGAATACGAGCTTGAACCCTTTGAGCTTGTTTGAGACTAGCCAGTAACCGCGCCTTCGGAGGCGGACGAAACCAGTTTAGCGTATTTGGCAAGAACACCAGACGTGTAGTTTGGCGGGATTGGCTGGAACTTTGCCCGCCGGTCGGTGAACTCCTCTTCGGTTAGCTTTACATTCAGGCTCCGCGCCGGGATGTCCAGAGTTATGATGTCCCCTTCCTGCAGCAAGCCGATGGGGCCGCCGACGGCTGCCTCGGGCGTAACGTGACCGACCATGGGACCGTGGGAGGCGCCGGAAAACCGTCCGTCGGTAACAAGAGCCACCTCGTCTCCTAAACCCTGCCCGATCAAAGCGCCGGTAACCCCCAACATCTCCTGCATCCCAGGGCCGCCTTTGGGACCTTCGTAGCGGATAACCACTATATCTCCCGGCTTGATCTCCCGCCGCTGGATGGCTTGGAAAGCGGCGTGTTCTTGGTCGAAGACCCGAGCGGGCCCTTGATAGACTCTTTCCTGTTGCCCGGCCACCTTGATGACCGCCCCTTCCGGAGCAAGGTTGCCGTAGAGAATGACCAGACCCCCGGTGGGGCTGCGAGGTTGGTCGATGGGCACCACCACTTCTTGGTCTTCTATGGTCTCGATGCCCTCGATGTTTTGTTGAAGCGTCTTGCTGGTTACGGTCATCGCGTCGCCATGCAGCAGACCGGCTTTGAGCAGCCGTTTCATAACCAACGACACTCCGCCGTAACCGTCTAGGTCGGCCATTACGAACCGGCCCGCCGGGCGCATGTCGGCGATATAGGGAGTGCTGCGGCTGATACGGTCGAAGTCTTGCAAGCTTAGGTCAACTTGAGCCTCGTGGGCGATGGCCATCAAGTGCAGTACCGAGTTGGTCGAACCACCCATGGACACCACTACAGTGATGGCATTCTCGAATGCTTGGCGGGTGAGTATGTCTCTTGGCCGGAGGTCTTCTTCCAAGAGCCGCATCAAGGTTTGCCCGGCCAAGTGGGTTTCAGCTTTTTTACGGGGGTCGGTGGCCGGGATGGAAGCGTCACCGGGTAGAGACATGCCCATGACCTCGATGGCGGTGGACATGGTGTTGGCGGTAAACAAACCGGCGCAGGAGCCCTCGCCGGGGCAAGCGACGCATTCCAAATCGTGGAGTTGATCCAGAGTCATGTCGCCACTGGCGTAAGCGCCCACGGCCTCGAAGACATCTTGGATGTTTACGTCCTCGCCCAGGTAGTTGCCGGCCATGATGGTGCCGCCATAGACAAAGATCGAAGGGACGTTAAGACGGGCGATGGCCATCATGCAGCCGGGCATGTTTTTGTCGCAGCCGGCGACGGTGATGAGGGCGTCCATCCGCTCTCCGAAAGTAACGACCTCGATGGAGTCCGCGATGACTTCCCGGCTGACTAGGGAGGCTTTCATGCCCTCCGTCCCCATGGAGATGCCGTCGCTGATGGTGATAGTCCCGAACTTGAAGGGCACTCCGTCGGCTTGGCGGATCCCTTCCTTGGCGGCGTCGGCCAACTTGTCCAGATGAACGTTGCACGGCGTGACGTCGCTGGCCAGGTTAGCGACGGCCACGAAGGGTTTGTCCATGTCGGCCGAGGTCAAGCCCATGGCCCTGAGCATGGCCCGGGCCGGGGCCCGGTCTGGGCCCTCGGTTATCTCTCTGCTGCGGTGCTTGAGTCTTAATTGGCTGGTGGTTGCCATCGGAGGCCTCCTGACTTTCCGAACCCACGCGGGGGACATCCCCGCATCGGAAGATATTATTATAATCGGCGATACTGATGCGGCACAAGGTTCATTAAAACGATGCTTAGAGCGTTTGGCTAATGCCGGTCGCCGGTGGGCTCCGGCTAAGTGCGCCGGGGGTTGCGGAGCACTCCTTTTTCTTGTACTCTTTGGCCTGATTCCAAATCCAGCATGAGGTAGGACGCTATGTTTAACCCGCTAACATGGTTGAGGGTTCCGAGGGCTCAAGCCCATTGTGATATCCCTTGTGGGATATATGACCCGATATCCGCGAAGATAGCTGCGCAGACGGTACAAAAAATGGTATTGCGGATCCAGGCCCTTGAATCCCCCGGCCCCAGTGGGGAAGCCGCGGCCCGCCAAGACTATGTCAACAAGATTGCCCGGTACGTTACCGTCAAAGAAGAGCACGCGGAGATATGCAAGAAAGAACTGAGCATCCTATGGGCCGACTACGCCTGGCCAAACATGCCGGCAGGCTTCGACCTGCACGGTAGCTTTAACGCCGCGTTAAAGCTGGCCGGACGCTGCAAGCAGAACGTGGACATGGCCGCCTGCGAAGAACTCGTAGCTGCGGTAGACGCCGTTGCCACGGCCTTTTGGGCCACCAAGAACGTGGAATACAGTGACCCCAACGCCGCTGCCCGCTACGGTTCTTAAAGAGCCGTTTAGTTACTGGACCTTTTAAGGGCGCCCCGATGCAATCGGGGCGCCCTTACGCTTTCATGGCGCAGCGGTGGTGAGTGGACTCCGTCTGATCGGCCGATTCAATCGAATTGCGAAGAGATATAAAGGCAGTATTAACGACAATCCTTTGCATTTCGGTCTTGCTGTTGATTGTTGCTTGCTCTGTGACATCCACGGGTCTGGCGGACAACGAAACAGGAACTACCGGCGCTGCGGTTATCCAGTCTGACGGAGATGCGATAGCCTTGGCGGTGTTGGCCGATAAGGTGGTTGTCCGGGCACGCGAGACCGCCGCGGATGCTGTGCTCAAGCAGGTGGGTGTCAACACGAAGGATGGGCGGCAGATTTTCCGTTTCACCGATGCGGCGGCCACCCACTGGTAATCTCGATAACCGTTGCCAGCGCCTCTAGCGCGCCGGACCAATGGCAAGTCCACATCGGGATCTCGCCTCTGACCGGGCGCCCTAGGCCGGGAATGTTACTTCACGGCCTAAAGATCGGTCCTAGTTCGGCCGTCGAGACTGCGGCTAAGTATTGGGGAGAGTGTAACGCTACGGGGTTGGGGCTGTCCGGTAAAGGCAGCGAGTTGATTTGGCACGTGTTTTGCGGGCTACCCCGAGGAGTCGTTGGTGGCTTCGTGGACGGCCAGACCGGGGTGTTTACTCCATCCAACGCGCCGCCAGCGAGGCTACCACCTACCGAAGAACTTGAGCGGCGGGAAAAGCAGTAGCCCTAAATGGAGCTACGCCAAGGCTGCCTCTGCCGCCTCGATCGTGCGGTCGATATCTTCCTCGGTATGGGCCAGGGAGATGAATCCGGCTTCAAATTGGGAAGGAGCCAGGTATACCCCGTTCTCCAGCATGCCGTGGAAGAACCGGGCGTGGCCGGGAACGTCGGACTGCTCCACTTGGGCCAGGCTGGCCACGGGACCGTCGTTGAAGAAACCGGTGAACATGGAGCCGACCCGGTTGATGGTCGAGGGCACCTCTTTGCGATCGAAGACTTCGGTCAACCCTTGGGTCAACCGGGCAGCCATGGACTCCAGCTGTTCATAGGTCCCGGGGCGCGTTAACTCTTGCAGAGTTGCCAATCCGGCGGCGACCGCCAAGGGGTTGCCGGAGAGAGTGCCCGCCTGGTACATGGGCCCCAAAGGCGCCACCAACTCCATGATCTCTTGTCTGCCTCCGTAAGCCCCCACCGGAAGACCGCCGCCGATGATTTTGCCCAGAGTTGTCAGGTCGGGAGTTATGCCGAACAGGGCCTGAGCGCCGCCAGCGTTCAGCCTAAAACCGGTGATAACCTCGTCAAAGATCAGCAGCGCTCCGTGCTCCTGGGTGATACGGCGCAGTCCCTCTAGAAAGCCGGGCGCAGGTGGGACCACTCCCATGTTTCCTGCCACGGGCTCCACGATGATCGCCGCTATGTCTTCCGGAAAGGCGGCGAACGCCTCTTCAACCGAGGATAAATCGTTGTAGTCGGCAACCAGGGTTTCGCTGGCATAAGACTCGGGAACACCGGCGCTGGTGGGAACACCATGCGTCATAGCTCCGGAGCCGGCCTTCACCAGCAGACCGTCGGCGTGGCCGTGGTAGCAACCGGCGAACTTGATGATTTTGTCCCTTCCGGTATGGGCACGGGCCAGCCGGATAGCGCTCATGCAGGCTTCCGTGCCGGAGTTGACCAAACGGATCATGTTGATCGAAGGCATGGAAGTGCAGATAAAACGGGCCAAGTCCACCTCTTGGGCCACCGGCGCGCCGAAACTTGTGCCTCCTTCCGCGGCTTTTATCAGAGCATCCACCACCGCTGGATGGGCGTGGCCCAACACCAAGGGTCCCCACGACCCCAGATAGTCGATGTATTCGTTGCCGTCGGCATCCCAGATGTGGGAACCGCTGCCCCTGGCGATGAAGGGAGGCGTACCGCCAACGGCGCGGAAAGAACGAACCGGCGAATTGACCCCGCCGGGGATGTACTTTTGGGCCTTGGCGAAAAGTTCTTCTGATTTAGCCTGTTGCATTTACGTTCCTGTTTTAAAATATCTGCCGGGAAGCCGCTTGCCTTGTAGGCTGATAAATAGGACTAATCATGAAGCCTGAACCGCAGCGCCTTCATAGCGAAAGGGCGCTTACTCCGCGTCCCTCAGCCACTGAGACACCTCTTTGGCGTGGTAGCTAAGGATAAAGTCGGCGCCGGCTCTTCTTATGGAGGTCAGGATCTCTAGGGTGATCCGCTTTTCGTCGATCCAGCCTAGGGCTCCGGCGGCCTTGACCATGGAGTACTCGCCGCTGACGTTGTAGGCGGCTAGGGGATGGTCGAACTTCTCTCGGGCCCGGCGAATCACGTCCATGTAGGACATGGCCGGTTTGACCATGACGATGTCGGCGCCCTCGGCGATGTCGCTTTCAATCTCACGCATCGCTTCCCGGGCGTTGGCCGGGTCCATCTGGTAGCTACGGCGGTCGCCGAACTGGGGGGTCGAACCGGCCGCTACCCGGAAGGGTCCGTAGAAGGCCGAAGCGTATTTGGCGGCGTAACCCATGACCGGCACATCTTTGTAACCGTGGTCGTTCAGGGAGTCTCGGATGGCTTTTACCTGACCGTCCATCATGGCCGATGGCGCAACCATGTCGGCGCCGGCCTGTACCTGTGTTACGGCCGTTCTGGCCAGCAATTCCAGCGTGGCGTCGTTGTCCACCTTACCGTTGTCGATGATGCCGCAGTGGCCGTGGTCGGTGTACTCGCACATGCACACGTCGGTTATAACCATCATGCCGGGTACTTCTTTCTTGATGGCCCGCACCGCTTCCTGGATTATTCCTTCCGGATCGTATCCTTCGGTGCCCATCGGGTCCTTTTCCGCGGGCAATCCAAAGAGCAGTACGCCGGGAATCCCCAAGGCGGCCGCCTCGGCAACGTCGAGTACCAGTTGATCGATGGAGAAGTGAAAGCAGCCGGGCATGGGTTCTATGGGCAGGCGCAATCCCTGACCGTGGGTAACGAACATCGGGTAGATAAAGTTGGACGGCGACAGGGTGGTTTCACGGACCATTCTCCGGAGAGGTTCGTGCTCGCGGACCCGGCGTAATCGTAGATCTGGATAGCTAACCATTTGTAGGGCTTCCTCCTTCAACGTTTTTGGCTTCGGCAAAATGGGTTACCAGGGCGCTAACCAGGCCCTCTACGGTGTGTTCGGCGGCTACCAGATCGACGCGCAGTCCCAATTCCCGGGCGGTGGCGGCGGTGGTGGGACCGATACAGGCGATGCTGGTAGCGTCCAGGGAGGCCCGGTCACCGTTCAGCATCTCCACCAGATTGCGTACCGTGGACGAACTGGTGAATGTCACCACGTCCATCCCTTGGGAAAGGGCTTCACGGGCCTTGGCGTCGACTCCGGTGGTGGGGACTGTGCGATAGGCGTCGACCCGGTCCACCAGAGCTCCGGCCTGTGTGAGCCCCGTGGCCAGCGCGTCCCGGCCGATATCCGCCACCGGCAGCAATACCGGCACGCCGGTCCAGTCAAAACTTGACAACTCTTGGACAACGACTTCGGATATGGGCCGTGTTGGAACGAAATCGGCGGCGATACCCCGGAGGGCCAGAGCATCGGCGGTAGCGGGGCCGATCGCGCCCACCTTAACGCCTCCCAGGGCCCGGGTGTCCAGACCTTGATGGTACAGCCGGCCAAACACGGCGTCGACGGCGTTACTGCTGGCGAAGATTACCCATCGGTAATCCTTTAGCTTGGCGACAGCCTCGTCCAGTTGGGCGTAATCTTCCAGGGGCGCCGTCTGTATGGCGGGAATCTCAAAGGCTTGGGCGCCCAAATTTTCCAGTAGCGAACGTAACTTTGACGCTTGGGTACGGGAGCGGGTTATGAGCACCTTCTTGCCGAACAGAGGCCGGCGGTCGAACCAGGCAAGCTCACTCCGCAGGGATACCACCGGGCCGATGACCGCGATAACCGGCGGTTGGATCCCGGCCTCTCGGCCCCGTTCCAAGATGTCTTCCAGGCATCCGGTGACGGTGGCTTGAGCCGGCCAGGTGCCCCACTGCACCAACGCCACCGGGGTATCGACGGGCACACCCTCTTTCCCCAAGGTGTCTAGGATAGACTCCAAGGCAGACCAGCCCATCAACACCACCAGGGTGCCCCCGGTGCGGGCCAGGGCTTGCCAATTGACCGAGGTTTCCGGTTTGGCGGGATCTTCGCTACCGCTGACCACGGTAAAACACGTGGATATTCCCCGATGGGTCAGAGGGATTCCGGCATAGGCGGCCGCGGCGATGGCCGAAGTGATTCCGGGCACCACCTCAAATGGAATGTCCATTCCGGTTAAGGCTAGGGCTTCTTCTCCTCCCCGGCCAAAGACGAAGGGGTCGCCGCCTTTGAGGCGTACGACAACTTTTCCCTCGGATGCCCGGTCGATCAGCAGTTCGTTGATCTGGTCTTGGTTCAGCTCTTGACGGCCCCGTTCCTTGCCGACGAAGATCCGCTCGGCCGAAGCAGGGGCCGACTCTAGCAAAGACGAATCCAGCAACCGGTCGTAGATGACCACCTGGGCTTTCTCCAAACACCGCAATCCCTTCAGTGTGATCAGACCAGGGTCGCCGGGACCGGCTCCCACCAGAAATACTTTCCCAAGTGACTTAGTCGAGATTTTCAAGCCTCCGAATTGAGCTTCGGTTAGCTCCTCTCTCCATTTGGAAGCGGATTGAGGAGAGTGGTATTACCCCCATCCCTTCGGCTGCGCTCAGGGCAGGCTCTAGGCTTTCCCCATCGAGGGGGAAGGGATAACGCTTACCTTAGGGTTCTACCTCGGACCATTCGATCTCCAGAAGCGGTCCGCCGCCGCGTTCCACCACCGCCAGATGGGCATCGGTGGCCAGTTGCAGTGGGTCCATGGTTAGGCCGTCAATCTTGGCGCGAAAGGCTTTTTTGCCATCGGGCGAGCTGAGGAAGATGGTCATGTAGAGGATATCTCCCTCGTCTCTGGCGTAAGCGCCCATGGGTAACTGGCAACCGCCCCCCAATTTTTCCAAAAATGCCCGTTCCGCGGTGACCGCCAGCCGAGTAGTGGTGTGCTCTATGGCGCGTAGCATATCCTGCATGCGGTAGTCTTCAGCGCGTATCTCCACTGCCAGAACCCCCTGGCCGGGCGGAGGCACGAACCGTTGGGGGGACAAGTATTCGGAGATGTGCTCGGTCAAGCCCAACCGGATCAAACCGGCCGCGGCCAGAACGGCGCCGTCGTAGTCGTCTCCCTGGGCTTTACTGAGCCTGGTGTCTACGTTGCCGCGGATGGGTAGGACGGTGGCCTGGGGGCACAAGGTATTCAGCAACACACGGCGCCGGGGACTGCTGGTGCCGATGCGGGCCCCTTCGGGCAATTGGGCCAACGGGCAGTTCCAGCGGTTCACCAGGACGTCCCGGGGGTCTTCCCGGCGTAGCATGGCGCCCAGGACTAGGCCATCCGGAAGGGTGGTCGGCAGGTCTTTCAGGCTATGGACCGCCATGTCCAATTCGCCGTCCAAAAGCAAACGTTCAATCTCTTTGACGAATATGCCAAGGCCCATCCCTTGCAGGGGAGCTTCTTTGTTGATGTCCCCCTGTGTTCGGACGATGACAACCTCGAATTCTCGATCAGGGTATAGCTGACGAAGCCGGACGAGCACCTGTTCGGCCTGAATCAATGCCAGTTTGCTGCCCCGGCTGCCGACCTTTATGACTTTGCTGGAGACCAACTAAGCTTGTTCCATACTAGATACGCCGGAGGATATGCCAGAAAGCACTTCGGAACCGGCGCCGCATCTCTTGGCGCTGCAGCTTTCCAGGTTCTGGCATAATCCCGGCGCGTTTGGATCGGTCAGGCGGAAGAGTAGGCTTGATAACGCCTGGTCTTCGTGACCTGTTTGGGCCAATCGCAGCAGTTCGGTGGTGATACAACACTGCCATCGTTGGGGGTCGATGGTCAGCCTCCGCTTTTTCACTTCTTTTCTGGCCAACGAGAGTACACCGGCTAGGTCAGCCCACTCCAGCACTGGGTCTTCGGTCAGGGCCTCCCGCAGTTTGCGGGCAAGGGCCGGGCTGGCGCCCCCGGTGGAAATGGCCAGAGTAACCTGACCGCGCTGCACGATGGCGGGAGCGATGAAGGTGCACTGTTCCGGGGCGTCCACCACGTTCATCAGGACACCCAGACGTTCAGCTTCTTGGAATATTTCGTGGTTCACTTGCCGATCGTTGGTGGCGGCGATGCTCAGGAAAGCGCCCTCCAGATCCCCGGCTTGGTATTCACGGGGCTGCCATTGGAAGTCGCCCCTATTAGCCCAGGCTTGAAGGTTTGGTGTGACAGTTGGGCTGACGATTGTGATTCGCGCCCCGCTGCTCTGCAATTTGGCGATTTTATCCTCGGCGATGGGACCGCCGCCGAATACCAGGCATTTCTTGCCGGTTAGATTTAGATAAACGGGATAGTAAGCCGGCACGTTCTAACCTCTTTGCGCCAGGGGGGTAGGCGCGGAAATCACGGCATCCTGGTATTGGTCGTACTCGGGCACGAAGTAACGCACTCGAGTTTTCTTGTATTCGCGGCTGCTGTAAAGCAGCAACCGCTCGGTGATCCCGGTGGCCTCGCTGATCTCCCGCTCAATCTCCTCACAACCCTCTGTTGAGGTGGCGTGGACCATGGTGAAATGAGTGTAGGGCCAGTCAGGGAAGGTGGGTCTCTCGTAGCAGTGGGTAACGGCGGTGTTTTGGGCCATGGTCATGCCCACCTCTTCGGCCCGCTCTTCAGGCACCTTCCACACGATCATGGCATTGGCGCTGAATCCGGACCGCCGATGGTGTAGGACCGCGCTGAACCGGCGCATGAACCTCCGGTCTTGGAAATCCTGGACGGTGGCGAACAGCTCATCAGTAGTTTTACCCAATCGCTGGGCCATATCGTCGAAAGGCCGGGGGATCAAGGCGAGGTCTTCCTGGAGTTCTCGAATCGCGGCCTTGTCGTCTTCTGTTATCGGAACGGCTTCGTTCCAGCCTGTTCTTTCCGACCCGGAGTAGCCGTCGGGGCTGTAGTTGACCGACGATCCCTTCTGTTTGACCATGTCGAAGTTGACGCCAATCTTGAAGAAACGGATCGTGGGCATCATGCGATAGCTGAGGGCTTTGGTATCTTGACCCATCCGTTGCACGGTGGACTCCAGGTCGTGGTCGTGCGGGACCGCCAGGGTGAACCACAGGTTGAAATAAGAGCCATCCCGGGCATAATTATGACTGACACCGGGATGCTTATTGATGCGCAGGGCGCCCTTATTCAGTTGGTCCGGTTCAAAGGCCATGGCCACCAAAGTCGTTTTGTAGCCCAAGCGTCGGGTGTCGAAGATGGCGCTGAGCTGGCGCAGCACGTTCTTCTTTTTCAAGTCGGCCAGCCTATCTATTATCTCGCCTTCGTCGATGCCCAGCTCATTGCCCAGTTCCAAGTAGGGACGGTCGACGAGAGGAAATTTGCTCTGAATAATGTTAAGCAGCTTCCGGTCGGTTAGGTCCATGGCTTTGGTTAAGACCTCCTTGAAAGATCGTGAACGGAGATATGGGGAACGAAATATCGTGAGCTAAGTTCCTGAGAAAAATTAAGGCCCTGATCCTGTTTGAACCGATTGAGTCTCGTAAGATTCGGCGACTCCCACCATGACCCGGTCGGCGAGCTCAAGAATGTGGCTCCAGGACTTAGGGTTGGACGAGTCCAGCACCATGGAACGAAAGAACACCAAAGCTTCCAGGGTGTCCTTCAGAGAAACTCCTTTCTCCGACATCTCGGCGCCGTATTCCCGGCCTAAGACATTAGACTCGGCCAGAGCTTCCTGGCGTTGGCGGCGAACTTGCGGCTCGTGAACCAGCAGGGTGAGCATCCGGCGTCCAAATAGACGCATACGGTCCCGTCCGTCCTCTTGTACACTCTGGTACCAAGGCTGCCGGGTCACCGACTCCCCCTGCAAACGCCGGCGTATCAGCCGTAACGCCGACCCTTCCACCTCGTATTCCGGCGCGCGGCCGGCGTCCGTCCGGGCGGTGTTGGTGAAAGACATAACATCTTCGCTCAAGAAGCGGCGATGGCCTCCGGGCGTCCGGTACACTCGCAGGTGACCGTTATCGGCCCATTGGCGGAGCGTCGCCTCATTCACGTCCAACAGACGGCAGGCGTTGCGCATGGTGAGCCATTTGGATTTTTCTTGTGGAGATTCAAGCATCAAAATCTATAGAAACCTATAGAAACTTACAAAGCAAAGCCGAGACGTTTTGAGACTATCATAGGGATAGAATAGCGTCAATGCGAGGACTCATGCAAGTCGCTGGGCCCCGCCGGCAGTGCCTTTATCGTTGGGAATGGAGTCTCGTGCTATAGTGGATATATCTTGAGATGTTTTCGCATGGATAGAAGCCAGGTTGATTCGAAGCGAGAGCTATTCCGTAAATTGCTGCGGAATATATCGTCAGAAACAGTAATACGCGCCATGGAGCAGGTGCCCCGAGAGCGGTTCGTGCCTCAGGACAGCCGCCACATGGCCTATCTGGACTTGCCCCTGAGTATCGGAGAAGGGCAGACGATCTCCCAACCCTATATCGTGGCCATGATGACCGAGGCCATGGAACTCTCCGGCGGCGACAGAGTGCTGGAGATTGGAACGGGCAGCGGCTATCAAACAGCGATTCTTTCGGCGCTGACGCCCAGAGGGCGGGTAGTCACCATGGAAAGAGTTCCAGCCCTGATGCAACAGGCTCGCCAGAGGCTTGAAGAGTTGGGCTATCGCAACGTGGAAGTGCAATTGGCCGGCTCCTCGCTGGGCTGCCCTTCCAAAGGCCCATATGATGCGATCATCGTAACCGCCGCGGCGCCTCGACTGCCCAAATCCTTGATCTCCCAACTGGCGATCGGCGGGCGATTGGTGATTCCGGTAGGGACATTGTCCCAACAAGAATTGGTTCAGGCCCGCCGCACGGATGAAGGGTTGTCGTTGCGCGTGCTGGGTCCCTGCAGGTTCGTCCCACTACTAGGGGCGGAAGCCTTTCCCCAGCCCTAAGACGCCCGCGCCGGACGGTTAACCACTCGGGTTTGACATCAACAGTTCGATCGATCCGCAAACTTGATGATCGTCCGGTTTTAGGTTCTGTGATGTGACTTTTGGGGGCTGCCCGGTTCTCCAACTGCACTGCTCAGAACAATCAGTCCCGTGGCTCGGCGAGCAGTTGGTGATGGAGATGGATAAAATGCCGCAAAGTGAGCCTAATCGGTCTAAGTTTAAGCCTGGAGAGGGAGGTCCCCGGTGATATAATCCTAGGTGTGGCACGTACCTGATCGTGCCTAATCTTAGCGACGACCGCTACTAACCGGAGTAGCATCACAAGATGTACTCGTTCCTGGCTCGTTTTGGATTGGAAGACCAAGTATGGTTGGCCCCGGCGATGTTCGGAGCGATTCTGCTGGTTTCGTTGCTCGCGGCTTGGATTTTCCACAAGCTGATATTTCGCTTAGCGCTCCACATCTCTCAATGGACCCCCTCGGACCTGGCCTCCAGGATGATGCGCGCGACCCGTTGGCCTCTCACCTTGGGAATATTGGTTCTTGGGTCTTATCTGGCCGTAACCACGGCGTTTGAATTGACCGGCCCTCAACAAGGGTCCGCGGATAAAGTATTTGGCCTTCTTGGCATCGTTCTCGGGATTTTCGCGTTGGTAGGGGCATTGTCCCGGGGAATCGATTGGTATTTGGAAACCCTGGCATCGCACACCCAACAAGTGATCGACGTCAAGCTTATCCCCCTGTTGCGGCGTGGCGCCGTGGCTTTGATCTACGGTATCGGCGGCCTTCTCATCCTGGACCTGCTGGGAATAAGCATCAGTCCCTTGATCGCCGGTTTGGGGTTGGGAGGTCTGGCCGTAGCTCTGGCGATTCAGCCCACGCTGGCCAACCTGTTTGCCGGGACCTATGTCATGACGGAGGGCGTTGTCAGCCCGGGGGATTATGTTCAACTTGAAGGAAGCATCGCTGGCTATGTGGTTGAGGTTGGCTGGCGTAGCACCCGGGTACGCACCTGGGGAAATAACTTGGTGGTGGTGCCCAACAGCAAGTTCGCGGAGACCATCATTACCAACTACCAAAGGCCGATACCGGCGGTCAACGTGTGGTTGCCCTGCGGCGTAAGTTACGACTCAGACCTCTACCGGGTGGAGGAGGTTTGCCGGCAGGTGATGGACGAGGTGCTGGAGACATCACCCGCCGCTGTCAAAGAATATGGTGGATGGTTCGGGTTCGATAAATTCGGGGAATCCAACGTGAATTTCTGGTTGTTCGTCCAGGCCAAGGACCGGTTGGCCGGCTACGATCTGCAGACGGCCCTGATACAGCACTTGCACCGGAGTTTCAAAAAAGAAGGCATCGTCATCAACTACCCGATGCGGAGCCTGGAGTTTCCGAAGAACTGGCCAGTCGACGGACCGCCCCAATTACCCGGATACCGCCAGGCCGCGCGTCCGAACGGCAGAGCTGCCATACGACGACGACGGCGGCGGCGGATGGCTCGTGACGTTTTCGTACCCCATGATGACGGCAACGGTGGTGATGTGTCCAGACCCGGCGCAGCGTAGACGCTTCGACCACGGGGCCACCTGGAATCGGTACCCTACTGACGGTCTATAAAACAGTGAAAGAATCCCGCTCCTTGCTACCTGAGTGGGCAGTAGCTATAATTTAGTCGGTATCATCCCTGACTGGGCCTGTAGCTCAGGCGGCTAGAGCGCGGTCCTGATAAGACCGAGGTCGATGGTTCGAGTCCATCCAGGCCCACCACTGGTTACTTTCGTTGTTTCCGCTCCTTTGGTGCAGTCCCTCCGAACGCTTGTCTACAGGTAGAAAGGGTGCCCTATAGTATTGACTTTCATGATAACATGGCGTATGTAGGATCTCTTAACAATAACCTTTAGCGGAAAGCGTCATATGTATTTATTCTTGTTATTTGTATCGAATAATCAACGGATAAATCCGTAGACCCTACTCCAACGTAGTTCCTGTAGTTTCTTCTGATGTCGTGGCCGACTGACCTTGGAATTGAGCAATTGAATTCCCTGGACCATAATTTTTGGAGGTGTGATCTTGGTTTACCCTAGGATCCCGGTGTCTAAAGCAATCATTTGGATTCCCTTGATTTTGATTCTTGCGATAGCTGCCGCTTGTGGCGGCGCGGCCGCCACGCCGATCGTGGTGGAAAGGGAAGTAGTCAAGGAAATAACTAAAGAGGTAGTGGTTGAAAAAGAGGTCATCAAGGAAGTTCCCGTAGAGGTTATAGTTGAAAAAGAGGTTATCAAGGAAGTAATAAAGGAAGTTGTGGCTACTCCGGTTTCGGCTGCGATGTCCTCCGGAGAGTTAATGAAACCTGCGGGCTCCATTAACTACGGAGTAAAGGAAACCGGGATATTCGAAGGGCATCCCAGGTTCATTTCCAGCCCGCGAGTTCAGTATTCAGCCGTCACTTTCGGTGAATCGATGTTCGCCATCCAGAAGGATCTTTCCCCTGGCCCGATGCTGGCCACCGAGTGGAGCATTTCCGACGACTTCCTTACCTGGACCATCAGGATTAGGGAGGATGTAGAGTTCCACAAGGGCTATGGCAAGATGACTATGGAAGACGTCTTCTACACCTACAAGAATTACCACGAGGGCGCTCTCCTGGCCAGGGCCGGAATCATTGGCGACTTCTGGCTGGGCAACGATGGCGGCTCCCAGGAATTCGTTGACGACTACACCATCAAACTCGACACCGGCACCCCTTGGGTCCCGGCGCGGGCATACGAGATGATGCGTCACCTGGGAGGTGTCAGCACCTCGGTAGTCAGCAAGAAACAATCCGATGAATTGACTCCCGAAGTTGCCAGCAAGGACATTGCCGCGACAGGTCCTTGGGAGATTAAGGAACACTCCAGCGGCGAGTTTTGGCGGTTCGAGGCCGTCGAGAACCATTGGCGTCAGACCCCGTACTTCCAGGAGCTGACCCTGTGGTCGATACCCGAAGAGGCCGCCCGGGTAGCCGGATTCCAAACCGGCAAACTGGATATATTTGAGATGTCCTTCGACTCCCTGCCGACTGTGGAGGCCGTTGAGGGCGCCAAGATCGTCGCGTGGCCAAACGCGGGACAAGCCGGCCTGAACATATATGGCCAAACCTATGGAACAGATAAGGACGGCAATCCTTACAAACACTTAGACTCGAACAATGCATGGATCTCGGCCGATCCTGACCCGGAATCAGAGGAATGGGCGCGGGCCGTCAAGGTAAAAAGGGCGATGGCTATCTCCATCGACCGCGAGGTCATCGTGGACACGCTGTTGTCTGGATTCGGAAAACCTCTGTTTATGCGAGACTGGATGGGCCATGAAGCCAAGGCCGATCCCCGGTGGACATTCCCGTTCGATCCGGACGCAGCCAGGGTATTGCTGGCTGAAGCCGGCTATCCCGATGGGTTCTCCATCACGCTGACTCCGGCAATCCGGGGGGCACCCGCCGAAGTCGAGGCTTGCGAAGCGGTTGCTCAGTACTGGGAAGACATCGGTATCGATGTAAAGATTCAGAAGGTTCCCTACGCCACGATCCGGCCTGAGTTGATCACCCGGAAGTACCAGGGAGTTACCTGTCACACCGTTAGCCAAAGGCTGACCCCGGTTATCGGAGCTTCCAACTACGTTAAGAAGTCCACCTTCAGCTACGGGACCGAGCACCCATGGATGGAGGAGCACATCACCGATGCTCTGTCGGAAGTTGACCCGGTAAAGCTGGCGCAGAAGGAAAAGGAAGTCTACGGTTGGATGTACGACAACGTAATGTCCTTCGCGCTCTACGCCCACGACGGCATCTGGCCGGTTGGACCCGCATTGGATCCGGAATGGACTCCGTTCGGTTTCAGTGAGGTCAGGTCTCCGTCTGGATTCGAGTACATCAAACACAGATAAAGAATACTGGGGCTCAACCAAGACCGGTAGACCATGATGTATTTCGCTCATGGCCTACCGGTCTACGCTGTTAGAACAGATTGGTCTGGAGCCCCCAAAGCCGCCTCGGCTACAATTGCAGATATCTTACGGCGAAAAAATTCGAGATCAGTTAGGGCCGGCGTTGCTCTTTGCCGGCCGAGTCGCCTTGGGCGCCGGTCTAGGGCTAGTATCAACAATAATTAGCATAGCCGTAGCCTGGGGCATCTTCATATTTTCGGGGTCTCAGTCGCTGGCCGTCTGGACCGCGACCCTGATGTTTAGCGCTGGCGTTGGCGCGGCGGCCGGCAGTCTGTTAGCTTGGCTGCAGTTAGATGGCGGGAACAACCTAAGGCGCGTTGCCACGGCGGTAACCGTCGTAGCGATCGGCACGCTGAGCGCCGGAATAGGGTATGCTTACGGTTCAAACCGGGAGATTGAATGTTGTGCGATGCGCACAGATACGCCGGTTTATTACGCCGCGCTGGGCGCAACACTGGGTGCTAACTTAACGGTGATTACCATATCGCTGTTCCGGGAAAATGTTGAAAAGAGACGGCGCCGGGTAACGGTTATTTAATATGCAAAAGTTCTTGGCTCGCCGGATCGTGCTGGCGTTCGTCACGTTACTGTCAGTATCGGTGATTATTTTCATCTTGGGCCGGGTTTCCGGTGACCCCAGACACATCTACCTGGACGATTATTCGACCCAGGAAGACTGGGATCGTATGGGAGAGGTTTTGGGCTTGGACAAGCCCTATTGGCAGCAATACGGTCTCTTCGTCTCGGGCGCGGTCCGAGGGGATTTTGGCAGGTCTGTTAAAGAGGGGCGTCCGGTGATGGATGTCATTCTGGAGCGCGCGCCGGCCACACTGTTACTGGGATTCGTCGCCTTCTCGATTTCGTTGCTCGTGGGAGTGCCTTTGGGCATTTTGTCCGCGGTGACAAGGGGGGCGATCCTCGACCGGTTTGGTAAGATGGTTGCACTCATCGGTCAATCGGCCCCGCCATTCTGGCTGGGCATAATGCTAATGTTTTTATTCGCGGTTAAATTACGCTGGGTTCCGCCTTACGGCAGAGAAGATTGGAACAGTATCTTGCTGCCCGCCATAACACTGGGCTGGTACTACGCGGCAGCTAATCTGCGCTTGATACGTTCGGCCATGCTAGACGTGTTGGACTCCGAGTATGTCAAACTTGCCCGGGCTAAGGGGGTGAGTAACACTGGGGTCATTCTGAAGCACGGCTTACGAAACGCATTGATTCCACCCCTGACATTTGCCGGGGTGACCTTGGGAGCCCTGGTCACCGGTTCGCTGGTGGTCGAAACGGTATTTGCCTGGCCCGGTCTGGGCCGCCTAGCCGTCGATGCCCTGTTTGCCTTCGATTATCCTCTCCTACAGGGTGTAGTAATCACCTTCACCCTCATGTATGTCACCGTCGCGGTCTTGGTAGACGTCCTATATGCATACGTTGACCCCCGTATTCGTTATGCCTAGATGGTTGGATAAGATATGGCTGTTGAAATCACTGGCATAGCCCCAAGTCCCGCAGGGCGGCTAACTCAACTAAACGGGATCTACCGCAAGTTGCGGCGTTTGCCGATCATTCCGGTTGTCATTTTGACCGTAGTCGTGTTGTCCGGGTTGACGGCGCCCTTGATCTCTCCCCACGATCCAGAGAAGGGAAATTTGCAGGAAAGGCACATCCCGCCTTTCTGGTACAGCCCGGAGTACGGCATCAAGACCGTGGTGGACCGGGTGACCATTGACGGCAGGTTGACCCAGATCGACCTGAGGAAAGCGAAAAAGGTAGACCCTGAAGCCGAATTGGGAGATAAGTTAGAGATTTTGACCAAACCCGGCGGCAGCGCAAGATACATTTTGGGGTCGGACAGCTTGGGCCGGGACGTGCTCTCTAGAATTATCTACGGGGCCCGTATCTCCGTGATCGTGGCGGTGGTGACGCTGGGGATCGGTGGGACATTTGGTGTTGTGGTTGGATTGGCGGCCGGCTGGTACGGCGGCTGGGTAGACGAGGTCCTGATGCGTTTGGTGGACATCAAATTATCTATCCCGCTCATCCTTATAGCCCTTGTGCTGGTGATTACCCTGGGTCAATCCTTTGGGGTCATCCTAACAGTGCTGGCCATCTTTATCTGGCCTCGATTCGCCCGGCAGGTGCGGGGTGAAGTTCTGCAACTGAAACACTCGGATTACGTGGCGTTAGCTAAGATTTCCGGGGCTTCCACGGCGCGGATAATGTTCATCCACATCTTTCCAGGCACGATCAACACGTTGATCGTAGTGGCCACTTTACAAGTTGGCATCGTGATCTTGCTGGAATCCACCCTAAGCTTCCTGGGTGCGGGCGTTCCGCCACCCACGCCCGCCTGGGGATCTATGATCGCCGAAGGCCGCGACAAGCTGGCCGGCGGCATCTGGTGGTCATCCACTTTCCCCGGATTGGCGATAATGATGACAGTGGTGGCCCTGAACCTATTAGGCGACTGGCTCCGCGACACTTTGGATCCCCGTTTGCGACAGATGGAGTAAAAGGCCGTTTGACTAGCTGGCGCCTGCGGTCATCGAAGCCGCAGGTTCGAATAGGGAAAAGTTAAGCAGAGATGATTTAGCCTCTGCTTTTTTCTTGGTCCGGCGGAAGTTTTCCACCGCGAAGCGTGGCCCTAACAATACCGGGGAAAATAAGCATGCCCGGGTGATCTCCCCTTAAAACAGCGCTATGGGATTAACCGGGGAGCCGGTCCCTCCCACGACCCGGAGCGGGTTGACGGTGAGCATGAACTCGTAACGGCCTTCCTCGGCGCAGGCCTCAGCTAGTGGCTGCAGCAGCGCGTTGTCCAGCAGACCGATGCCGTAGGCGAAGATTGAGCCGTGCACCGACCAGGGAATGTCGTATCCGTTGGGCTCGAAATCCATCATGTCCCAGACTAGCAGGGAGCAGTCCGACTCCCGGATGAACTTGAGGCATGAAGC
>Ga0208391_1000002_pt1 | contig 108344 bp, 100 predicted proteins | sample Knorr_S23_td_Bot_FD_185612 | JGI IMG/M metagenome (GOLD analysis project Ga0208391, IMG submission 185612) | Marine microbial communities from Southern Atlantic Ocean transect - Knorr_S23_td_Bottom_ad_3770_LV_A (SPAdes) (version 2) | ecosystem: Environmental > Aquatic > Marine > Oceanic... | reverse complement strand
GGCGATCGCTGGTTCGGTCGGGGTGCTGCGGACAATAAAGGCCAGCACACGATCAACCTGGCCGCACTCAAATGTGTGCTGGAAGAACGGGGCCGACTTGGGTTCAACATTAAAATATTAATCGAAACCGGGGAGGAGATCGGATCGATCGGGCTGCGCGAACTTTGCGCGGCAAACAAGGATCGACTGTCTGCGGATGTATTTATTGCATCAGATGGACCGCGCATCGCGCCAGCGCGACCGACTGTTTTTATGGGGTCAAGAGGTGCATTTAACTTCAAAATGACAGTCGATCTGCGTGAAGGTGGTCACCATTCAGGCAACTGGGGTGGGTTGTTGGCGAATCCCGGGATTATTCTGGCGCATGCAATTGCCGCGATCACGTCATCCACCGGTGAAATCAAAGTGCCACAGTGGCGCCCGGATAAAATACCGAGTTCGGTTCAGGATGTGTTGGGCGAGTTGACAATAGACCAAGACGAAAACAGCCCCGAAATTGATCTCCACTGGGGAGAACCCGGGTTGACACCACCCGAGCAGGTGTTTGGCTGGAATTCTTTTGAGGTGTTGGCGTTTGAGACAGGTAACCCGAAAAACCCGGCGAATGCGATTCCTCCGAAGGCCTCTGCCCATTGTCAGGTGCGCTTTGTGGTCCCCACCGACCCTGAACAGTTGTTACCCGCACTGCGGAAGTTTCTGGACGAACATGGGTTGAGCAGCGTGGTGTTGTCTGCCGAAGGCAAGGCAGCCAGAGCGACCCGGCTGGAGCCTGATCATCCCTGGGTGAAATGGGTGATCGCATCCATAGAGACCACTACTGGAAAAAAAGTTGCAGTCATCCCGAATCTAGGAGGCACATTGCCCAACGATGTATTCGCTGAGATTCTGGGCCTGCCAACAATCTGGGTACCGCATTCCTATAGCGGCTGTTCCCAGCACGCAGCTGACGAACATCTATTGGGTAGTGTCAGTCGCGAGGCCTTACAGATTATGACCGGTATCTGGTGGGACCTCGGTGAGATGGGGTTACCGGTCAGGCTTTGAACGCACAGTGATGTGACATCAACGGTTGAGTAGCTCACAGATCGCCTCATAAGCCAAGTAGCTTGAATCCTTATCAATGGGGTCGAGTGCTTTTGGTCGGGATGAGAACCGCGCGATAACCACGTCCGCGGCGGGATAGATATAGAGAAACTGCCCGAATACACCGAGACCGGCGTAAACCCCGATTGGAGAGATGTACCACTTGCTCCGATATCGCCAATTCGGCATAAATTCTGCGAAGTTGCCCGCATTCCATACGGCCTGATCTCCATTTTGGCGAATATCCCTGAGCCACCAGTTCGGTACGACTGACTGCCCATTGGCGAGGCCCATGTTTAGACACATCTGTCCGAAACGACCAAAATCCCGCAGCGTCACGCAGATACCGCCCGCGGACCGCGGTGCACCCAAACGATCTACATTGACGTAAGCATCGTATTCGGCACCCATAGGCCGCCAGATTAGCTGACTGAAAAGTTCTGCAAACGGGAGCCCGCTGGCGCGTTCAAGCACCCATCCCAGAAGGTCAGTGTTGGGAGAGACATAATGGAATGCGACTCCGTGGTCTCCCTCTTTTTTTAAAGTGGGTAGAAATGATCGTAGATTGTCCGGGGCTCCTGGCTCGGTTCGCGGAATCCAGCCCGTTGCCATGCGGTAGCGCGCGAAGTCGTCGGCTTCATTCTCGTAATCTTCGTTAAATGAGATGCCGACCGACATATCCAGGAGATGTCGCACAGTAGCACTTTCATACGCAGAGTTATTGACTTCAGGGATGTATTCTGTAATCGGTGAGTCGGGATCAAGAAAACCTCTATCAACTAAAATCCCGGTCAGGATCGCTGTCATTGATTTTGAAACCGAAAAAAGAATGTGTGGGGAATTTGGTAGCAGGCCGTGGTCATAATGTTCAAAAACGATGGCACCATTGTGGAAAACGATAAAGCCGTCTACGTTGTTGTCAATGAGAAATTTTCCCAGAGTAGCTTCTTTGCTCTGGATGTCCTGAAATGGCAAGTCCGTTAGATTCCTGGGTGTTCGAGAGAGTCCCCACTGATGGTTCCGACTGGCATGGATCGGTGCTGTTGGCAGCAGTTGGCGAATGTTACGAAATGCCCAACTGCTAAAAGGTGATGTTCGCCAGTTCTCTGTTGTGACCTGATTTTTGGGACTGGGCGGAAATCCCTGCATAAGTCCTGACTGTGACATGGCGGCCTCTGGGTTCGTTTAAGGTAATAATTGGTCGTTAGTCGCACTCATAACCAGACACGCTGAGCGAGCGCAAAAAAATTACCACCGAGTATTCCCGTAATGTCTTCGCTCGAGAAGTTTCGGCGTAACATAATGTCAACCGCGTCAATCAACCGGTTGGGGGCCATAAACTCCATCGTCCCGCTGTACCACTGAGGCGGCCAGAAGTTTGATTGCCCGGTTATGGCGTCTTGCAGATCGTCGCTTCCATCACTGTAATCCAGAGCAACGCCAACATGCTGAGCGCCAACAAGGTCGGCGGTGTACGCGATGTGATCGACAAAATTTTCCGGATCAATTGAGTCTCCAAGAAACTTCCCGATCCCGTTGATGCCGATTACACCGCCAGTGGCTGCACAGCCCCGGATCTGGTCATCGGTGATGTTACGGGGGTGGTCACAGAGTGCTTTAGGGTTTGAGTGAGAAAACGTAACCGGTGATGCAGACAGTTCCATCGCGTCCATTGTGGTGAGGTAGGCGCTGTGGGAGCAGTCCACCAGCATGCCGATGCGATTCATTTCCTCTACAACTGATCTGCCAAACGCTGTCAGGCCGATGTCCTCATCGTGGCAGCCGCCACCGGCGCGGTTGTTACGATTGTAGGCAAACAGCATCTGGCGTACGCCAAGATTGTAGTAGAGCTGGAGCATGTCGATATTTCCATCCAGGGCTTCCATACCCTCGATATCGAAGGCTATGGCCAGACGGCCGTCAGATCGGGCCTGCAGAATATCGTCCACGGTTTTGGCCAGCAAGTAGTCATTGGGTCGTGCTGCGATCCAACGACGAACATAGGCCAGTGTGTGGACGGTATTGGTCCAGGGTCTTACATCGTAGCCCACATTGACTGAGACAAAACTGGCACCACTGTCACGCCAGTGATTGAGTTGGGACAGGTCGACATCGGGGCGACTCTCAAATCCCGCATGGTTGTCCCAGATCAGCGCCTGCTCATAAATAAAGTCGGCTGGACGGTGCACGGAGTCAGTCATGTTCATGTTAGTCGATAAACGAAGAATGTTGAATTGTCATATAGGACAGTCTATAAGACCAGATCAGGAAGAGAAATGGTGCGTAGATTATGAAATCAGATCCAGTCACGCTCGAATTATTCAAAAATGCCCTGTTGTCGATCGCAGATGAGATGGCAGTAACGATCTGCAGAACGACTTATTCCGGTGTTCTACGGGATAACATGGATTTTTCCACTGCGTTTACAGACGCGCAGGGAAAGCTGGTTGCCCAGGGACTGACGATTCCCCTCCATTTGGGCTCTATACCCACAGCCCTGGAGTCGGTCCTCGAACACTTTGGCGATGATATCTGCCCCGGTGATATTTTTGTCATGAATGATCCCTATGCGGGCGGCATGCACCTTCCAGATGTCTTTATTTTCCAGCCGATCTTTGTCGAAGGTGAGCGGCTTGCAATAGCAGCGACCATATCGCACCAGGCCGATGTCGGTGGTCGTGTACCGGGTTCGAATGCGTCGGATTCTACCGAGATCTACCAGGAGGGTCTGAGAATACCACCGGTTAAGCTGTTCAGTGCTGGAAAACCGAATGACACGATGTGGCGGCTTATTGAGAAAAACGTTCGTATACCGGTACAGGTATTCGGTGATTTGCGCGCCCAGTTATCGGCGTGTGCGATCGCGGAAAAACAGTTCATGGAGCTGGTTGAACGATTCGGTAAAGAGACGACCCGCTTTTACATGCAGGAGGTGATCGATCACACTGAGCGACTGACCAGGGCGGCCTTGCAGAACTTGCCTGATGGTGTTTTCGAGTTTGAAGACTGGATAGACGACGACGGAATTGATCGCGATCAGCCAATACGTCTGTATTGCACAATCACGAAACAGAATGACTCCATTTGCGTAGACTGGGCGGGCAGTTCCGCCCAGGTCAAAGGCGCGATCAACTGTACATTGTCTTTCACCAAGGCAGTTTCATATGCCGCAATCCGGTCGGTGCTCGACTATGACATCCCGTGTAATGAGGGTCTTTTCCGGGCGATTGAAGTGACTGCGCCTCCAGGGACTGTCACTAATATGGTCCTGCCCGCAGCCTGTGCCGCACGGGGGTTGACCGGGTTTCGAATGGGCGACTGTGCATTCGGTGCGTTGGCGATGATGTTGCCGGATGAAGTGGGAGCAGCGTCGGATGGCGGGAATTCCGGCCTCAGTATTGGTGGGTACGACAGTGCTCGGCGTCCTTTCATTTTTGTTGATTTTGCCTGTGGCAGCTGGGGTGGGCGCCCGTGGGCAGATGGGGTCCAGGGTAATTCAAACATGTTTGCGAATATGGCATCGCAGTCAGTGGAGTTGATCGAATCCCAGAATCCCCTGCAGATCCTGCGTTATGAACTGATAGCGGACAGGGCCGGTGCCGGTAAATACCGAGGTGGGGTGCCGTATCGTCGCGACTATCGGTTCCTTGAGGATGAGGCCGTGCTACAGGTGCGTTCCGATCGGAGAAAAATAAGACCTTACGGTCTGTACGGCGGGAAACCGGGTAAGTCGTCACAGAACATGATGAACCCCGACGGCGCCGCCGAACTGTTGGATTCAAAATTTACGATGACTTTTCGAAAGGGTGATGTATTTCGGCATGAGTTACCCGGTGGCGGTGGCTGGGGAGATCCACTCGAACGAGATCCGGCAAGGGTTCTGGAGGATGTCAGAAACGAATACGTTACCCCGGAAGGGGCATCAAATGAGTATGGTGTAATCATTGACCTGCAGGCCCTTAGTGTCGACAAGGAGGCAACCCGCGAGCTGAGGAACAGTCTTCGTGAAGCCAGGGGAGATGGTCCAGTGGCAGACATCAGCTGGAGTGATTCATGACGTTGTCTACTCAAAAAACAAGTTCTCAGCAGGTTTCATACCGTCTGGGTGTTGATATTGGCGGGACGTTTACCGACGTCGTGCTGGTGGGATCCAGTGGTCAGATCATGACGCGCAAGGTCTCGTCGACTGAAGATGATTATGCCCGTGGAATCGTGACGGGTATTCGTGAGCTGCTGACATCAGTGGACTGCCAGGATTTCACCGTGTCTGAGATCATGCATGGCACCACGGTTGCCTCGAACACCATATTGCAAATGACCGGTGCCCGGACCGGGTTGATCACCACCCAGGGGTTTCGGGATGTATTGGAACTGCGTACGCTGCGTATGCCTCGACTGTACGATTTGAAATGGGAAAAACCGCCACCACTGGTGGAGCGGTATCTTCGCGTGGAAGTGGATGAACGAATAGATCGCGACGGTGAAATCGAGAAACCATTGGACCGGGCTGATGCCCGACAGGCTATTGAACGACTGCTGGCCGAGGGTGTAGAAGCGATAGCTGTCTGTCTGATCAATTCGTTTGCCAATCCGGTTCACGAGCAGTTGATTTTTGAGGTGATACAAGAGGCAGCTCCCGATCTACCCTGCTGTATCAGCTATAACGTGCTGCCCGAGATCAAGGAGTATGAGCGAACCTCAACAACGGTCATCAATGCGTATCTGCTGCCGGTTATCGCAAGCTATTTGAATTCACTTGTCGCCAGATTAAAGGATGAGGGTATACAGGCACCGTTGTTACTGATGCAGTCAAATGGTGGCCTGACGACTGTAGACCAGACCCGCTCTTTGCCCTGTCATATTATCGAGTCGGGTCCGGCAGCCGGGGTTGTGGGCGCTCATGCCCTCAGTCAGAAACTCGGACTCGGTGACATTGTGACATTCGATATGGGCGGTACAACCGCCAAAGCATCGCTGATAGAAAACGGCAAGTATTCCCGTGCCGTTGAGTACAGTGTCGGTGGTGGCATCATGGCGGGTTCTCGTTTGTTGACGGGGTCCGGTTACCGTTTGAAAGTGCCCGCCATTGATCTGGCTGAAGTCGGTGCAGGAGGCGGTTCAATCGTCTGGCTGGATCCGGCCGGTGCACTTCAGATCGGTCCTAGAAGCGCCGGTGCGACACCCGGTCCGGTGTGTTACGGGAAAGGCGGTACCGAGCCAACCATGACAGACGCCTGCGCTATCCTGGGTTACCTGAATCCTGACCATCTGGTCGGCGGAGATCTACCCCTGAATACAGAACTCAGCAAAAAAGTGTTTGCTGATACGATTGCCGGGCCGTTAGGCCTGGAGCTTGAGCAAGCTGCGTATGGTGCCTATGAGATCGCGTCGGCCAACATGATCCGGGCGATCAAGTCTGTGTCCAGCGAGCGGGGTCGTGACCCCAGGGATTACGTCTTGTTCGCATTCGGTGGTAATGGGCCGCTGTTTGCAGGGGCTATGGCGACTATTCTGGGAATGCGACGAATACTGGTGCCACCCGCCCCGGGCGTCTTTTCTGCCTTTGGCCTGTTGTGTGCGGAGGTCGAGCACCATTACTCGCAGACACTCAGACGAGTGCTGCAGAGCGCTGATCCGGTCGAGTTGGAGTCGAGCTGGAAACTCCTAGAAACGCAGGCCGACAACCAGCTTTCACTGGATGGGTTCCCGCCTGAGCAACGCAGATTGATCCGCTCAGCCAATATGCACTACCAGGGCCAGATTTATGAACTCAGCGTTCCTGTGCCTGAGGGGCCGATTGACCAAGCAGCATTGGAAGTGTTGCAGGATGCGTTTGGTGACGAACACGAGAGAACCTACGGGCATCGAGCAGGTCCGGATGAGCCTGTAGAGTTGGTCAATCTGGAACTGGTCGGGCAGGGACTATCTACGGTCTCGCGTGTACCGGAAGGGTTGCATGCAGTACAAAACACGAATCAGCAGAGTAAACCCAGGCAGGCCTACTTTGGCCGGGAACATGCCTGGATGGACACACCGGTCATTGCCCGTGAGGCACTCAGTAAGTCGCATTCAGGGCCGTGTATCATCGACGAGTATGACGCGACGTGTCTCGTCCCACCCGGGGCTAAGGCCAGCCTGGATGACTATGGAAATATCGTGATCGACCTTTGAGAGTGAAGATCCGATTGAACGATTCGAACCCCGGGCAGCCTGGAGAACAGAGAATGGAAATGTCGGCTTATCTGGATCAACAGTCTGAATCCAAACGACTTTACGACCGGGCCCTTGCGGTTATGCCAGGCGGTAATTCCCGCCACACGATCGTTATGGACCCCTATCCGGTCTATGCACGATTGGGCCGAGGGTGCCGGGTAACCGACGTGGAGGGTGAGGAAAGGATTGATTTTATAAATAACTACACAGCGCTGATCCGAGGCCATTCGGACCCCGATGTAACCGCTGTAGTCAGTAAGGTGATCCACAATGGCACTTCATTTTCATTGCCGACGGAGTACGACATACGGTTGGCTGAACTGCTGGTGGATCGAATACCTGCCGCCGAGCAGGTTCGTTTTTGTAATTCCGGCAGCGAGGCTGTGCTGCTCGCCATCCGGGCGGCCCGTGCCTATACCGGTCGCTCGAAAATTGCAAAATTCGAAGGTTGTTACCACGGTATCTATGACTATGCACAGGCCAGTGATTCTTCACGGCCGGGAAATTGGGGTGCACTGGATAGTCCGCAGACGACACTGGAAACCAGCATGGTGCCGAACCTCGGGAAGGATGTGGTCACACTGCCCTGGAACCGGCCGGAAATCTGTGCCCAGCTTATTGAAGACTGTGCCGATGAGTTGGCCGCGGTACTGATTGACCCGCTGCCTGCCGCCCTGGGGTTGTTGTCGCCTGTCGAAGGCTTTCTCGAGACACTGCGAGAACTGACCCGGGAGTTCGGCGTGGTGCTGATCTTCGACGAGGTGATGTCATTTCGGATTGACTACCGGGGTGCCGGTCACGCCAATGGAATAACACCGGACCTGATGTCGATGGGCAAGATCATCGGTGGCGGCTTTCCGGTCGGTGCGGTTGCCGGCAGTACAGCAATCATGTCCGTCTTCGATCATCGCCTCGGCGAGAAAGTACACCACGGAGGCACCTATAACGGGAATCCCGTCACCATGGCAGCGGGCTACGAGACGATGCGATTGATGACCCAGGATGAGTACACCCGGCTGGCCGAACTGGGTGATACGTTGCGTGCGAGCTTATCGGAGATGCTCAAACAGCGTGGCGTTCAACATCAGGTCAACGGGCGTGGCTCTATGTTTTCTTTGTTGTTGAGTGCCCGCCGGCCGGTAGATTTTCGCGAGCTGATCGAGTGTCGGGAGAGTGGGCCGGAACTTACCGGTCTCGACCGCGAAATGCTGTCACGCGGTGTTCTGCTCGGCAGTCGCGGTCTTTTCGGCGTATTGTCGACCCCAATGGGTGAGGCCGAGCTCGATCAATTTGTCGATGCACTTGATCAGTCCTTAAGGGCCCTCGGTGTTTACTGAATTCGTTAGATGACAGACCATTCAGGGTGGCTGAGCCCTGCTGGTCTCGGCAAGTTCGGGGGAGGCTGTTTTTAACAGCCGATTGAATCAAAGTTTCCGGTATCCAGGTTGGCTGTCGACACATAAACATACCCATCCATCAGTCGCCGGGCGGTGCGGTTAATGCTGGCTGAACGGGAATGCCAACCATCGCCTTGCCGGACTACCTCGGCATTCACCTCACTTACCCCGGATGGGTGCGCAATGCGAATACTTTGTGTTATTGGCCGCGTCTTAGTTAACTGATTCACCAGTGTCCCCTCGATTCGACCCGCAACAGCAGTGCACAGAGCACCGGTAACAGGCATCGCTCGATGCGGCTGGCCGACTGAAATCATCCGGAGCACCAGGTCGCAGTCGTGCTTGCGGATAGTTTCTGCTGACAAGGTCACCGAATCGGCTGGGGAAGATATAAGCGCTATTTTGGGGATTCCGGGTATTGCTGAGGCTTGATCGATGTTTTGCGCGATGCCCATGGCAACACTGGCACCGAGACGAATTGCTTCCAGCGTGTCCAGGACCTCACTGAACTGTGACAGAGTGTCGGGCAACTCACTGCCGGCCAGACCCAGATCTTGTGCTCGCACAAATACACAGGGGTTACCGGCATCCACCATTGACACCTCAAACCGGGCGCCCTGAGTCTGTAATTCGTCTGTAGGCCGTCCAGTAGGCAGAAGTTTGCCGGTACCGCCGCCACCGGGATTTTCAAATTCCAGGTGGATCGGTGCGCCTGAACCGGCGACGCCGGGCAGGCAGAGGTCACCATTGACGGCCGCCGTACCTTCATCCAGCGAGAATGTTGAACGAATCATGCGGTCCGTATTGACGTTGAAGATACGCACACAGATGCGGTCGCCATTCACCGAAACCAGGCCTTCATCCACAGCAAACGGACCAACGGCTGCGGCCATGTTGCCGCAACTTGCTGAGGAATCGACAACGCGGTTTTGGGAGGACAGCTGGAAAAACCGGTAGTCCACATCGGTATCGGGTCGGTCTGAAGGGGATATCACACAAACCTTGGATAGCGATGATACCCCGCCACCCATACCGTTCAGTTGCCGTCCGTAAGGGTCATCAGCGCCGATAGCAGATATAAACAGGTCTGGCCACAGATGTTGCTGGGCGGGCAGGTCGTGCAGATGAAACATCAGTGCTTTGCTGGTGCCGCCGCGCATAAAAACTGCCGGAATTTTATATTGGGGCATGAGTGCTATAAATAGTTGGAATTTCGGTCTCGATCGTCCATTGGGCCTAAAAGCTGACCCAAAGGCAAGTTTTCGCATATCCTTGCGCTAACGACATGAGATTCAACCGACCGAGGGAAACAGATGACGTGGCTGACTGACAACGATGTACACAAGGAAACTCCCGGCGACAGATTGACACAGCTTATTGCGCAACCGGGTATCGTTCGAATTCCCGGCGCCCACAACGCTCTTGCCGGGTTGCTCGCAAAGCGGGCCGGGTTCGGGTGTCTGTATGTGTCGGGTGCAGCAGTGTCCGGCAGCATGGGCTTGCCGGATCTCGGAATCATGACTCTGGAGGAATTGAGTAGTCATGTCCGGTCGATCTACCGGGCCACCCAGTTGCCACTCGTGGTTGACGCCGATACAGGTTACGGCGAAGCGATCAATGTGATGCGTACCGTTCAGGAACTGGAAAGTGCCGGTGCCGCAGCGATGCAGATTGAGGACCAGGTAATGCCTAAAAAATGTGGCCACCTTAGTGATAAGCGGTTGATATCGACTGAAGACATGTGCGCAAAAGTGGCCGCAGCGCGAAAAGCACGATCCCATCTCAGAATTATCGCGCGTACCGACGCAGTAGATGGCGAAGGCCTGGAATCCGCGATCGAGCGCCTGAATCGCTATGTCGAGGCCGGGGCAGATTTGGTATTCGCTGATGCGTTGAAGGATGAAGTGAGTATACGAACCATAACGCAGCGTGTAGGCGCTCCGGTTTTGGCCAACATGGCAGAGTTCGGTCGCACACCCTACTTCTCAGCCGCCGAGCTAGAAGTCATGGGATGCCGCCTGGTGATCTGGCCGGCGTCTTCATTGCGCATCGCGGCGAGGGCGATGGACCGGCTGTACCAGGACCTGGCCCGGACCGGCACCACGCATCAGTTTATCGACGACATGGTCGACCGCAGTGAACTTTACGATGTGATCGGTTATTTCGACTACGAATCGCTGGATGCATCGGTGGCGCGCAGCGTGGTCCCCGAAAAGAAGCCTGTGCCGTCAGCGCCTGACGGGGGCGTCATCTAGTTCGGAGTTATGGGCTGCACTCGACAGAATAGTCATAGATGCTGAATTTTGCGGCCAATCTCTCGATGTTGTTTGTTGAACATTCGTTTCTCGATCGGTTTTCTGCGGCGGCAGCTGCCGGGTTCACAGCAGTTGAATGCCAGTTCCCTTACGACCATAGTCCGGAAGATCTCGGGGAATGCCTGCATTCGACCGGTCTCGAGCTAATTCTGCTTAACTTTCCAGCAGGTGATCTGACCACTGGCGAACGCGGTCTCGCGGCATTTCCGGATCGTCTGGCACAATGCCGCGAGCAGATCGATTATGGCCTTGATTATGCCGTCCGGCTGGGTTGCCCTCGAATGCATCTGCTGTCAGGGCTGATACCGGCGGGTTTAGCGCACGAGGTGGCGCTGTCGACCTACGTAGACAATATTCGGTATGCCGTTCAAAGGGCCGGACAGGGCGGACCAAAAATATTGGTGGAACCGTTTAATTCAATTGATGTGCCCGATTACCTGGTCCATACGGTCGAGGACGCCAGACACGTGATCGAGTTGGCAGGTTGCGAAGGCGTCGGTCTGCAGTTTGACTTTTACCATACGCAGATGGAACAAGGAGACCTCGCGTCAACTTTCCAGCGTCACTTTGAGCTGGTCAGCCATATCCAGATTTCGGGCGTGCCGGGACGGCATGAACCTGATGACAACGAAATCAACTACGCCTACCTGTTTGGCCTGATAGATGCGTTGGGGTATGAAGGTTATGTGGGTTGTGAATACAATCCGCGCGGCAGTACGCTCGAAGGACTGACCTGGCTGGACGAACACCGGGGCAGATGAGACCACACTCATCGTCTGTGCTGCACTACGGCTGGGTGATTCTGGTACTTGCGACACTGGTCGCTTTCGGTGCCCTGGGACTGGCCAGGTTCGGATATTCCATCGTCTTGCCGGCGATGCAGGTCGATCTGGGTATGGACAATACCCAGGCAGGTGTGCTGGCGACGGCCCATGTTGTGGGCTATCTGATCGCCAGCCTGCTCGGTGGTGTGCTGGCGGCGCGATACGGCCCCCGCCGGGTCATTGCGCTGGGCCTGGGGTTGGCTGGCTTCAGTATGATCCTGACCGGTCTGGCAGACGGTTTTGTTGCGGTAGGATTTTGGCGAGGTTTAGCCGGGGTTGGCAGCGGTATGGCCAACATACCCGTTTACGGAGTGGTGTCAGCCTGGTTCTCGAGCAAACGCCGGGGAATGGCGACGGGTATAGCAGTCAGCGGTTCATCCATTGCCCTGATTGCCTTGGGTCCACTCGTGCCGCACCTGCTGGACGCTTTCGGCACATCGGGCTGGCGGGTGTGTTGGTATTTGTTTGGCTGTTTTACCCTGGTACTCGCTGTAGCAGGTGCTTTCCTGCTGCGGAATGTCCCTGCTGAAAAAGGTCTGAACCCAATAGCTGCTGATGACAGCGAAACAGCAATAGGTAAGGGGTCCGCGAATGATCGCCCGGACTGGTCGCAGGTCTACCGATCAAAGACTGCGTGGCATCTGGGTGTGGTCTACATTGCCTTCGGTTTTTCCTACATTATCTACGTCACGTTCTTTTTCAAGATGCTGGTGGCCGAGGGCGGGTACACCACAACCGGTGCCGGTCGGCTCTTTATGCTGATGGGTTGGTGCAGCCTGCTGTGCGGGCTGATCTGGGGTAGCATGTCAGATGTGGTCGGACGCAGGTACGCTCTGTTGAGCGTTTATCTGGTGCAAGCTGTCGCCTATGCGCTGGTATCCCTATGGCCAAGTAATGCGGGGTACATCGTTTCATCTGTGATGTTTGGCATTACCGCGTGGAGTATCCCGGGGATCATGGCAGCCGCCTGTGGCGATCTCTTCGGGTCCAGGCTTGCGCCGGCCGCACTTGGCTTTATCACGTTGTTTTTTGGTGTGGGCCAGGTGATTTCCCCCGGGATCGCGGGTGCTATGGCCGACGCGGCGGGTTCGTTCAGTTCGGCATTCTCACTGGCTGCAATCGTGGCTACTCTGGGGGCTGTCGGTGCACTTTCGCTGCCGGATGACAGGTCGCGGGGTGCAGCGGTGCCTGACTCACGATGACCGCTCGTGCGACGGACAATCTGGTTGTGACGTCCGACAGTGCCGAGTATATTGCGCTCACGTTCTTCGGGTCTTTATAGAGATTTTTTACATATGCCAATTGAGTCTGTTGCGGCTGCAAAGCAGTCCCATAAATACCGTCAACACGGTGCGATGGAATACACTCAAGCGCCCGTTGACCTCGACACAGTGCGCCAGTACAGGTTGGGACGCCTGCGGCAGCAGATGGTATTAGCGGATGTTGCCGGGTTGCTGTTGTTTGATCAGATCAACACCCGTTATGCAACTGACGCCACCAACATGCAGGTCTGGTGTTCGCATTACGAGACCCGTTGCGTTTTTGTTGCATTGGATGGTCCGGTTGTGCTGTTCGACTACGCAAATCATCCTCATCTTGCCGAGGGGTTACCCGGGATCGATGACTATCGGACAATCCCAGCATTCTATTTCTTCGCAGCGAGCTATCTCAGTGAGTCTCGGGCGAAAGTATTTGCTGACCAGATTGTCGATCTGATGCGCAGTCATGGGGGTGGAAATATGCGCCTTGCTGTTGACCGGCTTTCGTTCATTGCGACCGATGCACTGCGCGAAAAAGGCCTGGAACTGGTTGACGGCGAAGGGGTTTCTGAGAAAGCGCGGGCCGTTAAATCGGCTGAAGAAATCGAACTGATGCGCGCATCGATGGCGGTGTGTGAGGCGGGCTGCCGCGCCATGGAAGAGGCCCTGGAACCGGGCATCACCGAGAATGCCCTTTGGGCAAAGCTGCATGAGACAAATATCCGGCTGGGCGGCGAATGGATCGAAACTCGGTTATTGTCCTCAGGACCGCGAACGAATCCCTGGTTTCGCGAGTGTTCGATGCGTGAGATCGAGCGTGGCGATCTGGTCAGCTTTGATACTGATCTGATTGGGCCATACGGTTACTGTTCAGACATGTCCCGATCGTGGTTATGTGGCGAGCAACCCAGCGATGAGCAGCGTCGCCTGTATGCCGCTGCCTATGAGCAGATCGAAACCAATATTGCAGCTCTCAAGCCAGGCCTGACGTTTCGGGATGTATCTGAACGGTGCTGGAAAATTCCCGAAGAGTTTCTGTCGAACCGCTATTCGGTCCTGATCCATGGGGTCGGCCTTGCGGATGAATACCCCAGTATCAAGCACTGGGTGGATTTCGATGACAAAGGCTACGATGGAGAAGTACTTCCGGGCATGACTTTGTGCGTCGAGTCTTTTATAGGCTCCGACGGCGGACGGGAAGGGATTAAGCTCGAAGAACAGGTGATCGTTACCGGAACAGGCGTCGAACGCATGTCAATATATCCTTATCAGATCGACTGGTTGTAGGAGATTGTTTTGAGTACAGCGGTCACTATTGATTGTCTGCAATACTGCAACTGGTCCCGGCCTATCTTTGATCAGATGGTGCAGGGCGGCGTTGATGCGGTGCATGTCACCATCTGTTACCACGAAGATTTTCGGGAAACCGTATCGAATATCGAGACCTGGAACCGGTATTTCCAGGTTTATTCGGACCGGATCGTGCCGGGTCGTACGGCCCAGGACATAGTTGACGCAAACAAGAACGGGAAGACCGCCATCATATTTGGTTTTCAGAACTGCTCACCGATTCTTGACGATATCGGGCTGATTGAGATTTGTCATCAACTGGGTGTTCGGTTCATGCAGTTGTCCTATAACAACCAGTCTGTGCTGGCAACAGGTTGTTACGAGCAGGAGGATCCGGGTATCACGCGAATGGGGCATCAGGTGATTAAGGAGATGAACCGCGTTGGCCTGGTAATCGATATGAGTCACTCTGCGGAAAAATCTACACTCCAGGCCATAGAGTTGTCTGAGCGTCCGATAGCGATTACCCATGCCAATCCATCAGCCTGGCACCCAACACTTCGTAATAAGTCAGATCGGGTGCTAATCGCTTTAGCCGAAAGTGGGGGAATGCTGGGTGTCTCGCTTTACCCCCACCATCTGAAGGATGCAGGCGAGTGCACATTAGACTCGTTCTGTCGGATGGTTGCAGAAACGGTTGAAAAAATGGGTATAGAACATGTCGGTTTGGGCAGTGATCTGTGTCAGGACCAGCCTGACAGTGTCGTGAACTGGATGCGCAATGGGCGCTGGACCCGCGAAACGGACTATGGTGAGGGTTCGGTATCGGCGTCAGGGTTTCCATCGCAGCCTCAGTGGTTCGGTAACAATGCCGACTTCCAGAATATCCGAAATGGCCTGGAAAGCGTTGGTTTCACCGGTGCAGAAGCAGACAGCATTATGGGCGGCAATTGGCTCGATTTTTTCCAGCGCTCGTTTGGTCCTGGCGGCTGACCCGCTGGCCACTGGGGTAACGGAGTTCGCTTAATCGTATGGTGCAGAACGAGACTGAGACGCTTTCTACGACCGCTGTCCCATTGCGCCCCCCCGCGACGGTGGCTTCTCTAGCAAGAATGGGGTCGAGTTTCCCAAGTTGTCTGAGTTTTATGCGGTCACTGGTTCGTCGGCTGCACAGCGAGGCGTGGTCGGTGGGGCCTTCGCGCATCGAGCTCGATGATCAAGGCTACGGTTGCATGGTGTATACCGCACACGGTCCGGAGAGGCGCTACAGTCTGGTTGGCTTTTCAAATGCACTCAATGACGACCAGCGTACAGACCGCGTGATCGCAACCGCCTGGGACGCATCCTTTGTTCTTTTCGATGGTGAACCCGGCCACGACGATATTGATCGACTCAGGGATTCGGTGCCTAAACAGGAAGCAGGCCGGTTTGAAGCGACAGAGCTGGTATTGGCAAGGGCCAACCGCAGTATGCGTCTGTTTGAGCATGTCTGCGAATCGTTAGCCAATGGGCGGCAGCCGGATATCAGACTGATCAGTGAAATCGGTTATCTGATGCGAACAACTGCGGTTTACGGAAACGGGAAATTCGGGGTTGCCGATCGGAGCCGAATAGAAACAAGAGCGGAGCTGGCAGGTCCTTTCCAGGCCGAGATGCTCACGCTCTATATGATACGAATGTTCACCACCGACTTGGTTGAGCACATTGCCCGGCGACGTTCGCCAGTTAGTTATGTGCCTTTAGACCGCTCGCTCAAGCGTCATCTGGGTATCGGTAATGCGACTGGCCTGGGAATGGCGCCTTTTTTGGTGACTCACCCACGGCTGCTGAATAACTGGTTGATGGCCAAGGAGACTGCGCTGGCGCGAGTGCGTTCGGTGAGCGATGTGGCGCCCGATAAGACAGAGCGTTTGCACGCTCTACTGGTGCGGGCGAGGCAACATGTTGCTGAATGGCGCGTCGATGATAAGCGCCAAAGCGAGCGCATCGATCAGCTCGTATACGATCTTGAAATAGTTACCAGCTGGTTAGGCGAAGAAGAGTTACAGAAAGGGACAGACAAGCCGTGGAACTTGGTTTATGAAAAATCCGTACAAAGTCTCAGTCTTGAGGGCCAAGAACTTCTGGTCAGTCTTCTGATCGAGACTTATCCCGAGTACTGTCAGGACCTGGTTCACAAGATGGCAGCTGATGAGACCTATAAACTGGATGCAAGTGACACGGTGGAACAGATGACCAAACGTCTTAAGTATCAATATGACTGGGCTCTGAACATCGACTTTGACTCTAGATCGCAAACCTGCTATTTCTGGTACGTCTCTGAAAACAAACTCGAGCCCAGGTTTGGACTGCGCTACGAAGAAGCAGGTGCTGATCGCGAGATGCCGCTGGCAGTCGCGCGTGACATTAACTTGCTTTATCAGGATCTGCAATCTTGTTTGCCGATGCAGTCGCTGGCCGAGTTTCTCCTCACCTATCCTCAGCACAGGCAGATTGTAAGGCGGGTACAATCCCTTGATGGTTATCCCTATGGGGAAATACAGGATAACCTGATTGGCAGTGAATGCCTGCCGCTCGATATCCTGCGTTTCAAACTAGCGTTTTTTGGTGCAGCCAAGTTTGATCCCAAGTCAGATTTATGGACCCGGATTACCTTGTACCAGGGCGCACCCCTGTATGATGAACTGGATAAGGCAGACGCAGATGACTGGTGGCTACCGGTATCCCCCGGATCAACTGGATGCGTCAGTCACTAGGTGAGCTGTACAGTACGGTCCGGAAAGCGGCTGTAGGTCGCGGTGTGCCGCATGGAATCGCGGAAGACCTCGCTGACGCGGTGTGCTGGCTTGATTCGCTGAGTCTTGACGGCGTATCCTGTGCCGTGGACTGCCTGTCGCAGTGGCCGTCAAATACGTCAGCAATCCAACTGCAGCATAGCGAGAGCGGGCTGGTCCTTGAGACCGCAAAACCCGATACTGCTGCCTCCGCGTTATTTGCAGGGCCAGCATTGGGCGATCTCTTGCAGGCAGGTGCTGTTCCGGATACCGGGTCCAGCCTATCGGTCGATGTGCCGTTGCTGGTGCTGGCGGCAGTGGCTCAGACCTGCGATCGACTGAATCGACGCGCCTGGCTCATGATTCACTTACAAGGCCAGATAGCGATTGCAGACTGTAGCCAGGAAACCTGTCAGCTGGGCACCGTGAGCCAGCAAAAATCGGTCACAGCACACAAGGCGTCCGAGGTGACCCTTTGGTTATCCCAGCCTGACCAGGGCAGGCGGACCTTGAACTGTCTACTCAGCAAGGAAGAGTTCAGCCGGTGCCGTAGCAGGACTCTCGCAGAAGGGCTGAAGGTGTGCGGCCGCTCGTTAAAGCAGCTCGAGGCCTGGGCTGCGCTGACACTGGTGGCGGAATCAGATCGTTCCCGAGAGTCGGGTGCTGGTGCGGGGTTGCTGGACAATGACTGACCGTTAACAAGGAGTAGTGCTATGGCCAAGATACCGTTGAGGCTGGAGGAGGTGTTTGAACTGGCGCAAGACGCATTACTCGCCAGCGGCGCGTCAAGGACAGCTGCCAGCTCTTTAGCGCACGCCGTTGTGGCCGCTGAGCGCGATGGGATACGCAGTCACGGACTTGTTTACGTACCGATCTATTGTGAACACTTGAGATGCGGCAAAGTTAACACCGATGCTGAACCCGTGGTCCTGTCGCAGGACGGCTCGGTAATCGCCGTCGATGCAGATTCCGGGTTTGCTCACCCGGCAATTGATATTGGCTTTGACAAGCTCGGGCCTTTGGCCAAAGCGATGGGTTGCGCAGTGTTGACTGTGTGCAATTCCTACAATTGTGGGGTATTGGGGTATCACGTTGAACGCCTGTCAGCAGATGGACTGGTGGCAATCGGATTTACGAACGCACCGGCATCCATCGCACCTGCGGGCGGGCGGCGGCCTGTCGTAGGGACAAATCCGGTTGCACTGGCCGTGCCCGGTGTTTCTGGTCAAGCTGCATTTGTGCTGGATCAAAGTGCCAGCGTGGTGGCGAGAAGTGAAATCATGACCCGGGTCAGGGAAGGTCGTTCCATTCCTGAGGGCTGGGCGTTGGATGCTGAAGGCCAGACGACCACGGATCCGGCACAGGCGTTGAAAGGGTCAATGGCGCCCAGTGGCGGTTATAAAGGGTTCGGAATTGGATTGCTGGTTGAGGTGATGGCCGCGGCGCTGAGCGGTGCAACACTGGGCATAGATGCCAGTCCGTTCTCCGGTACTGAAGGCGGTCCTCCAAGAACCGGCCAGTGTTTTCTGGCTTTATCGCCGGACGCGTTCTCTAAGGGTACTTTTAACGATCGGATACACGCACTGACCAGGGCGATTGACGACCAGGACAACGCACGACTGCCGGGTTCGCGTCGGCTAGAAAATAGGCGCCGTAGTGAGTCTGACGGCGTTGCGGTCGACCAGAGTCTGGTCGACAGAATACACAGCATAACGGCTGGGAATGATACGCAGTGAGCCCTCTAGCCTAAGTTGAGATTTGAGTAAATCAAGAGCAGATGAGTGTCAGACCCCAACAGTGGCACTAGACTAGAGTCATACAAGGGCCGCTGGTGGATGCTCCTGGGCGTATGGCTGTTGTATGTTTCTTTTGGCCTCAATATCGCAGCGCTTGCACCTCTGGTTCCGGTGATCGAGTCCGATCTCGGGATGAGTCACTCGGCAATGGGTCGGGTGCTCGGGGCCTGGCAGTTCGTTTTTATTCTTTCAGCGATACCTTGTGGGATTTTGCTCGATCGGCTTGGTCCTCGCTGGGCGATGCTGGGTGGTGCGCTGTTGATGGCTGTATCCGCTTTCTGGCGCAGCATTGCGACTGATGGAATCAGCTTGCTGTTTGCTGTGGCTGTGTTCGGACTGGGGGGGGTGATCATATCTACGGGGGCACCTAAGATTGTCAGTGCCTGGTTCGAAAGCAGGCAGCGTGGGCTGGCCATGGGTATCTATGTCACCGGTACGGGAATCGGTGCAATCGTCGGCTTGCTGTTGACCAATGCTGTTTTGCTGCCCGCGCTGGACAATGACTGGCGGCAGGTTTTGAGGTTATGGGGATGTTTTACCCTGGCCGCCGCACTGGTTTGGTCTGTGATTTCAGCTCGACTGACCTTGGCACCATCGGATCTCCGAAAGTTTCATACAACTGATCTTGGTCTCCTGCCTTTGCTGCGTCAGCCGGTAGTGCGCCTGCTTCTGTTAATGAGCATCGGCGTATTCACAATCAATCATGGTATAGGCAACTGGTTGCCTGAGTTACTCAGAGCAAGTGGCCGGACGATCACTCAGGCTAGCCACTTAGCTGCACTGATGGTGTTGGTGTCGATTTTGAGTGCGTTGACGATTCCCCGTCTGGCGACCCGTCAGTATCGTTTGATTGTTCTATTTATGTTGTGTTTATCCAGTGTCTGTGCGACGGTGCTGCTCAGGGTGCCTACGGGTATACCGCTATTTGCAGGTCTGATTTTGCAGGGAATTGCGACTGGATCGATGATGACGATCATGATGCTGATACTATTGGAAACCCCAGGGATTGGCGAACGGCGCGCAGGAACAGCCGGGGGGCTGTATTTTTCAACGGCTGAGATTGGCGGGGTGAGTGGCCCCGTCATGCTGGGTGTTGTTTATGATGCGACGGGCGGTTTTGGTACTGGACTTGCAGTCTTAAGCTTCATAGGACTTGCCCTGACATTTTGCGTGTGGGTACTTCGGTACTTTGTGGGAAAGGTCACTGCCGCACCCGCTAGAACGGGCTAATGGGCGGACGGATTCAGCAGCGGAATCTCAAGTACGGAAAAATGAAATGGCGCTCCCTAGGGGAATCGAACCCCTGTTACCGGCGTGAGAGGCCGGCGTCCTGACCGCTAGACGAAGGGAGCACTTGGACTGGATTGGCGAGCCTGGAATGCTACCATACGCGCTTACGATGCCACAGTTAATCATGGGTTCGCTTCTGCGCACCAATGGTGCGCGGTTCGAAAAAATAAGTACACACCCTAAATGATGATGCTGTTATAGACATGTCAGTGGCTAGATCCAGTGCGGGGCTTCATGCGCGTCGCGTTCCAGCATCTGATTTAGGGCTGTCAATTTCTGATATCTCTCCTGCTGCAGTATCGATTGTCCAGACCCTCCAGGGCCGGGGGTTCCAGGCCGAAATGGTTGGCGGGTGTGTACGAGACCTGCTTTTGGGATGGTCACCCAAAGATTTCGACGTGGTGACCGACGCGACACCCGAGCAGATCAAGAAACTGTTCCGACGGGCTCGCGTGATCGGTCGGAGATTTCAGCTCGTGCACGTTCGGATAGGGCGCGACGTGATCGAAGTCTCTACCTATAGAGGCAGTGATACAGCCCGTCCGGAGCAGCGCAGGGGTCGAGCGAAAAAGAAGATACTACCCAATAATGTGTTTGGGCGACGGGATGAGGATGTATTGCGCCGGGATTTCACGATTAATGCGCTTTACTACGATCCGGTCGAAGAGGTGGTGACTGACTATGTTGGCGGGCTCGGTCATATCCAGGAGCGGCGGCTTGAACTCATTGGTGATTCCAGGCAGCGTTTCAGCGAAGATCCTGTGAGAATGCTGCGTGCGGTACGCTTTAAGGCCAAACTGGATCTTAGACTGGACGCGAAAATGGAGGAACTGCTGCCCAGGATGGCCGGGGCACTGACAACGGTATCCCCACCTCGCCTGTTTGAGGAGATTATTAAGGTACTGCACAATGGGCATGGTGCGGTTGGCTTCCAGGCGCTGGACCGTTACGGACTTCTGCAATCGCTGTTTCCATCGGCGACCCAGCATTTCAGCGAACAAGACCTAAACAAAAAGAACGGACTCATACCTTGTGCACTCCGGAACACCGATCAAAGGTTGGCAGATAGAAAGCCCGTGATTTCGCCTTTCCTTTTTTCTGTTCTGCTGTGGCGGCAGGTGCAGCAGTACTCGCGCATGAAATCAGGTGGAAATCACGCTATTTTTGAAACCCTGCATCAATCGGCAGACAGAGTGTTACAGGAACTCCATCCCACTGTCAGAATTCCGCGCCGGATCAGTGCTGTGATGATAGAGATCTGGGAACTCCAGATACGACTCGAACAGCGTCGACCCCGCACCATCAAGCGCTTGCTGTCACACAGGCGCTTTCGGGCTGCCTATGACTTTCTGCTTCTTCGTGCCGGTGCCGGTGAGGTCTCGGATTCTCTCGCCGACTGGTGGACCGAGATACAGGAAATGCCACCTGCTGACGTCCAACGGATGATTCAGGAGCTGGGAAAAAGTGGGTCGCAGCGCAAGATAAGCGGTCAAAAAAAGAGAAAACGCACATGACGATCAGTCCGTCGGGTGTTGTGGTCTGGATTGGGCTTGGCTCGAATATGGGCAAAGCGACTGATCAGGTCGAGCAAGCAATCGACGCGTTAACCGATGAACCCGGATTAGAACTGACAGGTAGATCATCACTGTACCGGACCGCGCCAGTGGGTTATCCGGATCAACCCGATTTTATCAACGCGGTTGTCCGTGCAACGTGCGGGATAGGGTGCTATGTCTTGCTCGAGGCGCTTCAGAAAATTGAGAAGCGCTTCGGTCGGAATCGAAATGGTGAGCGATTTGGACCGCGTTCTCTGGATCTTGATCTTTTGATGTACGCAGATCAGACAGTCTCCTCCCCCCAGTTGGAACTGCCGCACCCCAGAATGCATGAGCGGCTTTTCGTATTGGAACCACTGGCTGAAATCGAACGGGATATGACAGTCCCGGGCCGTGGGCGATTGAGCGTGCTGCGACAGGCATGTCTTGATCAACGTGTGGAGCGACTCGGCGATGATGCTACCCTGGGGGCTGCTAGAGGTGATTAAGGTTTCGATAGCGGACGTAGAAGCGGGTACAATTAACGGTCGTGAGTGCAATCTCCTATACAGTACGTCCAAGCACGCTTGAAATCTTTACCTCTGTTCGATATGACTGAACAGCCAGGACAATCGACTGCAGACCCTAAGCAGAGCGAACGGTCGCCTGTGCTGGTTGCGGGCGAAGCACTCCAAAGCTGGCCCGAAGATCTTTACATCCCGCCTGACGCGCTTGAGGTCATTCTTGATGCATTTCAGGGTCCACTGGACCTACTGCTTTATCTAATCCGAAAGCAGAACATCGACATACTGGATATCCCGGTTGCAGAGATCACCCGCCAGTACATGGAATACGTAGAGCTGATGCGCCGACTGCACCTTGACCTTGCCGCGGAGTATCTGGTGATGGCGGCAATGCTGGCTGAGATTAAGTCGCGAATGCTGCTGCCCCGGCCCGAGGTTGAGGATGAAGACGGCGAAGATCCCCGTGCCGTACTTGTTCGTCGTCTGCAGGAATATGAGCGGTTTCGTAGTGCGGCAGAGCAGCTGGATTCCCGTCCTCGTCTTGAGCGGGATCTTTATATCGCCTACGCCCGGATCGATGACCCGGACCCACCAAAGATTGAATCGCTGGTCGATCTGGATGACTTGGTCGAAGCAATGAAGGCGGCCATGCTCAGTGCCCACCGTCGCAAGCACTTACAGTTGGTGCCGGAAACGCTTTCCGTTCGAGATCGTATGGGCCGCATAATGGAACGGGTCCGCAGTGGAGAATACGTTGATTTAAAAGAGTTTTTCGATCCAGACGAAGGAAGGATGGGGCTGGTGGTGAGCTTTATTGCAGTGCTCGAACTGGTGCGCGACGGGGTGCTCATAATTATTCAGAATGATCCCGGCGCGCCGATCCATGTGAAATCAAAAGACAGATGAAGAATAAATTGGAAATCAGTAACACAGTTGAAGCAGCGCTGTTTTCAGCCGAAGAACCGTTATCGATCAAGGATCTACGGGGAATGTTCAAGCCCGAGGATGCCCCAACCACGGATGAGCTCAATGCTATCCTCGATCAGCTGACATCCGATTACCACGGCCGAGGTATAGAGTTGGTCAGCGTTGCAAACGGCTACCGTTTCCAGACGCAGGTTCAGTATGCGACAGCTTTACGCCGCTTAAGGGAGTTGCGGCCGCCCAGGTATTCCCGAGCGTTGCTGGAAACACTGGCTATTATTGCCTACAGGCAGCCAGTGACTCGTGGTGATGTCGAAGAGATCAGAGGTGTAGCCGTGTCGACCGATATCATGCGGGTTTTATTGGAACGCGGGTGGGTAAGGCAGAGGGGTGAGCGGGAAGTACCGGGCCGACCAGTGCTCTATGGTACGACCACAGATTTTCTTGAGTATTTCAATCTCAAGTCGATCCAGCAGTTGCCGGAACTGGCTGATCAGCGGGATCTCGCTGAAATCGCGAGAGATCTTAATATCCTGCTGCCAGAACCCAGACACTCGTCCTCAGAAGAGTCAGAGCCTGCCGAAAGTGACGCCGAGGATTCGACCGATAGTGACGAGAGTCCAGTCACCGATATCGACCGACCAATCAAATCAGATACGTCAACGCAGTCTGCTGCTGACCGTATTGGCTGAAAGAATTCAGAAGTATCTGTCCCGTCGGGGGTTGGGATCCCGGCGGACGATTGAAGGTTGGATCCGAGAAGGACGGATTGAGGTTGATGGTCGAAAAGCCATTTTGGGTTCAACGGTAAGTGATGGCGATCTGATTGCAATAGACCAGCAATCACATCGCGTTAGAGTCGGTCGACGAACAGCACCTCGTATCATCATGTATCACAAGCCAACCGGCGAAATATGCACGCGCGCCGATAGTAAGGGACGGCCAACTGTATTCGATCACTTGCCCCGGTTGCGTTCTGCGCGCTGGATCAGCGTGGGTCGACTGGATATCAACACGTCTGGCCTGCTTCTTTTTACCACCGATGGCGACCTGGCGCATCAATTGATGCATCCCTCGGGTGGATTGCAGCGTGAATACCGGTGCCGCATTCATGGTGAGGCGAGCCGGGAGCATATCGATCGCTTGCGAAAAGGTATCACCTTGTCGGGTTACCTGTGTCGTTTTGAACGAGTTCGAGTACGGGATGGTCACGGAACCAACCGTTGGTACGACGTCGTGGTTCGGGAAGGCAGGTACCGGGAGGTGCGGCGTATGTGGTCGGCTATCGGGTGTACGGTTAATCGCTTGATCAGGATACGTTATGGCGGTCTCAACCTGCCGCTGGATCTGAAACCGGGACACCACCGCCCGCTACACGCCGACGAACTTTCGGCGCTGTTACGGGACGATTCAGTTGAGGAAAGTTCACCTCGGTCCGTCAGGGCAAACAGCAGACGCCAGGCTAAATCGACCCACCGAAAACAGTCGGCAGAAAATAACCGAGCCTAAAACCAGTATGAAGCAGGCTGCCAGGTCAGCTGCTTGACGTATTGTCGGCAGAACTTCCACCCAGGTGTTCGGGTTCTCGAAAGTCCATTCCGCTGAACCCGTAGGCGCGACCAAATCCGGTCACCCACCTGCCTTGGGAGGGCTGAAGTTGAAACAGCACAAAATCGTTTAAACCTGTCAGTGTGTCGATAATCGGGCCAAAGTGGCTTCGGAACAGAGGTATCAGAGTCTGCCAGGTTTGGTCGTCCCGTGTACAAGGCTGGGCTGAACAGGACAGGCTTAATCGTCGACGGGCGTAGATCTGCTCTGAATCCCGCTCATCCTGTATGAATAACAGCGCTGCGGTAGGGCGCTGATACAGGTGCCGTGTGTGGGCGGAAAGTTGGCTGATCAAAATATAGAACATGCTGTTGTGATAGATCACCGGCGAATAGCTCAGATCTGGTTCTCCAGTGCTATCGCTGGTGCCTATCAGTACGGAATCGAACTGGCAGATAAATTCCAGGCACTGATCCGCAAGTTCTTTACGTGAAATCATGACCAAACGTTGAAGTCTTTGATTTTCAACAGTTCGCGCATACTGAGACCCCATCTAGGATAAATGCAGAATCGGTAGCTCTGCTGCTTTTCAGGGAATTTTTTCGATGGCAAGATAGCAGTGAACATAGTCCATTGCATGGCCGATCGGATCAGCGGCGACCCGATCTTCATAGCGCTGATAGAACAGGTCAACCAGTGTTGCACGTTCATCCTCGGGTCGCGCAGTATCCAACGCAGTGGCAAACACGGTTTCACTCCAGGACCGCAAAGTAGGAATATAACTGACGGCAAATTCCTGGGCCGACATGGCTTCACCGGCTGCTTCATAAGCAGCGCGGTAGGGGCACTTCACAACGCCCGTGTGGGCGGACACCAATCGGAGCCCTGACTGGTAAACCCCAGAAGAGGGCTCCACCAGCGGCGCACAGAATTCCTCCCGGGTTCGGTAAAACTGTGAAAAGGTCGCATCAGCCAGCTCGTCGCCGGTAATTAGTCCCTCTTCGTGGAGCCCACACCAGATCTCGCTAAAAGTGTTGAACATGTTGATACCACCAGTATTGCCAAGGTAACACCCATCTTCGTCAATACCAAAGTTCATGAATACCAACCGCCCGCCTGGCTTAAGTTCGGCCGACCGTGACAGCAGAATCCGGTTCCAGTCGTCCCTCGCCTGCAGTGAAAACGCATCGAGTGCATCGCCGGACGCACCAACCATATGCACATGGTTGGGAATTTGGCAGGGCTTTTCAGATATGTAATGCATTGCAGTCGCTGAAAACCCGATATCCAGAGTCTGGTCCGGCATCAACTGGCTGTGGAAGCCGGTGCCACACGCGTATACGAAGACATTGTCAAAATCTTTGAGGTAGTTGTTCCCATCGTCGTCGTTAACGCCGGTGACGTTTCGGAAAAGCGTGGAGTAGTCGTTACCAGGAAGATCGGAGTACGTGACTGTGATCTGATGATGAGGATAACGATCTCTCAGGGCAGATATGGTTCGATAGATGGCGTGTTTTGAGGTTCCACCGTCTGCAGCACCGTAGTCAGCGATCTGGATACTGTGTTCGCCTTCACGCGCAGGCAGCGCAGACACAGCATCCTCCAGCATGCCTACGGCATTATCGATTACATCCTTGGCACCGCGCGTCCTTTGGCTGTAGTAACCCCCGCCTTTCATAGAGACCGTGGCATGGGTGCTTTTGGATGTACGGACAGTCATATTGATAGGTTACCTGCCGATCTCATTGGTCGTGAGCTCATGTCGTGGGATTCTACGTGAATGAAATTGAAGTGGTGTGTTCGTCATAATCTTCGCTTCCGGGACTGACCATGGGAAGTGTTTCTGTTTTCAATTCTTGAACCCAGAGCGGGAACTCGGTTACCCTGACGACCCCTAGACACCATGAAGATAAGCAATCATTCAAAGCATGTTGTTTCCAGTGTCTACTCAGGAACTTAAACAAGGTAAGGGATATGCTTAACGGTACTACACTGGCTTGCTTGAGCTTTGCACTGGCTGTGATCGCTTTGATGATAACGGATGACAAACAGTGGCTCTATCTGGGTTTTGGTATTGCTGTTGTCTTGGTTGTTTTCCAAATGGTCAGAGATAAGCGCGCGAAGTACAAAGAATAAACCAAAGTCCAGGCAGACAGATATTTTCCTGGTTCTAAAACTTAAGGAGAATGAAAATGATATTTGATCATAGGACGTATACGGTTAAGGCGGGTACCATCAAGAAGCAGCTTGAACTGTACGAAGAACATGGCTGGGCGGTGCAGACCCGACACCTGGGTCATCCGATCGTCTATGCAGGAACTGAAGTGGGTAACGTGAATAGTTATGTCCACATCTGGGCCTATGCCGATGTTACTGACAGGGCTCGGAAACGCGCTTCGATGCAGGCCGATCCTGGATGGCAGAAGTACCTGCAGATCAGTGCAGAGGCTGGTTGTCTGATCGCCCAAGAAAACCAAATCCTGGTTTCGGTGCCGTTCTATACGCCACCCGCTGAATTCAAGGCGCTCGATGACGCGTGAATGTTAGGGTCGGTGGGGTCCGGTCAGTTCAAACGGTAGACTTTTAACGCAGTATCGTGAAAAAGCTGTGACTTCTCTGTAGGTGAACAGGCAGCCGTCAACTTTTTGAATGCGTTCCACAACACATTGTAGCTGCAACTGATTCGGTCGACGGGAAAATTCGATTCGAACATACAACGATCAGCCCCAAACAGATCGATCGTGTGATCATAGTAACGGCGGGTGGCTGTGAGGAGTTCTTCACTCCCTGGCGGTTTATGACGAGTGTGCCAGCCAAAACCATTGATCTCCATGTTCAGACCACCGAGTTTGGCATAGACGTTTGGGCGCTCCGACAGTGGCCGAATGACTTTGCACCATTCAGAAAAAACATCATCCGGCCGGTCAGCGTAGCGCCCAACGCCCAGTGGTCCGCCAAAGTGGTCCAGAATGATCGTGGTATCCGGAAAAGCACTTGCCAGTTGGGTCAGTTCCGGAATCTGGGTATGGTAGCACCACCCTTCGAAACTCAGGTTGCGTGGTGCCAGATGGGCAAAACCCGCTTGAAAAGTTTTGTCCGTGTACAAGCCTCGACGCGGACTGGTTCTATGATCAGGCACCAAGAGATCATCATCTCTTGCCGCTGCCTGCCGGATGCCCTTGAAGCGGCTTCCCCCGGCCGCTAACTGAGCATCAAGTACTGAGGCAACACCGTCCCCAGCGGTCAGGTAAGCGGTGCCAACAATCGCTGCCGCGACCCGTGTTGACCCGTACAGCCCGGAAGCACTCATCGCCGCCATGCCATTGGCAAACTGAGTCTCGCCGACCGGCCGCAAGTCAAAAGGCCCATCGACACTGAACATTGTGCCGCATTCGATAAATACAGTAGCTACGATATTGTGTTCACCGGTATCGATGTCGGAGAGAAAATCATCCAAAAGGTAGGTGTCGGGTACGCTGTTTGGCCGATGATCCCACAGATGGTGATGGGGGTCACAGATCGGCAAGGTGGGATCGATTGTTTCTTCCTGGGTGAGGGTCAGCCAGCCGGCAGTTGGGTTCATCTCGAATAAGCCTGCCTTAGCGTGGTCTCGACGGGTTCATCTGAAGCCAATGGGTCGACCTGCAATCAGATCAACCCATTCCCCGCTCAAAATTTTCACGGCCTGAAGGCGTGGCGGGGTGCTGATGGATCGCGTCGTCGTTCAGATCCGTGCCCCAGCCGATTCTCTCGGAGAGCTTGAGTTCTCCATCCACAATATTCGGGGTGTGGGTAACGATCTCGTCTTTCCAGGGCACATCATCAATGTCGATTTCCATAATCCGGAAATTCGGAATTGCAGCGCAGAAGTGGGCGCTCATCAGGGTCGACAAATGGCCATAAAAGTTGTGTGGCGCCACATTGACCTCAAAGCTTTCAGCCAGTGCTGCGATCTTCAAAGACTGCCATATACCGTTCCATGGCACGTCCACGATTGCAACATCCATCGCTTGGTGTTCAAAGAACGGGCGATAGCCTCGAAGTCCGAACAATGACTCGCAGGATGCGATCGGGGTTCTGACGGACCTGCGGACCAGTGACAGTGCTGCTGGATCATAAATATCAATCTCGAACCACTCTAAGTTCAGGTCATCCAGTGCACGGGTAACCGCGAGGTAGCCCTCGGTGCGGTAGTTAAAGTTGAGGTCGAGCATGATCCCGATATCCGGGCCAGTTCCAGCTCGAAACGCTTCGAGTTGGCTCCGAAGGGACTGGATGATTTGACGATCGGCATTCAGTGCCGGCCAGCCCGGCGCTCTGGCGAACCCCGGCTGATGCATCCGTGGCGTGCCGTCAAAAAGAAAAATATTTGTTTTCAGGGCGCTGAAACCCGCAGCTGAAACTTCTGCACCCAAGCGGGTCAGATCGTCCAATGAGCTGACCGGGGGGCTGTCGAGATGGTGCGCTGTTTGCGCGAGCCGGTAGGTGCCGCAGTGGGACCAATACAGTGGCAGTCTCTCCCGCATCATGCCGCCCAGAAGTTCATAGACCGGCACCTTCAGGTGCCGTGCTTTAAGGTCTATCAGGGCGTTCTCAATGGCCGCAATCGCTTGCTGGGCGATGCCCCCGTGTGCTTGCCGTGTACGCGCATAGAGTTCGGCAGAGATCCGCTCGTGTGCCAGCACATCCTTGCCGACGACCCATTGCAGTAGCCCTTCGATGACCTGCGTGAGGCCTGGACTGCCGTAGGACTCGTTGTATTCGGAAATCCCGGTTGTACCATCCAGTGCCACTAACCGTAGAAATGAGAATTTTCGCCAGCCAGCGTCGCAATGCAGTGTTTCATAGGAATCAAGAATCATGTCAAACTCTCCCTTGAACAAACGAAATAGCCCCACGGCGTGTTGGACGACTGCACAGATGGCTGTTTTTACGGGATATATCCGCCTGTAATTTTACACACTGTGCATCAGACAGCCCACCCGGGCAGGGAGACCCATCGATGTACGATCTGGTTTTGAAGCAGGCACGGGTGATCGATCCCCAGGCCGGTCTCGATGAGGTCTGTGATATTGCGTTCAAAGACGGCTCTGTTGCCATTATTCAGGAGTTTATCCCTGCCAGCGAGGCACTGGAGAGTTATGACCTGACGGGCCGGCTGGTTGTCCCAGGGCTGATTGACCTGCACACGCATGTTTACTGGGGTGGTGCGGCGATCGGTATTGAGCCGGACGCGTATGCAAAGGCGTCCGGCTTGAGCACATTGATTGACGCAGGAACTGCCGGTCCGGGGAACTTTATCGGTTTTCTGAAGCATGTCATCGAACCCGCCGAAACGAGAATTCTTGCGTTTCTCAATATTTCGTTCCCGGGCATATTCGCGTTCAGCAGGGAGGTCATGGTCGGGGAGTGCGGCGATCTGCGACTGTTGAATCCCACCGCATGCCTAAACGTTGCGTCGCTTTATCCCGACGATATCGTCGGGATAAAAGTCCGGGTGGGTATGGGCGCGAGTGACGACCAAGGTGCTGCGCCTCTGGATCTGGCACTGGAAGTGGCAGACGAGTTGGGTTTGCCGGTGATGTGTCATCTCGACCTGCCACCGCCCAGTCGCCTGGAAGTCGTCTCCCGCTTGCGCAAAGGTGATATTCTGACCCATTGTTTTCGCCCGTTTCCTAATGCACCTGCCAGAATGCGAGATGGTGCGGTTCGGGAAGAAATCATCGCGGCAAGGGAACGGGGAGTGATATTCGATATTGGGCATGGACAAGGCTCATTCGGGTTTGTCACGGCAGAGGCAATGATCAATGCTGGTTTTCTTCCCGAGTGCATTTCAAGCGATGTGCATGTGTTGAGCATTGACGGTAGTGCGCAGAGTCAGCTCAACACGTTGTCAAAGTTTCTGGCGCTGGGGGTCTCTTTGAATGAGGTCATCGCAGCCAGTACCAGTGGTCCAGCTGCTGCCATCGGCCGACCCGAACTGGGATCTCTAAAACCAGGCAGTCCGGGCGATGCGACCGTTTTGAATCTGGATGAGGGCAGTTTCGAGTTCACCGATGTGGAAGGTCTCATCCGTACAGGCAATACGCGGCTGACCGGTGATGCAAGGGTGCTTGGTGGGCGCTGGCACAGTGCCTGAATCTTGCACTGTAGTGCTCTCAGAGGGCACCCTTCTGATTCACAAAGCTTATTGAAAGCGGTATGCAGCAGTACCTGTACCGATTAGCCCGAGGGAGGGTTTGTGACGGATTATGATTTTCTGCTGATAGGTGCAGGTATCCTGGGTCTGAGCACGGCACGGGAACTACAGCAGCGCTATCCCGGCAGTCGGGTCTGTGTTGTCGAAAAAGAGCAAGTACCTGCGTATCACCAGACCGGCCATAACAGTGGTGTGATTCATGCGGGTGTGTACTATACGCCCGGTAGCTTGAAAGCGCGGTTTTGTTTTGAGGGAAACCGTGCCATTAAATCCTTCTGTCGCGAACATCGCATCGAATTCGACGAATGTGGAAAACTCCTGGTCGCGACTAACCTAATCGAAGTTGAACGTATGCAGGTGTTGATCGAGCGGTCCAAACAGAACGGGCTGACTATCGACGTTCTGGATCATAAGCAGCTGGTTGAGGCCGAGCCGAATATTTCCGGGCTCAGCGCAATTCGCGTACCCTCCACAGGCATTGTGAGCTACAGCGCGATCTGTCACAAGCTCGCTGAACTGATTGAGTCCGACGGCGGTGAAATTCTGTATGGGAGCCACGTAGATGACCTGACTGAATCCGATAATGATGTCATCGTCCGCAGTAACGCCCGCAGGATAACGACCCGCAAGTTGATTGGGTGTGGTGGTGTGATGGCAGATCGCTTGGTTCGCTCGCTGGGAGGCACGCCGGATTTCCAGATCATCCCGTTTCGTGGTGATTATTATCGTCTGGCGGCGCATCATAACCAGATCATCCGGCACCTGATCTATCCCATACCTGATCCGGCATTACCGTTTCTGGGCGTCCATCTGACGCGGATGATTGACGGTTCTGTGACGGTGGGTCCTAATGCCGTGGTCAATTTTTCACGTGAGGGGTACAGCCGGTTTGCATTTGACAGCGGAGATGCACTGGAGATGGTCAGGTTTCCCGGTTTCCGCAGGGTTGTCTGGAAGAACCTCTCCGCTGCAATGCAGGAACTCAAGAAAGGCCTGTGGAAACCGAGCTTTCTCAAAGAGGTGCAGAAGTACAGCCCCGGTGTACAGTTGGGTGATCTGCAGCCTTATCCACCGGGAATTCGCGCCCAGGCGGTCAGTGCTGATGGACGATTGGTCGACGATTTTCTGTTTTATCACACCGGTAACAGTTTGATCGTGTGTAATGCACCGTCACCGGCTGCCACCTCGTGTTTTCCGATCGCTCGCCATATAGTCGATCAGTTGTCTGACCAGTAGGGAACGCCTTATGCCTTGCATCACAGACCAAACTTGTCAACAATGGCACTTATGTCGGCTGGCTAGCGCAGTACAGTAGCCGGCAAGGAGAATAAGGTTCCAGCAAACGCAAAACGACCGCGGTCAAGGTCGTAACTAATGGAGGACTGTTTCATGAAAATTTTAGTCAGGTGTTTTTGTTCAGTGGCAGTTGTTGCTATGGCCTGGGTATCGGGACCAACAATGGCCGCAGATATTCCTTGTAAGACAGCTAAACTCATCGTTCCATGGAAAGCGGGCGGGGGCACCCATGTCATCTTTTCAATATTTGAAAATACGATTCAAAATCTCGATGTCACGCCTAAGATCAAAGTAGTTACTGTTTCTGGCCAAGGTGGTAACAAGGGTGCGAAGGAGGCTCGAAAGGCAAAAGCTGATGGTTGTACGTTATTTGCAATACATCAGAGTGCTATCACGAGTTACCTAAACGGTCGGATCGATTTCAGCTTTGAGGCATTCGACACAGTCGCCTTATTGACATCCACTCCGGATATCATAGGCGCAGCCGGTAGCGCACCCTGGAACACCCTGGCGGAGTTGGATCAGGCAGCCAAAGCGGCGCCAGAAACCATTCTCACGGGAGCCACGTTCGGTTCAACGAGTCAGTTTATGTGGCTGATTCTGGAAGATCTGACCGGGATGAAATTCAAGTACGTGCCTTTTGATGGAACACGTCAGCGGATGACAGCATTGCTGTCCAATGCTATTCAATTGGGCACACTGAATGTGGCTTCAGGCCGCAAGTACCTTGAGAATGGCGACCTGAAAGCCTACGGCATAGCCGCGGAGGAACGTTCAAAGCACTTGCCTGATCTGCCGACTCTTCAAGAACAAGGTGTTGATCTTGTCTATGCCCTAAAACGGGGAATCGTAGCGCCTAAAGGCACGCCAGCCGATGTGATCGAGCATTGGTCTGGTGTGTTTAAGGCCGCAGCTGAAGATGCCGACCTTCTGGCTCAGATGGATGCGAAGGGTACAGACATTAACTGGGTTGGCCCGGCGGGTTATCGCGCCTGGGCGGACAAAGCCTATGCTGATCATGAAAAGGTAGCCATCAAGATCGGAATGTTCAAGAAGTAATTGCACGACCTCAATGTGTGATATGCGCGGCACGGCGATCGTCGTGCCGCGCGTCTTTTATGACGTTGCCACAGTGGTATGAATCGACTAAACCGGGATACTGTCATTGCCATCATCTTGATGGTTTTCTGCGGAATATTTTTCTGGGCCAGTTTCTCTATCCGCGAACCGGACTACGGTGTGTTGCCGCCGTCGGCATGGCCGCGCGTTGTCTTGGTCGCGTTGTCGGTCCTGACAGTCCTTTATTTTGTTCAATCGATTCGGCGCACCAGGACGTTTGACGATTCATCATCAACAGCTGGCAAGGGATTAAAACACTGGTTTTCGATCTGGCAGAATCCGATCTGGTGTTTTGTCCTGTTTTTCGGTTATGTTGCCAGCTTGCCAGTACTGGGTATGCTGATCGGTGGTGTGACGTTTGTTTTCCTGCTGCAGTGTGTACTCGGAGGATGGTCGCCTCGCAATCTGGTTGTCCACGCGCTTGTTGCACTCGCCACTGTTGGTGGCATGTGGTGCATTTTTACCTTTGGACTGGGTGTTCTGCTTCCGCCGGGCGAGATCTTTAATCCATTTAGGTAGCCCGACAGGACGCATCCTCCAGTAGTTATGATCATCGATAATATCCTGGGCGCTGTGGCTGAACTTGCCACGCTGCAGACAGTAATGCTGATGGTGATTGGTGTCGCTGGCGGGTTGATTGCAGGTGCCATTCCGGGATTTACCATCGCGATGGCCATAGTGTTGACCCTCCCATTTACCTTCGGTATGCCTGCATCACAGGGTTTAGCGACTATGGTCAGTGTATTGGTGGGGGGTCTTTCCGGGGGGTTGATGGCCGGAATCCTGACTGGTATTCCCGGTACACCGTCATCCGTTGCGACGACTTTTGATGGATTTCCGATGGCGAGAAGAGGTGAGCCAGGGCTTGCCCTGGGCATCGGTGTGTGGTCGTCGTTCAGCGGCGGTATCATCAGTGCCGTCCTGTTGGTGACTCTAGCGCCGCAACTCGCCAGGATTGGTCTGGAATTCAATCCCTGGGATTATTTTATGCTGGTGATGTTTGCGTTGACCATTACCGCCAGCCTGGCAGGCAAGGACCTTATCAAGGGACTGATCGCCGGTGCCGTGGGACTGCTGATCCGGACAGTCGGTGAGGACGAAGCGGTGGGCATGGCACGCTTTAATTTTGGCTCTGATGCGTTATTGCAGGGGTTTGATTTTATTGCGGTGTTGATAGGTTTGTTCGCGTTTAGTCAACTGCTCAGTGATGTCCAAGATCGCTCGGCGGCGAGAAAGTCCCTGAGCCAGAGGGGAACTGTTCACGTCCGAATCGAGCACCGGCGGGCGATCCGCGAGGTGCTGAAACGCTGGACAACGGTCGTTCGTTCTTCATTGATTGGTGTGTTTACTGGCATTCTCCCGGGTGCGGGCGGCTCGATCGCCAACATCCTCGCTTATGATCAGGCGAAGAAGGTCTCCAAGCATCCTGAAAAATTTGGAACCGGTATTGCCGAGGGCATCATCGCACCGGAAAGCTCTAATAATGCAGTGGAAGGGGGGGCACTGATTACGATGATGGCGCTGGGTATTCCCGGTGACGTGACAACGGCCGTGATGCTCGGTGCGCTGCTGATACACGACGTGATCCCGAGCCCCACGTTCATCGCAGAGGAGCCGGTTCTGGCCTATTCGATCTTCCTCGCGTTTTTTGTCGCGACGTTTCTGATGCTGGGCCTGCAGTCTTTCATGCTCAGGGCATTCGTACTGGTTACCAAGGTACGAATGTACATATTAGCCAGTGTAATTCTAGGGTTTTGCGGTATTGGGGTTTTTGCAATCAATAACGTCGAATTCGACCTTTGGACCCTGTTGTGGTTTGGGATCCTGGGATTGGTGATGCGGCATTTTGGCTTTCCCCTGGCGCCGATGATTCTTGGCGTCGTGCTGGGCAATATTGCTGAGCTCAATCTGGCCCGGTCCTTTGCGATAACGACAGATCTGTCGCCATTTGTGACTCGCCCGTGGTCACTGCTTTTCTTGGTGCTGGCTCTTTTTTCGGCTATTTTCCCGCTGTACCAAAGTAGCCAGTTCAGGCGCCGGTGGACCTTAGCCTACAGCCCTTGCATGACAGCAGCCATATCGATTCCGGTCTTTATGATGGGGGGAGCTGTCAGATCCAGTATGGGTGTCATATTGCTTGCGATCAGTGGATACCTGGTTTGGCGAAGGGTGCGCTCGGGTTGGCAGTTGCCGACCAACGAACTAGTGGGAGTTGCGCATCGTGAGAACACAGCATAGAGCCCCACTAAAGGTTGGCATTGGTGGCCTTGGCGCTATCGGCCTGACGCTGGCACGCCGTCTGGATGAAGGCTTTGAAGGTTTGACGCTGACTGCAGTATCAGCGCGTGACAAAGACGCAGCCCGACTGAGATTGAGTGGCCTGCGACAGCAGGTTCCAGTCGTAACATTACCTGAACTTGCGAAAGACTGCGATGTGGTGGTCGAATGTGCACCTGCTGCAGTGTTCAGTCAGGTTGCCGAACCGGTAGTACGGCTGGGAAAAGTATTGATTCCGGTCAGTGTGGGGGGGTTACTTGCTAACTGGCATCTGGTCGAAATGGCCCAGATTACTGGTGCCCGTATCAATGTGCCCAGCGGCGCTGTGTTGGGTCTTGACGCCGTACGCGCCGCCGCGCTCGGGGACATTCAGCGGGTCACCATCGTTACCCGAAAACCGCCCGCAGCCCTGGCAGGCGCCCCGCACATCGAAAAACAGCAAATCGATCTGAACTCTGTTGATCAGCCGCTCAAAGTGTTTGAAGGCTCCGCAAGAGATGGCGTGACGGCGTTTCCTGCCAATGTTAACGTGGCCGCTGCTTTGGGGCTGGCCGGTATCGGACCGGATCGGACCTGGCTTGAAGTTTGGGCCGACCCGGCAGTCAATCGAAACACACACTTGATCACAGTGGAATCGGACAGCGCCCGTTTTGAACTCAAGATAGAAAATGTTCCAACCGACGACAATCCCAGAACCGGCAGGATTGTGGCGTTGAGCACACTGGCGGCGTTGAAAAGACTGGTAGATCCGCTGACTGTCGGAACGTGACGATTCAGGACTGCGCAGATACGTGGGTGTCGTTCAACCGCGACCAACAAACGGCATGTTGGTCGCCATCACCGTCATAAAAAGTACGTTGGCATCCAGGGGCAATTCAGCCATATAGACGACAGCGCGTCCGACATCATCGACGTTCATCGTCGGTTCCACCGCAACGCTGCCATCGGCCTGCTGAACACCGGAGGACATTTTTTCTGTCATCTCGGTGAGGGCATTGCCGATATCAATCTGTCCGCAGGCGATGTTATAGGCACGACCATCCAGTGACGTCGAACGGGTCAGCCCACTGATCGCATGCTTGGTGGCCGTATAAGGTGCGGAGTTCGGTCGTGGTGCGTAAGCGGACACCGATCCGTTATTGATGATTCGACCGCCGCGAGGTTGTTGTGCCTTCATCACCCGAAATGCTGCCTGTGTACACAAAAATGCGCCCGTCAGGTTGACATCGACAACGCTCCGCCATTCCTCGATGGTGAGTTCTTCGAGCGGAACAGGTCGCGCACCGAGTCCGGCATTATTGAAAAGCACATCAACGCGGCCAAACTGATGGCGGGTGTTTTCGAATAAATTTTTGACCGACTCAGGATCACTGACATCGGTGGGCACGACCAGGATGCGTTCGCCGTCGTCCTGGGCGAGTTCTACTGTTGTATTGAGCGTGTCAGATCTGCGCCCGGCGAGTGTCACGGCATAGCCTTGCGCATAGAGTGCCAGTGCTGCGGCCCGGCCGACGCCAGACCCCGCCCCAGTGATGATTGCTGTCTTCTTGTCAGAACCCATATTGATAACCCCGGATTGTTGGTTGAGCTAGGTGACCGTGCACGAATGCTCCACTGTACCTGAACCGACGTGCCAGGCAAGGTTTCGAGATTGGCTGTCATCCGGCCAGTTTGCAAATGGTGCTAAATTTTAGTTACAGTGCTGCGCAATCTACCAGGTGAAGCCCCGCCGTACTCCGTCCAGCTAAGTTGATACGCTCGATGCATTTTAATCCGTACAGCGGCTGAGATATGACCGTAGACAGGAGAGAGGAATGACGACACCGGTGGTTGTGGCGACTCGCAGATGGACACAACGCGCCTGCGATGAATTGGCCAGGCAGTTCGATGTACGCCTCAACCAGGAGGATCACCCACTTTCATTGGACGAGGTTCGATCACGCTGTGAGGGGGCCACTGTACTGTGCCCGTGGGGCGGTGACCGCCTGGATGCGGAATTCATCGCGAGTCTCCCAGACACCATAAAGCTGATCGCTTGTATCAGTGCGGGCACCGAACATGTCGATATCGCAGCGGCAACGGCACGCGGAATCGTGGTGGCCAACACCCCGGACGTTGTAACAGAAGAAACTGCGGATATGACATTTGCTCTGCTGCTCGGCTTGTGCCGCCGCCTGGTCCATGGCGACACCCTGATCAGAACCGGCGGCTGGCAAGGTTTAAGTATTGATGACCCTAACTCCGGGAGCAGGGTCTGGGGGAAAACATTGGGTATTATCGGGCTGGGCGGAATCGGGACTGCTGTTGCTCGCCGCGCCGCGGCTTTCCGGATGACCGTGGTTTACCACAGCCGGACTCCAAAACCTGAGGCTGAAATGGCGTGCGATGCACGATATTGCGCTACCCTGGATGAACTGCTGCAAATAGCCGATATCGTTTCTTTGCACTGTCCGCTGACGGAACAGACCCGGAACCTGATAGATGCCAACGCATTGTCCAAAATGAAATCTGGCGCGGTGTTGATCAATACGGCACGGGGCGCGGTGGTGGACGAAGCAGCACTGTCTGACGCGCTTATTCAGGGCAAGATTGCCGGCGCCGGCTTGGACGTTTTTCTCACCGAACCGGGGGTTGGCGAGCATCTGACCAGTCTTGACAATGTCCTGCTGTCACCTCATGTGGGGACGGCCACGACTGAGACACGTGACGAAATGGGTCTACGCGTCATCGAAAACATTAAAGCCTTTCTATCGACCGGCCAACCTCGCGACAAAGTCGAACGCTGAATACTGTGTCGGTTAATGTGAGTGACGGGGGATAATGTTTCTCAATTTCTGATATTTTGTAGCCAGTTCAATAATGCCGCCGCTCGATAGTTGTCCTACAGTATCGCGGTAGATCTCCTGCCAGGGTGTTTGATGTTCAGGAATTCGGTTTTCAAGCACAGCAGCGCGTGTCGCAAGTTCCTCATCCGGAATAAGAACATCCAGGGTACCCTGGTTGAGGTCAATTTTCAGAGTATCCCCTGTCTCCAGCAAGGCCAGTCCACCGCCAATGGCTGATTCAGGAGAAGCGTTCAGAATCGATGGACTACCGGAGGTGCCGCTCTGGCGGCCATCACCCAGGGTGGGCAGTTCACGAATGCCTTCCCGGATTAGAGCGTCAGGCGGTTGCATATTGACGACTTCCGCTGATCCGGGATACCCGACCGGACCACAACCGCGGATCACGAGAATGCAGTGTGCATCTACTTTCAGGGCCGGGTCGTTGATTCTTTTGTGGTAATCCTCCGGACCTTCGAAGACGATTGCACGAACTTCAAAGACGTTTTCCTGCCCCGGTTCTGAAAGATAGCGTTGTCTGAATTCATCACTGATCACAGAGATTTTCATAATTGCAGCATCACACACGTTGCCTTTGAGGACAACAAATCCGGCGTTCTCCATCATTGGGTTTGCATACAGTCTGATTACATCGGGATTCAGCGATGGACTATTGGCACAGTTCTCTTCAACGGTCGATCCAGCTACCGTCATGGAACTGCCGTGCAGTTTTCCAGCTTTTAGTAGCTCGTGCATAACGGCCGGTACGCCCCCCGCCTGGTGGTAGGCTTCGCCAAGGTATTCGCCCGCGGGCTGCAGGTTAACCAGCAAGGGAACGGCCAGCCCCACAGTTTCCCAGTCACTGATATCGAGCTCAACATTGGCGTGACGGGCAATCGCATTCAAATGAATGGGAGCATTGGTAGAGCCACCGATTGCCGAGTTAACAACGATTGCATTTTCGAACGCTTCTCGGGTCAGAATCTTTGACGGCGTTAGATCTTCTTCTACCATTTCGACAATACGACGGCCGGTTTTATAGGCTGTTTCGGCCCGTTCTTTATGTGGTGCTGGAATGGCAGTACTGCCTGGCAAAGACATGCCGAGCGCTTCGGCAAGCGAATTCATTGTCGTGGCAGTACCCATTGTGTTGCAGTGGCCAGGAGAGGGGGTGGCATCAGCGACCAACTGTATGAACTCTTCGTCATCGATTTCACCTTCAGCCAGAAGTTTTCGGGCTTCCCATAAGATGGTTCCGGATCCCGCGAGTTTTCCACGCCAGTACCCGTTGAGCATGGGTCCGCCAGACAGTGCGATTGCTGGAATATCCACAGTTGCAGCGCCCATCAGCATAGCGGGAGTGGTTTTGTCGCAGCCAGTTGTCAGCACCACACCATCGAGTGGATAGCCGAACAGGACCTCGACCAGACTGAGATACTGCAGATTCCTATCCAGTGCCGCCGTCGGCCTTTTGCCACTTTCCTGTATAGGATGAACAGGGAACTCCAGGGCAATGCCGCCGGCTTCCCGGATGCCGTCGCGAATCCGGGGTATTAAATCGACATGTATCCTGTTGCAGGGCACCAGATCACTACCGGTTTGTGCGATTCCGATAATTGGGTTGCCTGAGCGAAGCTCCGCGGCGGAAATGCCGAAATTGGTATACCGTTCAATGTGGGTGGCGGTTGCACTGGGGTCGCCGGGGATATCAAACCACTCGCGGCTCCTGAGGCGTCTGGGTGCTCCTGTCATCGATGCTCTCCGTGGGATATTGTTCAGATCGTCGCAGCCGTGCTGGTGAATCAGAGTACATCCTGCGCGCTGTGTTTAGTATAGATCAACAGTACAATAGCGCTTAGTAGACGAGGCTGGGACCTGACCGCTGGCTATATTCTGCCTGACTGATGAATACAGACGATCTTCGGCAAGCTGCACAACTGCTTGTTCCAGCCCATCAGGATGAGCGGCGAACGACAATGTTGCCACCGGCAGCCCAGCCCGCTGATCCTGAGCAAGGTTATCAGATACAGAATATCGTAGCTGCCCGAGAAGCGCGTGGTGGAAACCCTCCGCCCGTAGGGTCTGTTGTTCATGTTGAGGTTGAGAGCTACGGCAGGGTCGAGGTCAATCTCTTACACGGCAGTCAGGCTGCTTCTGATCAGGAGAAGCTATCATGAAAAAGTACTCGCTCGGCAGGACCGGTCTGCAGATTTCAGAACTGGTTTTTGGTGGCGGATTCGTTGGTGGGATTCTGCTGCACGCCAGTGATGAGACTCGGCGGGACGCGCTTCAGGCAGCAGTTCAGGCTGGTATCAACTGGATTGATACGGCTGCTTCATATGGAAACGGCCAGTCGGAAGAGGTCGTTGGCTGGTTGCTGAGTGAACTGCCGGATAAGGATCGTCCTCAAGTTTCTACCAAGGTAGCGGTCGACCCAGAGGGCGGTGATTACACGGGACAGATTCGACAGTCACTGGAGCAAAGCCTGCGCAGATTAAAAATGACGTCGGTGCCACTGCTTCAATTGCACAATAAACTGGGAAGTGGTGATCACCAGCTACCTCTGAACGAGGTGATGAGATCAGATGGTGTGCTCGATGCGCTTGATCGAATCCAGGCGGAAGGTCTGACCGAATTTGTCGGTTTCACGGCTTTAGGTGATGCCAGTGCCTGCCGTGCAGTGGTTCAAAGCGGTCGGGTAGATACCGCACAGGTGTATTACAACCTGATCAACCCCAGCGCAGGATGCGACATTAAGGGGCACTGGCACAGCGAGGATTACACAGGCCTGCTCAACGCGTGTCAGCAATCTGATGTCGGCGTGTTGGGTATTCGGGTATATGCCGCCGGAATCCTTGCCAGTCGGGTGCGGCATGGACGGGAGATACCAGTGACTCGAAATTCGGACTATGACAGCGAGCTAAAAAGGGCGGATATGGTTCGCGAGGTATTAGCAGAGATGGACGGGTCTGATGCTCAAAAAGCGCTGCGTTTTGTACTGGATCAGGATGCGATCCATGGGGCGGTAATTGGGCTCGCAGAGTTGTCTCACCTGAAAGAAGCCATAGAAGCAACACAAATGAGTCCTTTGTCAAATTCGGTGACTGAAGCGTTGCAAGCACTCTGGAACCGGAATTACTGCTGAGGCAGTTGAGAATCCGATAGTTTTGGCGGATTGTTGTTTGTTACGCCGGTGATGTCTGATCACGCCATCGTATTCAGTGACCGAAATCGCCTTTGGGTTCACGAAGGAATAAAGCGACACCTGCAAAGACCAGGGGCATCAGCGCCAGTACTCTAAGGGTGACATCGAGATCCCACGCACGGTCGTAGGCGATGGCATACGGAATCGCTCCAATCGAAGCGCCTACAATACCCACCATCTGTCCAATACCCTGGATGCTGCCAAGATGCCGTCGTCCAAAATAACGCGGCCATAGGAAACCGAAAAATGTCATGGTGACACCGTTGTTAATGCCGAAAATAATCGCAAAAACGACCGCACTGGGTAGGTCACTGACAAAAGTAACCGAGACCAGGGACGCGACCATCACCAACAGACCGCCGCAGAACATCCAGTCGGTGCGGAACTTATCCAGCATTTGACCCACAATGGGCATTGAGACAGCTGCTGTGATTCCAGTAACAGTAAACATCAGTGTGGCGGTCTGTGGCTCCAGACCATGACTGGTCAATATGCCTGTAAAAAATACATGCAGGGTGGTGACCAGCATGGACAATGCAGTCAGGCCGGCGGTGATGATATAAAACGTTGATGTGCGTAAGGCCTCGCCCCGAGTCAGGCCCCAGATTTCTGGTTCTTTCCCGGATTCTGAAGCAGTACCGCTGTTTGTACTGGCGCCATCGGGTTTAAGGCCGAGCAGTTCAGGTTTGCTGTGCGCCAAAAGCAGGATCGGCGGCAGAAATAATACCACGGTGCTAATACCCAGCCATACCCACGAGGTTCGCCACCCGACGAGATCGATCAGCGACTGGCAGATCGGGGGATGCATAGCCATAGACAGCGGAAATCCTAGCGACATGATCCCCAGTGCGAATCCCCGCCTTTGGTCGAACCATTGCGAGACCAGGTTGACGCAGGCCAGCATCAGAGAGCCCTGACCCAGAAAACGCAGAAAACCGAATGCAATAGCAACCACAGCCCACTCACGGGCCAGGCTGAAAAGTGTTGCTGTAACAGCCAGGCCCACGATGACTAGAGAAAGAATTACAGTCGGACCATAGCGATCGAGCAATTTTCCCACATAGGGCAGGAGGAACGCGGCCAGGAAAGTAGCACCACCATAAGCGAAGGTGATCGCTGTCTGACGGTTACTGCCCATCCAGTCGGCAGCAAACGAAAAGGTCATTTCGCGGCTGATGTCTTCGAAATAAAGCCCGATCAGGTGCGACTGGCCAGGTCCGCTGGCAATCATGGCAAAGCAGGTGACTAGGAGAATTACCCAGCCGAAGAAAAATCGGCGATTGATAATGTGAAACAGGGACGTGCGCAGTGAACTTAGCATCAAGGGGTTTATGTAGACAAATAGACAGTGAGGGCTTTGGTGATTCGCAACCGGATTACAGATTGTTTGCGAACTGTTCGAGTTCCCGTATAAGGTCGGCAGGTGCTTCCAGCGGCAGCATATGCCCCGCATCAGGAATGTCTACACGCCGGACGTCTGCTATACGTCGCATCAGTTGGGCAACGACCTCAGCATCGTAGAAGACACGATCCTGAAGACCCATCACCACAAGAACAGGACAATCGATATCTTCATACTTCACATCCCAGTCGGCCGCACCCATGTTGCTGAGCAGATTGTAGGCACCCGAGTTTTTGTCCAGGGGGGTGTAGTCAGCTTCGTCCTGAAGGAAATTACTTCGATTGGCAGACAGCCACGCCGGTCCCCAGATCAGGGGAGTCATGATGTCACCCATCAGTTGTGGTCCGCCGACTTCCATCGTCCGTACCACCGCATCATTGATCCACGCGATCCTGGGGCCGATGGTTCTGAGAGTATTCAGCAGTACCATGCCTGTTGCACCAACGCCGCTTAAGTGTGCCTGCAGTGCAAACAGACCGCCTATAGACAGACCGACGAAAATCGGCTGGTCGATCTCCAGTGTGTTTACCAGATGTGATAAGTCCCCTGAAATCAGTTGGTCGTTAAGGACTGTGCCTTCCTGATAGGAGCTGTCCGCCTGGCCGCGGAAGTTATAGGCCAGCGTACCGTAACCCGCATCACGCAGCGCTGGTGCCACTTCTGCCTGCCAAATATCAACACTGCCCGTAATCGGATTAACAAAAACGAAGGTTGGCGCGCCTGTTTCAGTGGGGTGGTCATGTTCGTAATAAAGCCCGTCGTTCGGGCCAAGTTCGAGCAAAGGCATGAGATTCGGCCTGCGGCAGTGTGGATTATCCGAGCAAGGTGCTGGCGCTAGCTAGGTTCGACCAAGTCCTGGCAACCGATGTTGCTCACAGCACACCTGTTCAATCGGCTCAGATAGCCATTATTGATCCTGACTTCACATGACTACAAGCGGCCAATGGGAATGGTAGGACCAGTTTGGGTGATGGTTTTCTACCAAAAGCCAATTTACGTGGCCGTTGTCCAGGTAGAGCGTTGCAATCGTGTACTTCATCCCTGTGTGGTCGGTAGAATATAGCGCAATCAAGTAAAATAGCTTCAGTGCCGTGTGTTGAAAGAAAGGTTAAGGAAATAACTACCATGCGCTATGAGACACCTGAAACAATCGGTGAGGCGGTGTCGCTCCTCGCGATCGCGGAAGGGAGCGGCCGGGTACTGGCAGGGGGAACTGATCTGCTTGTCCAGTTACGCTCGGGTGTAGTTGAACCTGGGGTCGTCGTCGACATCAAGAAAATAGCCGAGACCCGGGAGATTACCGCTGAGAATGGCGGGTTCAGAGTGGGCGCAGCGGTTACGGGTGCAGAGCTCGATGAGCACAAGGCGCTTAAGAAGTTGTGGCCCGGTGTCGTGGAGGCTGTAGAGCTGATTGGCTCCACGCAGATTCAGGGTCGTGCATCTATGGGCGGTAATCTGTGTAATGCGTCGCCCGCTGCGGACAGTGTGCCAGCGTTGATTGCAGCCGGGGCACTGTGCCACATTGCTGGACTGGACGGGGAGAGAACACTACCAGTTGAGGGGTTCTGCACAGGGCCTGGCATGACTAACTTGAAATCGGGGGAGTTCTTGGTTTCATTTACGCTGCCTTCCAGGCCGCCATATTCTGGCGACGCTTATCTTCGATTTATTCCGCGAACGGAAATGGACATCGCTGTTGTCGGTGTCGGTGTCAGTCTAACGCTCGACTCAAATGGAAACTGTATTCTCGCAAGGGTCGGCCTCGGTGCTGTTGCAGCGACCGCGTTGCTGGTGACAGAAGCGGCAGAGGCATTGATTGGAACAAGCGTGGATGAAGCGGCCATTGAAAACATGATCTCTGCAATTCGTGCTGCTTGCCGCCCGATTGACGATAAGCGCGGTACGATTGCCTATCGCACGCAAGTTTCCGGTGTACTGGCTGGCCGCGCCTGTCGAATTGCATTACAACGAGTGGAGCAGGGTTGATGGCAAAAAAACACATTACTACGACCATTAATGGCGACCCTGTCGAGTTTTTGTGTGATACCGAGCAAACGCTTCTGGACGTGCTCCGAGACGAACTTCGCCTGACCGGCAGTAAAGAGGGGTGTGCATCGGGTGACTGTGGTGCCTGTAGCGTAACGCTAGATGGACGTCTGGTGTGCGCCTGCCTCGTGCTCGCAGCCGAAGTCGAAGGCCACGAAGTAACCACGATTGAGGGTATGGCGGTTGGTGATCAACTACACCCACTGCAACAAAAATTCCTGGATCACGCTGCACTGCAGTGTGGCGTGTGCACGCCGGGGTTTTTGGTGGCCGCAAAAGCTCTGCTGGACCGAAATCTCGATCCCACAGAGGCAGAAGTCAGGTACTGGTTGGCAGGGAACCTGTGTCGCTGTACAGGTTATGACAAAATCGTGCGCGCTGTGCTGGACACAGCCGTAGAAATGAGGGGATAAACATGGTCGCTGCAGTAGAAAAAATATTCAATGACACGATAACGGACCGAGAAACCCGGGAAAAAACCCTGAAATGGGTGGGTACTCGGGCGCCCAGACCAGACGGTGTCGATAAAGTCACGGGCCGGGCCAAGTTTGGCGCCGACACCTATCTGCCGAACATGCTGCACGGCAAGGTGCTCAGAAGCCCGCACGCGCATGCTCGAATCAAGTCTATAGATGTTAGCAAGGCACTCGCACTGCCGGGTGTCAAGGCGGCAGTGACCCGCGACGACTTTCCCGATCAGCCCGCGGGAGCGGTCCAGCCAGCCGGGGAAATGGTGATCAACTACCGGGACATGACCCGGAATATCATGGCCCGCGAAAAAGCATTGTACGAGGGTCACGCTGTCGCAGCGGTGGCTGCTGTCAATGAACGTGTGGCTCGTAAGGCTTTGTCTCTGATTGAAGTTGACTACGAAATTCTGCCCCATGTAATTGACGTAGAGGAGGCGATGAAGCCGGGGGCCCCGCTGATACGCGAGGACCTGATTACTGAAGGCATGGAGCCCGCGCCCAAGGAGCCCTCAAATATTGCCAAACGTGTTGAATTTGGACATGGTGATCTTGACGCCGGGTTCGCAAAAGCAGATGTGGTTATTGAGCGTACCTTCAAGACGCAACCGGTACACCAGGGCTATATAGAGCCGCATGCCTGCCTGGCGAGTTTCAGTGAAGACGGTCAAGCTGAGTTGTGGTGCTCCACGCAAGGTCATTACGTTGCCCGCGGGCACTGTGCGACCTTGCTCCAGATAGATGTATCAAAGCTTCGAGTGACCTCTTCCGAGATCGGCGGTGGGTTTGGTGGTAAAACCGTGGTTTACCTCGAGCCTGTGGCCCTGGCGCTGTCCCGTAAAGCGTGCCAACCGGTGAAAATGGTGATGACCCGTGAAGAAGTTTTTCGGGCAACCGGCCCCGCCTGTGGCTCGAGCATGAAGGTGCGCATTGGGGCGACCCGGGATGGGCACATCACCGCCGGTGAGGCTATCCTTAACTTTCAGGCTGGTGCTTTTGCAGGTTCACCGGTACCAGCCGCTGCGCAGTGTGCGTTCGCACCGTATGATCTTAAAAACGTTCGAACAATCGGTTTTGATGTCTTGTGTAATCGACCGAAGGTGGCTGCTTACCGTGCACCCGGTGCACCGCTTGGCGAATATGCGGTGGAGTCGGTTATTGATGAGCTGGCCAAAAAACTCAACATGGACCCACTCGAGTTTCGTCTGAAAAATGCCGCGAAAGAAGGGTCTGAGTCATCGTACGGACCCAAATTTGGACCCATTGGTTGTGTTGAAACGTTAGAGGCAGCCCAAAAGCACGATCACTATCTCTCACCCCTGAACCCCGGACAGGGACGTGGGGTTGCGAGTGGTTACTGGTTTAATATCGGTGGACAGACATCAGCAACGCTTAATTTATGTGAAGATGGGTCTGTCGCACTGGTGGTGGGAACCCCGGATATCGGAGGTAGCCGAGCGTCATTAACGATGATGGCGGCCGAGTCCCTCGGTATAGAGTTGGACAAGGTGAGACCAATAATCGGCGACACCAGTGCGTTGGGTTACAACATGCTGACGGGGGGTAGCCGGGTTACTTTTGCTGGCGGTATTGCGGTACACGGTGCTGCAGAAGATATGATCCACCAACTGCGCGAACGTGCTGCTGCCACCTGGGATATTCCCATAGAGGATATCGAGTGGCATGAAGGCCAGGCGGTGGCGCTAAATGGACATGCCGATCAGGAAGCTCCACTATTCATGCTGGACCTTGCCAAGGATATGGCCAAGAGTGGCGGCCCAATCGTCGGCCGGTGTTCCACCAACGCTCAAGGGGCAGGCCCAAGTTTCGGTTGTCATATTGTCGACGTTGACGTTGATAAGGAAACCGGGAAAGTGAGCGTTACTCGATATACAGTGATCCAGGATGCAGGTAAAGCGGTTCATCCCAGCTATGTCGAGGGTCAGTATCAGGGCGGTGCGGTCCAAGGAATTGGCTGGGCGCTCAACGAAGAGTACATTTACGATGAAAACGGAAAAGTCGAGAACCCTGGATTTCTGGATTACCGCGTACCGGTGTGTTCCGATGTGCCAATGATCGATACCGTGATTGTGGAAGTTCCGAATCCTGAGCATCCGTACGGGGTACGGGGGGTGGGTGAAACCCCACTGGTACCACCATTGGCGGCGATCTCCAACGCGGTCGAAAATGCTTTGGACATACGCTTTACCGAACTGCCGATGTCCCCACCCCGGGTGCTTGCTGCGATCGAATCCGCAAGTTGAGGATTCGAGCTGAGCTGATCGCCTAAGCAATAGATTGCAATGGCAAGGATTGTCCTGACAGGCAACCTGAAGCTGTATACCGGCGGCGTAACGGAGCTGGAGCTTGAAAGTCGATCTATACGGAGTCTGATCCGGGATCTCCGTCGCCGATATCCTGATATCCCCCAAGATATTGAGGATGAGCTGGCAATTTCAATAGATGGCGTACTTCATCAGGATGACTGGTTCGCAAAAATCGGACCAGACAGCGAGGTCCATTTACTACCTCGAATCGCCGGAGGTTGAGATCGGTCATCCACAGTACACTGATCCTTATCTGCTGGAACGCCTCTCATGATCCCATATCCTCCACGAGCGCTTCCTGAACAGTTATGCAATATCGAACGGTTAGTCGACGCGTTGACGATTCGAAATCTGGACGGTGTCGTCGTGTCTTCTCCGTACAATATGTACTATCTCTCAGGATTCAAGGGGATTGCCCACAAGTCAGATGAACCGCGCCCCTATGCGGTGGTTTTCTCGCGCCATCAACCGGATCACCCAATATTGGTAGTAGCCGACTACTATGTGGGGAGCCTGATTAGTCAACCCACCTGGATTGAGGATATCCGCGCTTTTCGGGCTGTGATGCTCCCACTGGATCTACCGCCTCAAGATAGAGATCTGGAACGTTTTCTCCCTACAGGCATAGATAGTACGTCATGGGCAGGTAATCTACGCGCCCATTATGCCAATAATATTGCCCAGTCTTGTCGTGAGGCGATGGCCGACCTCGGTCTGAGTTCGGGTAGGGTCGCGTTTGACGATCTTCGATTTGGCCAGCAACTGGGGATGGAAACCATCGAAGTAGTCGATGGGTACGATCCAATGATGTATGCCCGCTGTGTGAAAACTGATGTTGAGATTGAGCTCCTAAAAAGAGCAACGACTGTCAACGAAGAAGCAATCTGCCGATCAATCAACGCTTGGAGTCGGGGGATGATGTGGCAGGATTTCAACCATGAATACCATAAATCTGTGGTAGAGATGGGTGGCTTTGTACGAGATCCTGGTGCAATGGTTTGGGGCCATCCCTGCGGTGGGGATCCGGCCGTAACATTGCATTCCAGGTTAGACGATTTTGTGATGGAACCCGGCATGAATATCTTATTTGACTGCCACGGGACACTCGATCTTTATTGCTGGGATGGTGGTAAGACCTGGGTGGTTGATGGAGAAGCAACAGGTGATGCGAAACAGTATGCGAATGCTACTGCGGATGCCGCAACGGCGGTGATGGAGGCAATGCGTCCAGGGGTAACGATCAGCGATCTACAGCGAGTCGGTCGAGCAGTGTATCGAACAAGCGGAGTCGCAGGTGCTGACGACGTTTTAATATTTTTCCATGGACTGGGTCTCAGTCATATGGAGCTCGAACAGTTCGGCGCCGACGGTGTGCCTAACTATGACTGGCGCCTTGAAGCGAATATGGTGGTACCGCTACATATTCTATACCCGGGAGATGAGCATCACCGTATCTGGATAGAGGAAGTGGTTCGAGTGACACCTGATGGTGGAGAGCCGTTTTTTAGTTGGGGCCTTGACCCCTTGATCACCGTCTAAGAGGTAAAGTCTTACGCTGCAGGAAATCTGGGGTCGGTCAGCTACCGGGTCCCGGTTCGACCATCACCTCCAGAAGTGATGGCCCGGTACTTTTGAGACTTTCCGAGAAACAGGCGATGAACTCCTCAGGTTTGTTGATCTGCTTCCCGGGAGTGCCAAGTGCAGTTGAAAGTGCTGCCATGTCAATCGGTGGATCCTTGAAGTCCATACCAATAAACCGTTCGTCGCCATGAAAAGCAATGAGACGCTCTTTTAGAATTCTGTAGCCTCGATTATTAAGGATCACAAAAGTGATCGGCAGCTGTAGATGAGCTGCGGTCCACAGCGCCTGCGGGCTGTACATTGCACTGCCATCTCCAATTATTGCAACAACCCGCCGATCCGGTTGAGCTAACTGGACGCCGATAGCAGCCGCAATGCCCCAGCCGATACCGCCACTGACCATGCCGAAATAACTATAGCGATCGCGCAAGGGCATAAAATCGAGCAGCGACTTGGCGGCTGTAAGGCCCTCATCAACCACAATGCAGTTTTTTGTGAGCTGACTGCTCAACGCCATCATGAGCCATTCTGGCTCGATAGGATGGGTATTAGCATCTTCAGTGGCCTGCTGCATTTTTGCAGCTCGATTTGTCGACCAGTTAGATGATGTTAACGATTCCATTCCTGCAGATGCCCGGTCTTTCAGATCTTGTCCGCCTCGTTGGATCAGAAGAGGCACCAGTGCGCCCAGCGTTTCACTGACATCGTGGCGCAGAGCAATTTTTGCCGGATAGTTTTTCCCCATTTCCCAATCCCGAAGGCCGATCTGTAGGATTTCAAGCTCTGGAGGTAGTGGATCAGTAGGGCTCCAGACAGACATCTGCAAGATGTCACAGCCGATTGCGAGCATCAGATCAAAGGGCGCTAAAGTATTCCTGACCCGCTGCTGATCTCGGGTAAGGCTGCCCATAAATGCAGGGTGTTCAGAGATGAAGTGGGCGCCACTGGGCACCGTCTGCTGGTAGACAGGTGCGCCAAGTGTCTCTGCTAGGCTGGCTACCTCATTTTGAGCATCGCTGGAGACTACTTCGCTACCAGCAACGATTACGGGGCTATTTGAAGCAAGAATCGTGTTAGTCAGCTGTTCTAAAGCATTTTCAGATGGTCGTCCTACGGTATCAACCCGAGTGGGAACGCCGAGTTCGATCTGGCTTTCCTGATTCAGAATATCACCCGGTAGAGAAAGAAATACCGGACCAGTTGGAGCTGTAGTCGCAATTTTTGCGGCTCGGTGAATGATCCGAGGCATATCTTCAATACGAGATATTTCGTGTGCCCATTTGACGACGGGTCGTGCCATGTCAATCATCGGCCCGTACAGCAGGGGTTCGGTCAAGCCGTGGCCTTGTTCCTGCTGCCCGGCAGTGATGATCAGCGGTGAGCCGCTCTGGTACGCGTTGTAGATCGAGCCGATTGCGTTACCTAGGCCGGGTGCAACGTGTACATTGCACGCTGTGACAGTGCCTGAGGCGCGGGCGAATCCATCCGCCATCGCCACGACGACGGATTCTTGCAACCCCAACACGTAGGATAATTCCGGGTGATCATTAAGAGCGTGCATGATCGCCAGTTCGGTTGTTCCAGGATTTCCGAATAGATGAGTCACACCTTCCTGTGCCAACAAAGACAGGAAAAGGTCACGGCCGTGAGGGTTTAGATTATCGATTGCGACTTCTCCAACAGAGTATTCCAGACAATGGTGTATGTTCAGTTGGAATACAGTCTAAAACAATCACTGGATGAGTCATAGAGTGTTTGCCAGCCTGAGTTTGAAGGTATGATTCAGCATTGGTGACCGTTGACAGGAAATTAGGTAATGCTTCAACTTTCGGAAAAGATGAACAGGCTCGGCACTGAAACCGCGTTCGAGGTTCTTGCGCGGGCTGAAGTCCTTTCACGCGAAGGGCGAGATATCATTAATCTGGGGATCGGTCAGCCGGATTTTAAGACGCCGGCGCATATTGTTGAGGCAGCCATAAAAGCGCTACGAGATGGTCATCATGGTTATACCCCGTCTCCGGGCATACTGCCGTTGCGTGAAGCGGTTGTGACTGATCTGCGCCTGAGGCGCGGGATTGAGATTAGTCCAGAACGGATTGTTGTGGTGCCCGGTGGTAAAGTGACGATGTTTTTTGCCATCTTGATGTTTGGCGAACCGGGTGTCGAAATACTTTATCCAAATCCAGGTTTTCCGATTTATGAATCAGTAATTCAGTTCTCAGGCGCGACTGCGGTGCCCACACCATTACTGGAAGAACGGGATTTTTCGTTTGATGCCGAGGCTGTACTGGATCAAATCACACCAGATACCCGTCTGTTGATCCTCAACTCACCCACGAACCCGACGGGTGGCGCCATGTCCCGTGATGAAATCGATAAACTCGTTACGGGGCTGGTTGACCATTCACATGTTGCGGTGCTCAGTGATGAGATCTATTCGCGAATCAGTTACGATGGACGGGAACATGTTTCTCTGCTGGGCTACCCCGAGATTGCAGATCGGCTCATTCTCCTGGATGGTTGGAGCAAGACCTACGCAATGACCGGATGGCGGATAGGTTACGCCGTGTGGCCCGAGGCACTGGTAGAGAGTGCAACTCGACTGGCTGTTAACTGCCACTCGTGTGTTAATGCAGCAACGCAGTATGCCGGTATCGCCGCGCTTGAGGGTCCCCAGGATGCAGTAGACGATATGGTGCGCGCTTTTGACCAGCGTCGCCAGGTCATTGTTGATGGTCTTAATGCAATACCAGGATTCCGATGTCGTACGCCAGGCGGTGCGTTTTATGCTTTTCCGAATGTCGAGGGAACAGGGCTTGATGCACGTTCGCTTCAAAGAAGACTATTGGAAGAAGCGGGTGTGGCTACTGTAGCCGGGACAAGTTTTGGTCATCTGGGAGAAGGGTACATACGTTTTTCCTACGCCAACAGCATCGACAACATAAAGGAAGCCCTGACACGGATAACATCTTTGCTGGCAAATTAATTTACGGGACAGTCGTTCGTATTTCTCAGAATCAATCTTAGGAGGCATCGTTATGCAAGGTGTTGTATTCATGGGAGATCGCAAGCTTGAGTTCATGGAGTTTGCCGATCCAGAACCTGGTCCAGATGAGGTAATTTTAGAGATTAGAGCGTCCGGAATGTGTGGTAGTGATCTTAAGTTTTACAGGGTCAGCGGTGGTGCGGCGGCACTGGGATTAGGGGGCGATGGTAGTCCGGTGATTGGCGGCCATGAACCTTGTGGCGATATTGTGGAGATTGGAGGCAACGTCGATCCCGGTCAGGCAAAGGTGGGGCAGCGGGTGATGGTTCACCACTATAAAGGCTGCGGTGTGTGTGGGCACTGTCAGGACGGTTGGGGGCAGTTGTGTCGAGAAGGTATTGTGGTCTACGGTGCTACAGGCCATGGAGCGCATGCGCAATATATGAAGGTACCGTCGAGCACCTTGGTTCCATTGCCGGATGCTCTAACCTACTCTGAAGGCGCTGCAATTTCCTGTGGCACCGGTACAGCTTACGCTGCACTGGGGCGATTGGAAATTTCAGCTGGTGATACGATTGCAATTTATGGGCAGGGGCCGGTAGGACTCAGTGCGACTCAACTTGCCACTGCTATGGGCGCTCGTGTAGTCGCGATTGACATCAGTGCGCAAAGACTCTTACGTGCAGACCAGTTTGGCGCTGAGATCCTCATCGACCCGGCTCAGGAGAATGCCGTTAATCAGATTCGGGAGTTAACCGATGGAGCTGGCGCGGATCTATCGCTGGATTGCAGTTCAGCCTCTTCAGCCAGACTGGCAGCGGTTCAGTGTGTGCGGACCTGGGGCAGAGCTTGCTTTGTGGGTGAAGGCGGTGAGGTCACAATCAATGTCAGCAACGACATGCTGCGACGTCAGGTGACCGTCATCGGGTCATGGACATTTTCAACATCAGGGCAAGCAGAATGTGCCCAGTTTATCGTCGATAAAGGGGTCGACGTCGACGCGTTGTTTACCGATCGGTATGCGCTGAGCCAGGCTGAAGAGGCCTACTCATTGTTCGATGAACAGCAAACCGGCAAGGGGGTATTTGAGTTCTAGTTGAGCGGTGATTTGAAGCAGGAGATGGGCCCATCAGATTTAGTGGCCTTTGAAAACCGGTTTTCTTTTTTCCATGAACGCTCGCCTGCCTTCGATGTAGTCTTCACTGCTAAAGCAGTTCTCGACCAACTGTTCACAAAGTGCCTGGTCAAAACCTCCAGGTTTGGAAATCTGCCCAACGATCTGTTTGACGGCAGTAATTGTGAGCGGTGCATTGGCACCGATCGACTGGCAATAGTCCTGGACTATCGCTTCCAGTTCCTGATCCGGGACCATTCTGTTGATCAATCCCATGGTCAGGGCTTCCGGGGCCGGTACTTGGCGGGCTGTGAAGAAGATATCTTTGGCAGCCGAAGGCCCGACCAGGTCAACCAGTTTTCGAATACCGCCGTAGCGGTAGCCCACGCTCAGCTTCGCAGCCGGGATACCAAATCTGGATGCCTCTGTTGCAATACGCAGGTCGCAGCTCACAGCAATGCCTGCACCACCGCCAATACAGTATCCTCGGATCATCGCGATCGTCGGCTTAGTGCAGCTGTATAGCCTGTCTGTCGCGGTATCTGCGATATCCTCGTAGTGTTTAGTCGCGGACTCTGAGGACCGGACCTGTTCAAACTCCGAAATATCTGCGCCGGAGATAAAGGCCTTTTCGCCAGCCCCTTTGAGCACCACCACTTTGACGGCGTCATTTGCTTCAAATGTGTCCAGTATCTGGGGAATCGCCTCCCACATTTCCGCCTTGACGGCATTGTGTTTGTCTGGATTGTTGAAAATCATCCAGCCGATATTGCCTTCTGTTTCGGCGATCATGAAGGGTGTTGATGACGCCAGCCTTTGTTTGGGCATGGTTGCTTCCTTTTTAGGGCGCTGGTTTAAGAATGTCTATGCTACCTGAGCAGGGTGTATGGATTCTAGAGTAATATTGCCAACATGAACTGTGGCAGTCTAGCATGAGTGGTGCTTAATAAATTTCTGCGTTGGGTTCTCAACATATAAAAAGTTCCGGTTGCGCACCGACTTTTCATTAACGGACGTCGAGCAGTGATTAGGCCTCCTAGGAAAGATAAGAGTAAAGCTGTGAAAGTTAGCAGTGTCGACGCGATACCTCTGAAGATCCCGTTTACACACGGGGGCCCCTCGATCGCTTGGGCAGGGAACGACTGGCAGGCCCTGGATATTGTTCTGGTGCGTCTGGAAACCGATGCGGGGCTGGTGGGTTGGGGAGAAGCTTTCAGCTATAACTGTCGTCGGGCAGTCGTCGCCATGATTGAAGATGTGGCCGGACCGATGGTGTTGGGCAAGCAGTTGTCGGATCGGGAACAGGTCATTCAGGAGCTGCAGGTTCAGATGCATCTGTGGGGCCGATACGGGATCTCAATGTTCGCTATATCCGGAATTGATATCGCACTGTGGGATCTAGCTGGCAAGGCGGCAGAACAGTCGTTAGGTCAATTGCTTGGCGGAGATAAGAAAAAATTACCTGCTTATGCCAGCCTCCTCAAGTACCACGCCCCCGAGATCGTTGCTGAACAGACAGCTCATGCCATGGCAAATGGATATGGACTGATTAAACTACATGAATCAACCCCTGAACCTGTGAAGGCAGCGAGAGAAACAGCCGGTGCCGAGGTGCCGATCATGCTGGATGTCAACTGTGCCTGGTCGGTCTCGGAAGCTCGGCATATGATCCCGCAATTAGGTGACTGCAATCTGCACTGGCTGGAAGAGCCGGTCTGGCCGCCTGAGAACTTTGCTGCTCTGGCAGCTTTGCGTGCAGATTACAACATACCGATTGCGGCCGGAGAGAATGCGTGTACACACTGGCAGTTCGAATCGATGTTCGATTCTGGTGCTGTGGATTTTGCACAACCCAGTGTTACAAAGGTCGGTGGCGTCACTGAATTTTTGAAAGTCGATGAAGCGGCCCGAAAGCGCCAAGTCTCCGTGGCGCCTCATTCACCTTATTTTGGTCCGGGCTTGCTCGCGACGGCCCAGTTGATCTCGGCTATGACCGGAGACATTCCTATTGAGCGGTTCTACATGGAACCGCAAGCGAGCCTTTATGGGGCGGCCATCGATCCGGTCGATGGGGAGTTTCGAGTTCCTGAAGGGCCGGGACTCGGACTGGATCCCGATCCTGATGTTATCCGTGAATATCGGATAAATGACTGATTTTAGTTACACAATCTATGAACAGCCGGGAGGCGTAGCGATGAGTAGTCAACGATTTAGTGGTGTACTGGTGCCGGTGATTACGCCGTTTAAGAATGATCTGTCTCCAGATGTCGAGGCGTTTGTAACTCATTGCAAGTGGATGCTTGGCCAGGGCGTTGATGGGCTCGCGATTTTCGGCACGACCAGCGAAGCCAATTCGCTGACGGTTAATGAGAGGACTCAATTACTGGATGCGTTGGTTGAAAGCGGTGTACCCGCTGCCAGACTGATGCCCGGTACCGGCGCCTGCTCAATAATGGATGCCAGTGTATTGACTGCTCATGCGGTCAATCACGGTTGTGGCGGTGTCCTGATGTTGCCACCGTTCTATTACAAAGCCGTTGATACGGAAGGTCTGTATGCCAGTTTTGTGGAGGTGATACAGCGTGTCGGTGATGATCGCCTCAAGATTTATCTGTATCACATACCGCCTGTTGCCCAAATTTCTATCGGTCTTGATCTGATCGAGCGATTAATCAACGCTTATCCGGATACCGTTGTTGGACTTAAAGACAGTTCAGGTGATTGGGACAATACAAAGGCTATACTGGATCGTTTCCCGGGTTTCTCAACCTTTGCGGGATCGGAAGGATTTCTTCTCGATACATTACGTCACGGAGGCGCCGGCTGTATCACGGCGAGTGGTAACGCCAATCCGGCGGGAATCCGTAAGGTTTATAGCGCCTGGAAGGAAGGTTCGGCATCTGCAGAGGCGCTTCAGGCTCGTATCAGTCAGATCCGAGTGACACTTCAGACCTATCCCATGATCCCGGCGCTCAAGGCAATGACGGCGCGATTCACGAAGCGACCCAGCTGGGCCTTAACCAGACCTCCGTTGGTGCCGTTGTCTGACAAACAAGCTACAGCGTTGTTGTCTGACCTGGACACAATCAGCTTTGATATTGAGACCAATGGAGACTGTGTGAACGCTTGAAGAGGTCATCCTCCTTGTTCGTGTAGACAATGGAAGGGTTCGTCAGGACATGTTGTTCGGCAGAACCAGGACTTTACCGCTCCTGCCTTCGCGGCCCGCATGAGCCAGAGCATCCTTAATGTCTTCGATGTCGTATGTTGCTTCTATAGGAACATGGAGTACACCCTGAGCGATGTCATCGATAAGTTCCTCGTAGAGCGTTTCCATGCGATTCCGGGGCATGTCCCTGAGCCGTGTCGCGAGCCAGAATCCGGTCAGGGTGAGGTGCCGAAAGACGATCCAGTCGGGCATGATCATGCATGGTTCGCCGCTCAACATGCCGTAGTTGACCATCACGCCACCGTCGGCGAGACAGCTGCCAAGGTGCAGGCTTGTTTCCCCGGCAACGGCGTCGATAGCCAGCCGTACACCGGTGCCATCGGTTATTTCCTCGACTCTTTCAGAGAGGCTGTCAGTACCAACCAGCACCACATCAGCTCCGAGGGTTCGCAACGGGGCACTGAGTGTCTCCCGGCGTACGACGTTAATTGTTTTGATCCCGGCCTTCGCAGCCAGGCGTATTACGCAGTGCCCAACTCCGGAATTTGCAGCGTCCTGAATTATCCAGTCGCCCGGTTCCAGTTTCACATATTCCCGTAGCATAAGGGCGGCGGTGGCCGGGTTTACTTTCAGCATGGCGAATTGAAGAAGGTCACCAGAGTCAGTGTTTATCTTTAGAAGTTCGGTTGCTTTGACTTTTCGTTTCTGGGACCAGTTCTCCCGACTCAGCAGTAAGACTAGGTCGCCCGGTAGAAAGTCGTTAACCGCGCTGCCCACTTCGCCGACATGCCCGACGGCTTCGGCACCGGGCGTATAAGGCAGCGGGGGGCGGGTCGCATATCGGCCTTCAATCGTCAGCAGGTCTGCCGGATTGATCGGAAATGCAGCCACATTGACAATGACCTCATCGGGTGCCGGTGAAGCGGGATCGGGGAGCTCGGTACAGTAGGCAACCTCGTTTGGGGTTCCATGGTAGTCCATCCGTACGGCTTTCATGATACTGGTCTCCAGGTTATTGGGTTGATGCGAGGATGTCTGAATTTGAGAGCCCAACGTCACGAGCAGTGTCAAGGATCGCGCGCCATACGTCTTCGGATAATTCAATACCATTTGCTGTACGCTCTAGACGCCGCTGGCGTTCCATATCTCCCGGCACGAGTACGTTGCCATCTGGTTCGGCTGGCTTGCTGGTCTTGAAAAATGCGATGTATTGTTGCGCCTCTTGCAAGAAGACCTGGTCTGTGTCTAGATGGTCCGGTGAGATATAGATCGAAAGCATGCCGTTTAAGATATACGGCTTGTCCGGTCCCGCGCAGCCACCGCCAGTCAAAGCACCGGCCAGTACCTCGCACATCAGTGCCAGACCTGATCCTTTATGTTCACCCATCGCCCGAATGGCACCGTCCCCAGCTCGAACATCGTTGGTGCGTGCGGGATCGGCCTCTCCGTAGAGTGCTTTTGGATCGTCAGTGGGTTGCCCATCTCCCCTGATCAGTGAACCCGGCGGTAGCGGTTTGCCACCCGTTGCCGCAACCAGAACCTTGCCCTCGGCCACGCTGGAGGTTGCGAAATCGAGAATCAACGGCTCACTGTCTCCCAGCGGTACACCAATCGTGACAGGGTTAGTTGACATCCGCCTTGATACGCCGCCAAAGGGAGCGACCAACAGGCTGCCGGCCACATTGACAAAATGAATGGAAATCAGTCCAGCCTCTATCGCGATTTCTGCCCAGTCACCGATCCTTCCAAGGTGTCCCGACTGTCGCAATGCAACGATAGATATACCGCTTCTAAGGGCCTTGTTGATCCCAAGCTGTACAGCCTGTTCACCGATAGTTTGCCCAAACCCACGGTTGCCATCGACGACCGTGATCAGGTCGGTTTCGCTGATTATGGTGAGATTCTGTCCAGCTCTGAGATTGCCCGATTCAAGCCAACTGACGTACCTGGGCACTCGGATGACGCCATGACTGTCGTGACCTGTGAGGTTAGCCGATGCCAGGTGTCGGGCGATGCGCTCACTTTCCTCTGGACTACAGCCCGCTTTAGCAAAAATATCGGCGACCAAAGATCGAAGCAGATCAACCTGAATCAACATGCCAAAGTCTCCGCTGTGTAGAAGATGAACGTATCTATTTGGAACTGTTCTGGTGCTGACCGTTGATGCGCGCAGGGCTCAATGGCCAATCTGAAAATCATTGTTGCTTCGATCTTTTCCCCGCAGTAACCACAACGGTCTTGTCGCAAAATTGACCAGGTAGCCTGAACCATCGCTGGTTTCGTAAAGCGAGCGATTGAAGTGGCTGGTTGCTGGCATGTAGCGGATAGCGACACCAGCCCGACGTTCATTGGAGGTATTTGGATTGGAGCCGTGGATCATATAGACGTCGTGCAGCGAAAACTGTCCGGGGCTAAGCTCGACATCTACGGCGTTTCCGATATCAACACGTGGATCGTCCACATGCTGGTTCAGCACCAGATGTTCCCGGTCCGATTTCGAATGCTGATAGTAATGCTGACCTGAATGCGAACCCGGAATGACGCGAAGACAGCCATTACCAACATTGCTGTCATCAATGGCGACCCAGGCTGTACAGGTTGCAAGCGGCTGAATCGGCCAGTAGTGACCATCTTGGTGCATGGGCACTTCCATGCCGTCAGAAGCGGGTTTGCAGAACACCTGGCAGCCCCAGAGAATGATGTTAGGTCCGATTAACTGTTCTACCCGATCCAGGATTTCCGGGTTTTGGGCAAGGTTCAACCATGCACTGTGACCTCGTATGCCTTCATCATTCAGGCGGTCGATATGAGCGCTGACCAGGTGTTCAGGACGTACCGAAGGATTAGAAACAATTGTTTCCTCCAACGCAGAGTCAAGCTCCGCCATCGTTTCGGGTGGCAACGCGTAGTCAGGAACGACGTATCCATCGTGATGGTAGCGCTCGATTTCTGTGTTGCTTAACAGGTCAGTCATCGCCGGTTGCTTTTCGTGTCGAGCAGTGGTCCGCGTTACTCAGGCCGGCAACGCTTAAATCGTATGGATTGGCGCAAAAGAATGCACGGTGCCACTTTCGTTCACCAACTGTTGCGAAGCTCCCTGAGCTTCACAAAGACAGTCTTGGGGTCAGGGTCGTCTGGCAGGTCGGGAAACTGTTCTTTGAGTCGATTGATTACTGTCGGATTTTGGAGCCGGAAAAATGTATTGATTTCCTTTTCCAGGCCGAGCGTGGAAACCAACGCGTGCTCTGGATCCTGCGTACCGTTGTCGTTTCTCAGGTCGCGGGCTTTTTGGTTGTCCGGTTCACGGTCAAGGGTGAAGTCGAGGTTGTTCTCCCAGTAATCGTGACCAGGGTAGACCCGGGTGTCGTCCGGTAGTTTTGAAAGTTGAGTAGCGAAGGTGTCGTAGAGTTCTTCTGGGTGTCCACCATTGTGGCAGTTTCCGGCGCCTGCATTAAACAGCGTATCCCCACAGAAAATTGCGCGGTGGTCTGAACGAGATAGAAGACAAACATGGGTCATGGTGTGACCGGGCGTATCCAGAACCTCCAACTCAACAGTTTTCCCGACCTTAACCACGTCACCTGCTGTCAGACCCTGATCCATGTCTGGAATCGAATCCCGTGCATTGGCGTGAGCGATGATACGGGCGCCGGTTGCGGCAACCATCGGCGCGTTACCCCCGATGTGATCACCATGTTCATGCGTATTGAGAATCTGTGTAATTTCCCAGCCCATCGACTGAGCTTTGGCTAAGCATTTGTCATGATCAAGCGGATCTACTGCAAGTGCTTCACCTGACTCAGGGCAAGCGATAAGGTAGTTGAAATTACGCCAGGCATTTGCGGTCCAGATTTGCTCAACGATCACAGTGTCGTCCTCATGGTTTGTGTGGGTTGAATGATCAGTTTGGCTTAACGTGTTGGCTATAAATAATGATTCTACGGAGTCTCAGTCCAAAGCGGGCAGCTGATCGGCGTACTGAGACAATGTCGGCGTGATGTCTTCGGCCAGTCGTTTCATCGATGATCGCCATAAGGTTGGATCATCCCAGTCCTGGGCAACCATCACCAGTGTGCCAAATCTGCCCAGTGTATCAGTCATCTCAATCAGTCGTTCGAGCACGGTCGACGTGGATCCTGCGATCACACAATCGACCAGTGCTTGAGGAACCTCAAGCAGCTCATTGAGTGTTTCAATCGACTCGGTTTGTTTGTCTCGGAATTCTTCGATCTGACGTACGCCTCGAATGTAGCGATAGTAGAAGGCAAACGTACCGTCTGGGTCAGCGAGTATATCCTCGGCCTGAGAGTCGCTATCGGCCACGAGTATGTTCCGGCAGACCCGCCAAATTCGACGGTCAGCCGGTTTACCCAGATTCTGCCGAGTCCTGGAGTAGTCCCGCCATTGCGCAACCACATTTTCGATGGGTACAAAATTTGCCGATATCGGGATGAAAGACCGTTCGGCAATTGTCTGAGCGGTTAGTCCACCGGGTCCAACCATAGCAAGAGCAATTGGGGGATAGGGCTGTTGGAATGGTTTAGCCATCGAGCCCACCCCGTGACTCAACCAGACACGCTGTTGTAAAGAAAAATCATAGAACTCGCCGCTGTGGCTCAGTGGTGCGTCTTCCTGCCACAGCTTGATCATCAGTTCGAGCCCTTCGAGGGCGATGCGGTAACGTTCTGGCATTTCCTTGCCGCCAAAAAGTTCGGCATCGCTCATCAAACCACCGGGCCCGATCCCAAGAATCAGGCGGCCGCCGCTGAGCTGATCAAATTGAGCGACTTCTGCTGCGACCACAACTGGGTTGTGGTACGGAAGATTGATTACGCCGGTTGCGAAGCGTATTGACGGGGCATCTTTGAGTAAGGTGGCCATGAACATCAGCGGGGACGGAATCTGTTCCGTCTTGGTTGTGAAGTGTTCGCCGATCCAGGCTTCTGAGAAGCCTAGCTGGTCGGCCAGGATGATAGCTTCTCGATCCTCGGCCAATGCCTTTGACCAGGGTTTTTCGGGGCGATGTACGGGTTGTGCAAAAAGGCCAAGTTCCATGTGAATTCCCAATGTTGTGTCTGGCGGTTGGCTCTGCCGACTGGTGTCGATAGAGATCTGCGAAAACAATGATGGTCAGATTACCTGGTTTACGAGATCAGATTGATTGTTCCACAGGCGCTGCAGGTTCTGCCACAGTATATCGATCACGTTTTCCTCATATTTCCGGGTCTCACCGCCGGTGTGGGGTGTAATGATCAAGTTATCGAGAGCCCAGAATGGTGATGAAACCGGTAGCGGTTCATCATTGAAGTGATCAATTGCGGCGCCAGCGATCGTTTTGCGGGCGAGTGCTGATAGAAGTGCAGGTTCGTTGACGCAGCCGCCACGCGCCACATTGACCAGATAGGCCGACTTTTTCATCGCGTTGAACGCACCGTCGTTCATCAGTTCACGAGTCTGGTCGGTCAGCGGGCAACAAAGAACAACGACATCTGCGCGAGCCAGTTGATCAGGAAAGCGCTCTGGGGACACAACTTCGTCGGCAGGACCACTGTAGTCATCGATGTTGCGCTTGACGCCGACCACGGTCATGCCAAATGCCTTGGACAGCGCTGCCAGGCGATTGCCGATGGCGCCAAGCCCGACAATCAGCACGGTATGGCCACAGAGATCGTCTTCGCGCATGCTAATATCTGAGATCATGCCGCGCCACATTTTCTGTTTCTGATTGTCGCGACCGGTGTGAAGTTGTCGGTAAAGGGCAAGAATTAGACCCATCGCATGCTGGCTGACCGCATCTGCGTTGACGCCGGTCGCGTTGGCGAGGTTAATGCCACGGGCTTTCAGTGTATCCAGTGGAAACTGGTCATAACCTGCACCAATCGACTGGATATACCGAAGACGGTTAGCGTGATCGAGGTATTCGTCTTGCCAGAATCCTGAGATAACCAGTACATCCGCCTCAGGCAATTGAGCCTGAGTGTCTTCTGTCGACCATGCCTGAGAGTGACTTATCTGGGTGTTGCGCAAGGAGAAACAATGGGCCATCTGGTAAGCCGCGTGCGAGAACAGGATACGCAGTTCGCTTTTGTCAGGAAATCTGTCCATATCCTACGGTGCTGAAAGTCATGATTGAGGGCATTAAATCAACACGTAAATATGGACGTTGGGCGTACCGCCTGCAAGCGCCAACTGCAAAGCCGTTTCGCGCTAGAATGATGTCATGAATAGTATTCAGCCTGTGTCGCGCACAGCTCTGGTTACCGGCAGTGGGCGAAATATCGGACGATCGATCGCTGTAGCGATTGGGGAACAAGGCCACAATGTGGTGATTAATGGTTCAGAAGATCGGGTCGCGTGTGAGGCAGTCGCAGCCGAGGTCGAGCAAGCGGGTGGCCGAGCTGTTGTGGCCATGGGAGATGTTGGTAGACGAGAATCATTTGATCACCTGATCGAAGTCGCTCATGATGCGTTTGGCTCGGTTGATATTCTGGTCAACAATGCGGCCATCCGACCGGAGAAACCTTTTCTCGATACCACTGACGCGGATTGGCATCGCGTGCTGGACGTGGACCTCAACGCGGTCTTTTATGGTTGTCGAGCTGCATTGCCTGGGATGGTCAGCAACAACTGGGGTCGAATAATCAATCTGACCGGAATGAATGCGATTCACGGCTATTCTGGTAGAGCGCCGGTCTCCGCTGCCAAACATGGTGTTTGGGGCTTAACCAAGGCCTTGGCCAAGGAATTTGGACCCAGTGGAATTACGGTCAATGCCATTTCACCGGGTCCAATTCGTCCAGAGCATGACGACCCGATACAGTCTCAGCATCTTCATGGGCAAGTAGGACGAATTCCCTTGGGGCACCTGGGTGAGCCCCGCCATATCGCGTCGTTGTGTGTGTATCTGATTTCTGATGGGGGTGGGTTCGTGTCCGGGCAAATGATTGCCTGTAACGGCGCAGCTGAAACCTGAAGCCAATCCCTTTAGCAGTTCGGATGATAATTCATGATGGTGAAAAAGATTGCAATATTGAGTCCTGGCGATATGGGGCATGCCGTAGGTCAAGCGTTATCTGAGCACGGCTTCGAGTTGTTGACGTGCCTGGCAGGGCGCAGCGATCGAACCGGCGCGCTGGCGCGGGATGCGGGGTTCCGGGTCAGCGAGACGCTGAACGACCTGATGGTCGAGGCTGATCTTTTGCTGTCGATACTGGTGCCTGCAAATGCAGAGACGGTGGCACAGGAGATCGCCCAATCACTTCAGGAAACAGGTGAATCCACACTGATTGCGGACTGCAATGCGATTTCACCTATGCGGTCAGAATACATTAGTCGCATCATAGAGTCTGCCGGCGGTAGGTTTATCGATGCTTCCATTATTGGCCATCCGCCCGGGCGAGGTGTACCGCCACGATTTTATGTGAGCGGACAATATGCCGATGCAATGTTAGACCTGGATGGCAAGGGAATCGCGGTGAAGACCTTGGGCGGTGACATTGGGCGGGCCTCGGGAATCAAGATGTGTTATGCCGCACTGACCAAAGGAACCAGTACCCTTCAGGTGGCACTGCTTACGGTCGCTGAGTCGCTGGGCTTGAGCGCTGAGTTACGTGCGGAATTGGCCTATAGCCAGAAAGCTGTGCTAGATAACATGGAGTCAGGAATCCCGAGATTGCCGCCGAACGCCCATCGTTGGGTGGGTGAGATGGAAGAGATTGCAACGACATTTGCCGCCGAGGGTGTCACACCACATTTTCATCTGGGTGCAGCTTCTATCTACCGGTTGTTGGAACAGACGCCTTATGCGGCAGAAAGCCCTGAAGATATCGATCCCAATCGAACTATGGCCCAGACGATTACCGCTACTGCGGCGCAGTTGTCTAAGGGGAGGGCGGAAGATACCGACTCCGAACCGGAGTCGAAAGGCCCTGATTGACGTTTTGGTGGGTCGGTCTCGGAATCGGTGGCCAATGCTTGCGGCAACTGTTGGGGCAGACCACCCTTGTCTCCGTCGGCAGTACAGACAGCCGACTGCCCTGGGTTCTGGCTTGCTGGCCGACACGGTGCATTGTTATGACGCTACACAGATTTAGAAGGGGAGGATGAAACATGCAAATTGAAGCAAATGGTATTTCGATTCACTATTCGATTGCCGGGCCGGAGAATGGGCCCGTTGTGGTCTTGAGTCACTCTTTGGCTGCAAACCTTGCCATGTGGGACTGGCAGATGCCAGTGCTGGGTGATTATCGGGTTATACGCTATGACACCAGGGGTCATGGTGGGACGGACGCACCTGCTGGTGAATATACATTGGAGACGCTGGCAGACGATCTGCTTGCTCTGTTTGACGCTTTAAACCTGGATGCGGTTCACTATATCGGTTTGTCCTTGGGCGGTATGATTGGTCAGACCGCCGCGCTCAAAAACCAGGGTCGCTTTCTGTCTCTCAGCTTGTGCGATACCTCCAGTGTGATCCCGCTGGCGGGTAAAGACGCCTGGGCAGAGCGTATCGGTGTGGCGAGAACCGACGGTATGGAAGCGATAATGCCTTCAACCATCGATCGGTGGTTTTCTCCGGAGTACCGACAGGATGAAAGCGCTGAAGTCGACAAGGTACGCGAAATGATCCGATCCACACCGGTAGATGGGTTCTGCGGGTGTTGCCATGCCATCATGGGCCTGAACCTGACGGATAGATTGCATGCAATTTCGGTACCCACCCTTTTGGTGGTTGGAGAAGATGATCCCGGCACACCTGTGGCAGCGCACGAAGTGATCCAACAGAAAATCGCCGGATCGAAGCTCGTGGTGATACCGGGTGCCCGGCATTTCTCTAATGTGGAGCAGCACGGTGCATTCAATGTAGCGATCACGGCATTTTTGGCGGAACAGGTGTGAAGAATTTCGTAGGAGACAGGGTATGAATAATTTCGACCTCTCTGGACGGGTGGCTGTCGTAACTGGAGGTAATGGCGGAATTGGTTTGGCTATGGCTGAGGGTTTGGCTGATGCTGGTGCTGACATTGTGGTGGCCGCGCGCAATACAGAAAAAGGAGCCACAGCGGTAACCAAAATACAAGCATCCGGTGTGCGCTCAACATTCATTCAGGTCGATGTCAGGGACCCCGAGTCCATCAGCCATCTGGTTGAATCTGTAGTGGAACAATTTGGTGGGTTGGATATTCTCGTTAACAATGCGGGAACTAATGAGCGCAAGCAGCCGGAAGAATATTCGCTCGACGAGTGGCAGAGAATCATTGACACCAACCTGACCAGTGCGTTCATTGCCAGCCAGAAGGCCTACCCCCACATGAGTCGTGTAGGCGGCGGCAAGATCATCAATATTGGGTCGATGATGTCGATTTTCGGTGCTTCATTCACGGTGCCTTATGCGTCGAGTAAAGGGGGCATCGTGCAGATGACCAAGGGAATGGCATGTGCATGGGCAAAGGACAACGTGCAGGTAAATGCTGTTCTGCCCGGCTGGATCGACACGACGCTGACTCGTGAAGCAAGGCAGCAGGTTGAGGGTTTGCATGATCGCGTGGAAGCGAGAACGCCTGCTGGTCGATGGGGTCTTCCGCAGGATCTTTCCGGAATCGCGGTGTTCCTCGCATCTTCGGCATCCGATTTTGTTACCGGCACGGCAATCCCGGTAGACGGCGGATACTCCGTACAGGGTTAATAGATTATGGTAAACGTAAGCATTCAGTTCACGCGGTTTTCTGCATTTTATTCGCCGCTGATCGCGACAGTATCAGGCGGTTTTCTCGAACAAGAAGGCCTTGCCGGTGATCTGACCGTGGCTGAGTACGGTGTATCTGCGCTTCAGGCTCTACTCCGTGGTGAGGTAGATCTGGTCCAGTCTGCACCCAGCCAGGCCTTTGCAGCAGCCCAGAAAGGTGATATGCCCTCGGCGCTTCATTTTGCACAGATTAACAATACTGATGGTTTCTTTCTTGTGGGGCGCACGCCCGAACCTGATTTCGAAATCAACAAACTCAGGGGTCATCGTGTACTTGTTGACCACGGCGGACAACCATTGCACATGTTTAATTATGCTTGTCACAAGGCTGGATTGCAGTTGGTAAATTTCGAGGCAATCGATGCTGGTTCTGCCGACGAAATGGCGGCTGCGTTTAAGCGCGGTGAAGGAGACTATGTCCACCTGCAGGGCCCAGCACCTCAGCAGCTTGAAGCTGAGGGGAGCGGTGTAGTTGTCGGTCGACTGGGAGACTGGGTGGGTCGTTGTGCATTTTCAAGTCTCGCGTCGCGATCTGATTGGCTCGAGTCGGATACGGCGCGGGGGTTTATGCGCGCGTTCAGGCGAGCCCGGCAGTGGGTAAATGAAGTACCGGCAGCGGAGGTTGCTGCTTCGGAGAAATCCTACTTCCCAGATGTATCAGTGGAGGTTCTCGCCGAGACAATCGGTGCCTACCAGGCACTAGGTTGCTGGTCGGGGCAGGTCGAGATTACTCCGGAACAGATCGCTGTCAGTGTGGATGTTTTTCGCCTGGCCGGTGTGGTTACAGGCGATATCGACCCAGCCCTCGTCGCTGTATCCCCACCCGGATAGACCTGGCACAAGTTTTGGCTGCACTTGATCCATTCGATCTGGCCCGGCAAGACTTTGCCCCCAATGCGGCGGCGCCACTCGACGGGGTTCGTATACTCGACTTATCCCGTCTGGTTGCCGGCAATGCGCTCACCCATATACTGGCCGATTTCGGCGCTGAAGTCGTCAAGGTTGAGCGGCCAGGTCAGGGAGATGACCTGCGCAACTGGCGTGTGGAAGGAGTCAGCATTCACTGGAAGGTTTACGCTCGGAACAAGAAAAGTATAACCGTCAATATGCGTTCTGACCGAGGACGCGCTATCTTGTTGGATCTGGTCAAGACAGCCCAAATGCTGGTTGAAAATTTCCTGCCTGGTACTCTGGAACAGTGGGAACTGGGCCCCGAAGTGCTTCATGCGGTAAATCCCAAGCTGGTTATTGTCCGTATATCCGGTTGGGGGCAGAGTGGCCCGGATCGGTCGGTGCCGGGCTTTGGCAGCCTGGTTGAAGCCCGTTCCGGGTTTGCAGCGATGAACGGTTTTGCCGACCGGCCGCCAGTACTGCCACCGCTTGCGCTCGCGGACATGGTGGCTGGACTCTACGGTGCAGTCGCTGCACTGGTGGCGCTGCGGCACTGTGAAGTTGATCAGGGAAAAGGACAGGTTGTGGATCTGCCGTTATTTGATCCCCTGTTGTCAATTCTGGGCCCACAGGCCGCGCTTTATGAATTAACCGGTCAACTGCCGGAGCGGCAGGGAAGCCGCTCAAATCTAACCGCACCTCGAAATACCTATCGCTGTGGTGATGGACAGTTTGTGGCGCTGTCAGCTTCCATGCAATCAATGTATGAGCGGCTGATGCGCACTATCGGTCGACCCGAGTTGATAGAAGACAAGCGGTTTCTGACCAATTCGGATCGGGTACAGAACAACGACCAGTTGGACCGGGTTATTGCCCAGTTCATTGAAAACCATGATCAGTGCGATGTTTTGCAGATTTTTCGCGATGGCGGTGTCACGGTAGGGCCGGTGCACGATACGTTGGGTATGCTGAGTGATCCGCTGGTAAAGGAAAACAAGGTGATGGTTCGACTTCCGGATGAGGATATCGACAGTGTTGTGATGCACAACGTTGCCGCTCGACTGTCTGAAACACCTGGCATGATTCGCTCTCCCGCACCCACGCTGGGTGAACACAACATCGAGATACTGGGCGATATCGGTATCGATGAAACTGAACTGTCTACCCTAGTGGAGCAAGGAGTCATCTGATGGATACTGAACTGCCGTACTGGCGGTCACTGTTATTTGTGCCGGCCAATCGGGATCGATTTATCGATGGTGCTGTCAAACGAGGTGCTGATGCCTATGTACTGGATCTGGAAGACAGTGTGCCGGCAGCTGAGAAATCTTCAACCCGGGATGGTCTACAGGATGCTGTCCGGCGCCTCAGCGGCTCCGGTGTCGATGTGCTGGTGCGAATCAACCGGCCCTGGCGACTGGCGATCCGTGACATTGAAGCGTCGGTTGCTCATGGTGTTACCGCATTGGCGCTGCCTAAGGTGCCGGATCCGGGGTACGTGTGCGCAGTTGCTGAAATACTGGAAGAATTGGAGGCCGAACGAGGGCTTGAGTCGGGCCACACCCGGCTGATCGTGATGATTGAGACACCGCAGGCGTACTTTCAGGCCAGAGAGATTGCATCGGCACATGCGCGCGTGGTGGCCATGACGCTGGGTCAGGAAGACTTCGCACTGGAAACGGGTATGTTGCCAGAGTCGGAAGGACTTTTTGCACCTACACTGCAGACCATGCTGGCGGCGCGCGCTGCCGGAATACTGCCCTTGGGGTTTGTCGGGTCCATTGCGGAGTATCGTGATGAAGAAAAGTTTCGGGCGACGATTCGACAGGCGAGACGTTTGGGGTTTGTCGGCTCTTTCTGTATTCACCCGATTCAAGTCAGGGTGTTGAACGAGGAAATGACGCCAACAGCCGAAGAACTCACCCGGGCACGTGCCATTGTCGCCGCTTACGATGAGGCCAGAGCCAAGGGGCAGGGATCTGTAGAGTTTGAGGGTAAGATGCTGGATGAGCCCATCGTGAGGCGTTCAGCACAACTGCTCATGCTCGCCGAACGCTTACACCGTGTCTGACGTGTAGCTATCTGTTGGCCTTAATTTTCGTCGGTCAGGCTGTCGCGCCAGGCAATGGCTGCACGCAACCCTTGATCTCGTACAATCTGTAGAAATCGGGCTTTAGTCGGCATGCCTTTACCTTCAATTTGGATGTCGATCTCGAGGGCCGCTTCGAGTGCCTGTTCCATGCCCATGATGGCATAAGCTTGGTTAATGGCTTGCTTGGTCTGAGCCATCAGTGGTTGGTCGATCCTTGAGAGTCTGCTGGCGATCGACAATGCCGTTTCAAGATCTTTGCCTTTCGGTACCACTCGGTTGACCAACCCGATCTGTGCAGCCTCTTGAGCGGAGATATTGTCCAGACCGAGAAGGATGATCTCTTTTGCACGCTTGGGTCCGACCATCCAGGGCAACAACATGACGACGATACCGGCGCCAAAGCGCAGCTCCGGCTCGCCAAAAACGGCGGTCTCGTCCGCGACAGTGATGTCACAGGCCATGGCCAGTTCACAGGCACCAGCGAGCGCCGGGCCGTGGACCGCTGCTACGGTTGGCTTTGCAAGATGCCAAAACGTCATACAGGCATCAAAGTTTCGCCTCAGAATCGGTCGCCATTCGTCGATACCCCGAGGGGTATGTTCAGCCTGAGCTTTAAGGTCAAAGCCGCTGGAGAATGCATTGCCGGATCCGGTCAGAACCACTGCACGGATGTGGTCATCTTGTTCTGCACGTTGGGCAGCCTGGTTCAACGCCTCCAACATCGACTGATCCATCGCATTCAAGCGCTCAGGACGGTTAAGTGTAATTACCGCGACGGTGTCGTTGCGTTCATAAAGTACGAGTTCAGACATAGGTTCAGTCTGGCGGCAATGTAACGCCGTTTTGCTGAGTGATGAGGGTATAGTGCTCGATACGACGATGCCGGCCGAAATCAAAAGTGGTTTGTTTGCCAAATATCGTTGCATCGAGATCGCAGTCTGCGAACACCAGTTCGTCGTCTAGAGTCAAACACTGAGCAACCAGTTCACCGCTGGGCGCAATGATTGCGCTCCCACCCATCAGTTCATGCCCATCTTCATTGCCGGCTTTCGCAACTCCAACCACCCAGGTACTGTTCTGATAAGCACCAGCCTGCATGGACAACAAATTGTGGAAAGCACGGACGTGGGGTGCTTCATTAGACTGGGAATTTGTAGTCGGTGTGTTATAGCCGAGAATGACCATTTCTACTCCTTGAAGACCCATTACGCGATAGGTTTCGGGCCAGCGACGGTCGTTGCAGATGCACATCCCAAAGATTCCACCCAGAAAGCGCCAGACTGGAAATCCTAGATCGCCAACTTCAAAGTAACGTTTCTCAAGATGTTGAAAATCCCTGTCCGGATCGAATTCATCATGACCAGGCAGGTGAATTTTTCGGTACTTGGAAGAAATTTCGCCTTTTTTGTTAACCAGGATAGCAGTGTTGTACCGGCGGGTATGATCGGATTCTACCGACAACTCGGCATAACCCAGGTGAAAGGCCATATTCGCCTGTCGCGCCATGTCGAACAACGGTTGAGTGTCCGGGCCCGGCATTTCAGATTCGAACCACTGATCAATCTCTCTCTGATCAGTCATATACCATCGAGGGAAAAAAGTAGTGAGGGCAAGCTCCGGAAACACCACCAGGTCACACCCTTTCTGTTTGGCAGCGTTCATCAAAGATTCCATGCGCTTGACGACACTCGCTCTGTTTTCGGATTTTTGAATTGGGCCCAACTGTGCTGCGCCTACTGTTAACACTCTAGCCATGGCGATACTCCACGGAATTTAGTTACTGTAAAATTTTAAGAGACGTTATATCAGACACTCACTTTTTCGGCTATACGTAGATTTCAAGGTCCTACAGTTGTACGGATTTTAGGACTACTTGATGACTAGACGGCGATATAATTGTCGTTGGGATATTGACTTGATGTATGTGTGGATAACATTTGTCCGGCAAAGGAGAGTAGTCGTTCATGGGAAAATCGAAGCCCACTGGGCGAATCACTATTATCAATCCAAATTCATCTGAAGCGGTCACCAAGAGTATAGATGAAGCGGTCGATCCATTGCGGTGGTCTGAGGGCCCGGTGATTGACTGCCTGACGCTAAAAGAAGGACCGCCCGGCATTGAGACGCAATGTCATGTTGATGGGGTAGTGGCACCGTTGTCTGATCTGATACGAAAAGAGGATGCCACTACTGATGCATTCGTTATCGCCTGTTTTAGTGATCCAGGACTCCACTCTGCTCGAGAAATCACATCCAGTTCGGTGTTTGGGATCGCGGAAAGTGCTTATTCAATGGCTTTGAATTTGGGGGAGAAGTTTGGAGTGATTGCGATTCTTCGAGCATCAGTGATCCGACAACAAAGATACGTTCGCCAACTGGGATTATCGGAGCGTTATGCCGCCAGTCTGCCGTTGGATACGGGCGTGAGTGGTCTTGAAAGTGACACGGCGGGTGAACACTTACTTGCGGTTGGGCAGGAACTCATCGACAGTCATGGAGCCGACGTGCTGATTCTAGGATGTGCCGGTATGGCTCGATTTCGGCGGCGTATCGCCGCTGATCTGAATGTGCCAGTTATTGATCCCTGTCAGGCGGCAACAATACAAGCGGTCGCTTCAGTCCGTCTGGCGACGGCGGCTTAACGACGCTGGCCTAGGATTGACCGGATCTTTCGCGGCGATTGTGCACTTGGTCGAGTGACTGACGGTGAGTTCTCCTAGACATGCTGCTTATCAGCTGGAACGGGTTTATTACAGGGTCTTGTTGTATTCAGGATAGCAGATGCCGGCGGAATAGCTGTTTTCGCTCGACGGCGTCGAAGTTGCGCCCATAAGTTCGCGGAGGGTCGTCGTTCACCCGCAACAGCACAAACCGCGGTGCACCGTCCTCGCGCAGCAGAGCGGTCGCGGCCGCATACTGCGCCTCGGAATGCACTGTCAGCGTGCTGGCGATGCCGCAACCCTGGGCGATTATTTCAAGGTCGGCGTTGCGTGCAGTGTGCGTCAGCTGATTACCGGTCTCGCCGTAGGTACCGTTGTCTACGCACAGCATTGAGAGGTTCTTCGGTTGCATGAAGCCCACCGTCGACAGGCTGCCGACGTTCATCAGACACTCGCCGTCACCGAACACCGCCAGCACGGCCCGTTCAGGTTGAGCCAGGGCCAGACCCAGCGCCATTGTTATGGCACCGCCCATACCTCCGCCCATCAGGAAGGCGTTGGGGGCCTCGCCGGTCAATTTGCCAACATCCTTGGCTGACCAGGAGAGTCCTGCGATGATCAGAAAATAACTGGGGTCACCGACCACTGCCGGTACGGCCTCGCCCCGGTCCAGGGTGAAACTGGTCTGTGCACTTACTGCCTGTTGGGATGCTGCCATGACCTGTGTGTATCCTTGGGTTGGGGTGGGTTCGTTTCCAGTTTTGCGTATTTAGAATGGCTTGGCGCCGATCAGTCTTTGCGAAAGCAACAGGGCAACGGACTGATCCGAGCGGTAGGCCATGTTGACCGCTGCTTCGATTGTCGGCACTACATCGTCTGGAGTTTCGACCCGCAGGCAAATTGTACCCATGGCCTCCAGGCACGGTTGGGTGCCCTGGCCCATCGGAAACTGCCAAGGATTCTGTTCGCCGTAATCACCGCGCATGCTGACGATGGACAGCAGCGGAAACCGTCCGATATTGGTCAGAGACAGCATGTTGATGCAGTTACCCACGCCGCTGCTCTGCAACAACAGCACGCCACGACTGCCGCCCAGGTGCGCGCCGGCAAGAAGCGACACGCCTTCTTCCTCAGTGGCGAGTGGCACCGAGGTCACATCGGGATCCGCCAGTGCACGGTTGATCATGGCGCTGTGACCGGCGTCGGGTACATAGGTAAACAGGCTGATGTCCATCGAGCGTAGCTTGTCGTAGAGATTGTCGGCCCAGTTGTCCTGGCTGCTAAAGCTTTTGTTCACGGAGGCTTCCTCGGGATATCAATGTCGGTAGGAATCGTCAATCCGATCGATCTTTCGCAGTAGAGCGGCGAATTCGAGCTCGCCGTAGTCGCTGGCCGATTCCATAAATCGGTTGACGTCGCGGCCAGACTTTCGTGCCACGCTCTCGTCCAGCAGTTGGAGTTCACCAGCCGCCGCCGCATCAAGTTGTGTTTGGCAGGCACGTTCGAGTCGGTAAAGCCGCAGGAACGCCTCGGCAACGGTTGCTCCGACCGTGACCAGGCCGTGGTTTTTGAGGATGAGGGCCTTCTTGTCGCCCAATGAGGCTTGCAACCGCTCGCGCTCGTCCAGGTACAGGCTGGGACCTTCGTATTCGTGGTAGGCCAGGTCTTCGAAGAAGATGGTTGCACCCATGCTGATTGGCAGCAGTCCGGCCTTCAAGGCGGCGACCGCCGTCCCGGATCGGCTGTGCGTGTGCATCACCACGCGGTTCTGGGTCTTCGGCTGCATGTGGATCGCTGAATGAATGATGAAGCCCGCTTCATTGACCCGGTGGTCAGTCGGTTCCACCACCTTGCCCTCCAGGTCGATTTTCACTAGGTTCGACGCGGTGACTTCGTCATAGTTCAGCCCGTATGGGTTGATCAGAAAGTGCGGCTCGGGTCCGGGCACGTGGGCTGTCAGGTGACCATAAATTAGCTCGCACCAGCCAAAGTAGTCGACCAGCCGGTAAGCGCCGGCGAGTTCTATACGCAGCACCTGTTCGGCTTTGACAAGTTGGTCAGGTGACAACTCAGTGCTGTCCAGTGCTTTGTTCATGCTCGGTCTCCTTGGGTTCTGCCGACCAATTTTATCCCGGTTTTGGAGTTGATACACAGATTGGAGTCGACAGGCTTACAGCATCTGGCCACCGTCTACAGCAATGGTCTGACCTGTCACCCAGCAACCACGCTCCGAGGCCAGAAACACGGCTACGGCAGCGACTTCCTCGGGCGTACCGTAACGTCCGCTGGGAATGCTTGCAAGAATATTCGCATAGAGTTCCGGGTTGGCGGTTTGAGCTTGATCCCACAGGCCACCGTCGAAATAAATCGATCCCGGGGCGATCGCGTTGACTCGAATTGATCTTGGTGCGAGTTCCAGGGCTTGTGTCTTCGTGTACTGATTGAGGGCGGCTTTTACTGCGCCGTAAGGGGGAGTCCGTTGACTTTGGGTCAATCCCGATATCGATGAAATATGAATGATTGCACCACCGCCAGATTTTTCGATCAAAGGGACTGCAGACCAGCAGCCCCGTACCGAGGCCATCAGGTCGATGTCGATTGATATTTTCCAACCCGCTTCATCGTCGGTACGTCCGAACCCAGAAGGGTTATTGACCAGCACGTTCAGACCGCCGAGTGCGTGATGCGCCGCCTGGATGTAGTCATGGAGTGCCGCCGGATCTGATACGTCGCAGGATAATGAATGGACCGTGGTTCCATAGGCGTCAAGGGAGGCTTTCGCGCTCGACAGAGGGCTTTCTGATCTTGCGCAGATAGAAACGTTGGCGCCTTCTTGAGCGAATGCTTTCGCTATGGCAAGACCAATGCCACGGCTGCCCCCGGTGATAATTGCGCTTTTGCCCGTAAGTCCAAGGTCCATCGTGTCTGGCTCTCTTAACTCGTCGGCTGGATTATGTAGCCGGCATGGGGATACTGCCAGCGGGTTTTGGGACCTGATAGCCTGACTGTACAGCTGGGCGCTCGGCGATGGTTGTATACCATCGAACAATATTGGGGTAGTCGTTCATGTTAATGGTCTGCCATTCAAAACGGCTGATCCAGGGCCAGACCGCGATATCTACCATTGAATAGTCATCCACAATAAATTGGCGGTCTTGCAAATGCCGGTCGAGTACACCATAGAGCCTCTGTCCCTCCTTTAGGTAGCGCGCCTGGGCATATGGACTCTTATCCGGGTTGTACTTGGTGAAGTGATGTACTTGACCAAGCATGGGTCCCGGACCGGCCATTTGCCACATCAGCCACTGCATGGCTTGCCAGTAACGCGACTTGTCTGTTGGCATCAACTGTCCTGTCTTTTCGCTGAGATACAGCAGGATCGCGCCAGATTCCATCATTGAGTACTGATTGTCATGATCCACAATGGCCGGGATCTTCGCATTGGGTGAAACAGTCAGAAAATCAGGTTTGTGCTGTTCCCCTTGGGTGATATCGATCGGATGGGCGGTGTACTCCAGTCCAAGTTCTTCCAGGGCAATGGATACCTTGCGGCCATTCGGTGTCGTCCAAGTGTAGAGATCAATCATCTTCTTGTTTCCAGCTGTGTGTAATTGGTTATCACGGTAGCATAGAGTGAACCGTATCTGATTGGCGACGGGCCGCGTCAGAGAGAAAAGAAATATCGTTGCCGGCCAGAATCAGTCGAGCACCCAGACTGATATAAGTCTGCATCAGATCAGGATTGTAGACACCGCCCATGCCGGGATACTTGTTGTGTTTTGCACAGGCAGCAACAACACGCTCGTACGCGGCTACGATCTTTTTGTGGCCGAGTTCGCCAGGTATGCCCATTTCCAGGGTCAGGTCGTTGGTGCCGATTAGCAGGGCGTCGATGCCCGGTACTGCGGCGATTTCCTCGGTATTGTCAATTGCAGTCGGTGTTTCCAGCATCACCACAATCAATGTTTCTCGGTTTATGGCTTCTGTTGCCTCCTTTAAGGGATAGCTTTGGAAGCTGAGTTGTGGCAGTGCCCCGGTAATGGAGCGATGCCCGATCGGTGGATAGCGACAGTTCGAGGCTATCTGGGCAGCTGTTTCGGCATCGTCAACGTGAGGAACAACGATGCCCTGGGCACCCCCGTCAAGAGCACGTGTGGCATGGTAGTGTTCATAACCTGGAACCCGGACAATCGGTGTAATCCCAGTTTCCTGTGCCGCGACGCTGATTTGCACGGCTATGTCCATGTCCATGGAGTTGTGTTCCATATCGATGAAGAGCCAGTCAAAGCCTGCGGTATACATGATCTTGGCCACGTCGACCGTTCTGGCCTGACGCAGACCGACACCGATAGATAGCTCACCGGCTCTAAGTTTATCCAGGGCAGCGTTCTTAAGTTCAATCATGACAGCATCTCCGATAGTGTTGGGTCTGTTACGGGCGCAGTATGAGTTGCGCGGCTTTTTTGACCAGCATCAGTCGCAGTATTGGGGTTGGCCGAAACCAGGGTCGGTATCACGGAAGTGTCGACAGTACAGATCGCAGGGGCTCCTTTTAGTCTGACTTGCGGTCGACTACAACCACACTATCTGTGCCGGTCCTGCAGGTCCAGGCAGGATGGTAGACCGTACTGCCGCTGTTAGCCTTATAGGTTAACAGATCGCTGACCTGCTGGTAGTCGATGCCAGTGCAGCCGGTCGATCAAAGGCACAGTTTATTTCGCAAGGCTCGTGGGTGCGTGGGATTCACGGTACAGCACATATAGCCCGGCCACAATGATCACAATACTGCCCAACAAGGTATTTACCGTGGGCGTGTCGTCAAACAGCAAATAACCCAGGATGCTCACCCAGAGAAGCTTGGTGTAGTTGAATGGTGCAATCAGTGAAGCTTCGGCCAGGCGGAAGGCATTCACCAGGCACAGATGGGCGGCGGCACCCAAAACACCTGTGCCGAAGAAAACACCCCAGTGAGTCAGTTGCGGTGTTCGCCAGAAGAATATAACGGCGATTGAACTCCAGACGGCACCGGTAAGTGCCGTGTAAAACAAAATTGAATGCGTCTTTTCGGTCGCGGTCAGCATCCGTGTTGTGATCTGGTAAAGGGCAAAGCAGACAGCACCGATCAGCGGCATCGCGGAGGCCCACTGCCAGAGACCGCTGCCAGGTCGAACAATAATACATACACCGATCAACCCCGCAATTACAGCCAGCCAGCGATGCGCGCTTATCCGTTCGCCTAATAGTGGTATCGATAGTCCAGTGATAAACAATGGCGCCATGAAACCAATCGCAGTCGCTTCTGTCAGCGGCAGAAACGTCAGTCCGACAAACAAACACATGATCGAGCCTGCCAGATAGGCACCTCGCATCCATTGGAGGATAGGACGGTTTGTCCGGACAAGACTCAACCAAGATTCCCGCCGGACAATGAAATATAAAGACAGAGTTACGAGAATCCCAATAAAGTAACCCCACACCAGTTGGACGGCATGCAGTTCATCGGTAAATGATTTGCACGTTGCGTCCACGATCGAGATGAAAGCAATGGAGATTATCATCAGCGTGATTGCGGCGCGAGGACGCGAATTGGTTGTGTTGTACACGTCAGGTTCGGGACAGAGCGGTTAGTGTTGGTGGAAGGTGGGTAGCCAATGTAACCACCTCCCCCTATCTACACCGCTTGCGTCAATCTGGCGCGGCGTTCATTCCCAGAATCGAGCCACCAGGATCTGTTGCAGTCTGACGCACGGGCCAGCGTCCGGATTTGACCTGAATCAAAAACTGGTCGACTGTGTTATTGAAGGCATCGGGCTCCTCGAGATTGATGGTGTGACCGGAATTTGCCAGCACCACCAGTGCCGAACTCCGGATTAACCGTTTCATGAATATCCCGGGAACGAGACAAGGTTCGTCTTCATCGCCTGTCAGAATCAGCGTGGGCACCTGCAGTTCACTCAGATTTTTTTCAAGGTCGAACAAAGAAGGCCGCTGAGCTTGTACACCCCGCATCGTCAACACAGACCCCTGGGCTGAATGCTCCGCCAACTGAGATCGGAATTCAGCCCAGCCGCGGGGATCTTTGCTCATGAATTGAACTCGGGTTGGGCCTTCAGAGTACCGTTTAGCAAACTCGTCACTGGAGCTTGATTCTATGAATGCGGCGCTTGCTTCGGCTTCTACTCGGAACTGACCTTGTTTGTCTTTCTCTGCACCGTAACCGCAGCCTGCCACAACCAGGGACAGTGCACGATCACAGTGCTGCAGGCCAAAATGCAGGGTCGCAAATCCACCCATGGAAAGACCGCAGATGTGTGCTTTGTCGACACCGCAGTGGTCAATAACCGACAGAATGTCGAGGCGCGCACGATCCTGGGAATAAAGGGCGGCATCATCCGGCACATCAGACGGGGGATAACCCCGGGCATTAAATACAATGCAATGGTATCGGCGACTGAAAAATCTAATCTGTGGCTCCCAACTGCGATAATCCCCCGCGAATTCGTGGACAAAAACAAGAGTGTCGCCTTCCCCTGACTGTTCGTAGTACAGCTTGATCCCATCATTCGTCGTCGCGTAGGGCATAATTTGCTTCCTTTGTGGTGTCACCCACAATCAAGTAGTAGTTAAATGGTTTACAGGTTATTTAGAACGCCGTTCAAGCGCTTCGTAGTCGATTTCGGGCCCGTGTAATACCTGGATCGCCTGGGCATTACGAGCCTTGATCAGAAGGGTCAGTGCCTCATTAAAAGGTGTGCTGACACCCAGTGCGCCACCTTCGCGGACGACAGCGCCATTTAGCGCGTCGATCTCGGTGGGCAAGCCAGCATCCATATGTTGGAGCATGGATGGCCGGTTGAAGAGGCGGTCAGTAAAACCTTCAACGGTTGCCCGAGGATCCTGGCCGATAAGTGAAACACCCCGGGCGTCCACAACCCGCAGTACTTCGTCGAGAATCCGCTGCTGAAATTCCCGCGCGGCGGGTAGAGCGCCAATCTCTCCAGTCCGAAGTCCAGTGATTGCACTGATCGGGTTAACGGCGCAGTTGAGTACGAATTTGCTCCAGATCACGCCAACGATGTCGTCGGCGATCTGGACATCAAAATCTGCATTCCCCAGCGTTTTGTGTAGCCCATTTATTCGGTCACTCGGGGACTTACTGATCTCGCCTATCCAGGTCTTACCGGCGTTGGTATGAAACGCGTGCCCTGGAGAGGGCGATGCCGCGCTGTGGTAGCTGATACCCCCGGCCACTCGGTCTGCTCCTAATTCTTCCTGCAGTTTCTCAACGTTGCCGATGCCATTTTGGAAGGTGATACACCATCCACCGCTGGCATCGAGCACGTTTTTGGCATGAACAGCCGCTGCCGAGGTATTGTTGGTATCGGTATGAACGAAAACAATATCTGCCGGTGCAAAGTCGCTGGATTGTGTCGAGGCGACCGCCGGGATCCAGTGTTCGCCATCCACGCCCGTTAAATGTAGGCCTTGGTTATTGATATTATCGACCACGGACTGGTGACTATCTACAAAAACGACTTCTTCACCGGCCATGATGAGACGAGCGCCATACAGTCCCCCCATAGCACCCGAACCCACAATGCAGATTTTCATGAGTCAGAGTTTCTCCTGCTTTTTTTACCTGTGTATCTAAATATGCCTGTTGCATCGTCATTCGGGGACGATGTGACGAAATTGTCCCACAGTTGGACGACAGTGCGGCTGATCTCACCCGTTATTCCGGCTTCATCACAGCCGTCAAGGTAAAGAGAGATATCCTTGAGCAGTAGTGAATTGCTAAATCCGGCATTAAACCGATTGGTAACGACCTGATGAGGTATTTTGTCCAGTGTTGCGGTATTCATGCCGGTAGAGACGTTGACAACATCACACATTTTCTGCAGGTCCAGGCCCTGCGTCTGTCCAAAGTGCAGCGCTTCACAGGATGCTGCAAGGGCGGTCGCGGACAGAAAGTTGTTCAGGACCTTGAGTGTCTGGGCCTGACCGGGTTCGGGGCCGATCAGGAATTGGTTGGCACTGAAGCACTCGAGAATGGGCAATACCTCGTTGTAAAGGTTCTTCGGTCCAGCGCACATGACAGCCAGCGTGCCGGCAACGGCACCTCGAACACCACCGGAAACCGGGCTATCTAGATATTTGAGGGTAGAACAACGAAGCAATTTTTCGACAGCCTGGCTGGCTTTGGCACCAATGGTCGACGTATCCACGACGGTGAATGAATGGTTTGCAGAGGCGTTTAGCAGTTGTTCGAAGATGCCCTGGACAGCATGACCGTCCGGCAGGCTGAGCAGTAGCACGGAGGTTTGTTGGATCAAAGCCTCCAGACTATTGACGTATAGCAAATGGTCTGTAGGCTGCCACCGAGCCTGATCGATCTCATACCCCACGATATCGTAATCCGCCTTTATCAGGTTCTGTGCTATCGGATAGCCCATATTACCCAGTCCGACAATGCCAATGGTTTTGCGTGGATTCATCAATCAACTGCCCTGTTGGACATTACGGTATCTCAAGGGTTTTCCATGGGTGGGTAAGCTTTATTTCCCCGGCAGTATTCCTGGTGTATAGAGTCACTGTAAACTCATGCTTTAGATGCCCGCGTCCAGACAATGGGGTTTCGGTTAGACCGACAACAATAGCTCATCCTGGAGAAAATATCATGGCTGATCCCGAGTCTTATGAAGTATTTGCATTGTGTTATGCAGTGCGCACTAACCGAAAACACCATGAGAACTTTATCGGCAGTGCCTGGACCGACCCCATGCACGACCAGGAAGAACCGATTGCCTATTACGTGTGGGTTCTTAAAAACGCCAACAGGACTGTGGTCGTAGATACCGGCTTTGATAAAGCCGAGTGGAGTCGACGGACTGACAGCTCCGGCGGCATCTGGCAGTGTGAGTACGATCAGTCACCTGCGGAAGGGCTGGCTGGTATGGGCATTGATGCGCGACTGGTCCAGGACGTCATCGTGACACATTTGCATTATGACCATGCGGGCTCACTCAATGATTTTCCGGCCGCGCGATTTCACCTGCAGGAACTTGAGATGCAATATGCGACCGGCCCACATATGGGACATGACTATTTTGCCGGTGCCTACACGGTGGATCATGTGCTCGATATGGTGCGGAACGTGTACAAAGGGCGGGTGGTTTTTCACGCAGGAGACAGCGAGATAGTGCCCGGTATCAGCGTTCATCATGTGGGTGGACATACCATGGGCATGCAGTGTGTACGGGTGATGACAGCGCGAGGTTGGGTGGTACTGGCCAGCGATGCCAGTCATTTTTATGCCAATTTCGAAGACAAAGCGCCGTTTCCGATCGTTTATAACGTCGCGGACATGCTAAATGGATTCGACACGCTTCGGAACCTTGCCAGCACGGTCGATCACATCGTGCCGGGCCATGATCCTTTGGTAATGGTGCGCTATCCGGGCGCTAAAAATCCTGGCATAGGTCAGATCGTGCGGCTGGATCAAAGCCCCACGAATCTTTGAAGTTTTGGGTAGGACTAATTTCTATAACGTTGAGTGCTAGCTATGAATGAGGAAAATTTTCCGGAAATCTCGCAATGGTCGAGCGATTTCCAGAGCGGGAAGGTGACACCCCGTGATGCGCTTGAACTTTGTCTCACTCGAATCGATCGGTTTGACGCCAAATTGGGTGCCTTCGAGGTTGTCTATGAACACGAGGCGCGCCAGGCGGCCGACGCCGCCACAAACGCTTTTGACAGCGGTCATCGGATCGGTCCTTTCCATGGTATCCCTTTTGCGCTCAAAGACATCATTGACCTGGAAGGGCGAATCACGACTGGCGGCTCTAAAGTGTTTGAAGATCGAGTCTCGCCGGCCACGGCGACGGTCGCAAAACGTCTGATTGCAGCTGGAGGCATCCTCGTTGGTAAAACGAAAACGGTCGAGGTTGCCATGGGCGGCTGGGGCACTAATCAGCAGATGGGCACGCCTTGGAATCCCTGGGATCTCAAAACCCACCGCACACCCGGCGGCTCCTCAAGTGGTTCCGCCGTGGCGGTGGCGTCAGGAATGGTGAGCTGTGCAGTCGGAACGGATACCGGTGGTTCAGTGCGTGGACCTTCGGCCTGGTGTGGCATCGTGGGTCTTAAGACAACCGAAGGGCAGATTCCAACTGATGGAATCATACCGCTGTCGCATACTTTGGATACGGCGGGACCGATGGCACGCAGTGTGTCAGATACGGCATTGATGTACGCGGTGATGCTCGGACAGCATCCTGTGGATATTGATCGAGACAGGTCCCAGGGTCAGGGTCTATATAGCGAGATGTCACAGGGAGTCGCGGGCCTTCGTTTGGGAGTGTTGAACGATCTCGAACGAACACGGGTCGCCAGCGATATTTTGGATCTTTACGATGCAGCCTGCGATGCGCTCGCGCAGCTGGGGGTAGAACTCGTGACCTTCAACGGCCCAATGGGCTTTGATGACATGAAAGAAGCTACCGGGGTGATCATCTTTTCTGAAGGGTATTTTCACCACGGTGACATGTACGAGCGGCAAGGTGCACAGATCGATACCGACGTACGACCTAGGATCTTGTCTGGACGTACCTTTTCGGCTCGAGACTATGTTGCTGCACTGCAGCAGAGGCAGCAAGACCAGCAAAAATTCTTGCGCAGCCTGACTGGCTTATCGGCATTGTTGACCCCAACAATTGCAACACCACCTATACCGTTGGACGAGGTCGACCAAGCGTCAACACCAGCGTACTTCACCCGTGCCGGTAACTACCTCGGGTTATGCGGATTGTCGGTGCCCATGGGTCTCACTGGCGATGGCTTGCCGGGCGGACTACAGATCCTGGGGCGGGGAAGTGAAGAGGGAATGACGTTACGGATTGGTGCGGCGTTCGAGCAGAAGACGGGACCCTTCCCTCACCCGTGGCTGGACAGCTAAGTGGTTGACATTGGCTCGTTTGGTGCGGTCGCACCCTTAACTTGTGGCGAGTGCATTAATCCGATCCTGAGACACACCGACTGATAACCCTGACTGCACGAACAGCCGCCAACTTTCTTCATCTATTGGTATGCCCGACTGACGTCTCGCTTCATTGCTCGCGCGTTCCGGATCACCGGGGATCAGCACAGGTTCTTCGTCTACTAAAGGCGGTGACGCCTTGATGTGGGCGATTGTTGCGTCGGTTTCCGTGTGAATAAACTCTCTGTCGACAAGGCGCTCAGGGTCGATGATTACCGAGAACATATTGTTGAGGATCGTGTCGCTACCGTGTTCCGTTTCGGGTCGGCATGTTCCCCCACCGCTGAATACTCCAGCAAGCAACTCGTTGATCAGTGCAAGCCCATAGCCCTTGTAGGTACCGAAGGTTTGAATGGCGCCCGGTGGGGAATCGAACATGGCCTGTGGGTTGTTTGTGGGCTGCCCTTTACCGTCGAGTAAAACACCATCTGGCAGCAACTCCCCTTTATTTTTAGCAACTCGGACTTTGCCATGGGCAATTACACTGGTGGCCATATCGAGAACGACCGATGGGCTGGTTGCGGTGGCCGGAAGCGTGCAGCAGTAGGGGTTGGTGGCGAACCGTGCATCCGACCCACGATAAGGCGCAACCAACCCGGGATGGCCGACGACATTGACATGATGCATTGACAGCAGTCCTGAAGCTGCACAGCGCTCTCCCCAGGCGCCTATGCGGCCCAAGTGAAAGGACCGCCGTATGGTCATCACGCATACCCCATGCTTGCGGGCTCGATCGATGGCAATGTCCATGGACTCTGTGCCGATCACCTGCCCATAGCCGGCGCCGCCATCAATGGTAACCATCGCACCATGATCAACGACGATTGTCGCATGTTGATTAGGAATGAGTTCACCGGTTTGCACAGAGGCGACATAACGAGGGAGCATGCCAATACCGTGACTGTCGTGGCCTGCGAGATTTGCCTCGACTAGGTTGTCCGACACCAACTGAGGCTCATCTCCTATGCTGCCTGCGGCGGTCACTATTTCTTTGGTGAGTGTTCGTAAGTTCTTATGGCTGATGATCATGAACGAGGTATCCTGTGTTTCGTCATAAGATAATGAGTGGTATCGAAGCCCTACATCTACTTGGACACAAAGCCGCCATCTACTGGTAGGGCGACGCCAGTAATATAGGATGCCTCATCCGACAGCAGAAATAATGCTGCATTGGCAATTTCTTCCGGCTGGGCTTCGCGGCCCAATGGTGTCAGGGTCCTCATCATCGCAAGGTTGGCCTCTCGATCTGTTTCCTGGTCAGGGCGGGCCATAAAGACCTTCAGCATCGGTGTGTCGACCATACCGGGGCAGACACTGTTTACACGGATATTATCTGCTGCCAGTCTGCCTGCGAGCGAAGCCATCAGGCCATTTACGCCCCATTTGGCGGCAGAATAGACGGGACTGAAAGGGGATCCGATCAGACCGGCAATCGATGCAGTGAACAGTATGCTGCCCCCACCGCGCTGGCGCAGATGTGGTATCGCTCGCCCGGTGGTCATGAACACCGACCGCACGTTCAAATCCATTGCGATTTCGTAGTCATCCGGGTCAATCTCTTCGACCGCCGATGGGCCGGGATGCCCAACATGGTTCCACAACAAATCCAACCCACCAAAGGCATCAATTGTGTCATCGACAATACGATGGCATTCATCATCTTTGGTCAAGTCTGCGTTGATACCCACGGCGTCGCCGCCGGCATCAGTGACTTCTTTAACCACCGCATCCAATGCTGCCTGGTCGATATCTACCACGGCTACCTGGGCTCCTTCTGCTGCAAAACGGACCACGCCAGCGCGTCCCATACCGGACGCTGCAGCTGTTACCAGCGCAATCTTGTTTTCCAATCGCATAACAGTTTCTCCTTCAATAAGAATCGGATTATAGGGTTGCCAGAAACTTTCTTGCTTTGAGCGTACAACAATTAGGGTCATTTGGGGAAGCTAGGTTGCTGTCGCATAGATTCCGCAGCTATGCATGCGATGATCACCAGAAAACTGTTTCGGTCCATACCAAGGGAGGCGTGATTTCTAATTTTCTGGAGACCTGACAGCACTGAATTTTAGGAGAGGGCTGAGGCCGGAAAGCGATTTGATCACATCAATGGGGCAGCTATTAATTGTCGTAGTTGGAACTGGGAGGCGCCTCACCATCCAGTTCGATCGATAGAGATAAAATCAGGAAGCTCCATGATTTCCCATGACTGTCAAGATTCAGTGATTCGTTTACGCCACCGCCTAGGGCTTCATCCATGACCAGGTTGATGCCATGGAGCTGTGGCAGGACAAAGCGCTGAATCTCGCCTAGCAGTAAGTGTCCAAAATGCAATTTCACCCGCTCGGCCGTGACCTGGGTCAAAATGAGTGGGAAGTCTTCCGGCTTATAGGTAAATACCGAGACATTGGAGCGGTTTCCCTTGTCGCCAGCTCGGGCATGGGCAATCTGCCTAAGTTCGATAATACGAGTCATACAGATAGGATCTCTATTTTCGGCGTCACCTGGTCACGCTTTACAAAAGTCGAGTAAGTCAGGACGCTAGGCTCGATACGACCTCTGTAACCACCGCCTCCGGCTGGCCCACAGCACAGCAGCGCTTCGACTTCCCACAGCAGTGCCTCAGCGGCTTTACGATCGTTGCAGCGCAATGCAGCACGCAGGCGGACATCTCGGATATCCAAATCCTTACTGGGTTCGAGCTCGTGGATCGCGTTCAGTCCGACCAGATCTGTACGACAGGGTAAATGAACGTCGTGGACTTTTCTGATGCGGTCTCTGACGATATCGGCAGCCAACGTGGCGCGTTCTGCTGCGCCTGGACCAGCGTATGAGACTTCTGCTTCAGCCAGATAGCCGCCGTCGAAGGCTACGGTAACCTTCAGTTGATCCGGCCGAGCTGTGCCACTGGCGTTAGAAACCTGCACGCGATCGGCACTCACTTCAGAAACATTAACTGTGGAGAAATCAGCTGTGACATCAGGGGTCAGGTAGGCCGTTGGGTTGTGTACCTCGTACAGCATCTGTTCCTTGACAGTCTGGGTACTGACCAGCCCGCCCGTGTCTGTCAACTTGGTGATCACAGCGCTGCCGTCGGCGCAGACTTCTGCAATTGGGAAGCCCACATAAGCCAGATTAGGGACTGATTTATATCCTGGGTCGGCAAAATAGCCGCCGCTGACCTGGGCTGCACATTCCATTAAATGTCCAACCAGGGTGCCAGCGCCGAGCCGAGTCCAGTCGTTTGCTGCCCAGTTAAAATGATGCTGGATAGGCGCCAGAAACAACGATGGGTCAGCCACTCGACCAGTGATGACGACGTGCGCATCTTCTTCCAATGCTGGAATAATCGCGTCAGTGCCGAGGTAGGCATTTGCCCCAAGAATCGACCGACCGGTTTCGGCGACTGTACACGATGGTTCGTGCAACGGGCTTTCGTCGTGAATCAGTGTACGTACATCGTCGCCGGTCACCGCAGCTATGCGAAGTCCATTTAGCCCCAGCTCCTGTGCGATTCTGACAGCCAGTTGTGCCGCAGCGTCCGGATTGGCGACACCCATGTTGGTGATCAGTCGGGTGCCGTGTGCCTGGCACAGGGGGAGGAGGGCTCGGAGCCGGGTTTCAAGTAAGGCGTTGTAGCCGAGGCCAGGATCAGCCGCACGGTCGCGATGCCCGAATGCCAGGGTTCTTTCACCCACGCATTCAAATATGATCGTGTCCAGCTGGCCCCGCTTCACCAGATCAATGGCCGGATCCAGTCGGTCGGATGAAAATCCGGCGCCGGTACCGACTCGGAATGTTCTTTTCTGGGACATCGCGCAGCCTGACCTAGCTTTGTAGATTTCTCAGGTTACCTCAATTTCAGCCGGGCTGTTCGACTGCAGAAACTGGACCAGTACGAGGCCTGCAACCGCAAGCCCGGCCAGGCAAGCAAAAACTGGCTGGTAAGAGCCCACCGTGTCGAAAACATAACCTGCAATCAATGGGCTCAAAGCGCCACCAATCGTCCCATGAAACAAGACGATGGCGAAAATCACGCCATGCGACCGGGTGCCGAAAAGCTCTGCCACCGTGGGAGATATGAGTGTGAAGAATGCACCATGAGTAAATCCATATACCGGGGCAAACAAAAACAGAATCGACGGTTCGCGGATAAACAGCAGCCAGATTAGGCTCGCGCAAAGAATGACGTAGGCGATGATCAGCGCGCGCTTCCCTCCCAATCGATCAGCGGTTCCACCCAGAATGATTCGGCCGAGAATACTTCCGGCGCCGATGGTTGAGAGTACTTTTGCTGCCTGGGTTGTTTCAAACCCAAGGTCTCGGGCGTGGGGAGCCACATGAATCATCACGACCATCAAGCAGGAAAAGATCAAAAACTGCCCGACGCACAGAATCCAGAAATTGCGTGTAGTAATCGCTAGCTTGAGCGTCAGTCCAATTTCAGTTTGAGGTACTGGTGTCGAGTTTTCGTCTGATTCCACTGGTGTCGATGGTGGGTTACGTGTCAAAAACTGTGCGAGAAAGGTCAAAATCAAAGTAGAAGCTGCGCCAACAACAAGGCAAGCGATGCGCCAGTCCCAGACTGCAAGCAGGGCGGTCAGTAGTATAGGAACCACGAACGTTCCCGCACCGGCCCCGGCTTTGACAATTCCGGACATCAGGCTTCTTTTGGCTGTGAACCAGCGGGCAATAGTCGACAACGTCAAAATGTCGTGTGTGCTGAATCCAACCGCTACGAGCACACCGTAAAAGAAATAGAGCTGCCAGGGCGCCTGGATGAGGGACATCAGTGCGTAGCCGGCGCCATGAATCAGCGCGCCAGCAATCATTATCCGTCGAGGGCCGAAAAGATCGTTCAGTTTCCCCATAGCTATGCCGATAAATCCGGTCGCAAGGAGGAATGCGGAGAACGCGCCAGAAATTACCGCGCGGGACCAACCGAAGGTTTCCTCGAATTCAAGAAACAATATCCCGAACATAAACAACAGTCCCACATAAACAGCCTGGACCAGAAAGCCTGTGCCGACGATTAAGAACTGTTGGTTGCGATAGCTGTTCACGAACGTAACTTGCGAGTAAGGCTCCGTTTGAGGGTAGTATTTTGATTCATATCAAAATACCGCATCGGCTTGACCCGAAGGCCAACCGAGACGAAATCTCTGTTTGAGTTGTGCCTTAGATCAGACTAAGACCCATCAGTGCGTTGCGAATGAGAGCTTGCTGGGGTTCTCCAGGCATAGACATTGGCTGACGAGGTAGCCCTGCGGGAATACCCTGAAGAATCTGTGAATACTTGGTTGTTGCCGGTAGATTGTCACCAACGATTGCATTCCACAAGGCCAGCAACTTTTCGTGCAGGTCCAGTGCTGTTGCATGGTCTCCGGCTTTGACTGCGTTCCAGAGCTGGACGCTTGGGCGAGGCGCCGCGGAAAGAATAGCTGCAATAGATCCCCGGGCACCCAAGCAGTAACTGGCATACAGCAGGCCGTCTACCGCACTAAAAATCAAGTCGTCCGGGTCGGCTGAAATCATGAGATCAGCAAAAAGCTTCATATCGCCAGCACTTTGTTTTACGCCAATGACGCCCGGAACCTCACGCATGACCCTGCACAGCAATTCGGGTGAAAGGTAATTCCATGGGATGACGTTGTAGATAATGATCGGTATTTTCGTCTCGCTGCTCAACGTTCTGAAATGCTCGACGGTGTCATCGTCGCCTGGCTTGAATACGTAGTGCACCGGCGTGACCTGCAATGCGGCGACGCCTGAATCCTGGATCATCTGGCCACGCCGCACAGATTCCCGCGTCGAATCAGTGATAATTCCGGCAATCACGTCGATACGCCCGTCAGCAGCTTCGAACGCGACATTAATGAGGGTCCTAAATTCGTCAGCCTCGAGGGTATGACCTTCGCCCGTACTGCCGCCAGCCGCGATCCCGCTCACGCCGCAGTCAACCAGCCAATCAACCTGTGCTTTAACCGAGGTGTACTCGATTTCTCCGTGCGCGTCGAAAGGAGTGGTCACCGGTGGAATGACGCCGCAGAGATTGATTGTAGTCATTATTATTGTCCTTTAATGTCGTTCTGTTGACTGATAGCGTTGTTACCAGCGCAGGCGAAAATCGTTTTCTCCGGTCTGATCAGTTCCTCGCATAAGGAAAAGTGTTCGTTCCTCGTGAGCCTTAAACCCCATACTTTTCGATTGTGTCACTGCGAGTCTTCGGTCAAAGACAGAAGTCAGTGGCATGTAGCGTAGTGTCATACCACGTCGTGAATTCGAAGACGTGTTCTCTTCTGAGCCGTGCACTATTCGAACATCGTGCAGTGACATTTGTCCCGCCTCCAGAATCAGGTCTACGGCCTGGGATTCATCGAAATCTGAGGACAGCAGTTCCTGGTTGAGGGTCAGATTTGGGTCTGGATTAGTTTTATGTGCAAGCAGCTGTTCTTTCTTATGAGAACCGGGGATGAGTTTCAGGCAGCCGTTTTCCGTGTTCGCATCATCAATCGCAATCCAGACTGTGCAAGTGGCCACAGGTCGTATGGGCCAGTACTCGCCATCTTGGTGCCAGGGGGTTGCCCTACCGTTGACGGCAGGTTTAGCAAAAAAGCTGGAATTCCAGAGTGCAAAATGACCACCTAGTACCTGCTCCACCATTTCCAGGATCTCCGGAATGCGAGCGTAGTTCAGGAAGGCCAGATCGTAGGCCAGCACGCTGGGACAGTAGTCTCGAAATTCGGGTAATCGGGTGATCAGACGCTCATGATGTCCTTTGATAGTATCAAGCGTTTCTTTGTCGAGGCGGAAATCAGGAATTACAAAACCTTGCGTGTGATAGTGATCAAGCTGAGTAGTACTGAGCATAGATCTTTCCGTTTAGCGCAGTGTAGGACAGTCGACCTAAGTCAGAAGAGTAGGGCGATTAAGCATGAACTACAGTATGGCACCGACCATCCAGGGAACAAATTCTTCTTCGCCCATGCCCATGATTTCGGATTTTGACCGTTCACCGGATGCGCAGGAGATGATCCTCTCAAAGATTTCCTGCCCCTTTTTCTCAACGCTCGACGTACCGTCGACGATGTCACCGCAGTTGATGTCCATGTCACTTTCCATCCGCAGATACATCGGCGTGTTGGTGGCAAGTTTCAGGCTCGGCACAGGTTTGCCCCCGAACACCGAGCCGCGACCGGTTGTGAAGCAGGTGATGTTGGCGCCACCCGCCACCATGCCGGTGATCGAAGCGGGGTCGTAACCTGGTGTATCCATAAAGACAAAACCTTTTTTGGTAATCGGTTGCGCATACTCGTAGACGTCAACCAGATTAGTCGTGCCGCCTTTGGCCACGGCGCCAAGGGATTTCTCCAGAATCGTGGTCAGACCGCCTGCTTTATTGCCAGGTGCAGGATTGTTGTTCATTTCGGCATGATTGGCCTGGGTGTAGTCTTCCCACCAACGGATCCGGTCCACCAGTTTCTGGCCGACTTCGGGGCTGACTGCTCGCTGCGTGAGCAGGTGTTCGGCACCATAGACTTCTGGCGTTTCACCCAGACAGGCCGTCCCCCCATTCAGGACCAGGAGGTCGGCTGCTGCGCCGAGTGCCGGATTTGCAGAGATGCCCGAGTAGCCGTCTGAGCCGCCACATTCCAGTGCCAGAATCAGATCGCTGACCGGTCGCGTCACCCGTTCGATCTGGTTGGCATCACTGAGCAGTTCACGGACCAGGCCCTCGCCACGCTCCGCCGCCGCAGCGCTGCCACCTGAATCCTGGATCGTAAAGGCGTGGAGTTTATCGCTGGGATTGAGCTTTTCAGCTTCCATCATGGCCCCGATCTGATTGGCCTCGCAGCCCAGGCCAATAATCACCACGGCATAAAAATTGGGGTGTCGGGAGTAACCGGAAAGTGTCCTCTGTATATAGTTCAGGCCGATACCGGCACAGCCGCCACAGCCATGATCATGTGTTAGCGCGATGACCCCATCGACATTAGGAAACTCAGCCATCACGTCTTCTTGAAACCGTTTGGTGACATGTCGAGCAACACTTGCAGAACAATTGACACTGGTCAGAACGCCAATGTAGTTGCGGGTTCCGACGTGGCCGTCAGAACGAACAATGCCCTCAAAAGTCGCCGCCTGTTCGGGTGCCACGAAGTCGAGACTTCTCACCGACTCACTGAACCGGTAGTCGCGGTCGAAATTATCCATGCGCAAGTTGTGGGTGTGAACATGCTGGCCCGGCAAGATATCGGTTTCGGCTATGCCGATGATCTGGTCGTACTTTCTTATCGTGTCACCTTTCGAGATGGCCTGGGTCGCCACTTTGTGTCCAGGATCTATCGGATCAAGCGTTGTCAGCGCTTCTTCCTCGACGCGGGTGTCCGCACGCAGTGCGGCGCGGGCAACCACAACATTGTCAGCTGGGCTCAGTCGAATTGTCCGGGTTACAGTTTGGCTCATAGGTCTCACATCCTTGGTTCTCATCTATTCACAGGATAATATATATTAAAATTCCGAATTGTTACGATCGAGTATCTCTGACCACGGGCTAAACGCGGCTGCCTGGAATTCTTCGGGCGGTTGAGCGTCGAAACCCATCAGAACACCGAGGATATGAACACATGATTGGTGAACCTGTCATTCTTACGGTCAGGAAACACTTCGATCGACCGACCAATGACCAGATCGGGGTGTTTCAAGGGATTTCGACCGGATTTGTGGTCGATGCCCAGAATGGTACCGGAGCCCTGGACTACCGAATTAAGCCGCTCGCGACCGACATGGCGTTTGCCGGTTCTGTAATTACTGTGCATGTTGAACCCAGGGACATGCTGGCTGTTCAGCCGGGCATTGCGCTGGCACAGCCTGGTGACGTGGTGTTGATTGAAACAAATGGTTACGACGACGCAGCTGTGATCGGTGACAACGTCGCCATCATGGCAAAAAATAAAGGGATCCGTGCCATTGTTACCGATGGGCTGGTTCGGGACGCAGAGGGCATACTGGCGGCGGGTATTCCGGTATTTTGTGCAGGTGTATCTCCCAACTCACCTTATTCCCTAGGTCCAGGCTCGGTCGGCTTGCCGGTAGCTATCAAAGGTGTACCCATCGAGTCGGGTGACATTTTGGTGGGAGACCGTGATGGTGTCGTCGTCGTATCACGATCGACCGTCGATGCAGTGATTGCCTCAATTGCAGTCGTTACTCAGCTAGAGGCTGAATACGAGAAGAAAGTCCACGGTGGAGCTACTGCCTCAGACTGGGTTCAGGAGTTGCTCGATTCAGATAAGACCCGTTACGTCGACTGAGAAGCGAAGCAATTTCGGTAGTGTTTCAGCTTCAGGTGGAAGGCCGGTTCATCAGCGACCGTAGGGTCAGCAAGTGCCTGCGGGACCTGTCCGTTTTTTACGGCAAATACATGCTCTAGATCCTGCGCTCCTATGCCGGCAAAGCACTGGTCCGTCCAGCACAGAGCATGCGGAGTGAGGATCACATTATCGAGCTGTAATAGCGGGTCGTCGGCCTGTGGTGGCTCTGGATCAAATACGTCCAACCCGGCGCCGGCAATTACGCCTTGTGTCAACGCCGTTACGAGGGCGGTTTGGTCGACAACGGGCCCACGTGATGTATTGATCAGGTACGCAGTAGGTTTCATCAATGTAAGCCTGGCAGCGTTCGCCAGGTGGAGGGTCTCTTCGCTTAGCGGTACGTTAAGGGTCAAAAAATCACTCTCACGGAATACGCTCTCCAGGTCTTTGAGTTCAACGTTGACGGACTGGGCGACAGTCGAATCGATATAGGGGTCGTGAGCGATGAAGTTCATACCGAGCGGCGCACAGAGTCGAAATACCTCCACACCAATGTTGCCAAGCCCGATTGAGCCCAGCGTCTTACCCACCAGCCCTGTCCCCATGTGCTGAGCTCTTTCAGCAAACGTTGATGGTCCACCTCGTACCAGAGCGTCTTTGATCATCAGTTTCCCGGATAGAGCGAGGATGTAGGTCAGTACTGATGCTGCGACTGGTCGTCTGACGCCGTTAGGTGTGATTCCGACCGCGATTCCCTTGATTTTGCAAGCTTCTACATCCACCGTATCAAAACCCACGCCAAACCGTGCAATCAGTGTCAGGCGGTTGTTCGCAGGGATGCTGTTGGCATCAAATTTCTCCAGCAGCAGTACCAGTGCATCGAAACCCTCCAGTGATTCGGCACTCATCCGACCATCAATGCCGGCGACGTATTCGAATTGAACTTCAGGGTCATCCGATAGCGGTGACAGGTCGAACATCGGGAATACGGGCGTGCCATCATTGTTTTGAAATGCCCCAGACAGAGCTACCCGAAATTGATCTTGATTTTTCATGACTTTTGCTTCGGTCTGCCGGTTTTGCACCCCTTGCGAATTTGTTCGATTCCGCTTGCCAAAGTCTGTGGGTAGAGGAGTGTGTCCATCTGGTAACAGATGACATCATATCCTTTTCGAAATCGATCAATGCCTTGTTCGGCTGAAACTACAAGAAACCCCAGTGCCTTGCCGTGTTTGTGTGCTGCCTGTCGAATTCGGCGCTCGGCGCGAAGAAATTCCGGGTGGTCGAAGTCCCCTGGGATACCCAGAGACGCACTGAGATCAAAGTGTCCCAGCCAGATACAGTCCACCCCATCGACCGCGGCGATTTCATCGACGTTCCGCACGCCTTCAACAGTTTCGATCAATGTGGCTATACCAATTCTTCGATTGGCTGATCGTAAGGCAACATCGGGTGACACAGCGCGGTAGCCATCGTGCGCAATCCCCAGGGCGATGCCCCGGTGCCCGCGTGGAGGGTAGTTGGCGTGCTGGACGATTTCACGGGCTTCGTCAGCCGAGGCCACCATAGGCAGTAGTAGTCCATCAGCGCCCGCATCGAGCGCTCGAGCGATATGGTGATAGTTTTTCGACGGTGGGCGTACCAGGGCAGGAAGGTTGCCGGCTCTCAAACTGGTGACGAGTTGTTTGAGTTCGGATATTCCAAAACCTGAGTGTTCCATATCGACAAAGACAAAATCGATACCTGTTCCACCCAAAATCTGGCCGATGCCGGGTGTTGAAAACTCAAATAAGGCGTGTCCGGCTTTGAGTTTGTCATTGGCGAATAATCGTTTCAGGTTAGCTCTAGGCATCACGTTCTCCACTTGGTCGGTTCATAGGTCGAAGGAGTCAATGTCGCAGTCGATGTTCGGTTGAGACAGTCGGGAGGCTAACAGTACAGGATAACAGCCACGCCGGCCGAGCGTCATATGGTATGTTTCGTGGCTAAACTGTGCGACGGTGAGTGACATCAGTGCGTGCTTGCTGAAGTGGCGGTTTAGCAGTCACAATCAGGTTTTGGGGCAGCAAGACGTCGGTTGATCAGGTAGGGCACGCGAAGGCTGTTGCGTGATCGAACAGAGCTGGAGATTCACCATGACAGGTCAGAGTGCAATCGAGGAAACGCGGCGTTGTCTTAACAACATTGAGCGGTTTGACTCCGTCGTAAACGCTTTCATTTCTGTGCTCGCCGAGAGTGCGCTACGCGAGGCGGAATCGATAGATCGAGCGCGTGAGCAAGGCGCAGTCAGCGGTCTACTAGCGGGTGTGCCGATATCGGTAAAAGACTGTATTGACGTCGCCGGGACACCTTGTACCAACGGTTCGACCTTTTTCGCCGACTATGTTCCCGAAATCGATGCACTGGTCGTTCAGAGACTCCGACAAGCCGGAGCCGTGATTCTCGGTAAGACCAATCTGCATGAATTTGCTTATGGGTCGACGACTCAGAACCCTCATTATGGTTCAACCCGAAACCCTTGGGACCTGGACCGAATACCCAGTGGCTCCAGCGGTGGGGCGGGTGCTTCTGTGGCCGCACAGATGTGTGTCGGCGCAGTGGGGTCAGATACAGGCGGTTCAGTGCGAACACCAGCCGCCATAAATGGTGTCAGTGGTCTCCGGCCATCTATGGGATCGATACCGATGACGGGTAGTTTTACGCGGATCTGTCCGGCGATCGATACGGTCGGCCCTCTGGGAGAGTCCGTCGAGATTGTCGCCCGCATGTTCGCGGTAATGGCGGGATACGACGACGATGATCTCTATTCGGTTCGCAGAGAGCAACCGGATTTTCTCGGTAGTCTTGACAATGGTATCAAGGGGATCCGGATCGGACTGCCCCAGAAATTCTTTTTTGAGGATCTGGAGGAAGGTGTGGGCAGTGCCGTCGAAGCCAGTGCGCAGCGATTGGCTGCACTGGGAGCGGATATTGTCGAGATTGAACTCGAAGGTGCGGAGTATGCCCAGCAGTCCGTGATGCCGATGGTCTGGGCCGACGCTTATGAATATCACCGAGAGCGTGTCGAAAGCGCCCCGGAGAAATTCGGCCGCGATGTGCTGGACCGTATACTGCTGGGCCGGGATATTGCCGGGTGTGACTATGCTGCAGCCCTGCGCGCGAGGGAGCGGTGGAACCGGACCGTTGATCGAACTCTGGAGCAGGTAGACGTGATACTGACGCCGACCACGCCGATTACTGCCCCGTTGGTTGAAGAAAGTAGCGACATGTTGTCCACAACACACCATTTGACTCGATTTACTTACCTATTTTCATGGGCGGGGCTACCGGGGCTGTCGGTGCCGTGTGGATTTACCTCGGCTGGGATGCCCATCGGCATGTTGCTCAACGGACGACCGTGGGAAGAGACGCTGTTGTTTCAGATCGGTCATTCTTATCAGAACGATACTGACTGGCACAGTCGGCGTCCGCCGTTGCTGAACGCTGCGGGCTGATTTACAGGCTATTACACCTAGTTTTGTATCGGGGATACAAAAGGACAACCAATGAAAGTGGTGATTACTGGCGGGATGGGATTTATTGGTGCACGTCTCGGGCGCGCTCTGTGTGAGCGGGGTCGGCTTACCGGGGTGTCGGGACAGGAGGAGCCCATTGACGAACTGGTGTTGTTTGATTCAGTCGAGATACCGGGTCTTTTTGAGGAACGCGAGGGCGATACTAAGGTCACAATCGTTGCTGGAGATATATCCGATGGACAGACCGTAAGGAAACTCATCGACAGAGATGATATTTCGGTCTTCCACCTGGCATCAGTCGTCAGTGGGGGGGGTGAGAAGGATTTCGATCTAGCCATGCGGGTGAATCTGGATGGTGGGCGTCATGTGCTGGAAGCCTTGAGGGCTCGGGACAGTCAGGCCCGAATGGTATTCGCCAGTTCAATGGCAGTATTCGGTGGATCCAGGATGCCCAGCATCGTAGGGGATGACGTCAAGCAGACGCCTCAGACAACCTACGGAATAACCAAGACCATGGGTGAACTGATGATCAATGATTACACCCGTAAAGGTTTTATTGACGGCCGGTCAGCGCGTCTTCCGACCGTGATCATAAGACCCGGAAAACCTAATCAGGCGGCATCTAGTTTTGTCAGCGGCGTATTTCGCGAGCCGCTCAATGGAGTGGACTTTGAATTACCAGTGTCTGTTGATACCGTCATGCCACTTCTAGGTTACCGCGCCATCGTGGACAACATCATCCGTCTGCACGAGCTGGAAAAAGATCGGCTCATGGATGACCGGGCGGTGAGCCTGCCGAGCCATACCGTTTCAGTTCAGGACATGATCGATGCGCTCCACGCCGCGGCAGTTCATCGTAGTCTGGGCCAGATCACAGTTAACCCCGACCCTTTTATAGAACAGATTTGTGCAGGTTGGCCCCAGGAATGCGAGCACTCTCTGGCAACTTCTCTTGGTTTCACAAAAGAAGACGCCCTCGAGGAGATCGTTAGTTACTACATCGAAGACTATCTCTGATACTGAGTATCAGGGGACTGAATCTTAAGTTGACCGCGGTAGACGACCGTCTTGGAGGGCAGCCTGGAAATGTCGAATGGTTTTTTCAACACCGACTGTAAGCGGTGTATCGGGAATCTCGCCGAGGGTTTGTCGAAGTTCGGTGTCGACCTGCCCGTCCGGGAAGGGCAGTCCGTCGGACTCATGGCTGACTTCAGCATCCGGCAACACGGCGTGTATGGCTGCAACGACCTCTGACATGTGTGCAACCGCGCCACGAATATTGAACACGTCTGAACCTTCAATAGCGTGCCTGGCCGCCTGAATAAACAACTTAGCGATATCGTCGACAAACTGAAAGCCGTTAGAGCCTCCAAAGCTGATGTGATAGGCCTCTCCGCGGGCGGCAGCGAGCATTGCTTGGGTTGGGGTAGAGGTCATTCCCTGGTCGCGGCCGGGCCCATAGACCGTATAGGGTCGAAACCCAATGCTGGCAATGTGGTCATCGCGCCAATACACCCGGGCTGAGCCTTCATTGGCTTGCTTGTAAACACCATAGTGATTGAGTGGGTAAAGCGGTGTGTCGTGTTGGACCAGGCTCTCCGTGTACATGTCTTTGGTGCCATAGACACCGACGCTGCTGGCATAGACCAGTTGTCCTATCCCTGCAGCCTTAGCGGCTTCGAACATGTTAACTGTGCCTAAAACGTTCACCGCCGCGCCCACTGGTGGATCAGCTTTGCAGAAGGGGACCTGTAGGGCACCCAGGTGAATAATATGGGTTGCTTCGGAGTCGGTTAGTGCATCCCGGACCGTATTGGTCTGTGTGAGATCACCCTGGATAAAGGTAACACGTGCTAGCTCATCAGCCGTCATAATTAATTCTAGGCGGTGGCGATCGGTACTGAGGTCAAACACGGTTACCGATGAGTTTTCCTGGACAAGATTGCGGACGACCCAGGCACCGATGCAGCCCATTGCGCCGCTCACGAAAAAATGCTGTTGTGCCATGGGTCTATCTCCTTTCTTGGTAAATCCCTAAGCGCTTTCAGGATTGATTGTTATTCGGTTGGAGAGCGATTATCTCGGAATCAGGTACTTGCTCACTCGCGGTCTTAACCCAGCTGGCATCGCTGCTTCTTTCCCAGGCATCACGCCGCCAGCCCCCGTTGTCCTGTCGGTGCCACCACCAGTTGCGCCCTCCGAATTCGCCCAACCACACCCACAATATAAGGACAGGTCGGTCATCCATGGTAAGGGCATGAAGCCGATTTGATGGCGTCAGTGAAACCTGCCCTGGCAAAAGAGTTTCGGGCTTGCCATTGATGCCATGCTGAATCTGGACACTCCCAGATGCCGCAAAATAGATCTCAGTACTCTGGTGCTGGTGAAGCGGATAATGCAGTTCTTTCCGAAGCAGAAATAACCCGGCCAAAACCTGATCAGATTGAACTAGTCCCCGATGGGGGCCAATCAATCGTGCTGCATACATGCCTGAAGCCAGATCCCGCATCGGGCTGCTTTCCTTGCTGTCTGAAGTCTTATCATCGTTGTAGATTTGATACCAACTGGCAGCTTTGGCAGCCATCACAACAGCATCATTGAACGACCGGGTTCCATTTAGTTCGCCGAGTGCTTCATTTAACCAATCCGCTGCATCTTTCGGCAGAGTAGATCGGGTTTCCTGGGTATCGTCGGCATCACCCACGATCTCTAAGGCGTGTCGGAAACGATCAATATTGTCTTTGACGTTATCGCTTGGTTGGTTAGTGGGTGCCTCTGCATCGGCTAATGCAGCGACAAGCTCGGAAGCAAACTTTGAAGCGATCTTAGTCATATCTACGGCATCTCGGATAGATGTGGGATAGAAGCCAGAATGGCCTAAGCTTCAACTACAGTTTGGTTTTGGACGCCTAATCCGGCTACGCAAGTCTGGACCTTATCACCGGCTTTAAGAAAAACCGGTGGGCTCATCGACTGGCCAACGCCAGGCGGTGTGCCGGTAGCGATCACATCACCGGGTTGCAGACTCATGCATTGACTGAGATAGGAAACGATGGTCTTTACAGAAAAAATCATCGTCTCTGTATTTCCGTCCTGCATTCTCTGCCCATTCACATCGAGCCACAAGTCTAGTGCCTGAGGGTCAGATACCTCGTCTCGCGTCACCATCCAGGGTCCAACGGGGCCGTAGGTATCACCTGATTTTCCTTTGGTCCAGTTGCCCTGGCGTTCGAGTTGCCAGTGTCGCTCTGAGATATCATTAACCACGCAATAACCCGCGACATGATCCAACGCATCTTCTTCAGTCACGTATTTGGTGTGTGAGCCGATCACTATTCCCAATTCAACCTCCCAGTCTGTTTTTTCAGACTCTCGGATCAGCTCGATGTTGTCATTGGGTCCCGAAATTGCACTGATCGCTTTCATAAATACAATCGGCTCCGTCGGTATCGCCATACCGGATTCTTTTGCATGATCTGAGTAGTTCAGACCGATACACACAAGTTTGCCGATGTTACCGACGCAAGTGCCAAGTCGTGGTTCACCTGTCACGGTCGGCAGCGATTCTGGTTCGATCCCGGACAACTGTTCAATGGATCGAGGTGAAAGTGTCTCACCATCGATATCGTTAATGACGGACGACAGGTCCCGAATGCTACCATCCTGATCGAGCAGGCCGGGTTTCTCCTTACCTGCAGAGCCGTAGCGGAGCAGTTTCATAATGATCCTCGTGTATTGTTGGTTTCACCAGGCGTGCTTATGAGTGACCTGGAATTTGTAATATATCTGAGTCAGGGGTATGCTGCACCAGGTGGGTGATCGACTTTGGGGAATTAAGTTGTTACTTCGATGATCCATGTCTGTTTCCACAACCGAAATACTTGAAGGAGGCAAAACATGTTGAGAAAAAATGTTAGGAATATTCTGAAAGTTGGTGTCTGCTCGGTCTTTGCGAGTATGGTTCTCGGTCTCAGTGTTGGACCGGCAATAGCGGAGAAAGTGCTCCGTGTTGCGCCGCATGCGGATCTCAAGAACCTAGACCCGATTTGGACCACGGCCTACATCACACGAAACCATGGCTACATGGTGTACGACACCCTGATCGCGATGGATTCTAACTTAATACCCCAGCCGCAGATGCTCGAAGGCTGGAAGGTCAGCGACGATAGTTTGACCTATACATTCACCTTGCGTGAGGGCCTGGCCTGGCATGACGGAGCGCCCGTGACATCGGCAGACTGTATCGCCAGTATTCAGCGCTGGAGCAAGCGCGACGGCATGGGGCAGAAACTGGCCAAGTTCACCGAGTCCTGGACGGCCAACAACGACAAGACCTTCACTCTCAAGCTCAACGAGCCTTATGGTCTGGTGCTCGATTCACTCGGTAAGATCTCGTCCAACGTACCGTTCATGATGCCCGAACGACTGGCCAAAACCGATGCATTCGAGGCAGTGCCAGAGGTTATCGGTTCAGGACCCTTTGTGTTCGACAAAGATGGCTATATACCGGGCGTCAAAGTTACCTACCGGAAGAACACCAACTACAAGCCGCGCTCTGAACCCGCCAGTTACGCCGCCGGCGGTAAGGTCGTCCACTTCGACACGGTCGAGTGGCTGTATATCCCTGATCCGGCGACTACCATGAACGCCCTGATTGCTGGTGAGATCGACTTCTGGGAGACCCCGTCTCCCGACCTGGTGGCGGGAATGGAAGGCAACCCCGATATCACCATCAAGGTGATCGATCCCCTGGGGACCCAAGGCTGGTTGCGGCCAAACCATCTAAATCCCCCGTTTGATAATGCAAAGGCACGCCAGGCCTTGCTGCATATGGTCAAGCAGGAGGACTACCTGCAGGCGATTATCGGCGATCAGAAGTTCTGGCGGACCTGTGCTGCGTACTTCATGTGTGATACGCCTCTGGATACGGACATTGGTTCCGGGCCCCTGATGAATCAGGACCTGGACGAGGCCCGTCGCTTGCTCAAGGAAGGCGGCTACAACGGTGAGACGCTGATCCTGATGGATCCGACCGACATCCCGGTTCTGCACGGTGCCTCACTGGTGACCGCGCAGATGCTGCGTAAGATCGGTGCCAAGGTCGAAGTGCAGGCGATGGACTGGAGTACTCTGACCTCCCGGCGAGCCGAGACCAAGAGCATCGCTGACGGGGGCTGGAACATCTTCCACACCTATAGCACTGGCGCTGATGTGGCCTCGCCAATTGCTAATATCGGTATCTCCGGTGGTTGCGTGGAAGAGGCCTGGTTTGGTTGGCCATGCGACAAGATGCTGGAAGATTTGCGTGATCAGTTCAGTCGTGAAAGTGATCCCGCGAAGCAAGTCGAGATCGGAATAGCGTTGCAGAAAAGAGCCTACGAAGTCGTACCGTACGTCAACTATGGCCAATGGTTTCAACCAACGGCCTATCGCTCATCCCTCAAGGGTGTGCTGATATCACCGGTACCTTTTTTCTGGAACATCGAGAAATAGGGCAGTCCTGACCTGAGGCCAGATCGTTATTGGTAACAGGTCGGAAATTTGGTTGTATCCGGGCCACCATCCCTTGTAGAGGGGTGGTGGCCTTTTTATGTGCCTGTAAATGACGTGGGCAGCTCAAAGACAATCGAAAATATGGATTTTATTCTGCGTTTATGCTTTATGATCGGTAGAGGGTGAATTACAGGCCGGACTATGCTACCTGGACAGGCCCAGGTGTAACTTGAATGGGCAGGTTTCCCCCCAATTCAGATAGAAAAGTCCCAGTGACTATTTAATCTAACAACCCGCTGAACAGGCTAACGATTAACAATCATGCGTGATGATATTGTCGTGACCCTGGGGGGTCAAACCTATGCCGTCGAGTGCCCCTGGGGGACATTGCCCGACGGACAGACATTCGGCCCGGTCAGTCAGTTGGCGGTCGATTCGCGGGACCGAGTCTACGTCTTTCAGCGCTCCAATCCCCCGGTGCTGGTGTTTGATCCAGACGGAACGCTGGTCGACAGTTGGGGCGAGGGTGAGTTCTCTGATGCCCACGGCATTTTCATCAACCGCGATGATCTCGTTCTGTTGGTTGACCGTGATGCACACCAGATTCTGGCCTGTGAGACCTCAGGCGCGGTGCGCTTCCGCCTGGGTCAAAGGCACCGACCGCAGTTCAATGACCCTTTCAACCACCCGACTGATATCGCCCAGGCACCGAACGGCGATTACTACGTCTCGGATGGTTATGGCAATTCGCGAGTGCACTGTTTTGCGGCCGACGGAACGTTCCGGTTTTCCTGGGGTCGGCCTGGAGGGGGTCCGGGGGAGTTCACCACACCACATGCGGTTTGGGTCGACTCGGCCGAGCGAGTGCTGGTCGCGGACCGGGAGAATAACCGCGTACAGTTGTTCGATCTGGAAGGCCGATTCATCGAGGCCTGGACGGATTTTTTTCATCCGATGGACATATACGCAGACCCGGCTGGTAATGTCTTTGTGACTGATCAGATTCCAAGGCTTTCCATGCTGTCGCCGGACGGCACCCTGATCGGACGCTGTCGGCCAGTCCGCTTCGGCGCACACGGAGTGGGCGGGGACAACGCCGGAAACCTGTACCTGGCCGAGACCGCACCGCTGGACTGTATTACGCGGCTGAGGCTGTTGTAAAAGACGACGTAATCACCAACGGACAAGATATGAATGAAACACTGAACCAGTGCGACCTGCTGATCACGGGTGGGCAGGTGATCGACGGGACGGGATGTCCTGCGATAACAGCCGATGTTGCGCTACAGGGCGATCGTATAATCGCGGTCGGTGACCTTACTGTGGGAAAAGCCGAGGCAGTGATCGATGCAAGAGGCAAGGTGATCACACCAGGGTTCATCGATGTCCACACGCACGACGATCGTCTGCTGCTGGTTAATCCCGAAGTCACTCCAAAGCTGAGCCAAGGTGTGACCACTGTGGTGGTTGGCAACTGTGGTGTTAGCCTTTCACCTTGGCTCAGCGACCGAGCACCGCCGCCGCCGCTGGACTTGGTGTTTCCGGACGGAAAAAATGGTGCACACTTTTCAACATTCCATTCCTATTCGACAGAGCTCGCCCGCCGGCCGGCAGCGATCAATGCACTGCCGTTGATCGGGCATTCGACCCTGCGCTGCGGGGTCATGGATCGGCTAGACCGGCCGGCAACCCAGGCCGAGATCGAGCAGATGCGCGCTCTACTTCGTGAGAGCCTTGCTGCCGGTGCCGGCGGATTTTCTACTGGACTTTTCTACCCCCCCAACAAGGCGGCCCCGGCGTCAGAGGTTGAAGCGCTAGCCCGAGAGTTGCCTGCTTTTCAGGGGGTCTATGCTACCCACATGCGAAACGAGGGCGATCTACTGTTCGAATCACTCGACGAGACTTTCGACACGGCCCGTCGGGCGGGCTGCCCGGTGGTGGTCTCTCACCACAAGTGCCAGAGCAAGGCGGTGTGGGGTCGCAGTGCCGAGTCTTTGGCCCGCATCGAAGCCGCGGCCGCTGAACAGCCCGTCGGCTTCGACGTGTACCCCTATGTCGCCGGCTCGACTGTGCTGCTGGAGGAGTTGATAGAACCTTCTCGGCGGATAATCGTCAGCTGGTCAGCTGCGGTCCCTGAGGCGGGTGGTCGTGATTTGGCGGACATTGCTGCGGAATGGGGCTGTTCCCTGGGCGAGGCTATGACGCGTCTGCAACCGGGCGGCGGTATCTACTTTTGTATGGAAGAAGAGGACGTCGAGAGAATCCTTGCCCATCGCATGGGCATGATCGGTTCGGACGGTATCCCTCACGACAAGCACCCCCATCCGCGACTATGGGGGACGTTCCCCCGTGTTCTTGGTCATTACAGCAGGGACCGCCAGCTGTTCCCGCTCGAAGAGGCGGTACGCAAGATGACCGGGTTGTCGGCCCGGACCTTTGGTCTTGCCGGTCGCGGCGTTCTCGAGGCGGGGGCTTTTGCCGACCTAGTTGTCTTTGATCGGTCCCGCATTGCAGATTTGGCAACATTCGAGCAGCCGACCCGCGCTGCGGCTGGTATAGGCTGCGTAATTGTGAATGGCGCCATCGCCTGGCAGGAGGGTGCTGGCACTGGGTCCCGGACGGGGCGCCTGCTCAAAAACCCCCGCATTACCTGAGAGCTATTAGCCATGAATGCCGAAGAAATTCATCGGAATGCGATCGTCGTTGACGGACTCGTGATCTCTAAGTGGAGTCGCGAGGTCTTCGAAGACATGCACAGTGGCGGCATCACCGCGGCCAACTGCACCTGCAGTGTCTGGGAAGGGTTACACGACACGCTAGTCAACGTGGCTCAATGGAAGTCATGGTTTAGCGAGCACGCAGACATCCTGCTGCCAGTACACACGACGACCGACATAGCAAAGGCCAAACGCGAAAACCGGGTTGGCATCATCCTTGGCTGGCAGAACACCAGCGGCATAGAGGATAGGTTGGAACTTATTGCCGTGTTCAAGTCGCTTGGGGTAGGGGTGATGCAGTTGACTTACAATACCCAGAATCTCGCCGGCAGCGGCTGTTATGAAAGCCATGACAGCGGCCTTTCCGATTATGGGCGCGGTCTGATCGATGAGATGAACCGAGTCGGCGTAGTGGTCGACTTGTCGCACGTGGGTGCAAAGACCAGTGAAGACGCGATCCGCTATTCAAAGGCGCCGGTGGCGTACAGCCACTGTTGCCCGGCTGCGCTGCTCGATCACCCCCGCAACAAGACCGATGCTCAGCTGAAACTGATCATTGAGCACGGTGGTTTTGTTGGCGTCACCACCTACCCTTCATTCCTGCCTCGGGGTGCTGAGTCGACCGTCGATGATTGTGTTGCGGCAATTGATTATGTGGTTGATCTGGTGGGCGAGGATCGGGTTGGAATCGGCACGGATTTTACTCAGGGTCAGGATGCTGCATTTTTTGACTGGCTCAGCCTGGACAAGGGCCACGGCCGCAGACTGATCGTCCGAGACTGGGATGTTGCGCCGCAGCCGGTCGGTCTGCAGCGGCTTTCAGAGTTTTCCAATTTGACTGCCGCCATGGTCCGCCGCGGTTGGTCCGAGACTCGAATTCGCAAGGTGCTGGGCGAGAACTGGGTATCGTTTCTGCGCGAGGTTTGGGGCGAGTAAACTCGATGTATTCCAACGGCCACCTTGGCCGTATTTCCAATGTCTCTGGTCTCTCGCCTGCACGGGCGTGCGCCCGGCTGTGTTTTGTTTTTTCACTGAGCATAAATCGCTTGATTTGTCCGGATCAAGCAGATGCATTACTGTCGATTGGTGTGGGATGACAGGGTTCTATTTAGGCATTAAGAGCCAGAGGAAATCCGGCTGGGCAAAAAAGCTCGGCTGAAATGGTTCGGTTAGAATGCGCCGCTATCGTTAGCATAAGGAGAGAGATAGGATGACGGATCAGGCGCTGGGCCGAGTGGCTCTGGTGACCGGCGGATCGCGAGGCATTGGCCGCGCGATCGCCGCGGCTTTGGGCAAGCGGGGCGTGAAGGTGGCGATCAACTGGGTTGCTAATGAATTCGCGGCACAACAGACGCTCGAGCAGGTGCGGGCCAGCGGCGGTGACGGCGCTACATACCGAGCTGATGTCGCTAGTGAGCCAGAGGTTGGCAAGATGGTCACAGCCGTCGAGTCGGATCTTGGACCCATCGACATGCTGGTCACCAGTGCCGGCATCATGGAAGCCGGCGGTTACGAGCATCTCGACCTGGAGACTTTCCGGCAGGTGATGCGGGTCAATGTGGAGGGCACCTTCCTGCCCGTGATGGCGGTCAAGGACGGTATGATCGCTCGGGGCCGCGGCAGCATCGTTTGCATCTCGTCGATCGCCGGGTTGCGCTCGAGGCCGCGGATAATTGCTTACAGCACCTCGAAAGCCGCAGTGATAGGGTTCGTGCGCAGCTGCGCCGGGGCTTTTGGTCCCAAAGTTCGGGTCAACGGCATCGCGCCGGGCCTGATCCAGACCGACATGACCGAGAGCATGGACCCGGATGTTCTAGCCGGAATGGAGCAGGAGGCCTTCGTCAAACGGCTCGGGGTGCCGGAGGATATCTCCAGTGCGGCGTTGTTCCTGTTGTCCGACGATGCCGCCTTTGTCAGCGGCCAGACCTTCGTGGTCGATGGTGGCCGGGTCACTCTGCCTTGAGTGTAAAGATTCCGCTCGAAACTTGACTGACAGGAAGGCTAACCTTTCGGCCGGCCTGCCGCTTCAGGCTGTCCTGATCAGTATCGCCATCCATGTGTTGTGGGGCGGCAACCCGGTAGCCGTCAAGCTCGGCCTGGCAGTGTTCCCGCCTATGTGGAGTGCATTCATTCGATTTGCTATTGCAACGGTCTGTGTAGCGGTATGGGCAGGGTACCGCGGTATTCCACTGTGGCCAAAGCGAGTTTACTGGCCAGTTCTGTTGCTGGTATCGACGGTGTTCACGATTCAGATCGGAATCATGAATATCGGTTTCAGCCTGGCGAGCGGTACAGTATCGGCTGTACTGCAGTCGACCAACCCGTTGTTCGTTGCGCTGTTTGCGCACTTTCTTCTTGCTCAGGACCGTCTGGACGGGCGCAGAGCGGCCGGTCTACTGATCGCCTTTGTCGGTGCTGTGGCGGTCCTCTTGGGTGGCACAGGTACGGACGGACTGGGTGTCATCGGGGCGGGCGGCTTCGTCGTGCTGACAGGGTCTATGCTACTTGGTTTGCGCCTGGTTCTGATGGTCAAGCCACTGCGGACTATCGGTGAGATACCCGTGGTGTTCTGGATGATGGTCTTCAGCTTGTTACCGTTTGGAACATGTGGCGTGCTGTTCGAATCGGTGCGCTGGGAGAACCTCGGCTGGATACCTGTTGGCGGCCTCCTCTACCAGGGGATGGTCATCGCGGGTCTGGGTTTCATGGTGTTCTCATACCTGATGAAACGTTACTCACCCAGTGTGGTGGCCAGCTTCAATTTTGTCTCGCCGATATCCGGAGTGCTGCTCAGTGTGTGGATGTTAGGCGAGTCGGTGACTGCCAGCATCATGATTGGCGTTGCCCTGGTGGGTGCCGGACTCTATTTGGCCACAGGCGGCAGACGCGAGTGATCCGTACCTGTATTATCGACTGACAGAACAACCCCGCCAGACCATACAGGAGGCTTGCCATGGCACAACAGGCGCGTTATCTCTTCACCGCGAGCATGGATGTCAACCCGGACAAGGAAGCCTTGTTCAACGAGGTATACGACACCGAGCACGTTCCACTGTTGTCCAGGGTACCTGGCGTGATCGCCGTGCAGCGGCTGATCAGGGAACCATGTACGATCGCAATCGGCGGCGAATTGCGCGAGATCGATCCCAAGGACGAACCTCGTTACAGTGCCACCTACGAAATCGAAAGCCCTGATGTCCTGACCACCCCTGAATGGGCTGAAGCTGTTGAACAAGGGCGGTGGCCCTCTGAAGTTCGGCCGTATACTCGCAATCGGCGCCACACTCTGCATCGCATAATGTCGATCGAATAAATGGGATTGTCTGTATCGTTTCTGGCAGTACTCATTTCCATGGGAGTGCTCGTCTATGCTTCACACCTAACGGAGAGCTTATGACTACCACACTGATTCGAAAAGCCAACTGGAGTGCTGTCTGGGATGCATCTCTGAAAACGCACCGGTACGCCCGTGACTCGGACATTGTTTTTTCGGATGACAGGATCGTGTATGTAGGCCCCGACTACGATGGGCAGTGGGACCATGAGATCGATGGGCGTAGCAGTTTTGTGATGCCCGGTCTGATCAATATTCATTCACACCCGCAGCACGAGCCGGCTTACCGAGGTATCCGGGAAGAGCATGGGCGACCAGAGATGTACGACACGGGTCTTTACGAGCGTTTACAGGCATTCTCGCTGGATGATGAAGGCCGCCAGGCCGCTGCGGAACTGGCCTACGGGGAGTTATTATTGTGCGGAGTCACTACGCTGGCAGACCTGTCGTCGATGTCGCCCTGGTGGCTTGACCTGATCGCACGCAGTGGCCTGCGTGGATTCATTGCACCGGGGTTTGCGTCTTCACGCTGGTATATGGATAGTTTTCACGAATTAAAATTCAACTGGAACGAGCAAGCCGGCCGAAAAGCTTTTGACGAGGCTGCTGAGTTCATGACCCAGGCCGAAGCGCATCCCAGCAAACGCTTGCAGGGTGTAGTTTTTCCGATGCAGATCGACACTTGCAGCGAGGATCTTCTGAGGGACTGTATTGCACTGGCAGAGGAAACCAACCGCCCGATCACCACGCATGCATCCCAGTCACAGGT
>Ga0208391_1000001_pt1 | contig 121513 bp, 113 predicted proteins | sample Knorr_S23_td_Bot_FD_185612 | JGI IMG/M metagenome (GOLD analysis project Ga0208391, IMG submission 185612) | Marine microbial communities from Southern Atlantic Ocean transect - Knorr_S23_td_Bottom_ad_3770_LV_A (SPAdes) (version 2) | ecosystem: Environmental > Aquatic > Marine > Oceanic... | reverse complement strand
GGATCGTGATCGCCTGCAATCAACGGGCCGACGTCAACGATCGGGATCTCTGAAAAATCAAGGCGACGGGACTGGGGCAGGGTCATGATCAGGGTTCCAGTGGACGCTTGGAGCTGCAGCGATTACTTATACCAGTACCCGGCTGACTTCTCTACAGGACGCAGGAAGACCAGTTGCCCAAAGCGCATCTGCTATGCTGTGCCAATGGGACCGGCCGATCTTTTTGACCCCGCGCATTATCAGCAGGTCCGTCAACCGCTGCTTGAAGCCAGCACGCTGCCCGGTTGGTGTTATACGGATCCGGTTTTCTATGAACGTGAGGTTAGGCAGGTGTTCTGGCCAAGCTGGCATTTCGTGGGTCGTGAAGAGGAACTGCCAGAACCTGGAGACTATCTGATCTATGACGGGGTAGGGGGTCCAGTCATCGTGATCAGGACGCTAGCCGGTGACATCAGAGCCTTTTATAACACCTGCCGGCACCGCGGGACGCGACTGCTCAACGACCAGGGTTCAGCGCCGCGCATTGTCTGTCCGTATCACAGCTGGGTATATGCCTGCGACGGGCGTTTGATCCGTGCGCCCGGGATGACGTCAGTCGCCGGATTCGATCCAAAGGATCACGGGTTACTGCCAGTACATCTGGAGTCTTGGGCCGGGTTCCTGTTTGTCCACTATGGTGATGAGCCAGCTGACCTGAAGGACTGGTTGGGCGATATGCCCAAGTTTTTTGCTGATCATTGCCCCGAGGATCTGCAATGTGTACGGCGCAAGCGGTTTGATGTCGGGTGCAACTGGAAACTGCTGATCGAAAATGCGATGGAGGCCTACCACACGGGGACCGTACATCCGACAACCCTGGGCCGTCAGCACTCTAAACCGATTGCTACCTACGGTGAATGGTCATGTTTGTTTGTGCACATCGATGGAAAAGAGTCGGTGTCGGTACTGCCGGATAGCCGTGTTTCATTGCCGATGAACCCGAACTTGTATGGCGAGAGCAGCCAGGGTACTTTTTTTACCAACGTTCATCCGTGCACCCAATTTGTATTTGCGCCTGACTGTATGTGGTGGCTATCGGTAGAACCGAGAGGGCCGGCGCAGTGCAGCCTGGTGCTCGGCTCATGTTTCCCCGGTTCTTCGGTGGCCAGGCCTGACTTCGATGAACAGGTAAAGGCCTATTACCAGCGATGGGATACTGCGACGCCGGAAGACAATACGGTCTGTGAAGCTCAGCAGGCAGGACAGGCGGTGCAAATAAGGCCGGCGGGGCGCTTCTCGAGCGAGGAGGCCCTGGTTCACCACTTGGCGAACTGGGTGTTGGACCGCGTGCTTCAGGGTGACGCTTCAGAGGTTGGTAGCGCCTGATCTTGTACGTGCCAACTGTTTGAGTGAGTCACGGGACATTCCGAGCAAGGCTGACGACCCGCACCATCCATAACGTCTTGCCTAAACGGCCCGGGTCCGGTCAGCTTCTGGGGCTGACTTAATTCTAGCTCGACGTCGGAGACCTGCGTGGGTGGTAGACTTTGCAGCAGCATCCTGATGCTGTGTTGAGCCGCTGGTCGAATAAATTCGAAACGATAATGACTGACCTAAATACATTCCGGCGCGAGACCCAGGCGTGGCTCGAGAGCAACTGCCCGTCCGCGATGTGCCAGCCGCTCCGGGACGAAGATGATTCCGTCTGGGGCGGTCGACAACCGACGTTCAAGAATGACGAGCAGATAGTCTGGCTTGAACGGATGGTCGAAAAACGCTGGACCGCCCCCGAGTGGCCAGTGGAATACGGCGGTGGTGGATTGTCAAAAGCGCAGGGTAAGATTCTGCGCGAGGAGATGAAAGCGATATCTGCCCGACCGCCCCTGATGTCCTTCGGGATCTGGATGCTGGGCCCAGCACTGCTGAAATACGGTACTGCAGCACAAAAGAAAACACACCTGCCGCCGATCACACGCGGTGAGATTCGCTGGGCCCAGGGTTATTCGGAACCCAATTCCGGCTCGGATCTGGCATCGCTGTCGACACGCTGTGAACACAATGGCGATCACTACCTGATCAACGGGCAGAAAATCTGGACATCTTTCGGCCACAAAGGGGACTGGATCTTTGTCCTGGTACGGACGGACGTTGAGGCTGCGAAACACGATGGTATCAGCCTGGTGCTGGTCGATATGGCGCAACCCGGTGTGACCACTCGGCCGATCAAGCTGCTTTCAGGCGCGTCACATTTCTGCGAGACCTTTTTTGATGATGCACGCTGCGAGCTTGATAACGTTGTCGGGGAACTCAACCAGGGTTGGACCGTGGCCAAGTATCTGTTGACCCATGAGCGTGAGATGATCGGTGGATCGGCGATCGGTCGTGCGGCGATGCGGCCGCTCAGTGAGTTCGTGGCACAACAGGTCGGGCTAAACGAGTTCGGCGTTCTTTTGGACTCGGTGCTGCGGACTGATGTGGCCAGAACTGAAATCGATGCGTTGGCGTTTTTGTGGACAACCGAACGTATCGCAGACGAAGCAAAAGCAGGGCAGGGTATCGGCGCCATGTCGGCGATGCTGAAATATTATGGCACCGAGTTGAACAAGCGGCGTTATGAGTTGATGATGTACAGCGCGGGACACGATGCACTGGCGCTTGATCGAGAAGATCACCTCGTACGAGACTGGTTACGCACCAAGGGAAACTCTATCGAAGGCGGCACTTCTGAAGTGCAACTCAACATCGTCGCAAAGCGCATTCTTGGATTGCCCTCGGTCTGAACTGAGCGTCAAGGACGATACTCATGGCGATGCTGCTGACCGACGAACAGAACATGCTGCGCGATGCCGCGCGCGGGTTCCTGCAGGCCTCTGCACCCATTGATCAATTGCGTCGGTTGCGCGATGAAGCCAGCAGTGACGGATATGATCGCGATACCTGGAAGTCGATGGCCGAAATGGGCTGGTCGGGGGTACTGATACCTGAAGATCACGGCGGCGTGGCAATGGGACATGTTGCAGCTGGCGTGATTGCCGAAGAAATGGGTCGAACGCTGACGGCATCACCTTTTCTTTCGACAGCCGTGATGGGTGCTATCGCGGTCGCCGGCTATGGCTCGGCAAGCCAGCGTGAGCAATGGCTTTCAAAGATAGCAGATGGCACGACGAATGTGGCCGTGGCGGTAGACGAAGACCGCAGCCACTCACCGGGGTTGGTGACCACCTCAGCACAGGCTAGCGACCGAGGTTTCAGGATTTCCGGCGGCAAGTCCTTTGTTGCAGACGGCCATGTGGCTGATCTGATACTGGTGTCCGCCAGAAGTTCAGGTGGTGTGCGAGACGAGAACGGCATCTCGTTGTTTCTTGTGCCCCGAGACTGCGCAGGCCTTACGATCGAGCGACAGATGATGGTGGACAGTCGAAATTCCGCCACAGTCCAGTTTGACGGAGTCGAGGTTGATTTCGATGCGCTTGTCGGTGAAGCAGGTGCGGGTTATGCGGTGCTTGAGCATGTGCTCGATGCCGGTCGCGCCTGCCTTGCTGCCGAGATGTTGGGTTCGGCCCAAGAATGTTTGGCACAAACGATCGACTATCTCTCGACCCGTCGCCAGTTTGACCGGACCATCGGCTCGTTTCAGGCGCTGCAGCATCGTGCGGCGCATCTTTTTACAGAAATTGAAATCGGCAGGTCAGCCGTAATGCGTGCGCTGCAGGCACTCGATGCAGCATCGAAAGACAGGCAGCTTATCGTGTCCGTTGCCAAGTCCAAGGTCGGGCGAGTTGCACAGCTGGCGGCCCAGGAAGCGATACAGATGCACGGTGGCATCGGCATGACCGACGAATTCAACATTGGGTTTTTCTTAAAGCGCGTGCGCGTCGCTGAAGCGTTATATGGTGATGCGAACTTTCATGCGGATAAGTTTGCCCGTATGCGGAATTATTAGGAGGCTCCATGGATTACGCGAACAAGGTGGTTGCGATTACCGGCGCTGCACACGGAATCGGACTGGCAATGGCTCAGGCGTTTCATGCCCGCGGTGCGCGTATCGCACTGGCGGATCTGGCTGAGGCAGAGGCTGCGGCCGAAACCTTCGACGGTCTGGGAATGACCGTAGATGTTGCCGTCGACAGTCAGGTCGCTGAGTTCATTCAGAAAACCGAGACTGTGCTAGGCCCTATCGATGTCTACGTGTCAAACGCCGGTGTGCTGATGACCGATGAGCCCAGCTGGGATGCGGCCGGTGCGACAGATGCCAACTGGCAACTGGCGTTCGAGGTTAACCTGATGGGTGCGGTCCGGGGAGCACGTCATGTCTGGCCGGGCATGCGTGAACGCGGCGGCGGTATCTTTGTGATCGTTGCCTCGGCCGCCGGATTGCTGGCACAGATTGGTGCCGCCCCCTATACCGCGACAAAGCACGCAGCGGTTGCGTTTGCTGAGAGTCTTTCAATTGCCCATGGGGATGACGGCCTACAGGTGGTCTGTGTCTGTCCACAGGGCGTGCGTACAGCGATGCTGGGTGACAGCGACGACGGTGGCATCGCCGGTGTCGATGGCATTGTCGAACCATCAGCCGTAGCCGACGTCACGCTTGCCGCGATCGAGGAAAATACATTTTTTGCCCTGCCGCATCCCAATGTGGCGGACTACGAGACTATGCGCGCTGGACAGCGTGATCGCTGGCTGGGTGGAATGCGCAAGTTCCGGCGCAAGATGATGAGTGAACGTGGACGACCCATCTAACACAGCCCGGTCTATCCAGGGCCGCACTGATACAGCTGGCGGAGCTGAGGCCGAGTCGGCACAGCCGTCGGGCGGTCACCTATTCGATCAGGCACTCGCACTTGCACAGGTGGAAACCACAGATCGTCGGGCTGCCTATGAAGGGCAGGTGCACCCGGTGTTCAAAAACATCAATGATCCCTATGGGGGCTGGAGCGCTGCGGTGTTGGCCAAGGCGATTCTTGAGACCTGTGATCCGGAACTGGAACTGGTTTCGCTGACAACGGATTACCTGTCTGTTCCCTCCGGTGGTCGGCTGCAGATCGATGTGGAGTGCGACCGGTCGGGCCGCAGAACCGAGTTCTGGCGCGCCGTCCTCACCGGTCGAGCCGACACGAGTCCTGCCAACCGGGCGATCGCCATTCTTTCGCGCCGCCGGGACACCCTCGAGTGGACTGAAGGCAGCCGCCCTGAAGTTCCGCCGCCGGAAAACTGTCAGACCATCGACCTGCCCATGGCCTGGAGTCAGGCTATCGAAATCAGGCCCACCGTGGATCTTCCAATGTCTATTAATAGGGACAGCCATTTTTCGGCCTGGGTCCGTTTCACGCCAGCGCGAGATCTCGACAGCGTTGGGCTGATTGCACTGGCGGACACGCCCATGCCGCGGCTGTTTCAGGTGATCGGGCGACCAGAGCCGGTGGCGACGGTTTCGATGACCGTGTACCTGCATGCGACATCTGCGGACTATGCCGCGGTGGGTGACGATTATCTGCTGGTAGATACTTGGGGCGCCCGTGGCGGCAGAGGGTTTTATGATCAGCATGCGACAATATGGGGTCGGGATGGACGGCTGCTGGTTACTACCCAGCAGATCGTCTGGTACCGCGTAACCCAATAACTGGAGGCAGCATCATGCGTGAAGCAGTCATTGTGTCGACCGCGAGGTCCCCGATCGGCAGAGCGTACCGCGGGGCATTCAACGACACCTCGGGTCCTGATCTCGGCGGCCATTGCATCAAACATGCTGTCGCTCGTGCGGGTATTGACCCCGCTGAAGTCGACGATGTCGTGATGGGAGCTGCGATGCAGCAGGGCACCACGGGCCAGAACATTGCCCGCCAGTCGCTGATGCGTGCCGGACTGCCAGTAACCGTGTCAGGGATGTCAGTCGATCGGCAGTGTGCCTCCGGCATGATGGCCATCGCGACCGCAGCCAAACAGATTGTTGCCGACGGTATGACGATCACGGTGGGAGGTGGTTTGGAGAGCATATCGCTGGTTCAGAATGACAACATGAACCGTCATCGAGCCAGTGATGACTGGATCAAAACCAACCAGCCTGCCTTGTATATGTCGATGCTTGAAACGGCCGAGATCGTCTCTACACGCTACAACATCAGTCGGCAGGTACAGGACGAATACGCCGTGCAGTCGCAGGATCGTACTCACCAGGCACAGACCGAAGGCCGGTTTGACGACGAGATCGTCCCGCTCACCTCGATCATGAAATCGGTTGACCGGGAAACCGGCACGGTGACCGATGTCGAGGTGACGCTTGAACAGGATGAAGGTAACCGGCCCGGTACGACGCTCGAGGCTCTTTCTGCGCTGAAGCCGGTGTTTGCGGATGGAATGAAAGTCGACGAGGGTCGCTTTATTACCGCGGGCAATGCGTCTCAGCTTTCTGACGGTGCCTCGGCAGCGGTACTGATGGAGGCCAGGCAAGCTGAAAAGCGGGGCCTGACGCCGCTGGGGGTATACCGGGGTATGGCGGTCGCTGGACTTGAACCCGATGAAATGGGTATCGGGCCTGTTTACGCGGTTCCCAAGCTGCTCAAAGCAAACGGTCTTGGCATGGATGATATTGATCTCTGGGAGTTGAACGAAGCCTTTGCCGTTCAGGTCATTTACTGCAGAGATCAGTTGGGTATTCCGAATGAATGCCTCAACGTCAGCGGGGGCTCGATCTCGATCGGGCACCCCTACGGCATGTCAGGGGCCCGCATGGTCGGCCATGCCCTGATTGAGGGCCGTCGCCGGGGCGCCAAGTATGTGGTCTGCACCATGTGTGTCGGCGGTGGTATGGGTGCCGCAGGCTTGTTTGAAGTGGTATCGTGAAAGCACTGTATTGCCGGGCCTTCGGACCTGAGACCGACCTTACTGTTGAAGAGATAGCGGCGCCTGTCCCGGCCGTTGGTGAAGTTCTGGTGTTGGTACAGGCGGCGGGTCTTAATTTTCCCGATCTTCTGTGTGTGCGCGGCGAATACCAGTTCAAGCCGCCGCTGCCGTTTGTACCGGGCAGTGAGGGCGCAGGTGTTGTGACGGCACTGGGAGCAGATGTGACAGGTGTGTCGGTCGACGACCGTGTCTGTTTCAACGCGTCGAGCGGTGCGTTTGCCGAGGAGATCGCAATCCCGGCCTCTGCGGTGACACAAATCCCCGACAGTATGCCTTTTGAGCAGGCCGCAGGATTGACCGTCGTGTACGGCACCTCCTATTACGCGCTCAAGCAGCGTGCGGGTCTTCAGTCCGGCGAGACACTGCTGGTTCTGGGAGCAGCGGGCGGTGTGGGATTGTCCGCTGTCGAACTGGGTGCCGCGATGGGTGCCCGGGTGATCGCAGCGGCCAGCAGCGACCAAAAGCTGGCCGTTGCCGCTGAGCACGGCGCAGAAGTCGGCATTAATTACGCAACCGAAGATCTCAAAAACCGGATCAAGGAGATCACCGAAGGGGCCGGAGCGAACGTGATCTACGATCCGGTCGGCGGGGAGCTGGCAGAAGCTGCATTCCGGGGTATCGCCTGGGAAGGTCGACACCTGGTGATTGGATTTGCTTCGGGGCCCATTCCCAAGCTGCCGCTGAATCTGCCGCTGTTAAAAGGCGCTGCCGTCGTGGGTGTGTTCTGGGGCTCCTGGACCAAGCGTGAGCCCGAAGCACACGAACAGAACATGGCAGAACTGTTTGAGTTGTTCACTGAAGGTACGATTCAGCCACATGTCTCGAGCACTTATTCGCTGGATCAGTTTCTCGATGCTTTTGGCGAGGTATCGGGGCGCCGGGCGATCGGCAAGGTTATTCTGACACCTTGACGGTATATGCTGGCTAAGACAGCCACCAGCCGCGATCGCTAATGAGTCACGAGGTCAAACAAGGTCTACCCAACCGGTACTATGACAACCGGGACGACTTTCTGGTTGAGCGGGCGAAAATTTTCTCACCCATGTGGGTGTGTATCGGGTTCGCCAGTGATGTGTCCGGCCCCGGCGATGTATTTCCGCTTGAATTCATGGAACTGCCGCTGCTGCTGGTGCGCGATCACGATCACCGAGTACGGGTTTTTCATAACGTCTGCCGCCACCGGGGCCATCTACTGGTTGCCGAACCTGGCCAGCTGGGCCGTTCTCTACGCTGCCCGTATCACTCGTGGACTTACGCATTGGACGGTTCACTGATCCGAACGCCGAATATTGGTGGCGCAGGCGTACACCAAGTTGAAGGTTTTGATCGTGCGGGTTTGGGGCTGGTACAGATCCGCTGTGCGTTATGGCATGACCTCATATTTATCAACCTGGACGGGTCGGCCGGTCCGTTTGATGAATTTATCCAACCACTCGAAAATCGTTGGTCAAAACTCTGGGGCAAAACCGGCGCGGACCATCTGCGGGTCCCTGAAGACTACGGTTCGATCGCATTTGATCTGGCGACCAACTGGAAGCTTGCGGTGGAAAACTATCTTGACGCCTATCACCTGCCCACCGTACACCCGGAATTAAACCGCGTATCGCCGCTGCAGGATCACGAGATCCATATCTCGGAGCAATTTGCCGGTCAGGTATCCCACTGCTATCAACTTGGTGCTGGCAGCCAAGATCACCTTCCGATTTTCCCGAATTGGTCATCTAAACTTCTCCAAGAGGCGGATTACCCCGCTCTATTTCCAAACACACTGCTCGGCCTGCAGGCAGACCACCTGTTTGTGATGGTGGTCATCCCGCTGGAATATGGTCGTACCCGCGAGGAGACCCGTCTGTACTGTGTGGGGGATGAATCGTTGACGGAACGATTCCGGACCCTGCGACACGACCAGCATGCATTCTGGACGCGCGTGTTTCAGGAGGATGTCAGTGCGGTGATGGGCATGCAAAAAGGCAGGGCATCGCCTGGATTTGATGGGGGTGTGCTGTCGCCTTTAATGGATCGTGCCACGGTTGCTTTTCATGAATGGGCCGGTGTCCGCTTGGGTGTCTGGCCTACCGGCTGAATCGCCGCAAAAGATAGTTCTGATGATCCGTACTGAACAGTCAGTGATCTGGCTGGCAACACAACAGCTGTTGATGTGTTCACGGCTTTGTTGTTCAATAGGTTGATTCTGGAGCCAACACGGGGAGCATCAGTGTGACAGTGTGGACGTTTCTCTGGTACATCCTGTGGTTGCCGTTCTGGCTTTACTTCAGCACGTTGTTTCTGCCGACTGATATTGTGGGAGAGCAGGTCTCGTTTGGCAGCGGAATTCAACAATACCTGCACTGGCACTGGCTGGGGCTGCCTATTCTGTTTGCTGGACCACTGATACTGTCGAGCAGAGGGCACAAATAATCAAGCAGTGATGATCTTCCAGTAGGTATCTTTGGAACATACCCTGTCGCCGCGAAACGAGTAGATATCGATGGCCCGGACGTCGAAGGGGCCGGTGTCGATAAATTCTCCGCTGACCCTATAAGCCGCAAATATTTTGTCGCTGCTGGAGTATTCGTTCGATTCGCTAAAGACGATGGGGGTTTTAAGGCGGCTGGCGCGCTCGACCACTGCCTCGCAGGCCGCCTTGAAGCCACGAATGATCCGACCTTCCGGGTGATCGGGGCCCTCATAGTAGATCCAGACAAAGTCGTCGGTCACAAAGGCGCTGCCCGTCGCGACATCGTTAGTGTTCAGCGCCTTCCCGAACCGGTGCAGAAGCGCTTGTTTCTCTGAATCGACATCAGCCATGAGACGTTCTACCAGACTAAAATTTAGGGTGTCAGGTATTCGTTTTTCTGGGTGTCGGTGGCGTCACGGTCACCGTGATACCACCATTTGTCGGACGGCGGGACAGGCCGGCCTGGTTCAGTCGGGCTAAATATGCCTGCCAGGATGTGTCGTAGTTCTGCCCCAGTTCGTACAGAGTTTCCCATGAGTAGATACCGGTGTTATGGCCGTCATCAAAGTGCAGCCGGACGGCATACAAGCCTTGGGGTTCGATTTGGTCGATGCCCACATGTTCCTTGCCGTGTTGGAGTACCTCCTGGCCCGGGCCATGGCCCCGGACTTCTGCAGAAGGCGAAAATACCCGTAGATATTCACACGAGAGGTCGAAGTGACTGCCGTCATCAAAATCCACCGCCAGTACACGGGATTGCTTGTGCAGAAGAATGTTTGTTGGACGCGGATGTTTACCCATGCTACGCAACCTATAGTATCGATTCAGGCCACCTTACCTGATTCGACCGTGAATGTTAAACGTGAACTAAGGTTTCTGTGGAAGCCGGACCGCTCGTTGCGTTAAGGTTGGAGTTTACCCCTGAACTGGAGTGTGACAATGGCAGCTTACCTGATTGTTCGTGCAGTGGTACCGGAAGCGGAGCGCGAAAAATTCGACCAGTGGTATCAGGATGTTCACCTGCCGGACGCCCTGGCTGCGTTTCATGCCGTAAGCGCATGGCGCGGCTGGAGTGATGATGATCCGGCGGTTCATTTCGCTTTTTATGAGTTTCCAACCTTGGATGAGGCAAAGTCTGTTGGAGATTCCGATGCCATGAAGACCATGCGGGCTGATTTCGATCAAAACTGGCAGGATCGGGTTGCCAGAACCCGTGAATACGTCGAGGTTGCCCAGTCGATTTCAAGATGAAGTGGCCTCCAAGACGCGGGCTGTGAACCGACACCCGACCGGGTGATGTTGCGTTCGAGTTCACGCAGTCGTTAAACCCAATTCGAGGAGTGAGTGTCGATGAATACGATCAAGCCACAAGATGTCCGGCAAGTTGCCTGTGTGGGTGCCGGAACAATCGGTTCCGGGTGGGCAGCTTATTTTTTGTCACGAGGGATGGAAGTTATCGCGTCCGACCCTGCGCCAGATGCTGAAACACGGTTACGGACCAACATCGACGATGCCTGGCCAAAACTCGAACGGCTTGGACTTTCACCAGGCGCCAGTCGCGACCGACTGCGTTTTGTCGAAGATATTGAGCGAGCGGTTGCAGATGCTGACTTCATTCAGGAAAGCGCACCTGATGATGAGGCGCTGAAAATCGAACTGATCGGGCAGATTGATGCGGCCTGTCGTTCCGATGTGGTGATCGCCAGTTCATCATCCAAGTTTCTGCCCAGTAGAGTGGCTTCCGGTTGCAACCGCCCGGAACGCGTCATTGTCGGGCATCCATTCGTTCCCGCCTACCTGGTGCCACTGGTCGAGGTCGTGGGCAGCGCCTCTACGCCTGCAGAGATTCTCGATTGGGCGGTGGACTTTTATCGGTTGGTGGGTAAGCGGCCGCTGAAACTCAAAAAAGAAATCGAGGCCTATATTGCAAATCGACTGCAGCATGCCATTTATCTCGAGGCACTGAGTCTGGTGGAACAGGGCATATGCGACTATGCCGATATCGATGATGCGGTGACCTGGGGTCCGGGGCTGCGCTGGGCGGTGCAGGGGCCTGTTCTGCACCGTCACCTGGGCGGCGGCAAGGGCGGGGTGAGACATATGATCGACCACTTTGGGTGGAACGGCGTACCCGGGGGCGAAGTGGCATTTATCGATGCGGTTGAGCGTCGATGGGGACACGTATCCATCGCCGAACTGGAAAGCTGGCGCGATGACAATCTACTGGCCATTCTAGAGGGGGTGACACCCCCGCCCCGACAATGACCGCCCGGGTTCTGCAGCAACACAGTTGTGTCTGATCTGATGAGTGACGGCACAATCCAAGCGTTCAGCTGGCCGGAAGGCGCCCGGCTTGCGCTTTCCATTGTGGTCAACGTTGAGGAGGGTGCAGAGCGTTCGGTTGCTGATGGTGATTCAGGTCCGGAGCCGGTCGATGAACTGGGTATCGCGCTGAAAGGTGAGGTCCGAAATTTTTCCAACGAAAGCAACTACCGCTATGGCATCCAGCGCGGCGCGCCGCGGGTACTGGATATGCTCCGGCTATACGGGGTGCCAGCGACGTTCACCTGTGCTGCCCTGAGCCTGGAGCGGGCGCCGCAGCTTGCCCGGCAGATCGTTGACGAGGGTCATGAGATCTGCGCACACGGCTGGCGCTGGACCTATCAGCACCGGATGTCTGAGGAAGACGAACGCGTCTTTATCGAAAAAGCCAGTGACTCCATTCTCGACAGTTGCGGCCAGCGACCGGCTGGCTGGCTGTCCCGTTACCTGACATCAGCGAATACCGCCCGCCTGCTTGCCGAGGCTGGCTTTTTCTATCACATGGACGACTACTCCGACGACCAGCCTTTCTGGCAACGTCAGGGTGACACATCGATCCTCGTTCTACCCTACGCTGTGGACACCAACGACATGAAGTTATGGACCACGCCGGCGTACAGCCCGTCGGACTGGTTGCAGTATGCCGTCGATACCTTTGACTGTTTGTATGAAGAGGGCCGGACCCAGCCTCGGATGATGTCACTGGGACTTCACCTGCGTGTGATCGGACGGCCGGGCCGCATCGGTGCGCTTAAAGAGTTTCTTGAACACGTCAGGTCGCAACAGGCGGTCTGGTTCGCCCGGCGGATCGATATTGCCAAATGGTGGTCAGAACATCACCCGTTGAGCAACTAGCTATGGACAGTATCGATACGATCGCACGACACGTGACCCAGACCAGGTTTGTGGATCTTCCTGACGATGCTGTTGAAGCGACCTGCAAATTCATCCTGGATACGCTGGGGGTAGGTATCTTCGGCAGCAGCGGTCCTTGGGTCGAGGAGTTGATCTCGGCACAGGGTGGTCCACCGACCAGTGGGGTGGCCCGTGTGTTTGCCAGACCAGTGACGCTCGGCGCTGCGTCGGCTGCGCTGTGTAATGCCTACCAGATGCACAACTCCGAGTTCGACTGTGTGCACGAAGGTGCAGTGGTGCATGCCGTGACGTGCCCCCTGGCGGTAGCTCTGGCCGAGGTCGATCGCCAGAACATTGATGCGGGCAGACCCGTGACCGGCCAGCAACTTATCCGCGCTATTGCGCTGGGTGTGGATGTCGCCTGTCATTTAGGTGTCGCCAGTACCAGTGGCCTTAAGTTTTTCCGACCCGGGACCTGCGGCGCATTTGGTGCGACGGCGGCACTCGCGGTATTGCGCGGCTTTGATACGGCCTGCCTGGTCAGTGCGTTCGGCATCGTACACGCCCAGTTGTGCGGCACCATGCAGGCACATACGGAGGGCTCTCCTTTGCTCGGTATGCAGATGGGATTTAATGCGCGTAATGCCGTGTTGGCCTGTGATCTGGCTGAGCGAGGTGTGCCTGGGCCGCGCGATGTTCTGGAAGGCCCTTTCGGTTATTTTGCTCTGTTTGAATCGAGCCACGATTTGGCGAGCGTTCTGCTCCAATTGGGTCAGCAGTGGCGAATCACGGAGATGGCCCACAAACCGTTTCCCAGTGGCCGTGCGACACACGGAATTGTCGACGGCTGCATGACACTGCGCCGCACACACGATATCCTCCCTGAGGCCATCACCCGGGTCAGCGCTCGAGTACCCCCGCTGATTCATCACCTGGTGGGCCGGCCGTGTCTAGCGGACATGGACATCAACTACGCCCAGCTTTGTGCTCAGTTCGCGGCCGCCCGGATTCTGATTGCCGGAGACCTGGTGACTGAGGATTTCACAGCCACTGGCCGCAGTGATCCCGATACGCTTACGCTGGCCGATAAAGTCCAGATTATTGTCGATGACAACCCCGATCCCAACGCGTTAACGCCGGTGACAGTCGATATTGAAACGCACGGCGGGGCTCATCATGAGATAGCTGTCGACACGGTGTACGGTCATCCCGATAATCCGATGACGCGGCAAGACTGGTTGAAGAAATTCCGGAGTAACTGGCAACACGCAGCCGTTGCGCTGGGTGAGGATGCCCGTGAACGCGTCATTGAACAGGTGGACAATCTACCGGCTGTTGTCGATACGGCGCGGATCATCGATGACCTGCTACCGTGAGCCGTTATTTCACACAGGCTGATTTTCCCGAACTGAACAGGGCGTTTCCCATCGGCGACGCTTTCCTGTCGGGTCCTGCACAATTCGATCCTGAACGATTGCGGGCTTTGCAGGAGGATCGCTTTTCCCGTGTCGTTGCGCGCGCCTGGCAAATCCCTTTCTATCGTCGGCACTGGGGCGGGGCAGGCGCGGAACCGGGTGATATTACAAGCCTGGATGATCTCGAGCGATTACCGGTCGTGACCAAAGACCACCTGATGGCCAGTGTTGAAGCAGTGCCGCCCTATGGGGATTATCACGGCATGACCCGTGCCGACGGCGGGCGCTATCGCACGGTTCTGCAGACCACCAGTGGAACCACTGGCGTGCCTCAACCGCTTTTCTTCGGTGCCCGCGACCGGGAAATCCAGAATATTCTTCTCGCCCGTGCCTACCTGCTGCAGGGTCTGAAACCGAACGATGTGGTGCACTCCATTTATGGTTTTGGCATGGTCAACGGCGGTCACTATATTCGCGAAGCGATTCTTCACCATACCGATGCCCTGCTGCTGTCAGCCGGTACGGGCACCGAAACACGCAGCCGTCAGCAGATTGAATTGATGCATCGATTCGGCGCGACTGTGCTGGTGGGATTTGCTGATTACATGCTGAGGCTGGCCCAGGCAGCGCGCGACACCGGGCTGGCGCCCGGCACGGATATTCCACTGCGGATGATTTCCGGGCACCTGGATCATGATGCCCGCGAGACATTGTCGGGTGCCTGGGGCGGTGCGTCGGTTTACGACTGGTATGGTGTGGGCGATACGGGGATCATCGCTGCAGAAGGACCTTGTCAGGAGGGTCTTTACGTCTGGGAAGATGCGCACTTTCTTGAGATCGTGGCGCCCGAGTCGGGCAAGCCGGTCGCCCCTGGCGAACCCGGCAACATCTGCGTGACGGTGCTTTTTAAGGACACGGTCTACCCCATCATACGTTTCGACACCCAGGACGTGTCCAGCCTTTTGCCGCCCGATCCGACCAGTGGCATCAACTTTCAGCGCATCACCGGTTTTTCCGGCCGCAGTGACAATATGGTCAAGCTGCGCGGTGTCAACGTTTATCCAACCGCCATTGGCAAATTGCTGCATGAAATTGAAGGCACCACCGGTGAATACATCTGTCGATTGCATACCTCGAATGATCAGGACGAACTCACCGTGATCGTTGAATATGTTGGTAGCGATCCCGGATTTAAGGATACATTGGCGCAGTCGCTAAGAGAACAACTGGGTGTCAGGTTGGGCATAGAACTTGCAGGCAAGGGTGAGACGGCTGCCTTAACCGGGCTGGAAGATCGGCAGAAACCCCGACGGCTGATTGATGACCGCTGACGTTCTGCCGACTCTGCCACTGACTGAAGTATCTGAACTTCTGATTCAGCGTAAGGCCAGTCCGGTTGAACTGACCCAGGCCTGTCTGGACCGGATCGAGTCAGCTAACGGTCAAGTGAACGCGCTGGTGTTTGTCGATCCGGAAACTGCGATTGCGCAAGCGGCTGAAGCGCAACAACGCTATGCTCTTCGGCAACCACTGGGTCTGCTCGATGGCCTGCCAATCGTGGTTAAAGACAACATTGCTGTCAGCGGCTGGCCTATGACCAATGGCCTGGCGGTCCAGCATACCTCCAGTGCAGATGCCGATATCGTGAGTCGCCTGCGTCGGCAGGGCGTGGTGATGCTCGGCAGCGCCAATATGGACGAAGGTGCGTTGGCTGCCGCTGGCGTTAATCCCCATCATGGCCGCATCATGAACCCGGATTTTCCGGGCTATGCAAGCGGCGGCTCCAGTAGTGGGTCGGCGGCTGCGGTCGCCGCCGGTTTCTGCTGTGCAGCGCTCGGTACGGATACCCTGGGTTCGGTCCGGTTGCCGGCAGCGTACTGCGGCCTGGTCGGATTCAAGCCAAGTCATGGGCGTCTGTCGACCACCGGCATCATTTCTCTGCTGCCCGAGCTGGATGCAGTCGGACCCATCACCCGGTCGGTCGCCGATGTTGTCTACCTGATGACTCAGCTTGAGGGGTGGACCGTGTCGGTCGAGCAGCTTCCACTGGGTCATTTGCGCTGGGGCGTGCCCGATAGTTTCAGTGGGGAAGAACTTGATGTGGATGTCCAGGTGCCGTTTGAGTCGGCGCTTGCGGGTCTGTCTGCTGTCGTGCGCCCGCAGCCAGTCGCACTTCGCCATTGGGACCCCGGGACACTGCGGCGTTCGGGACTGTTACTGGCAGAACATCATGCGGCCTGCCACTGGACCGATCCGGCCAGCGCTTATTCGGCACGACTGAGATCGATGCTGCAGTATGGGCGTGAAGCGAGCGCCGATCGGTTGGCCAGGGCGCAAAGCTGCGTCCGTGAAAGTAAATCGGACCTGCTCGCGTCCTTCACCGAAGTCGATGTGATCCTGATGCCGACGACCCCCCAGACGGCGTTTGACAGTGATATGGCGGTGCCCGTCAATCAGGCCGATTACACAGCACTGGCCAACGCCGCTGGTTGCCCGTCGATTTCTATCCCCTGCCTGACGCCGGCGGCGGGCCGCCCGGCTGGACTGCAGCTGATGAGCGCGCCGGGCAGTGACGAGAAATTGTTGGCATGGGCTTTACAGGTCGATCGCTTGTTGGCAGATTGTTAAGTGACTGGCAGGGTCGGATAGGTCTTTCTGCTAAACTGCCACCGACCTCATCCCCGGGGAATTACACATGGCAGCAGACCCGAACGAACAACGGCATTCGCAGACGCTGTTCAGTCAACGTGCCCGTTACCACAGCAGTGAGAACAATTTCGAATTTTCCTGGCCGGCAGTACCGGCACACCAGTTCGTTGAAGAACGCGACCGCGCGCTGGCTGAGCACACTCCGACGGGGCTGATACCGCTGGATCTGGGGGATGTACTGGGTCTTGATTATCCCGCCACCACGCCAACCCTGCTCACGCGTTACGCCAAGATCTGTGCCGGGGAGGCGTTATCGGTTTCGTTCAAGGCGGCAGGTGCCGTGTATTACGTTATTCGGGGTCAGGGCTGTTCAACGCAGGATAACGACACGATTGAGTGGGGCGAAGGAGATCTCTTTTGTTTTCCCGGTGCCGGCAAGACCGTTCACCGGGCAGGCGGTCGTGACAGTCTTCTGTTCCTGGCGACCAACGAACCTCTGCTCAGTATTGACCGCCTGAGTCCGCCGCCACCGGCCGAGGCTGTGGTCGAGGCTGTGCACTGGCCGGCAGACGAGATCACACGGCAGTTTGAGCCGGTACTGAGGCGGCCGATTACCGAAACTACCTCCGGTCACGCGGTACTGTTTTCGAGCACTGCCCAAGGCGGGAGTACCAATATCCTGCCCACAGTGAACTGTGCGGTGAACACGTTGGAGAGCGGTAAGGACCAGCGTCCTCATCGCCACAACGGTGTCGCGGTCACCTTGTGCATCCGCGGTCAGGGTGTTTACTCGCAGATCGATGATCAGCGGGTCGACTGGATCGATTGTGGTGTACAGATCACACCGCCCGCAGCGCTTCATTCCCATCACAATCGTGGTCCGGAGCGGATGGAATGCCTGATCTTCCAGGACGAAGCGCTCCACTATTACACCCGTACACCGGGCTTCAGCTGGACCTGATCTGCAGTCTGCCGTGAGTGTGCTGGCACCTTCCCTGCGGCGGGATGCCCAAGTCATGGGCCTGGTCGGTCTGGCCCATGCTTCCAGCCATTTTTTCCATCTGGTTCTGCCGCCACTGTTCCCGATACTCAAGCAGGAGTTCGATGTCAGTTATGCGCAGCTCGGCCTTTTGCCGGGACTGTTTTTCGCAGCATCGGGTGTGATGCAGATTATCAGTGGCTTTCTGGTGGATCAGTTTGGGGCGCGTCGCGTGCTGTTGGCTGGGTTGGCGTTGCTGTCGATCAGCATGCTGCTGTGCGGGCTGGTGTCAGAGTTCTGGATGTTGATTCCCCTCGCTGTGGTTGGCGGCATCGGCAACAGTGTTTTCCATCCGGCCGATCTCGCCATCCTGACCGATAAGGTCAGCCGGCCCCGTCTCGGCCGAGCCTATGGTATCCATGCGCTGTCGGGCAATATAGGCTGGGCAGCTGCGCCGGTGTTCATCATGACGGCGGTACAGTTCAGCGACTGGCGAACCGCACTGATGCTGGCCGGTTGCGTCGGTTTTGCCGTGTTGCTGGTGCTGCTCTTGTCCGGTAGAGAGCTGGTCGAGTCAGCACGGCATGCTGTCAGTACGAGGCGTCCAGAAGGCACTGCGGGTGACAACGTCCGGATGCTGCTGTCACCCACAGTGGTGTCCTGTTTTCTTTACTTTACTTTTCTTTCTACCGCCCTGATCGGGATTCAGACGTTCGGCGTCACAGCGATGGTTCAGATCTATTCGGTGCCATTAACACTGGCGACCGCTGGGTTGACTTTGTTTCTTGTGGCGTCAGGTGTCGGTGTGGTTTGCGGCGGTTTTGCCGCTGACTGGACTGATCGGCATGATGTCATCGCCATGTCGGGTATGACGATCGGTGCGATGGTTTTTTTTGTGATCGGTTCTGGTTCGATTTCACCCTCAGTGTTGATTCCTGCGCTCATCATCGCCGGGTTTGTTGCCGGGACTACCACGCCGTCGCGCGACATGCTGGTGCGCAAGGTGACGCCGGAGGGCGCATCCGGCCGGGTTTTTGGATTTGTTTACTCCGGGCTCGATCTCGGGTCCTGCGTTATTCCGCTGGTTCTGGGCTGGGTGCTTGACCATGGATCAGCGCCCGTGGTTTTCTATATCATCGCGAGTATGCTGCTGGTGACCGTGCTGACCGTGGTCAATGTGCGCCGTTACGTACCGGTCCGGCGTCAGCCTGTCTGATACAGTGATCGCTGTCAGACGGCACCGATACCAGGGGTAAGCTATGGTGCAATACCGACTTACAGAGCTCACAAAGTCACTGCCGGCAACGGTACCGTTTGTGGGGCCGGAAACGCAGGAACGGGCCCGCGGTGGACCATTTGACGCCCGGATCGGTGCAAACGAAAGTGTCTTCGGACCGTCTCCGGGGGTGGTAGCTGCTATTGCCGAAGCGGCCAGCAGTGCCTGGATGTATGGTGACCCGGAAAATCACGTGCTTTGCCAGGCGATCGCAGCTCAGCACGGGGTGGAGCCTGGCAACATCATGGTGGGAGAAGGGATCGATGCTCTGCTGGGTTACGTTGTGCGCATGTTTGTAGAACCAGGTGATTCGGTGGTGACCTCGCAGGGTGCTTACCCGACCTTCAACTACCATGTCGTCGGTTACGACGGTCAACTGGTAACCGTACCTTACCGTGATGATCGGGAGGATGTGGATGCCTTGCTGGCAGCGGCCGCTGAGTGTCAGGCCAAGCTGATCTATCTGGCAAATCCGGACAATCCGATGGGTACCTGGTCGTGCGCCGAGAAGATAGACGACATGATTTCGAGGGTGCCCGCGGGTGCGTTGCTGGTACTGGACGAAGCCTATGGCGAATTTGCCGAACCGGGGACGCTGCCGGAGATCGATGTGTCCAGTGACCGGGTGCTGCGCTTCCGAACTTTCTCAAAAGCCTACGGGCTGGCGGGGATCCGTTTGGGCTATGTTGTCGGGAACTCGGAGCTGGTGGCCGAGTTCAACAAGGTCCGAAATCATTTCGGTGTCGGCCGGGTTGTTCAGGCGGCTGGCCTTGCTGCACTGGCGGACCAGTCTCATCTCGATCGGGTGATTGATCAGGTCAAGGCAGCGCGACGTCGAATCGTTGAGATCGCGTCAGACAACGGGCTGGCGACTGTCGACTCGGCCACAAACTTTGTGGCTGTGGATTGTGGCTGCGATGGAGAATTCGCGACCCGCGTATTGAACAGTCTGGTTGAACGCGGTATTTTTGTCCGGATGCCAGGTGTGCCACCGCTAAACCGCTGTATTCGCATCACGGCCGGGCTCGATCACGAATTGGATGCGTTTGCGGCGGCACTGCCGCTGTCACTTGTCGACGCTAACTGACCGCATCGTGTTGCGGACAGGCCAACGCTAGAGCAATGACCGAAGGACCAGTCCCGCACCGAGTAGCACGAGCAGGCCCAGCACTGCCCGGCGGAAACTGCTCTGAGGCAGCCTACGGCGGATCGGTATCCCAAGTTTCAGTCCCACCAACATTGCCACTAGCCCGACAAACGATATCTGTGTGGTGTCGACGGTGAAAAGACCCAGCCAGGCCAGACCGATGGCAAACACAACGCTTGAAATCGTAAACGAGATGTTGATTGCCTGAATGAAAACGTTCCGCTCGAGCGGCAGCGACAACAGGTACGGCAATACCGGCATCACCTGCGAACCGGTGACACCGTTAACCAGCCCCGTTGTGAAACCGACCGGTATTTCAAGACGCCTGGCGAGCGCTGTGGGCAGTCTGAATGCTGGTTGAGTGATGGTAATCACACCGTAAATGATCAGCACCAGGCCGAGTATTGCCGAAGAGATGGTCGGGTCGAGCCACATCAGCAGGGCCAGTCCTATGAAGATTCCTACCGGTGCCGCTGCATACATCAGTCGAAACTGTATCAGCGTCGCTCGAAAATGCCCGGCATCACGCATCACAATCAGGTTACTGACGACCGAAGGCACAATCAGCAGCGGCAGTGCCTCTTTCAAGCCGATGGCATAGACGAGAAACGACAGTGCGGTCGTGGCAAATCCAAGACCGGTGGTGCCTTTGACCAGCCCGGCGAACAAAAATGCACCACATACAACCAGAATGTCTCCGTTCTCCAATTTTTTGTTTTTCCGGATGTGGCGGTGATCAGACAGGATCTACCCCCAGGGAAGAGGATTTGAGTGTAGGCAATAACCGTTGGGATGCCCAGCGTGTCAGACTGTCACTCAATGGCGGTGCGTATTGTCTTGAAGGATCGAATCGCGATGTTCCAGTACACGATAGAAGATCATCGGTGCCGGTGACCAATAATATTTTTTTACTTGCTGATCGTTATGTTGATCAGCTCGCAGCACTCCAGCCAATGCTCGCCACTCAAATGGGGGTACCCGGATTTGATGGACAATGGGGCGTACAGGATCCGTCGGGGTGGCAGGACATCGGGGCACTGTTCAAGCGTACCCTGTCGGCGATCGAGGCGCTGCCACCATCGGATCGACATCGGGAGCAACTCGGCCGCCGGGTACTGAAAGACCATCTCAGTGGTCGGGTGGAACGCATTGAGCACGGTCACCCGCTGCAGGATCTGAACAACATCGCCTCGCCGGTGCAGGGGTTCAGGGAGACTTTTGACCTGATGCCGAAGGTCAGCGCCGATGACTGGGAATTGATTGCCAGCCGACTCAGTAGCCTGCACGGGGCAGTAGACGGCTATATAGAGAGTCTCTCTGAAGGTCGTAGACGCGGACTTGCCGCAGCTCGGCGTCAGGTCGAGGCTTGTATCGAGCAGTGCCGGGTCAATTCAGGCTCGGGTTCTTTCTTTTATCAGCTCTCGGCGGGGGCCCATGATGCGCAGGTGCCCGACGCCCTGCAGGCTGAGGTCGACTCGGGAACCGCGGCTGCCCGCTTGGCATATGCGCACCTAGCGAATTACCTTGAGGATGAGTATCTACCCGACAGTGTCGAGGCTGATGGGGTAGGTCTTGAACGTTACCGCAGAGCCAGTCGTCACTTTCTGCTTACTGAGATCGACCATGAAGCGGTCTACCACTGGGCGTGGCAGGAAGTCGCTGCCTTACGGGCGCAGATGGTGGAAGTTGGTCGGCAGATCGATCCGGCGCTTGGCTTTCAGGAGATCGTGCAACTGCTGAAGACAGGCGCTGACTATGTCGTGAGCTCAGAAGCTGAATTTCTCAGCCAAATGCGGCAATGTCAGATGGATGCCCTGGATCAGCTGGACGGTACGGTGTTCGACGTTCCTGTACCGATCAAGCAGATTGATGTGCAGATCGCACCGCCCGGCACTACGCTTGGGGCCTACTACATTCAGCCGTCGGAGGATTTTTCCCGTGCCGGCAGCGTCTGGTATGCAAAGCTCACCGATACCAGCGTCTACCCGTTGTTTGACGAGGTGACCACCGCGTATCACGAAGGTTTCCCCGGACACCATCTGCAGATCGGTGTGCAGATGTGCTTGGGCGATGAATTGACCCGCGCTCATCGGCTCGCCATATGGTACGACGGCTATGGTGAAGGCTGGGCACTGTACGCCGAAAGACTGATGGACGAACTGGGATTTATCAATCGTCCGGAATACCGCTTTGGGCTGTTGTGCAGCCAACTGATGCGCGCTTGCCGGGTGGTGATTGACATTGGCATGCACCTAGGAATGATCATACCCAAAGATGCGGTTTTCCATTCGGGTGACATCTGGACGTTTGATCTGGCCGTCGAGATGCTGCGGGACTATGGTCTGATGTCGCCAGTGGGTGCTCGCTCCGAAGTAACACGTTATCTGGGATGGCCGGCCCAGGCAATCTCCTACAAAGTAGGCGAACAGTTTATCTTGGACCTGCGTGCTCAAGCCGAACATGAGGCATGGTTTACGCTCAAGGAGTTTCATCGACGTATACTTGTTTCCGGTCCGGTTGGACTCGATCATCTCAAAGAACTGATGCTTGGCCAGGAATAGGCCTGCGGCTTGAGATGGATAAGTACGGTGATTACGATGAGATGTGCGTTGTGATGCAGTATGCCGCAGACCCTGTAGCAGGGTGGCAGAAGGTACAACTCGGAGTAGCAGGAGGTACGTGAATATGGTTTTTGATTTTCTGAAGAAGCACTTTTCTGGCAGAGCAGATAACGGCGACAGTGATAGCCGGAAAGACGCGGTAGAACATGAGGGTTTCACAATTGTACCGACGCCCCGACAGGGTGAGAACGGCTGGACCACGGAAGGCCTTATTGAGCGGGAAGTCGATGGCGAAGTCGAATCACGCCACTTTATCCGGGCCGAGACCCACATGGACCGGGACCAGGCTATCAGTCACACGATTCTCAAGGGCCGGCGGATCATCGACGAAGAGAGTCGGATGCGCCCTGCCGCTGGAGACTGACGGCGCGTCGAGTTATGCCATCGGGTTTTGCGGGATGTGGTGGCGCAGTGAACCGCATCATGGAGCTGTTCAGGTTTAGGACTGATCCTACGGCGACGGTTTGTCGTTTGGCACATTGAGCGTTTTCGCCATCCACTGGTGGAGTTTCTGCATGCCTTTGAGCGGACGTACCCAGACCTTGAATTCGATGATCTGATTGTTGTCGTTCCAGCAGATATGATCCACACCGTTGATCACGATGTCGTCGATGGTCACCTCAAACTCCAGCATGGCCTGGCGCTCATCGACCATTTCCCTGACGTAGTGAAAACTCCCATTCAGCAGCACCTTGGCTGCTGCTGTTAAGTATTTCACCACGATGGCCTTGCCCACCTGTGGCGTATGAACCACTGGTGAATGGAAGACCGCGTCATCGGCAATCAGGGTGTCCAGTGCCGACGCGTCACCGCTGCGGATGATGTCGTGCCAGGAATCCAGGGCAGCTGCCATGTTTAGATCTCTCCTCTTAGCCCTGATCAGGTACTCCTTCAACCGGTCGGTTCCAACGCGGCCAGTACTAGCCTATGGAACTGGTGAACCGCATGTTCGGCGATACCGCTTAAGTCGGGATCGACGATAAATCGTCCCTGATCGTACGACTGGGACTTGAGTCCTTTTTGAACGGATTCACACAGAGCGGCATCCTCCGGGCCGAGCACGGTGTTCATGTAATGGTCCTGTGCATCAACTTGACTGTTATCAGACAGGCCATAGCGGTGACCGAAGAAACTGGTGCGTTCATGATCCAAGGGAAGAAACGACAGTACGAGTAAGTAAGGTTCACCGGGCAACAGATTGATGGTTGTGGTGGGCCACAGATACCAGAATGCACCTGAACGGTTTGGACTGTCCGGGGCCAGCGCATAGGCAGTGTTTTTTGCACGGGTATCAGGACCCAGTTGTCGCGACCAGTTGCTGAAGGTCTCCATCTGGTAGCTGGACATGTCGAACAGGGTCGCAAAATCCGGGTGCGCAGGAGCGCAGTGATAGCATTCCAGAAAGTTGTCGACCACCACTTTCCAGTTTGCCGCCATAGCAGCGGGTCCGTAGGTAAACGTATCAAGCGGCTTCATTTGATCCAAGTTCGGTAGGCGTTCCTGGAGATCTTGTTCCAGCCCAGGCGCCTGGTTATTGAGTGAGTCCGCTTCAAGGTCAAGATTGAAAAAAACAAAATCACACAAAGTATCGACCTGTACCGGTTGCAGACAGAATTCGGATTTATCGAAGCCGGGGACTTTCTCGGAATTACGGGCATGACGCAGCTCCCCGGTAAGTGCATAAGACCAGGCGTGGTAGGGGCAGACGATGTTGTGGGTGTTACCGCTGCCTTCAAGCAACTGATGGGCGCGGTGCCTGCAGACGTTATAGAACCCGCGCAATGTTTCGTCTTGGCAGCGAACGATGAAAACACTCTCGTCGGCAACGCTGGCAGTCAGGTAGTCACCGGTTTTGCTTAACTGTGAGGCATGGCCCGCGTAATGCCAGTTGCAGTAGAAGATGTTCTGTTTTTCCTGTTCGTATATTTTTTCGTCCAGGTAAAGAGATGAGGGTATCGTGTATGAATGCTGTGGTTGTTCATGCACAGGTCGTCGTGTTTTCAGTTCGACAACTGTTTCACTCGGCATGTTCTTGTATCCTGCGGATTTTCTGCCTGGCATCTACGGCGGATGGTGCTGATTGTAACGTGATTGGGTATCGGGAAAGGGTGTAGCGGCGGGGCATACGAGTACCAGAGAATCGACTGACAGAGATGAAGTCTCAACCGGGTTCGGTCAGAATAAGGGCAGGAGTACCTTTGAGGAGGAACAGAGATGTCCAAAGTTTGTGTGGTTGCCGGCGTTGGCCCGGGAAACGGTGCCTCGTGTTGCCGTCGATTTGCCGCCGAAGGTTACTCGATCGTGATGCTGGCTCGAAATGCTGATTATCTCGCATCGCTCTCGGCTCAGCTGCCTGGGTCTTTGCCCATCGCCTGCGATGTGAGGGACCCCGAAGCCATAGAGACCGCCTTTGATCGTATTCGTGGTGAGGCGGGGGAAGTAGATGTGCTGATCTATAACGCAGGATCTGGCGAATGGAACAGCGTGGAAGAGACCACAATCGAAGGGATGGAGTCGTCGTGGCGGACCAACACGTTGGGTCTGCTTGTTGCCAGCCAGCAGGTGATTCCCCCCATGAAGGCCCGCGCGAGTGGCTCGATTGTCGTGATTGGTGCGACCGCATCATTGCGTGGAGGTGCCAATTCGACAGCATTTGCTTCAGCGAAGTCGGCGCAGCGCAGTCTGGCCCAGTCGATGGCCCGACGCTTAGGTCCCACGGGTATACATGTCAGCTATGTGATTATCGACGGCATCATTGATCTTGAAAGGACCCGGGCTGCCCGGCCAGATATTCCGGATGAATATTATCTGCAGCCAGACGATATCGCCCAGAGTGTTTACGATCTAACCTGCCAGCATCGTTCTGCCTGGACTTTTGAATTGGATCTGCGTCCATTCGGAGAGAAATGGTAGACCGTATTCGGGGCCTATTGAGTCTGGATGTCAGACACGGCAGATATTAGAACAAGCAATAATCAGACTTAACCAGGATCCAACATGTCGAGGTCAACATTTCAACTCAGTGAAAAGGTTCACGACTATCTGTTAGGGCATTCGCTGCGCGAGAGCACTTTCTGTCAGCAGTTGCGTGAAGAGACCAGACCCATGAAGATGGGCATGATGCAGGTCTCCCCGGAACAGGGACAGTTCATGGCATTTCTGGTCGAACTGACCGACGCCCGCAAAGCGGTCGAGGTCGGAACCTTTACCGGCTACAGTGCGCTGTGCGTCGCGCAGGCACTGCCTGCAGATGGCGCACTTATCTGTTGTGATGTGAGCGAGGAGTGGACGGCTGTGGGCAAAAAATACTGGGAACAGGCCGGGGTCAGCGATCGGATCAGTCTCAGGATCGGACCGGCAGTCGATACCCTTAAGGCCATCCGTGATGCCGGAGAAGAAAGCACGTTCGACTTCGGTTTTATCGATGCGGACAAAACGAACTACCGATCCTATTACGAGCACGTACTGGCGTTGCTGAAGACTGGGGGGTTGCTGCTGATTGACAATGTGCTGTGGGGCGGTAGTGTGGCCAACCCGGATAAGACCGATGAGGATACCGAAGCAATTCGTGCCTTGAATACTTTTCTGCATCACGATGATCGGGTGTCCTTGAGTATGCTTCCGGTCGGTGATGGCCTGACACTCGCGCTGAAACGGTAGCTGAGGCAGCAACCTGCGATTTATATTCACACTATGAGCGCGCCTAGAATCAAACCGCTTTGCGGCCCCTTTGCCTGGACCGCAGCAGAGCTGGATCAGAACAGTGGCTGGTCAGTCGTTCTGCACGCGGATGAATTAGCCTGCCTGGACAGTGCCCTTGATGTGGTGATGTCCCGGCAGATTGCCTGGTCGTCACTGACAAAGTCTCAGTTCCCGTTGCCGGAGCTGTCGCAAAAACTCGAGGCGATTTCGAACGAACTTGAAGACGGTTGCGGGATGGTCTGTTTGCGTGGCATTTCGCCGGAGCGCTACACAGCTGACGAGTTGCGCACACTGTGGTATGGCTTGTGCCTGCATCTAGGGATACCGGTCTACCAGAACTCACAGGGCCAGCTGCTCCGGGAAATCTGTAACGAAGGGGAAGGGGTTGGGAAACGCTATGGTCAGATGACAAGCGGAGACGGTGTCTTTCTTTCTTCCCGGGCACGAACCGCGTCGACTGCAGAACTGCGGTTTCATACTGATCGAGCCGATATCGTGGGGTTGCTGTGTGTCGGTCGCGCAAAGAGCGGTGGTGAGACACGAATCGCCAGTTCGGTGACTGTGCACAACGAGATGATTCGTAGGCGGCCTGCGCTTGCCACGCTGTTGTATGCACCGATTTTCCGCTCGCGTTTGGGCGAGGAGCAAGGGGGTGGCCAGATGTTTTACCCATTGCCTGTGTTTGGTTGTCGCGAGGGGAAATTCACCAGTCATTACTCTCGCACTTATGTGGAGGCGGCCCAGTTGTTGCCCGAAGTACCGACAATGATGGATGAACAATGGGTTGCACTGGATCTTCTGGCAGAGCTTGCGGATGAACACTGTGTGGAAAGTGTGTTTGAGCCAGGCGATATTCAATTTCTGAATAACCACGTGATTTATCATGCGCGTCGACCGTTCATCGATGACGAGGAGTCCGGGTATAAACGAAACTTGATGCGGATCTGGCTGTGCCCGCCGGGAAACCGGGTATTACCGGAAGATCATGCGCCGCTCTGGCGTACAGTCGAAGCTGACAGTCTGCGCGGCGGTGTTGCCCTGGAGCCCGCGTCCTAAAATAACGCTATCTGATCCGGTGCCAACTGCACTGGCTGCCAGGCTAACCGTGGCGCCAGTCGTCCGGGTCCTGGGAGTTGCCCGGGGAGAGCCCGAGGATATCTCCGTCAGTCGATACACCCAGTCCAAGTACGGTCCGGTTGGCATAATTGAAATAAGCGACGACCTGATTGATCTCCAAGATCTCACCGTCCTCAAATCCGCTATCACGCAGTGCCTCAATCAGTGAAGCATCCATCTCGGCCGGCCTTAGCGTCAGTTGCCTGGCATAAGACAGCGCCAATTTCTCGCGAGGGGTGAGATCCAGACTTTCGATATCTGCCGCTTCCAATCGTTGTCTTAAGCGGTCAGAACGGTCATCGTCATTCAGTAGCCGCTTAAGACCGGCAAAATGATGCACCACACAATAGTCGCACTGGTTCAGCAGACTGACCCAGACGCCGATCGTCTCCAGAAACCACTTGGGCAGTGAATTCGAGTAATGGTGCAGAACATTCTTGTAGATCACCATGTGGCCATCCATGGTATGGGGGCGCAGGCTGTGGGCCATCATGATGTTGTCGACGTTATTGTCTGGGCCTTTGACCCGGTCATACAGCGTGCGCAGGTAACCGGACGAACTGTCGTAGGCAATTGTCTTGATCCAGGACATGTCTGCTCTCGTTGCTTCAGTATCGTGAGGGCTGATTGTGTGTCAAACTGCCGGCTTATTCCAACGTCGGGTTGGCACTGACCAAGATTTTGATTGGTTCCGGCACCCAGAAGAAGAACCACAAAAAGGATTCGGCAGTTGAAGCGGCGGCAATTGGAATTCCTGTTTCTCAATGCAGGTCATTTTTTTGATCACTTGATTATCCTGATTTTTGCGGCGGTCGCGGCTCTTGCACTCGCCCGGGAGTGGGGCATGGGCTATGCGCAACTGATTCCCTATGCAACCCCTGGATTCGTGGCTTTTGGTTTGTTTGCTGTACCGGCCGGCTGGCTGGCCGACAAGTGGAGTCGGGAGGGTATGATGCTGTTGTTTTTCCTGGGCATTGGTATTGCGGCTGTGCTCACGGCCCTGGCAGATACACCCCTGCAGATCGGGTTAGGGTTGTTCGTCATCGGCATGTTCGGTGCTATCTATCATCCTGTTGGATTAGCGATGGTTGTGCAAGGCCGAACGAAAACCGGTATGCCGTTGGCGGTCAACGGCGTATTCGGAAATCTAGGCGTCGGCTGCGCGGCCTTGATTACAGGATTCCTGATCGATCAGACCGGGTGGCGTTCAGCATTTGTCTGGCCGGGCGTGGTCTGTATCGTGCTCGGGCTCGCCTACGCATTGTTTCTGTTTGCGATCCGTCAGTCAGGTAACGATGCAGACAGGGCAAGTGGCGCGAAAGCAAATTCTGGCCAGACGTTACAGGTTACAGGTACCATTCTGATAAAAATCTTTGCCGTCATTTTCTTTTCAACCGCAGTCGGTGGACTGATTTTTCAAAGCACCACATTTTCGTTGCCCAAAATTTTTGATGAACGGTTGGGGGAACTCGCCGTCACAGCCACTTCGGTGGGTGGATTCGCGTTTGCCGTGTTTGCACTGGCCTCAATCGGACAGCTCATTGTCGGCTACCTGCTGGACCGGATATCACTTAAGCTGGTTTTTCTGGTGGTTGCCGGAATCCAGGTTGTGTTTTTTACACTGATGGTCGGGGCTACGGGCTCAGTTGCGCTGGCAGTCAGCGCGGTGTTCATGCTGGCGGTATTTGGGCAGATACCCATCAACGACGTACTCATCGGCCGGATTACGCGCAGTGAATGGCGCAGCAGGGTGTTTGGTCTTCGCTATATCGTCACCTTTTCGGTCAGTGCGAGTTCGATCCCTTTGATCGCCTGGATTTACGGGTTCTGGGGTTTTGACGCATTGTTCTGGGTGCTGACGGCAGCCGCGTTGGCAATCTTGATCGTTGTGGTATTCCTCCCCGCTGCAGCTGCCCGATCGGAGATCGCGAGGTAAGTCTCGGCGTTTCTTTCGACCGGCACCTGATTGAGTTGGCGCCGGTCTGTCATCACAGTATTGACAGTGCTCGGTAGTTTATATTTAATACGAATCATTCGCATTCGTTTCTAAAGATAATTCGTTATATTAATTGTCAGTGGAGAAAAAGTGGCTAAGAAGTGTGTCGTTGTCTGGCTGAGTGTAGTCATTGCTCTGGCAAGTTCAGTGTCGGCGGGCCAGGTCGGTGAGGTGAACGTCTATAGTTATCGTAAACCGAAATTGATCGATCCGATGTTCGCAGCATTCACTGAACAGACCGGCATCAAGGTTAACTCGGTGTATGCCAAGCAAGGCATGCTTGCGAAACTACAAAGCGAAGGTCGAAACAGTCCAGCTGATCTTGTGTTTACCGTGGATATTGGCCGTTTGTCTGATATCCATAAAGCCGGACTCACTCAATCAGTGGATCGGTCTATGTTTGCTGCAGACATACCCGACAATTACATGGAGCCTAATGGTCACTGGTTCGGTTTAACAACGAGAGCGAGAATCATTGTGGCCTCGAAAGAACGCATTGCCCCGATGGCTATTTCGACATATGAAGATCTCGCCGATCCAAAGTGGAAAGGACGCATCTGTACCCGTTCGGTTAAACATCCCTATATGGTGGCTTTGACAGCCAGTATGATCGCCTATCACGGCTTAGCGGGAGCACGGACCTGGCTTTCTGGATTAAGAGATAACCTCGCGAGAAAGCCGCAGGGTAATGACCGCGCACAAGTCAAAGCAATCAAACAAGGGGTTTGTGATATTGCGGTCATCAATCACTACTACATAGCCAAGATGCTCAAGGACCCGGAGCAGGTGCCGTGGGCCGAGGCCGTCAATGTTATTTTTCCCAACCAGGCGGGACGGGGCACACACATGAATGTGAGCGGCGTTGCGTTGACCAAGCACGCGCCCAACAAGGACAACGCCATAAAATTGATGGCTTTCCTTGCCAGTGAAACCAGTCAGGAAATGTACGCTCAGAAAAATGCAGAATATCCGGTTAAACCGGGTATTGCCTGGAGTGACCTGCAAAACTCCTGGGGTAGTTTTAAGGAAGACTCGCTCAGTATGGCTGTTGTCGCCGACAACAGAGCTGCCGCGATCAAATTGGCGGATGAAGTGAATTTTAACGGTGGATAAGCGAGCAGCCTGTCAGCGGTTGAAGCGCCAACTTCTCGGCACTCTTTCTCCAGGGTGATCACGATTTCATGGCGAATGCCTCCACGCTGGCTGGATTTAAAGGATTTCGTTTCGGCTTTGACTTACCGCAGAAAAGCTGGACGTTAGCATCTGTATTTGTTGCCATATTGGTCGCACTGCCAGTTGCTGCTGTCATCTGGACAGCACTGAGACCCAGCGGCGATATCTGGTCTCACCTAATCTCCACATCATTGCCGGGCTACGTCAGTACGACACTCTGGCTCATGCTGGGTGTCGGGACGAGTGTCCTTCTGACTGGTGTAACGACTGCGTGGCTGATGACGATGTGTCGTTTTCCGGGCCGGCGGGTTTTTGAATGGTTACTGCTGCTGCCGCTGGCATTTCCAGCCTACGTTATCGCCTATGCGTACACTGATTTACTTGAATATTCCGGTGCAGTTCAGATTTTTCTTCGCATGGCGTTTGACTGGCAGGCGCCACAGGACTACTGGTTTCCTGAGATCCGAAGCCTTGGCGGTGCTGTCACACTGATGGGCGTCGTCCTTTATCCCTACGTTTATCTGCTCGCCCGTGCCGCGTTTCTCGAACAATCGGTGAATGTTCTGGAGGTGACCCGGGTATTGGGGCATGGCCCGTGGCGAACTTTCTTTCGTGTGTCTTTGCCTGCAGCCCGCCCGGCAATTGTAATCGGTGTGGCTTTGGCATTGATGGAAACACTCAACGACTTTGGGACGGTTGATTTCTTTGCCGTGCAGACCATGACTGCCGCACTGTTTGATGTGTGGCAGGGTATGGGCAGTCTGGTTGGCGGCGCGCAGATCGCAACCGCTATGCTGGCCTTTGTTGTTTTATTGATCTCTGTAGAACGCTTTAGTCGCCGTCAGCAGAAGGTGTACCAGAACGTCAGCAGTCGTTTTCGTGAGTTACCCAGCTACCACCTCGAAGGTTTGCCCAAGCTGTTGGCTTTCATGGCCTGCCTGCTGCCCATACTCATCGGTTTTGTCATTCCGTTGATTGTTCTGATCAGGCTGGCGGTAATCTATTTTGATGAATCGTGGACAGTAGACTTCAGGACCTATGTACTGAACAGTCTTATGCTCTCTGCAATCGCGGCTGCGGGGGCGCTGCTGGTTGCTTTGCTGATTGCTTACGGACAGCGCTTGCGTGGCGGGCGAGTTATCAGCTTTGCGGCGCGCATTGCATCTTTAGGGTATGCCGTGCCGGGTGCCGTGCTGGGGGTGGGTGTGCTGATACCGTTCGCCTATTTTGACAACTCCCTGGACGCACTGATGCGGGAGATGTTCGGGATATCCACTGGATTATTGCTCAGCGGCACGCTGGTGGCGGTTGTATTTGCTTACGTGGTCCGCTTTCTTGCTGTTGCCCTGGGCCAGGTCGAATCCAGCCTGGCCAAGGTATCGCCATCGTTAGACATGGCCGCTCGAACACTGGGTTACGGGGCAGGCGAAACGCTTCTGCGCTATCACATGCCACTGATTCGAGGCGGTATGCTGACAGCTGTCATGATTGTTTTTGTGGACTGTATGAAAGAACTGCCGGCCACATTAATTCTGAGACCTTTTAATTTTGAGACCCTGGCGACGCATGTTTACTGGTTTGCATCTGACGAGATGCTCGGCGAAGCGGCACTGGGATCATTGACCATAGTACTGGTTGGACTGATTCCAGTTTTATTCCTGAGCACCATGACCGCACGGGCACGTTCAACCCGACTCAGCAGTGGTACAGTGACTTAGGTTATGAGCAGGACGCCTTCAAAGACCTTTCTGGACGGTTCTCCTGATGTGCCGTTACTCGAAATTCAGGGTATTTCTTGCAATTATGGTCTGGAACGGGCGGTCTATGATCTCAGTCTGACTGTTAACAAAGGCGAACAGGTTTGCCTGTTGGGTCCCAGTGGTTGCGGCAAGACCACGGTGCTGCGGGCAGTTGCCGGGTTTCAGGCGCTGCTTTCCGGCAGTATCTCGATCAATGGTCAATGTATCTCACGACCGGGCGAGATCCTGTCACCGGAAAAGCGCCGGGTCGGGATGGTGTTTCAGGACCATGCGCTGTTTCCTCATCTTTCTGTTGAGCAAAATGTCGGGTCGGGCCTGCGTACTTTGTCTGCGCCAGAACGGCGCACGACGGTGTCGGAATTACTGGAACGTGTCGGCTTGACGAGCGTGGCACAGCGGTTTCCACATGAGCTTTCTGGTGGCCAGCAGCAACGGGTTGCGCTTGCACGAGCACTGGCACCCCGGCCACTGTTACTGCTGATGGATGAGCCGTTTTCCAGTTTGGATCTGGATCTACGCGAACGGATGGGACAGGAGGTGGCCGATATGCTCAAAGCAAACGGGATCACCTGCATCCTGGTGACCCACGACCAAAATGATGCGTTTGCAATGGGTGACAAGGTCGGAGTGATGGCGGACGGGCGCCTTCTGCAGTGGGACACGGCTTACAACTTGTATCACGAACCCGGAAACCGTTTCGTTGCCGATTTTATCGGCAACGGAATTTTTCTACCCGCCGAAGTCAAAACTTCCCGCACGGTGGATTCTGAATTTGGAGAACTCACCGGAGATCAGAGTATTGTGACGCCGCCTGGCAGTCAGGTCGAAGTGCTGATTCGGCCCGACGATGTAGTGCTCGATTTAGACAGCCCGATCAGAGGCCGTGTCGTACGCAAAGCCTTCAAGGGAGCTGAAATCCTCTATACGATTCGTTTTGAAACAGGCACGACCGTGTTAACCCTGTTTCCCAGCCACGCCAATTTCGAAGTCGGTGATGACATCGGGATAAGGTTCGAAGTCGACCATCTGGTAACCTTCGCGATCGATACTGCCACGGTAGATCCGGTTGAGTAAACCGGGTACGTTCCAGCAGTGCCGATGTAGCGGTTAGGGTGCCTCTGAGGGCCTGAGGTAGGCGGCGGCGGTTCCATCGTCGTCATCATGCTCCATTAATTCCGCACGCGCGACTGACCGCAGGTGGACCTCATCCGGTCCATCGGCATAGCGCAGTGCCCGGCCCCAGGTCCAGTGATCGGCCAGGGGTGTGTCCGGGCTGATACCCATTGCCCCGAACAACTGCATGGCCCGATCAATCACGGTGACATGAAGATTGGGCACCAGAGCCTTGATCATGGCAATTTCCTTGCGGGCGCTCTGGGCGCCACGCTCATCGATCAGCCAGGCAGTTTTCAGAACCAGTAAGCGGGCTTGTTCGATCTCGATTCGCGAACGGGCAATCCAGTCGGTTACGGCACCGTGTTCATAAAGGTTTTTGCCAAAGGTCTGTCGTTGTTTCGACCGTTTGATCATCAGTTCCATTGCAAGTTCTGCTGCTCCGATTGAACGCATACAATGGTGAATCCGACCCGGTCCAAGGCGGGCCTGGGCCAGCGTGAAGCCACTGCCTTCCTGGCCGAGCAGGTTGCTTACAGGCACACGGACGCTATCGAAGATCATCTCGCAGTGACCTTCCGGGGCGTGGTGATTCATGATCCGGATGTTGCGTACGATGTTCACGCCGGGTGTGTCTATGGGAATAAGCACCATGCTTTGTTGGCTGTGTCGCGCGGCTTCAGGATCGGTTTTCCCCATCAGGATAATCAGCCGGCAGTGGGGATGAGCCGCATTGGTGATAAACCATTTTCGGCCGTTGATTACGTATTCATCCCCTACGCGTTCAATACGGGTCTGGATGTTGGTGGCATCCGATGACGCCACATCCGGTTCTGTCATCGCAAACGCGGATCGTATTTCACCCTGCAGCAGCGGACGCAGCCATTGCTCATACTGTTCAGGTGTCGCGAACATGTGCAGGAGTTCCATGTTACCGGTGTCGGGTGCATTGCAGTTGAACACCTCAGATGCCCAGGCCACACGGCCCATGATTTCAGCGAGCGGAGCGTATTCCAGGTTGCTGAGACGAGTCCCGGGCTCTTGTTCCCGAAGGTCCGGTAGAAAAAGGTTCCAGAGCTCTTGATCACGCGCTCGGGCCTTCAAGGGTTCCATAAAGGAGACCGGAAACTGCCCTTGCTCTATCTCTTCGTGCCACAGCCAGATCCGAGGCACGATGTGTTCAGTTAAAAACGTATTGACTCTGGCACGCAGTGCCTCGACCTTAGGTGTGTAGGCGAAATCCATCAGTCAACTGTACTGCAATCAGGTGCGTTCATCGTTGAGGATGCGTTCGGCCAACTCAGCCAGAGGGCGCACCATGCTGCCCATTTTTGCTGCCCGTTCGTTTGATGCATTCCCGTCAAGCGAACGTTTGTAGACACCCTGCAGTATTGCGGCCAGCCGGAACAGAGAGAAAGCGATGTAGTAGTGCCAGTTATCGATACCGGAAATGCCGCGCAGCTGGCAGTATCGGTCAAGCATCTGCGCTTCTTCGGGTATACCCAGAGCGCGACGATCCTTGCCGCCTAGCCCCTGAATGTGCTGGCCCGGAGTTATGCGCAGGCCCATACAGAAATAAGCCAGGTCTGCCAGGGGATGGCCGACTGTCGAGATTTCCCAGTCGATCACCGCCAGGATCCGGTATTCGTGGTCGTGAAAAATCATGTTGTCCAGTCGGTAATCGCCGTGTATCAAACCATTCTGACCATCGTCCGGCGGCGAATGTTCGGGCAGCCAGTCCATAAGGTGTTCCATCGCTTCGATTCTTTCGGTCTCACTGGCACGATACTGCTTACTCCAGCGGCCAGTCTGGCGATCAAAGTAGCTCCCGGGGCGTCCGAAATCCTCGAGGCCAACAGCAACATGATTTACGCTGTGCAGTTCCGCAAGGACCCGGATAATTTCATCGTAAAGCTGGCCGCGATCGGATGCGGCCAGTTCTGATAGAGATGGATCCCAGAATATTCGACCTTCAACGCAGCTCATGATGTAGAACATCGTATCGAATACGTTGTCATCTTCACACAGTGTGTACATCCGCGGCACGGGCACAGCTGTATCGGCCAGCGCTCGCATGATTCGATACTCTCGATCCACAGCGTGGGCCGACTTAAGCAGCTGGCCTAAAGGTTTTCGCCGCAGTACATAACGGCCGCTGCGCGCACGCACGCGGTAGGTCGGGTTGGACTGACCGGTGGGGAATTTCTCGATGGTTTCAAACCCAGAAAACCCTGGTACGTTCGACTCCAACCAGGGCACAAGGCGAGTGGTATCGGGCGAAGGGGCAGAAGTCATGAGCTGTGTTCGAGTGTACCCAATCCGGGCCATCCGGTCTGAAGCCGCAGCTTTAGCTATCGGGTCAGGTAGAAACATCATATTAAACAGTTTTTCGCTGGCGGCAAAATTCAGGCATGCTGACTGCGTTTGCGTTCTTTTTCCTGTTCTTGCCAAAGAGCCGCGTAAAGCCCGTCCTTAGCCAACAGTTGCTGGTGGGTACCGTGTTCGATGATTCGGCCATCGTCCAGCACCAGGATTCGATCGGCCGAGACCACCGTGGATAGCCGATGGGCAATGATCAGGGTGCTCCGCCCGCTGGAGATTTCATCCAGGTTCGTCTGTATATCGGTTTCTGTTGCGCTGTCCAGGGAAGAGGTGGCCTCGTCAAAGAAAAATACTGTCGGGTTCTTGAGTACGGCCCGGGCAATTGCGACACGTTGTTTTTCGCCACCGGAGAGCTTCAAACCTCGCTCACCGACACGGGTCTGGTAGCCGGCGGGCAGTTGCACAATAAAATCGTGAATCCTGGCTGTACGGGCGGCTTCGTAGATATGCTGTTCGTCGGCACTCGGGTCTCCATAGGCGATGTTGTAATAGATCGTGTCGTTGAACAGAACGGTATCCTGCGGAACCACACCGATGGCATCGCGGAGTGACGTCTGAGTAATTTCCTGTAAATCGAGACCATCGACTGAGATCCGGCCTGAACTGGGCTCGTAAAATCGCAGCAGCAGACGGCTGATCGTTGACTTGCCGGCACCTGTGGGACCGACAATGGCCACTTTTTCTCCGGCTTTCACCTGAAAGCTGATGCCATGCAGAATCTTCCTTTGCGCGTCGTAGCCAAAGTGAACGTCGGTGAATCTGATGTCACCCCGGGTAGAGCCCAGAGGCTGCGCGCCAGGCAGGTCTTTGATCTCCGGCACCTCTTCCAGCAGGGAAAACATGTTCTCCATATCGACTAGAGCCTGCCGGATTTCTCGGTACACCGTGCCAAGAAAATTCAGTGGGATGGACAGCTGCATCAGATAGGTGTTTACCACCACAAATCCCCCGATAGTCATCGTGCCGTCACGGATATTCAGGGCGGCCATGATCAGCATGATGGTGATACCACTGAGCACGACGATCGCCTGGCTGACATTCAGGAGAGACAAGCTTTCGCGGCTTTTGACTGCGGCTTGCTCATAGGTCTTGAGTGCCTGGTCAACACGGGTCAGTTCATGCGATTCGTTGTTGAAATATCGTACTGTCTCAAAGTTGAGCAGACTGTCGACCTGGCGTGTGCTGACTTCATTTTCCGCATCGTTCATTTTGCGGCGGATACGCATGCGCCAGGCCGTGATGCCAAAGGTCAGCCACACATAGATGCCTATAGTGACTGCTGTGACCAGTGCATAAGAGATACCGAACAGGTACCAGAGAATGCCGCAGACCAGAACCACTTCGAACAGGGTCGGCAGGATGTTAAAGGCAACGAAAGTCAGCAGAAACTGAATTCCGTTGGTGCCCCGGTCGATAAACCGGTTCAGTGCGCCGGTCTTTCTCTCAAGGTGAAAGCGTATCGATAGCGAGTGCAGATGATTGAAGACCTTGATGGCGACCTGCCGGACGGCATGTTGGGAGACCCTGGAAAAGACCGCATCTCTGATCTCGTTAAAGACAACGTAAGAAAACCGTGCCAGTCCGTAGGCCGCGAGCGCGGCAATGGGAATGCCAAACAGCAGGCCCATCTGATCTTCCAGACTCGACAGTGTGTCCACGGCCCTGCCGAGAATCAAGGGCACGGTGAGATTTGCGAGTTTGGCCATAACCAGGCTGACCACGGCCACCACGACCCGGGCCTTGAGGTCTTTGCGCCCTGCCGGCCAGAAAAAAGGCAACAGCAGCGCGCAGGTCTTCCATAGGTTTCCGTTTTCCCCGTCAGACGGAGTTGCCGGCGTTGTGTCGGGTTCGGTTTTCATCAGTGTTGACGGTTCGTAAGTCCGGTTATGCAGACAGAGCCCGTATTACCGTAATGGTTCTCGGTTTATCTGATCTGAATTTTGCATTATGGTCTGTTTTGAGCAACTTGGAGGATTCTATGTATCTTGAACTTGCGCCCGCAAAAGCCCACGAGGCGATATCTGACGGAGATGTCACGCTCGTTGACATACGAGATCCTGAGTCGTTTCAAGCGGCCCGCCTGGCTGATGCCGTGCATATCAATGATACTAATATCCAGGAGTTTCTTGAGTCTGCCGACAGACAGCAGCCACTGATTGTCTACTGTTACCATGGCATTTCCAGTGCCGGCGCTGCGTCGTTCTTCTCGGAGCAGGGGTTCGAGAAGGTCTCCCATATCGAGGGCGGTTTCGAAGCTTGGCAACACAGTGGTTTACCGACCAGCAGTGGTTAAGACCTGTCAAAAGGGTAGGACCTGACTCGGCCGACGTGGTGCCCATTCAAGCGCTCAAGGGATGTTCAACGGAGGTTCCGACATCAGTGCCGCCTGTTCGCGGAGATCGAGTATGTGTTGCTCCCAGCAGCGTTGTGAGTTGAACCACGGAAATGCTCTGGGGAACGCCGGGTCAGTCCATCGCCGGGCCAGCCAGGCATAGTGATGGATCAGCCGCAGTGTTCGCAGTGCTTCGACAAGGTGTAGCTGGCGTGCATCGAATTCATAGAACCGGGTGTATCCTTCAAGCAGTCGAGCAAGGGTAACCTCCTGTTCGGTTCGGTCTCCGGACAAGAACATCCACAGGTCCTGAATAGCCGGTGTCATACGGGAATCGTCTAGGTCGACAAGATGAGGACCATCATCGGTCCACAGAATATTGCCGATGTGACAGTCGCCGTGTGTGCGGATCAGATCGACCGAACCAGCACGCTCATAACACCAGCCAATCTGCTGAATCAGATCTTCGGTGAGTGACTGATAAGCCGCTTCCAGATCTTTTGGTATGAAGTCATGTGCCAGAATGAACTGGCACGACTCAACGCCGAATGTGGTTACATCGAGCGTGGGCCGATGTTCGTAGGCGCGCATACATCCTCGCGCATGCAATCGTCCTATAAAGCGTCCAAGCTGACGCTGATGTTCAGGGTTTTCAAGATCAGGGGCGCGCCCGCCGCGGCGTGGAAACAGTGCGAAGCGGTAGGAGCCATACTGGAACAGGGTTTCTCCACGTGTGTCTGCGATGGGTGCAATTAAAGCGATGTCGTCAGCTGCCAGTTCCAGAGCGAATGTATGCTCTTCACCGATCATGGCGTCATTCCATCGATGTGGCCGGTAGAATTTTGCGATTAATGCTTTGTTATCTTCTACGCCAACCTGGTAAACCCGGTTCTCGAAGCTGTTCAGTACCAGCAGGTGGCCGTCACAGATGTAACCACGGCTTTCAACCGCTGCCAGCACTTCATCCGGGCCCAGGTTCTGATAATCAAGAACGGTGTCAGTGTGCATGCTCAAGCTCTGGTCTTAGATGGCCTTGGAACATCTACTGGCTGACTCTTCCGGATTCGTAGTGCCAGGACAACCAACACAGCGGCGGCAGCAGTATAGGCTGCGAAATAAAGGCACACAGTGCTGAGCGGAACCCCCAGGTCTGCCAGCGATCCCATGAGGACCGGGCCGATTGCAGACGACAGGACCATCGCGGACGCGTAAAGACTTTTGATCGCACCGATGTGAGTCACGCCGTAGAGTTCGGCCCACAACGCTGAGACCACCGTGAAATAAAGACCGGACTGTATACCCAGTAGCAGCATATAGGGTACGACACCCCACGCACTGTCGACAAGGCCGATCGTCAACATCGCCAGTACGAGCGGGGTCAATAGGTAAGGCATGATGCGAATGGCACTCAACCGGTCAATCAAGGTGCCCGAATAGATCAGAGTTGCGCAGGTCGTGGCGGCATAAACTGAGTAGTTACTGGTGATCCACGTGTGCGACCAACTTTTTTCATCGGCCAGATTGAGGTGGTGGAAAAACAGCGCAGTACTGATCATCGAAACTGCCAGAAGACCCGGCATGAGTAAGTAAAAAAAATAGTCTCTGATAACCTCCCTGCGGGTCCAGGATCGGACGGCAAGTTGTGAGGTTTGGGTTACAGTTCTGCTTAGTTTGCTGCTCCTGCTGTGTACAGTGTCGTGGTGTTTTAAAAGCCAGGTCACCGTCGGAATTACGGTCAGACCGATCAGAACAGCCGCTGCGCCATAGGTCCAGCGCCAGCCTATCAGTGCAAGTGTGAAAACTGCGATGACCGGCAGTATCGCTTCACCGGCAGTAAAGCCCAGAGAGGCAAAGGCAATGGCTCGGCCGCGCTCACGATCAAAATACCGCACCATGCTGGTGATTGAGATGTGTGAGATCAAGCCTTGGCCAGCGTGTCGCAGCAGAAAGATGGCGAGCACAAGCGTCACCGGGCCGGTCGTGGTCGCAATATAGGCACAGGCGAAGACCAGAAGAAGGCAGGCCGCGAGGGTGTACCGGCGCAATTCAAAACGGTCGATCAGTCCACCCGTCCAGGGCAGCAGGGCTGCACTGCCGATCGTGCCGATCATGTAGACCATACCCCACAGGGTGTGGCTGAGCTCAAATTCGAGCTGAATATGCGGGCCGATAATGCCGATAAAGTAGGTCTGACCGAAACTCGAATACAGTGCTGTCACGAAACCGAAGCCCAGCAGTCTTCGGTTGGTACTGAGCAGTTCTCGGTAGGCGTTTAACGGCATGAAGCAAGCGAATTGGGTGGGAACCAGTGGCGAGACTATACAGATGTTCAAGTCGTGAGTGCCGGCCGCTGTTGCCTGGTTCTCAAGAACGGATCAGCGCCGGCGCGACAAACCACAGTGCCGCCACTATAATCCGCACCCGCCCGGCCGTTGGCGGGCTGACACCCACCGTATTCCTCCAATCAGATGAAAGACTTGATCAGTTCGTTGCGTAACATTGCGATCGTCGCACATGTTGACCACGGTAAAACGACATTAGTCGATCAACTGTTACGCCAATCTGGCGCGCTCAAGGGTCACGGGGCAGTTCAGGAAAGGGTCATGGACTCGAATGAACTCGAGCGGGAACGGGGTATCACGATTCTGTCGAAGAATACGTCCATTCGCTGGCAGGACTGGCGAATCAATATTGTCGATACACCGGGACACGCTGACTTTGGGGGCGAGGTGGAACGGGTGTTATCGATGGTGGATTCGGTGCTGCTTTTAGTCGATGCGGTAGAGGGCCCGATGCCGCAGACGCGGTTCGTGACGCAGAAAGCCCTGGAACACGATTTGGCGCCGATCGTTGTTGTGAACAAAGTCGACCGACCCGGCAGTCGTCCAGACTGGGTCGTCGACCAGACGTTCGAGCTTTTTGACCGACTTGGTGCATCAGACAGTCAACTCGACTTCCCGGTTGTTTATGCGTCGGCGTTGCAGGGGTGGTCAGCACTGGACTCTGATGCTATCGGCAGCGACATGCAGTCGTTGTTTCAGACGATCGTGGACAATGTCGCCCCACCGGCGGTTGATCCAGAAGGATCTTTACAGCTGCAGGTCAGTGCATTGGACTATTCGACTTATGTCGGTGTCATCGGCATAGGCCGGATACAGCGGGGCAGATTTTCCCGAAATGATGTTGTTTGTGTTGCCGCTACGGATGGATCGGTGCGCGAAGCACGGATTTTGCAGATTCTGGGTTTCCACGGCCTCAATAGAGTTGAACTCGATGGTGCCAGTGCCGGTGAAATCGTCGCCTTTACCGGCGTTGATGGCCTGCGCATTTCCGACACATTGTGTGATCCATCGTGTATTGATCCGCTTCCAGCGCTTAAGGTCGATGAACCCACGCTGAGTATGACGTTTCAGGTCAATGATTCGCCGTTTGCCGGCCAGGACGGCAGGTTCGTGACCAGTCGGAACCTGGGGCAGCGACTTGCCCAGGAGCTGATTCACAATGTCGCGTTGCGGGTGGAGCCGCTGTCCGACCCGGATAAATTCAAGGTGTCCGGTCGGGGTGAACTGCACCTGTCTATTCTCGTGGAAAACATGCGGCGTGAAGGTTACGAACTCGCGATTTCACGACCCGAAGTCATCCTGCGGGAAATCGACGGGGTAGTCCATGAACCATGGGAAACGCTGACAGTCGACGTTGAGTCTGTTGACCAGGGCCGGGTGATGGAAAGACTCGGTGAACGTCGTGCCGAACTTCGGGATATCCTGCCGGACAGTAACGGGCGTGTGCGCCTGGACTACACTGTGCCCAGTCGCGGCCTGATCGGATTCCAGTCTGAATTTATGACGATAACCCGTGGGAAGGGTCTGATGTACCATACGTTCGATCGTTATGCAGAACGTGCACAGTCGAAGATTGGTGAAAGAGTCAATGGTGTGCTGGTTTCTATCAGTGTCGGCAAGTCGCTGGCTTATGCATTGTTCAATCTGCAGGAAAGAGGGCGGTTATTCATCGGGCCCGGTGAGCAGGTATATGAAGGGATGGTGATTGGCCTCCACTCCCGCAGTGGCGACCTTGTGGTCAACCCGCTCAAGGCCAAGCAGTTGACCAACATTCGGGCAGCCGGCAGCGACGAGAATATACTTCTGACACCGCCGCTCCAACTGACACTGGAAGCTGCCATAGCATTCATCAACGATGATGAACTGGTTGAGGTCACACCGGTTGCTATTCGCGTGCGGAAAAAATTGTTGCGCGGGCATGAGCGAAAACGTGCCGCTCGAGCCGCCTGAGACAGCGCGACCTGACCCGGTATTTCTAAGACTTTTGGCGTAAGAACCCTGGCGTTCAGGTTGACACCGGGTGATGTGGTAGATTTTGCCTGCGCTCGCGTCGCGGTTTAGCTCGAACCAAAAGCGCAATGAGGACACAAAATATGCGGCGGTTAAGTCTACTGCTGGGAGGGGTTATCGTGCTTGTCGCGATTGCCTACGGCTACTCTCGCCTGAACACAGGCCAGAGTGCTGCGTCCTATCGTCTGGAGACAGTTGAACGGGGCACCATCGAAAAGACCATCTCTTCGACTGGTCGAGTGAAGCCTGTCATGACCGTCGACATCGGCTCCCAGGTTTCTGGTCAGATCTCAGAAGTGCTGGTGGACTTCAATTCGAAAGTCATGGCCGGTGAAGTCATTGCCAAGATAGACGCTGCACCCTTTGAAGCCAGAGTTCAGGTGGCTCGAGCCGATCTTGCTTTTGCTGAGGCAAATATTGCCATGCAGACCGCAGCGTTGGAGGAACTGCAGGCCGAGCTCTTGGGATCACAAGCGATTCTGGCCGAGCTTGCCGAAGACCTCGAAAGGCAGCAGTCGCTTTTTGAACGTAAGGTCATCCCCGAGAGTACAGTGGATCATGCGGTGGCACGTCACGTTCAGGCGATGGCAAAGGTAGCCAGCATACAGGCCCGGATGAAGAAGCAGCAGGCACAGATACGAACAGCCCACGCCAACGTCGCGTCGCACGGCGGCAAGCTGCTCCAGGCGGAACTGGAACTGGAACACACGCTGATCAGATCACCGGTTGATGGCATTGTGATCAACCGGGCAGCGGATACGGGTCAGACGGTGGCTGCCAGTCTACAGGCACCAGTCCTGTTTACCCTGGCCCAGGACCTGCGCCAGATTCATCTGGAAGTCAGTGTCGATGAGGCAGACATCGGCGGTATCACCGAAGGGCAGCAGGCACGGTTTTCAGTCGATGCCTATCCAGACCGGGTCTCCAAAGGAGAGGTCGTGCAGATCCGCAAGCAGCCGATAGAGGTCTCAGGTGTTGTGACCTACGTGGTCATTGTCGGTACCCAGAACCTTGATCAGAGTCTGATGCCGGGTATGACAGCCAGTGTAGAGATTGTGCTGGGTGAACGACAAGATGCGCTTAAGGTGTCGTCACAGGCACTTCGATTTAAACCGCCTGGTTTCAAGCGCTTAGATTCCGGGGCGTCTGCTCGAGGCGGCGGCCGCGAGCGCATGCGGGCAATGATCAAAAACCTTTCGCAGAAACTTCAATTGAGTGAGGCCCAGCTGTCATCGGTTCAATCGATCTACGCCGAGATGGGCCAGTCGATTAGGGGACTGCGGGAAGCCGGTATGGGTGGCGATGAATTCCGGGAAGCAATTCGCCAGCTCCGGGCCCAGGCCGCACAGCGGGTGGAGAAGCTGCTGGAAAGTGATCAGAAGAAACGCTACCGCTTGATGCGTGCCGAAGAAAAAAGTGCGAGTTACCGGCGGGCAAACGTCTGGGTACTCGATGGGGGTGAGCCTGTCGCGGTGGGTATTACGGTTGGCATTTCTGACAGTACCCATACGGAGATTGTCCGCGGTGATATTGCTCAAGGTGCACAGGTCATCGTTGGCCTATCATCGGATGGTTCCTGAGTAATGGATCCTGCCATGCAACCCGTTGTCATCCAGACCCAGGGTTTGTGTCGGGATTTTTCAGTGGGGGCTCACGTCGTACATGCCTTGCGCGATGTAGACCTGCGCATCCATCGAGGCGAATTTATCGCGATCATGGGACCGTCGGGATCAGGCAAGTCCACCTGTATGCACGTGCTGGGGTGCCTGGATACGCCAACAGCGGGCAAATACCTGCTCGACGGCGAGGCTGTTTCGGAATTCCAGCCTGACGACCTGGCCCGCATACGTCGAAACAAGATCGGGTTTGTTTTCCAGTCATTCAATCTCATGGCCGATGCCAGTGCCCAGGCCAATGTCGAATTGCCGCTGTTATATAGGGGAGACCCACGCGCTGTGCGTTCAGAAAAGGCTAAAAGCGCACTGGGAAGAGTTGGACTTTCCGATCGCATGCACCATCGGCCGACGCAGCTTTCAGGTGGTCAGATGCAGCGGGTGGCGATCGCACGGGCAATCGTCAATCAACCGGATATCGTGCTGGCCGACGAACCTACCGGGGCGCTGGATTCGGTGACCGGTCGCGAGATCCTGGACTTGCTCAAGGAGCTGAATGGTCAGGGTATGACCGTAATTGTGGTTACGCACGAGACGGAGGTGGCCGGGTACGCAGAGCGGGTGCTGAAGTTTCGGGATGGTCGGCTGTTGGGTGAAAACCAAGTGGTAGAAAAGGTCAGTAGCCCTTCGACCCCGACAGCGGATACAAGAGCATCGACGCAATGACGCTTTGGAATTGCCTTCAGGCCGCGCTGGCTTCGTTACGCGCCAACAAGCTCAGAACCGGGCTGACAACGCTGGGCATTATCATTGGCGTGGCGGCGGTCATTGCGATGGTCGGCGTCGGCAAGGGTGCTGAGAAACGGATCCAGGAAGCGATTCAGGGCCTGGGTGAAAACGTTCTGTTCGTGCGCAACGGGACCAGTGTGTCCGGCGGGGTGCGAGGGGGTGCCAACAGCAAAGTGTCCCTGACAGAGGCTGATGCCGCTGCCATCGAGGATCAGGCCCCTTCGGTGGCGATAGCTGCGCCTACGGTCCGGTCTACCGGTCAGGTGATTTCCGGAAATCTAAACTGGTTTACGACGATATTCGGTGTTGGAGACGATTACCTTCGGGCCCGCGACTGGGTCATAGACCGAGGGCGTACGTTTAATCCTCAGGAAGAGCGAGCGTCAGCGAAAGTGGCGATTATCGGAGAGACCATCGTTGAACAGTTGTTCGGCGGACAGGATCCCACGGGTGAAATTGTCCGTATCCAGAGAATCCCGTTTCGCGTAATCGGGGTCACCCGAGCCAAGGGTCAGTCTTCATGGGGTCGCGACCACGACGATGTGGTATTTGTGCCCCTGTCAACCGCCAAGTCACGCATGAATGTCGGTGAGCGGTACCGCAGTCGGTACGTGCGTGACATTACTGTCAAAGCGCGCTCGAGCGATGTACTGGAGGCGGCTGAGCAGGAGATCAATGATCTTCTACGACAGCGTCACCGGATTCGCCCGGGTCAGCCGGACGATTTTTATGTACGGAATATCGCCCAGTTCCTCGAAGCCAGAGCCAAGTCGGAGCGGACAATGTCGCTGCTGCTTGCGGCGGTCGCAGGAATCTCCCTGCTGGTGGGAGGGATTGGAATCATGAATATTATGCTGGTCTCGGTGACCGAGCGCACCCGCGAGGTGGGTTTGAGAATGGCCGTCGGGGCCCGCAGTCGTGACATCCTGCTTCAATTTGTGACCGAGGCCGTTGTGGTGTCCTTGATCGGGGGAGTTGTTGGTGTGGTGCTGGGATTTGGGGGTTCCCTGGCCGCGGCTAGAATTGCCGGCTGGCCGGTGATCACCTCACCTTTGTCTGCGGTGATTGCCATGGGATTTGCGGCCGTGGTCGGCATATTTTTTGGCTATTATCCTGCACTCAAAGCGTCCCGGCTCGATCCTATCGCAGCACTTCGCCACGAGTAAACTCGGTTCAGAACATCCCGTCTAATGCTATGCGTTGACCTGAAGCGTGTCGTGGGCTGCAATAGACAATCAGGTCGGGTGAGTCAGATCCTGACTTGAGCTTAAACTGATCTGGAGTACAGATGATGAACCAGGAAAATCCTAGTTTTGGTGCCTATACGGATTACGGCGCATTGCGCGGCGCGATAGTCGGCAGTGCCGATGGTCTGAGCTTGCCACCGTTCAATCCGACCCTGTACCACTACAACGAGGAAGTTCAGACCGCACTGAAAGCCTGTGGTGATCAACCCCTGGATATCCGAAAGGCGATGCCGGAGCGCTGGGAAAAAACAGCAGAACAACTCGATAACCTTGCGGCCCTGTATGAGGCCAATGGCGTCAAGGTCTACCGGCCCAGACCCTATACAGCCGAGGAAAGGGGCTACCTTGCAGATCTGCAGCCAGGTGCGTCGCTGTTATACCCGGCTGATCCGGTGTATACCGTGGGCACACACTATATTGAAGTGAATATCCGGCGGGCCTATCGCCGAAAAGAAGTGTTTCCGTTGCGTGATACGGTGGTGCCGCTGATCGACGACGGTGCAGACACTCATTATGCCGTGATGCCTCCAGCGCAACCTTTTGCACCGTCCAGCGGTGGTCCCGGGCCCTATCTGGAAGGCGGCGACATCATCTGCTACAACAACCATCTTTTCGTTGGCGAATCCGATATCGCGACAAATCGAGCCGGTACGCGCTGGCTTGAGCACTACATCGGTCCTTTTGGCTACCAGGTGCATCCGATGCCGATGAAAGGTGACTTCCTTCACTTGCTGGGCATCATGGTGTTAGTTCGGGAAGGATTACTGCTTCTGCATCGCGACGATCTTGACTGTGAGCTGCCTGAGATTCTTGCCGACTGGGAAGTTATTGAAGTGAACGAATCGGAAGCACGGGCCTACGCGACGGTCGGTGTGAGTCTGGATGATTCACGATACATCATGCCTTCCGGGCTGAGTCGGATAGCCAACGAGCTGTCCCGGCGCGGGGTGGAACCGATCGAGATCGACTATGACCACGTCAGTTACTGGGGCGGTTGCGTGTCCTGTTCCACTCATGCTGTGTCTCGCGACCCTTGAAGATCGTCAGTGAGCGGTAGTCTGCCAGGTCAGCTGGACAGCGAGCTGTCCAGCCGGATTCTTGACGCGGTAGCCGCGGGATTTGAATCCCAACTCGGTTTTACGATGGATCTTATGCGGCAGCCTTCTGTGCGGGGCCAGGAGGAAAGCGCCCAGGCGCTGGTGTACACGGCGCTTGAAACCCGCGGCTATCAGACGGATCGCTGGGCCATCGATATCGGTGAAATCGAAGCGCACCCGGGTTTTTCCCCGGTCAAGGTCGATTACAGCAACGCAGTCAATGTCGTGGGTACACACACCCCCGCACAGAATCTCGGCCGGTCGTTGATTCTCAATGGTCATATCGACGTGGTACCGACCGGGCCGCTGGACATGTGGACACGTCCCCCATTCGACCCGTCGATAGATGGTGACTGGCTCTACGGGCGGGGCGGCGCCGACATGAAAGCCGGATTGTGCGCAAATATCTTTGCCCTGGACGCACTGCGCAACCTCGACCTGCAACCTTCGGCTGATGTGTTCCTGCAGTCTGTGACCGAAGAGGAATGTACCGGTAACGGTGCCTTGTCCGCGCTGGTCCGTGGCTACCGCGCCGATGCGGCACTGATTCCTGAACCGGAAGAGGATATGCTGGTGCGGGCAAATGTGGGTGTTATCTGGTTTCAGGTGCACGTCCGTGGGCGTCCTGTGCATGTTCGCGAAGCAGGTCAGGGTGCGAACGCTATCGAGGCTGCTTACCGATTGATCGGTTCGCTGAAAAAGCTCGAGGCAAAATGGAATGCCCGTCGAGCAGATATTAAGTACTTCGAAGACCTGGATCACCCGATCAATTTCAATGTCGGAAAGATTGCAGGCGGCGACTGGGCATCCTCCGTTCCGGCCTGGTGCACGTTGGATATCCGTGCGGCCATCTATCCGGGCGTCAACCCGCGGGACGCGGCCCGTGAAATTGAAGCATGCCTGCAGTCCAGCAGCCGCGAGGACCCGTTTTTGTCTGACAACCCACCGACGGTCGAATACAACGGTTTTTTCAGCCGCGGTTACGTACTGGAGGAAGGCAGCGACGCGGAGAAAGTACTGTCCCAAGCGCATGCCGTGAGTTTTGGCAGTTCACTGGAATCGTTTGTCACACCGGGCTATCTGGACGGACGGGTTTTCGTTCTGTACGACGACTGTCCCTGCCTGGTTTACGGGCCGGTATCAAAAGACATCCACGCGTTCGACGAGCGCGTCAGCCTCGCTTCGGTACAGCGTATCACCGGCACCATCGCGTTGTTCATTGCCAACTGGTGCGGGCTGGAAAAGCTGCGCTGAAGATTCGGTTGCGGTCGACAGCTGCAAACTATGCTCGATCGATGCCGAATCTGCTATGAACGATCTTCGGTTCCGTAGTGCCGCGCCAGGTAATCGTCGCTGAACTTGCCTGTTTCACGATCAGCGCGCAGAGAGTCGGCAGTCCTTTCAGAAGGAGGCCCATAACCACCGGCCCCGGGTGTTTCGATCACGATGGCAGAGTCGCGTGGCACCTTGACGGCGTTTGGTTTGTTGTCCAGCCGTGTGGTTTTGTCTGGTGAGCGCAAAAGAAACCGTCCGGCGCCACCGGCGCCACCGCCAAACAGCCCCCAGGGCTGGTGACGAAAGCGTTCGCCGGCACCGTTAAAAATACAGTTGTCATGGCGCGGTGTGATGACCCGCCGCAGTCCCATTCCGCCACGGTATTTGCCGGCCCCGGCTGAGTCTTCAACGAGGCTGTACTCATCGACCACAAGCGGATATTCCATTTCGATGGCTTCAATCGGCAGGTTGGATGTGTTGGTGATGTGCACCTGAACACCGTCTTTTCCGTCTTTGGTCGGTCTTGCCCCCATACCTCCGCCGAGGGTTTCCAAATACAGGTACGACTGACCCGTCCTGGGGTCTGTCCCGGAGAACACTGCCGTTGTATTGGCACCGTTCGCTGCAGCAATGACCCGTTCCGGGAAGGCGACGGACAGTGCGCCGAGAACCACGTCAATGATTCTCTGGCAGGTGTTGGCGCGGGCCGCAACCGGTGCCGGAAAGGTGCAGTTGACCAGAGTGCTGCGCGGGGCCAGGATCTTTACTGAATCGAGCACACCCTGATTGTTGGGCACGTCAGGATCCAGCAGAGCCTTGAGCGAGTAGCAGACCGCGGCCTGTGTCGCGTTCAGGGTCACGTTGATATTGCCGGCGACCTGTGCACAGGTGCCTTCAAAGTCAAACGTGATCTCACGACCGCTTACCGTGATCATCAGTTCTATAGGCAGGTCCAGGGCATCGATGCCATCGCCATCCATCATGTCGGCAAAATGATAGTCTCCGTCCGGAATGGTCTCGATGCTGTCGCCCATTCGTTTTCGGGTCCGGTCGATAATATCGCTGAACGCAGTGTTGATCTGTTCCGTGCCGTGGTCGGCAACGACTTCCTGCAGACGGCGTTCACCCAGGCGACAGGCCGAGATCTGGGCGAAGTAGTCTCCCCGCCGTTCTTTGGGGACCCGCACGTTGAGCAGCATCAAATCAAACAGATCCTGCTGCAGTTCGCCGTTGCGAAACAGGCGAACAACGGGTATTCGAAGTCCTTCTTGATAGATTTCAGACATACCGCCGGCCATGCTGCCAGGGGCCATCCCACCGATATCTGCGTGGTGTGCGATGTTACAGATAAAACCGAAGATTTCGTCGTCAATGTAAACCGGCATCGCGAGATTGACATCGGGCAGATGTGTGCCGCCTGCTGCATGCGGATCGTTGGCCACAAACAGGTCACCGGGTTGAATGTCATTGCCGAATTTATCGAGCAGTGCTTGCATCAGGCCATGCATGGACGCGATATGAATCGGCAGGGATTCGACCGCCTGCACCACCAGTCGACCGGAACGGTCCATGATTGCAGTCGAGTGATCGTGGCGCTCCTTAATGTTGGTTGAATACGCCGACTTCATCAGCGCGACATAGGTCTCGTCTGTAATCGAACGCAGGGCGTTCGATATGATCTCCAGACTGATGGGGTCGAGTCGGATCAATTGAGATCCTCCGTAAGGGTAATAAGGAGTGTCCCGGATTCATCGACTGTACCGACATCGCCTGGATACAGCAGAGTAGTCGCATCCAGTTGGGCAATCACGGCTGGGCCTGTCAGGATGTGACCGGCTCTAAGCTCGCTGCGCTCAAACACGGGGCAGTTCACGGGTTTATCGGAATGAAACACGACCTGACGTTCTCCAGCCATAACCGGTGCGGTATCTGATGGGTCCAGTTTGCGGTAATCTGCAAGCGGGGAGAGCCGACCGCGGGCAGTCAGCCGGATATTGATGATCTCGATTGGATCGTCCGGGTTGAAATAGCCATAGCTTCCTTCATGTGTCCTGAAGAACCGTTGCTGAAGATCGTCGACCACCAGCTCAGGCACCTGATTACCCGTTGTCTCAAGGGGTACCGCAAGTTCGAAATTCTGTCCCACATAGCGCATATCGAGCCGGAGTTGGATGGACCGGGTGTGATCCAGAATGCTTTCCTGTTCGAACCATTTTCGAGCCTGTAGGCTGAGCGAGTCGAGGATTTGCCTGATATGTTCGACGTTTCCCGCATTGACCTCGATTCGGCCGCTGTCAACAAAGTCCTCCAGCAGATCAGACACCACCAGGCCGTGCGCACAGATGATGCCCGGGGCCGGTGGAACCAGAATCTCTTGAATGCCCAGGTTGCGCGCAACATCCCTGGCGTGTAGTGGACCGGCCCCGCCAAACGGCATCAGACAGTATTCCCGGGGATCATGGCCGCGTTCTACCGATATGGTACGGATCGCTCGCACCATGTTGGCAACAACGATGTCGATCACGCCTTGAGCGGCGCGCAGACGGCTCACGTCAAGCGACTGTGCCAAGGTATCGAATGCCGAGTCCGCTGCTGCCTTGTCGAGTTTCATCGTCCCGCCCAGAAGACCATCTTCGCCGAGTCGACCCAGAAGCAGGTTGGCGTCAGTGACGGTCGACTGTGTGCCGCCGAGTCCGTAACAAGCCGGACCGGGATCTGCTCCCATGCTTTTCGGGCCAACCTTGAGCAGACCGTCACGGTCGATCCAGGCAACCGACCCACCGCCAGCACCCACGGTTTCGACATCAACCATCGGCATGCGAATGGGAAAGCCGCCAACTTCCCGGGAAAACACCGTGGGTACGCGCGCCTGGCGGATCAGCGCAACATCGGCACTGGTTCCACCCATATCCAGCGTAATAGCGTCCGATCGCTGTGCCGCAGTGGCGACATGTGCGGCGCCAACCACGCCTGCGGCCGGACCAGACAAAGCAGTGCGAACGGGAAGCCGCTGAGCCCGACCCACAGACATCAGGCCGCCACTGGACTGGTTGAGGCCAAAGCTGGCATTGGGAGCGGCGCTTTTGAGACCGCTGTCGAGATCAGTCATGTATTGCGCCATAACCGGCTGTAGGTAAGCGTTGAGAACGGTTGTTGAGAAACGTTCGAATTCGCGAAATTCAGGCTGAACTTCAGATGACGCACTGACCTCGATGTCTGGCAAAGACTGACGCAGTGCATCGGTAATTGCCCGTTCGTGTTCGGGGTTCTGAAACGCAAACAGAAAACACACGGCACAGGACTGAGGGTCGGCAGCGCGGACACAGTCGACTGCGCGCTCGATTTCATGCTGACTAAGCGGAGTCAGGACTTCTCCGCCAGCAGTGATTCTTTCGGATACTTCGATCCGTCGCGACCTTGGGACCAGGGCTGCAGGGTAATCCTGATAAAGGTCGAACATGTGCGGCCGGGTCTGGCGCCCGATATCGAGCAGGTCGGCAAAACCAGCGGTCGTCAGCAGCATGACATCACCGCCGCGCCGCTGCAGCAGGGCGTTGGTTGCCACGGTAGTACCATGCGAGAACTGGCGGAGTTCGGAGAGATCCAGGCTGTGTTCCCGGGCCAGTGTCTCAAGGCCATTGAGCACTGCATGGGCCGGATTCCCCGGTGTCGATGGAAACTTGCCCACATGAACTGCCCCGCTAGACTCGTCAACGGCAAAGAAATCTGTGAAAGTCCCACCTACATCTACACCTACAGTCCACACCATGCTTTGTCGCTCCGGAAAACCCTAACTCTCGCCGGAAGTATAATTGCAGTTATCTGCCACGTGCGTCTTAATACGAATGACCGACACGGATTCATCCAATATTCCTGAAGTCCGGGAACGCACGGCTTCTTCACTGCCCGTTGGCGGCCCTACAGAAGAAATCTGCACTTCGGAGTTGTTCGGTTTTAACAGCGCACTTCGTGTGCCTGCATTTGCCGTGTGTTCCGAACAGGTACCGGAGATCGATTCAACTTATTGTTTCACAGGGAACCACGATCTCTATACTGTCCGGTTTTATGCATAACTGGAGGGTAATATGATCAGCATCAACAAAACACATAGAGAGTTCTATTCACTTGATCTCGAAAATGGCTGGGAAGTACCGCAGGGTTACCCAGTCGGGATCGAGCAGAAAATACTTTCGGGTAGCTTGGATGAAGTCAATCGAACTGGCAGCCGGACTCGCCTACTGCGCTTCAAACCGGGTATCTATACCACCGCACCTTTCAATCACGAGTATTGGGAGGAGGTGTACCTAGTGTCGGGCGATCTGATTGTGGGTAATGACGAGGACGGTCAGGGCGGTGAGACTTTTGCAGCTAACACCTATGCCTGCAGACCGCCGGGTACTGATCATGGTCCGTTTAAATCCTGCAACGGTTGTTTGTTACTTGAGATTCACTACTTCGACTGACTGCGTTAGAAACTGCTGCGCACTTGCGGCCATTGCGTTTTCGGTCCCAAATCGAGTTTGTGCGTAGTGTGAAGAATGGGCAGCGTTCTTAGATCACGCAATGCCGGTATTGTGCAAGAAGGATAGAAACTCTTTCGCGACTGTTTGTGGTCGTTCGATCTGCATCATATGCGTCGTTGCAGTTATACATGAGTAGGGAAGACCCAACTCGACGTGCATTGCCCGATTGACAAAAGCGGGTGGCCAGGCACCTTCGATTTCCGGGTCAGCACCCAGAAACCTGACCGGACCCGTCAGTTCTGTCAGCTGGGCCCAGATATTCAGCTTAGCATTGTCGTCGTAGATTTGGGATTCGTAGGTGCTGGGACAGGTCAGTTCCCAACCAGTTGTATTCTGCGTTAGTGTTGCCGCGGCCATAAGTTGGTGGCTGCCGTTCTGCCAGCGATTCAGGCGTTTTGTTTCAATCAGAGTTTGTGTTAGTTCATTAGGACTGGAAAATCTGTGTGGTCGACTGACTGCCCAGTCCCTCAGCTTCAGTTCGAATGAATGGGCCAGTTGATACAACGCGTGTCCTGGTTCTGGTATCACAGGTGGATCAACTACTAGCAGCGCGTCCCAGCGCTGACCATGTTCAAGGTTCTGTAACAGGCCGGTAATCGCTGAAATCGAATGAAAAACCGCTACCGTCGGTTTAGCACCAAAGATCTGGGGAATATGGGTGTAAATAGTTTCGAAATCGAGTACAAAACGATTGATGTGGTGTGCCGCGAAGTTGTGGCGGGGATTTTGACCGTGGTTGCGAACATCAAAAACGACCACCTCAAAGCTGTCCAGAAACAGTTGCCAGAATGGATAGTACGCATCGACAGCGAATCCGTTTCCATGGCTGAGAAGCAGCCGCTGTTTCCCTTTGCTGTGACGGCGGAGACGGATGATGGCACCGTCATCCATGCTGATATCCACCGTTTGTGCAGGTGTCAAAATGTTGAAGGTCATCGTCTGCTATCTCAGGTCATGTTGGCCACGATCTTGCCTTTGGTCTGTCGGGCTAGCAAGCGGACCAGCAATCCATACGACCACTCGGTGATGAAACGATGGGCACGAGTCCGTTTTTTATGGGCAGCATAATTTGTTTTGTTCTGAGAAATATGTGTTGAATTACTCACTCTCTCCCTTGTACGAGGTTAGAACCATATTCTCCGGTACTTAATTTAGGTCATACAGCGCGGCATAAGTATTGATGATCTGGTCAAAAGTTGGATAGGAGGGGTGTCTCTCATTGTTTCATCCCCGACATAGATTACTTGGCCGTCTTTGAGATTGTCGCGATATTTTTTCCATGTTTGATCATGGCTGATTCCTAGATGTGGTGGCGTTGCCTTGGAGATCTATCGCTGCTTTGGCCCAGATTTGTCGAAAGTCTGATTAGAACCTGAATAAATTGTGAGTGGTGCTGTCCGTTGTTTGTCTCTAGATTGTCACGAAACCATAGCATTTTTCGCAGGTTGGGCCATTGGTTGGTCTGTAATGTACTGAAGGGTTTTTATTTTAGTTGAGTGGACTATTGTGTCGCTAACTTCGACGGCGCCTGCGTTGTGGTTGGCCATCGAACCCGAATTAGGCCATCCATGATAATTGTGAATCACCTTATAATTTGTTAATTGCTTACTGCTAACTGAATGCCGCGATGACTGGTCAACCCATCAAGAACGCCACAGAACACCTTCAGAGTCTGGTGGATGGCCGTGCCGTCTACCTTGATGGCCAAATGGTAGCCGATGTAACCCGCCACATCGCTTTTTGCCAGTCGGTGCGCACCGCAGCCGGTCTTTACGATTTCCAGGCGGATCCAAAAAATTCTGATCTGATGACTTTCGAATCGCCCACAAGCGGTCGTCGAGTGAACCGGGCCTGGCAGATGCCGACAACCTATGAAGAACTGGTCGCCCGGCGTCGGGCATTGGTGAGCTGGGCGGAACAGCATGCGGGTTTCATCGGACGCTCACCGGATCATCTGGCTTCGGCTATAACCGGCCAGTTGATGGGTCTGGACCTGTTCGAGGAATACGATCATCACAGGGCAAAAGCGTACTGGGATTACTATGTCTACGCCCGCGATAATGATCTGTATCTCACCTACGTGATCATCAATCCTCAGGTCGATCAGTCCAAATCGGCGATCGAACTCGAGAACAATAATCCAATGATGAAGATCGTGGACGAAGACAGTGAAGGGGTTACGGTTCGCGGGGCAAAAATGCTGGGTACCAGTGCCGTCATGGCGAACGAGGTGTTTGTCGCTCATCTGCAGCCGTTGCGTCCTGAAGACGTGGATTACGCCATATCGTTTGCAGTACCAATGAATATCCCGGGCTTGAAAGTTTTGTCACGCAAATCATATGAACAACATGCTGTATCGGAATTCGATAACCCGCTCGCTTTTCGCTACGACGAGAACGATGCCTTGATGTACTTTGACGATGTGAAGGTGCCGTGGGAGCGGATCTTCGTATATCGCGATCCCGAGATGTGCCGGCGGCAGTTCCATGACACCCCGGGACATATCTACCAGAACTATCAGGCCCAGATCCGACTCAGCGTCAAACTCAAGTTTCTAGTTGGACTGGCCCGTGATATCTGCGAGACCATCGGCACAGTCAAGATCCCTTCTGTAGCAGACTCGTTAGGTAGGATGGCAGCGCAGGCGGCAGCTGTGGAGAACATGATGCTTGGGATGGAGGTGAAGGGCCGACCGTGGGGTGAGTACTTCGTGCCCGACCGCCATGCCGTTTATGCTGCACTAACGTTGACACAGGAGCTTTATCCGCAGATGATCAACACGCTGCGCGAGTTGGCTGGAGGCGCCCTGATTATGTTGCCTTCTTCGTCGGCCGACTACGAAAACCCTGAGCTTGCGTCCATTTTTCAAAGTGTGCAGGTCTCGGCCGATGGACGCAGCGATAGAGACCGCGTCAAACTCCTAAAGCTGGCGTGGGATGCCGTCGGTTCAGAATTTGCCGGTCGCCACACGCAATATGAAATGTTCTATGCCGGTGCCCAGTTTGTGACTCGGGCGCACAGTATGCGCACCTATGACTGGGAAGGTGCAGCGTCTCTGGTATCAAACATTACCGGTCGTTACGACCTTGAAACCGGAGGTTCGAGTTGAGGTTTCTACGTGATACCTAGTCGAAATCAAGAACCATGGTGCAATAAACGCATCGAGTACCAATCCGAGTCGATTTCTGCTTCGGAGGTGCATGTGCCGGGAAGACCGTCGGATTCCGAGGGTGTTAAGGCACTGGCCGTGGCGGCGCACAAGAGATTTTTTTGACCTACCGGGGCTAGTTGCAGAGGGATCCCAACGCTCAGTCAGCGGATCCAAATACCGTGCGTTTTTCAATGGACTTCACGTCCGCTGGGCGTTCAAAGGGTTCCGGCGCGTTTTCACCGGGCATTCTGGGCCGCCCGACGGCTGAGAAAAAGTCCTTCAGCCCGCCAGGTGTGAGGACAAAGCAGAACCGCAGAGGGATATTGCCCTGGTTTATGAATTGATGCCGGCTACCGGGTGCCAAATACAAGATGGTACCGGTGTGCATTGGATGTACCTCGCCGTCGATCGTTGCGGTGCCATCACCTTCTAGTACGATGATCACTTCTTCGTGGTGGTCGTGGACGTGCTCTCGCACTGAGCATTCGGGGGCCACCTCCTGTATGCCGACATCGAATCCCGGGCCGTTGCTATTCACGGCTTGTGCTACTGCAAGTTCTACAAACCCGTTGGTCGGAACGGGTTGCCAGTAGCTTTCGCCTTCGTCGGGTTGTACGGCCCGACTTCTTTTTTCGGTCATCGTAGCAGAGGTCATAGTCAGGTGCGTCCCCAGCGCAGTACTCTGGAATCTTTGAATTCCGGTTTTCGCTTGGCGTGAAAGGATTCGACACCTTCCCTAAAATCATTGGAAGAACGGAGCCGGCCGTATGCGTTACCGTCGATGTCAATTCCAGCTTCTAGCGTCGTGTTTTGAGAAGCATTCAATACACGATTGATCGTGCGCTGGGACAACGGGGAGAATGTACGGAGTTCATCTACCAGTTTATCCAAGGTTGTTTCTAGCTGGCTGTCGTCGACACAATTGAGAACCATACCCCAGTCTTTGGCTTCGCTACCACTGACGCGTCGGGAACGAAACGTCATGTCCTTGGTCCTCTGAATTCCAATCATGTGCAGCAGACGTATTGAGCCAGCAGATCCGGGTATCTGAGCGATCCGTTGTTCAGGCAGCGTGCCGGTGCAGCAATATTAGTCGCGAGGTCCGATACCTCTTCAGGAGTGGATTCCAGGAAGCCCTGGATGTTGCCATGCGACGAAAAGTGTTCTCCTTCGGCAGGGGAGTGCGGTGACACGAATGCGTTCATCGCAGTTTAGCGCTTCAAAAGTCTGCCGCAGCTGTTCGCTGCGGCATGATGACAACACTCAACGGTGGGCGCTGTAGGACGATGTCGGCGTGCTCGCCGGAGGTATCGAGTGCAATCCTGAAGCCATCTGGGTTTTCGGGCAGACTCGTGGAAAGCGCTTGTTCGCCTTTGGACATAATCTATAGTTCTCTGGGTCACTGTCTCGGGCTAAGCTGTCTATGATACTGCGCCTAGGGTTTATCGGGTGAGTACAGGCATCGACCCAAAACTGGCACAATATCGAATCACTGTAATGAAGTGGACCAGGCTATCTGTCCTGGACGTATCTTGAAGATTATCGGCTTAAGGAGAAGATCGTATGGCCAAGGGGTACTGGATTGCGCGGGTCGATGTTTCTGACATGGAAGCCTATCAGCAATATGTTCAGGCCAATGCGGCACCATTTGCTCAATTCAATGCCCGTTTTCTCGTGCGTGGCGGTGAACAGGAAGTGCCTGAGGGGACAGCACGTTCACGAAATGTAGTCATCGAATTCGACAGCTACCAGGCGGCGCTTGATTGCTATCACTCATCCGAATACCAATCCGCAAAAGCCCTGCGAGCCGATGCTGCGGAGTCGGATCTGGTGATTATCCAAGGTTACGCTGGCAACCAGCCGGGTGACTGAAGCCTGTATCTCAGGATCGATCGGGAGCGTGGTCGTCGCGGGCAGGTGTATGGACAAGTCGGTATTCCGCTGGTCTAAATAAATTTTCACTGACAGGTGACAGTGATGGAGTGTCGAAACGTAGTGGTTGTTGGAGCAGGCACCATGGGTCGGGGAATTGCTCACGTTGCCGCACTGGCCGGTTACCAGACCTGGCTGACCGACGTGGATGAAAGCACGCTGCAGAAAAGTCTTACCGAAGTCGAACACGATCTTGCAGCTGCCGTAGCGCGTGGCAAGATCTCCGAGGTACAGCGATCAGCAGCGCTATCGCGGCTTGAGCTGGCGACCGATCTGGATTCTGTTGTCCACACGTGTGATCTCGTCATTGAAGCTGTGCCGGAACGTATGGACCTCAAGCAGGAGGTCTTCAGCCGCATCAGTCATCAGGCGGCGGACCACAGCATTCTGGCGACCAATACATCGTCGCTCAGTGTTTCTGAGATTGCCAGCAGCAGTCGCTTGCCGGAACGGGTTGTCGGCATGCATTTCTTCAATCCGCCGCACAAGGTCAGGTTACTGGAGATCATCCGTGCAGATCAGACGTCAGAACAGGTGGTCGAAGCTGTCCGGGAAATTGGTCTGCGCATGAATCGTGAACTGGTGGTTGTGAACGATTCTCCCGGCTTTGCAAGCTCTCGCCTGGGGATAGCGCTGGGCATGGAGGCGATCCGGATGGTAGAGCAGGGTGTCGCAGCGCCCGAGGATATCGATGCGGCAATGGTTCACGGATACCGTCACCCGATCGGCCCATTACGACTGGGCGATCTCGTTGGACTCGATATCCGGCTGGCTGTGGGTGACTATCTTTGTCGTGAACTGGGCGAAGAACAGTTCAGGCCACCGGCGCTTCTGAGGAAGATGGTGGCAGAGGGAAAACTCGGCCGGAAAAGCGGCGAAGGGTTTTACATCTGGACTGATCAGGCTTGACGATGCGTATCGACGCAGACATTCAGAGAGGTTTTGCGTTAGAAGATTTTCTGTAGTGACAGGGCTGCTGCAAGGTTAGATACGGTCAGTTTTCCTTGGGTCATTAGCACCATCGCCGAGCCTGGCTTGTCGAGTATCTGTTCGAAAGCTGCCTCTGAGCAAGTGATCGTACAGTCGGGATTGTCATGCGGTCCGGTCAAAACTGAGCCCTCTCCAACGGTCAGATCAACATGCCACGATCCCAAGCCGTCAATATCAAACTGAAAGATCTGATCGACCTTGCCCGCAAGGTCCGGATGGGCAGAGAGTTTCTGTGGTAGGTAATCGGTAAAAAAAGAAGTCGTCTTTGACATTAGATCAAGCCCGCGGATTGTTTCAGCGAAAGTTGAGTGAGTACGCGAAATATAATTTAAAAGAAAAAGTTTTCATACTTGTTTTGTATCGTTGTCTTGCAGCGTTCTGGTGCAATTTTATAGCGTCAGGCGTGGGTCTAAATTGTCTGTTCAGTAGGTAACGGCTACGATGGTGCATGATGGTAAGATGTTACTCACTTAACCTGACAGGACTATATGATGGACGAAGATGCCAAGAAAACTGCATTGAGAATGATCCCCTATGGGCTGTATGTTCTGACCGCTGAAGACAAAGATCAGAATATTTCGACCGCCTCGGTCAACGGGGTCACCCAGGCATCGTTCAAACCCCCGCTCGACCAAACTTGAATTTCTGGCCACCGTCATGAGTTCGCTGACTCAGCGATTGCAGGCCTGTTATGCCAGTGCGGTTCATGATGTGCTGCGCCAGATGGGTCATGACAACTGTGTACTGCCTTCTAACCTGATTGCGCTTGATCCCACCCAGCAACTGGCTGGAGAGATCTACACCATTTCGGGGCACATCGATCGGACGATCAGCCGGCACCAGAGTCTGTTGGCCTGGGCCCAGGTGCTGTCCCGTGTCCCAGGCGGCAAGGTGTTGGTCTGCCAGCCGAATACCAAGGAAATTGCGCTGATGGGGGAGCTGTCCGCCCGGGCCCTGATGGTCAAAAACACCCTCGGTTATGTCGTGGATGGCCGGTGCCGGGACACGGATTTCATCCTCGAAATGGGCTTTCCTGTTTTCTGTGATCTCAACACGCCAGCCGATATCGTGGAGCGCTGGACCTATGATCGCCTGGGTGAACCCATAACCATCGGATCTGTGACCATCGTCAGTGGTGATTATCTGATGGCTGACCGGGATGGGATTGTCGTCATACCGGCATCGGTTTGTGAGGAAGCGGTCAGCCAGACCGAACAGGTGATGTCGACGGAAAGTGAAATGCGCGATGCCATTCTGGGTGGGATGGATCCCGAACAAGCCTACCTGAAGTACCGCAAATTCTAGCGTTTCCAGTCGCTAACGAGTCCATTGCCCGATACCAGGGAATCGTCAAATTATGACACAGAACTTTGAATATTGTACAAAATTCTGTAACATATACAATGTACACAGTCTTCTGGAGACTACGCATGAGCAATACCCCAGAACCGTCTGAATCTGCCGTAGACACGCACAGCGCAGATCTCGAACGGGGGTTCCTGGCCAAGATCGAATCCGAAACCAAGATCGAGCCCAAGGACTGGATGCCGGATGCTTATCGCAAGACGCTGATCCGACAGATCGCGCAGCACGCACATTCCGAGGTTGTCGGAATGCAGCCTGAAGGCAACTGGATCACACGTGCACCCACGCTGCATCGCAAGATCGGGTTATTGGCCAAGGTGCAGGATGAGTGTGGTCACGGTTTGTACCTTTACAGTGCAACCGAGACGCTGGGAACTACCCGAGAAGAACTGGTAACGGCCCTGCATGAAGGCCGCATGAAATACTCGAGTATTTTCAACTACCCCACACTGACCTGGGCAGATATCGGGGCGATCGGTTGGTTGGTTGACGGTGCTGCCATCGTTAACCAGATCAGTCTGTGTCGGACTTCCTATGGGCCTTATGCTCGGGCAATGGTCAGGATCTGTAAGGAGGAGAGTTTTCACCAGCGCCAGGGGTACGGCATCATGGTCACCCTCGCCGAAGGCACTGCTGATCAGAGGGCGATGGCTCAGGATGCACTGAATCGCTGGTGGTGGCCTTCACTCATGATGTTCGGACCGCACGACAGCGATTCCGCGCATACCCGGTCCTCCACCGCCTGGAAGATCAAGCGTCAGAGCAATGATGAACTGCGCCAGCGCTTTGTCGATATCACGGTACCGCAAGCAGAACACCTCGGGCTGAACCTACCCGATCCTGACCTACGATGGAACGCCGACCGTGGTCACTATGATTTTGGCGAGATCGACTGGGATGAATTCTGGCGGGTGGTTAAAGGGGGCGGACCCTGTCATCTGCAGCGTATGGCAACGCGCAAAGCAGCCCATGAAAATGGCCGCTGGGTTCGTGAGGCTGCGGCTACTTATGCACAGAAACAGGGTGCCGATCAGCAAGCGGCGTAAACCTGCTAACCGTACACCGATACAGAGAGAGGATCACCATGACCAATGCACCGGACCAGTGGCCACTGTGGGAGGTCTTTGTCCGAACTAAGCGCGGCCTCAATCATCAGCACACCGGCAGTCTGTATGCCGCCGATGCCAAGATGGCCCTTGAAAATGCCCGTGATCTCTACACCCGACGGCAGGAGGGGATCAGCATCTGGGTTGTTCCGGCGACTGACATCACGGCGTCCTCACCCGAGGATGAAGGTTCGTTCTTCGAGCCGGCGGAAGACAAGGTTTATCGTCATCCAACGTTCTATCCTGTACCCGATGGTGTGGAAAACCTGTGACCAAAAAAATAGACACTGATTCATCCCGCTTCGAACTGCTCACACGTCTGGGTGACAACGTCCTGATCATGGGCCACCGGTTGTCTGAATGGTCAGGAGATGCGCCGACCCTAGAAGAGGACATGGCACTGTCGAATATCGCACTGGATCTGATCGGACAGGCCCGGCTGTGGTTGACCGCTGCCGTAATGGAAGAGGGCGCTGGGCGTACTGAGGATGACCTGGCCTATCAACGCGATGTTCGGGACTGGCATAACCTGCACCTGGTCGAACTGCCAAACGGCGACTTCGGCAGGACGATGTTACGCCAATACTTCTTTGACGCCTATCATCTTCTGTTGTTGGAAGGTCTGAGCAAAGGCTGCGATCGGGAAATTTCCGGGATCGCGGCTAAATCACTCAAAGAGGTGCGTTACCACCTGCGACACAGCAGTGGCTGGGTGGTGCGCCTGGGTGACGGCACGCAAGAGAGTCACAACCGGATGGTGAACGCCCTGGAAATCTGCACGCCGTGTGTGCCGGAACTCTTTGAGGTGGATGAAGTTTACCGCTCGCTGGAAGCCCGGGATCTCGTTCCGGCAATGAATGATCTCCAAGCGCAATGGGAGCGGCAGGTGCACGCCGTATTGTCTGAAGCCACGTTGAGTATGCCCGAGATCACCAATCCGATGAGCGGTGGGCGAGTTGGTCTGCACAGTGAGCACCTGGGCTATCTGCTTGCCGAGATGCAGTTCCTGCAGAGGGCATACCCGGGAGCCACATGGTGAGTACGGCGGGTGAAAACACCCGTTTGCGGGTGCTTGAGGCGCTGGATAGCGTCTACGACCCCGAGATTCAGACGGTCAGTATTCGCGATCTGGGGATCGTCCGGGCTGTTGACGTGTGTGACGAAGGGGGAAACATCCAGGTGCAGGTGATGATCACGCCAACCTATTCAGGCTGTCCGGCAATGCGAGTGATCGAACAGGACATCCATGAGGCTCTTGGGCGGGCTGGCATCGACCAGGTCGCTGTTGAGCAGGTGTTGTATCCGCCCTGGACAACCGACTGGATCACTGATCGAGGACGCAGGCATCTGCTTGCAAGCGGGATTGCGCCCCCGGCGTGTCGTGCCTGCGAGGCAGGTCCGATGGAGTCTGGTATCAGTTGTCCCCGATGCGGTTCCGACCAAACCCGTGTGCTCTCCGGTTTCGGCGCAACAGCGTGCAAGGCATTGTGGCGTTGTGACAGCTGCCTCGAGCCGTTTGACTACTTTAAACCGCATTAGCCACCGTGCGCTTCCACGCTCTCTCGGTGACTGAAGTACGGTCGGAAACAGACGACACGGTGTCTGTTGCGTTCGAAGTACCAGAACAGCTTCGTAACGAGTACCGGTTTGAGCAAGGACAACACCTGACGCTGCGCCGAACTTTAAGCGGTACCGAGATTCGTCGGTCTTATTCGATCTGCAGCAGTGTAGACGAGGGTGAATTACGTATCGCGGTGAAGGCAATACCGCAGGGCGTTTTTTCTGGGTTTGTGCATAACCGGCTTGCTGCCGGAGAAAAGATTGAGGTGGGATCACCGATCGGGCATTTCAATGTGCCGCTGGATCCCGGTCAGCGCAAGCGGTATGCCGCCTTCGCAGCGGGCAGCGGTATCACACCCTTGATCTCCATCATCAAGACCACACTCGAGCGCGAGCCCCGAAGCAGGTTTACCCTGGTGTACGGCAACCGCGAGACCGGGAGTATCATATTCAGGGAGGCACTGGAACGGCTGAAAAACACCTACATGGACCGGCTCTCGATAGTCCATACGCTGTCGCGGGAGAGCCGGAATTTGCCGCTGCTTGATGGCCGCATCGACCGCGCCAAGGCAAAAGCCCTGCTCGAGAGCCTGGTGCCTGCAGGCCAGCACGATGAATTTTTCCTGTGTGGCCCCAAAGGTATGATCGATGCGGTCAGGGAAGCGCTGCTCGAGAAAAATGTTCCACCGTCGTGCATTCATTACGAGCTTTTTACACCCCCGGATCAGCACATCGAAAACCGGCCTGAGCGCATGCCGATTCAGGCTCAGGGGGGTCGTTGTTCCGTTGTGGTGTCACTCGATTCCAAATCCACGACTTTTGAGATGAGCCGTGACAGGGATACGCTGCTGGAAGCGGTAAGACGTGTCCGGCCGGAGGTTCCCTATGCCTGCGAAGGTGGGGTATGTGCGACCTGCCGGGCGAAACTTGTCGAGGGGCGCGTTAATATGCAGCTGAACTTTGCACTGGAAGAGTCGGACCTTTCGTCAGGTTTTGTGCTGACCTGCCAGTCGGTGCCACTGACCGATCGCATTGTGATTGATTTTGACGCGCTTTAACTGCCACTGAACCGCTGGTGGTAGCCTTTGCCGGGTGACTTCAGCAGGTCTGGCTCATCGCAACATACTGACACTGTCCAGCGGTCAGCCGCCTCCTGCAGTGCACGGTAGATTGCAGCACAGCGCTTTCTGGCTCGGGTACCGGGCCAGTGAACCGGTAGAAGGTCTTCAGGCAGGTCCGGATCGTGCAGCAGAATCCGGCGATAGTCATGAATCAGCAGGGTACGGGCTGCAAAAGCCGATTCGAGATCAAATAATTTCTTGCGGCGGGTCGACCGCCAGAGGTTCTCGAACCGTCGGTTGAAAAGATCATATTCACGGGCTATCTGTTCCAGATCAAAGCACCGATCCAACAGCGATTGCGGCGATTCGCGGTCCTTGATCGTGTGCCCGCAGAACACTTTGGCTTTGTCCGCGAGTCCCCGTTCTGCCAGTGCCCGGCACACCGGCGGAAGGTCTGCTGTGGGATGGATCAGCGTGTCTGAGGTCAGCGTTCCAAATCCCTGCCACTTGAGTTCCTTCTTGAGGCCGGTACGGTCTGCTCGGCTGATCGTTTTCTGTGGAATAATCACCAGCCGCCACTGGCCGTCCCAGCGGCGGCTGCCTGCAGCGTAAATTCGGTGTTCGGCATCGGCCGTCTGGCGACGGCCGGTATCGGTCAGTGCGTAATAACTGCGCCGCCCCGAGGCTGTTCGTTCAAGCCATTTTTCCTGTGCCAGCCGGTAAACTGAAGTTCGGACCAGTCGTTCACTTACGCCCAGCGGCCGGGCGAGTGCGATCAGACTGCTCAGCCAGACCTGCCCACCCCTGGGCTCAAGTGCGTCACCAAAGATCGTGATCAGCAGTGATTTTGCCCGCATCGGTCGTCTCACCCTGAAATTTGACAGCAGCTGGCGCACTGTTGTCTCAAATCGAACAGGTGCCGTGCGGTCAGCGATTGTCGATCACCCTTTGCGCCTTACCTTGCGATCGGGGTACACCCCCTTCATCATGCAGCACCACATCGACGGTTACTCCAATGAAGGTCTTAACGCGGTGAGTCAGGGATAAAGCGACATCGTCGGGTTTGTGGGACGCGGCGTTTATGGGATCCAGTTCAACGTTGATGGTGAGCTTGTCAAGACTACCGGTCCGCGACAATTCGATCTGATAGTGGGGACTCAAGGCTTCGATGGCCAGAACCTGTTCCTCGATCTGTGAAGGAAATACGTTGACCCCGCGAACGATCATCATGTCGTCACTGCGGCCGGTGACCTTGGCCATCCGCCGCATGGTTCGGGCGGAGCCGGGCATCAGGCAAGTCAGGTCGCGGGTTCGATAACGAATCACGGGTGAGGCTTCCTTGGTCAGGGAAGTCAGCACCAGTTCGCCCCGCTCTCCCTCTTTCAGGCATTCACCGGTTTCGGGGTCGACGATTTCCGGGTAGAAATGATCTTCCCAGATCGTCAGGCCGTCCTTGGTTTCAATACATTCCTGGGCAACACCGGGGCCAATCACCTCAGACAGTCCATAGATGTCGACCGCCTCAAGCCCCATTCGGGATTCAATGTTGTCACGCATCGATTCGGTCCAGGGCTCAGCACCTAAGATGCCGACCTGCAGTGAGGTCTTTCGGGGATCGAGACCGGCCAGTTCAAACGCATCCGCGATGTTCAGGCAGTAGGTCGGTGTCACCATGATAATCGACGGTCGAAAATCATTGATCAGCTGGACCTGTTTTTCTGTCTGACCGCCCGACATCGGAATCACCGCAGCGCCCAGTTTCTCGGCACCGTAGTGTGCCCCGAGACCACCGGTAAAGAGCCCATAACCATAGCTGATATGAATCAGGTCATCAGCCCGGCCGCCGGCTGCCCGGATCGACCGTGCCATGACCGTTGACCAGAGGTCGATATCGTTTCGGGTGTAGCCGACGACAGTCGGCTTTCCAGTGGTTCCGCTCGAGGCATGAACACGCACCACGTCTGCCATGGGGGCAGCAAATGCTTCAAATGGATAAAATTTGCGAAGATCGGCCTTGTCGGTAAACGGGAATTGATTCAAGTCTTCGAGGCCAGTCAGATCGTTCGGGTGTATACCGTCCGCGTCAAATTTCTGAGCATATAACGCGGAATGGTCATAAGCATGGTTGAGTGACCATTTCAATCTCGAAAGCTGCAGCGCCTGCAATTCATCGACACTCGCGGTTTCGATCGGCTCCAGGTCGTTCTCTTGGGGTTGTTTAACAGTCATGTCGTTGTTCCAGCCGTGGCCTCGGTGACCAGAACACCACCAATTGCGCGCGATTTGCCACGGAAAAGGGCGACCAGAGTGCCATCGCTGGACTCGACCCGTACGTCGTAGACGCCATTCTTGCCTTGAAGGAACTGCTCGACTGCTTCAGCGACCAGTATTTCACCCGTTGTGACGGCGACCAAATACTCGATCTGACAACTGACGGCCACGCTGATGTGGTTTCGCGTATTACAGGCGTGTGCAAACGCACTGTCCGCTAGCGTAAAGATCATGCCGCCGTGACAGTTGCCGTGGCCATTGAGCATCTCCTCGCGAACCCGCATGTGAAGGCATGCGTAACCGGGACGACTTTCTTCGACAGTCATGCCGAGCATCTGTGAGCAACGATCGTCGCGGTGCATGTGTTCACTACACGCTTTGGCGAGCGCCATTTCAGCTGATTCGGTGTCCAAGACGAGATTCTCACTTTTCAAGTGGCACAAAACGGGATACAGAACGTTTGTCGACTATGAAAATATCGTATCACATCGAATCGGACGGGTCTTGCTCTCCGGGCTGCAGGCGCAACAGATGTCCGTTCGGAGAATCGGTCAGCCCTCGTTCGGTACAGTGCTGATCAGGTCTGGACTTTCCGGCAGCAGGGCACCACCGTCGACGACGATGGTCTGTCCGGTGACGTAACTAGCTTCGTCGCTGGCGAGATAAACCATCGCCCAGGCGATGTCATCGGGATCACCCAGCCGGCCCAGCGGGATGTATTGCTCAATCCGGCTTCGCTGTGCGGGATCAGCCAGAAACCCGTCGGGTTTCTGGATATAACCCGGCTCCACCGCATTGACCGTGATCCCGTCACTGGCCAGTTCCAGTGCTGCACCACGTACAAAAGCATTGACGCCGGCTTTGGCTGCACCGTAATGAACCGCACCGGGCATGGCCACTTTGGGCCCGGTCACTGAGGAGGTGACCAGGAAACGACCGTGTTCAGATTGGCGGAGCGACGGCAGGGCCACCTTTAAGAGCCGAAAACAGGCCTTGAGATTGATTGACAAGGTCAGTTCGAGATCTTCTTCTGAAAGTGTTTCTAGACGCGACCAGAGACAGCCGCCGGCGTTGTGCACCACAATATCGAGCCCCCCGAGTTGATCTGCAGCAGCAGTGACAGCCTCGGCGGCTCCGGTTGGCGTTTCAAGGTCAAGCGGCAGTGCCCAAGCCGACAGACCCTGCTGCGTGAGGTCGCCCACAACAGCTTGTGCTCGACTGAGTGTCCGGTTAGCTGCGGCGACATGGGCGCCCGACTGCGCAAACCGGCGCACAATGGCCGGTCCAATCGCCCGGCCTACACCGGTGACGAGCACCTTACGACCCGACAATCGCTGTTCTGCCATCCTGATACCCTCGGCAAGAATTCTGTTTGTTCGATCAGTGGTTCCCGAACGTCAGGTGCACTCTACCTTGGCACCGGTTGTCGTTCCACCTGGCCCAGGCACATCGTTGCGATGCGTGCTGGTCGGGCGCCAATCTGACCGGAGTTGAGGAAATCGACGTGCGGGGTAGACCAGTATTGGTTAACCTACGGCCCACTGACCTGGGCACTGGTGAATCTGGTGTTGATACCCACCTGCGAACTGCCCAGTCGACCGCAAAGGAGAACCGGACCATGACAACTGAACCTGCGACCCTATCTGAAACTCTCATTCCGGCTGGCACTGAACCGGATCTTGATCATATCAGAGCGCGTAATGCTCGCAGTGTGTGGCATCCGATGGCGCACCCGGGGGTTCATCAGGCAAACCCGCCGCGAATTATCACGGGAGCCGAAGGGGTCTATATCCAGGATGACGAAGGCCATCGTGTGATCGATGCGGTCGGGGGCATCTGGAATGTGAACCTGGGTTATTCGTGTGTGCCGATCAAACAGGCCATTGCCCAGCAACTGGACGTGTTGCCTTTTTATTCGGCCTTTAAAGGCACGACAAACATCCGACTGATCGAACTGGCGGACCGGCTGGTCGGTGTGCTTGAACCCGAAGGTATGCGCCGAGCGTTTTTTACCTCGGGCGGCAGCGACAGTGTCGAGACTGCATTGCGGTTAACGCGCCAGTTCTGGAAGCTGGCAGGGCAGTCGGGTAAGGTGAAATTCTTCTCCTTCAAAAAGGGTTATCACGGAACTCATTTCGGTGGTGCCTCAGTCAATGGCAATGACCGTTTCCGCAAGAGTTATGAGCCACTGCTGCCGGGTTGCATCCAGCTGCCTTTCCCGTCGCTCTACCATAACCCGTTCGGGATCGACGACATTGACGAGTTGACGGAGGTCTGTCTCAGGCAGATCGAACAGGAGATCAACTATCAGGGTGCAGACAGTATCGCGGCTTTTATCGCAGAACCTGTGTTGGGCGCCGGTGGCATCCTGGTGCCTCCGCCAAATCTGTGGCCGGCACTGCGCGCGTTGTGCGACAAGTACGACATTCTCTTGATCGCCGATGAAGTCGTCACGGGTTTCGGCCGGACGGGTTCCTGGTTCGGTGCCCGGGCCTGGGGCGTCAGACCCGATATGATGTGTTTCGCCAAAGCCATCACGTCCGGGTACTTTCCTTTTGGCGCGGTGATGCTCAATGAACGGATTGAGACCGTGTTTATGGAAAGCGGTCCCGACGGCGCCATCGGCCATGGCTATACCTACTCCGGCCATCCGGTTGGCTGTGCCGCGGCACTCGCGACACTGGATGTCACGTTCAGCCAAGATCTGCCCGGCAATGCATTGGCTCGAGGTGAACAGTTGATGGCTTCACTCAAAGCACTGCAGGCAGAACACGAAATGATCGGCGACGTGCGAGGAAAGGGGCTGATGGTGGGCATCGAGCTGGTGGCTGATCGCGGATTGAAAACCCCATTGGACCCGCAACTCGGCGACGCCTTGGCCGATCGAGTATTCGCGGCCGGCGCGATGATCCGCGTTTCCGGTAATATCATCATCATGTCGCCGCCTCTGGTCATCACTGAATCGGAGATTAATTCCCTGGCACAGGCACTGTCTGTCGGCTTTGCCGGAGCCTGAAACAGCTGCCAAGTCTTGAATTAGGTAGGTCTCTTAACTAAAGTGGCAGATGTAACTTGCTGGTAATAGTGCAGCTCCCTCGAGATCTTTTATTCTTGTGGAATCAGCACACTGAAAGGTAAGGTGCGTTGTGATAATTCCAACTGTGGAGGATAAGACATGAAAATAACCTTGAAGCTGGTCGTACTGAGTATTCTGGCGTCGTTTCTGGTATTTGGTTCAGCTGCCCGGGCTGAGTATCCCGAAAAACCGGTGACCTTTATTGTGCCCTGGCCGCCGGGTGATCTCGAAGATGTGGTAACCCGTTTGATTGCAGAAGAATTTCAGAAAGAATACGGTGTTGCCGCGGCCGTGGTGAACAAGCCGGGTGGCGGTGGTGGTCCGTTCCCAGGTGCCGCCGAGGTCGCAAATGCGCCTGCTGATGGCTATACCATCGGGTCGTTCGTGGTCGGTGTGCCGATCATCGGTCCGCTCGTCGGCGTGCCGGGATTCGAGGACCCCGACCTGTTTGAGCCGGTCGGCATCTTTATCATTTATCCATTCCTGCTGGCCGCCAGTGGGGACGCCCCATACAGCAACATGGCTGAACTTGCCGAGTATGCCAAGTCCCACAAGGTGGCCCTGGGCCACTTTGGCCATCCCCTAATTCCAACCAAGGCTACGTTCGTGGCTGCTATGGAGTTAGGCTTTGAGTTTGGCAGCGATGCTGCATTCGACATGAACGATTGCAATACGTTGGCCAGTGGTGATGCTGACGTGATCAATACCACCGCGCAGCTGGTTTTACCCTGCCTCGACGATCTTAAGGTCCTGGCGACTTTTACGGGTGACCAGCGAACTTCCGTGACACCTAATGTCGCGACTCTGAGCGAACAGGTGCCTGGTATTGACGTTCCGACGCTTTGGAATGGTCTGTTTGTCAAGAAGGGAACGCCACAGATCGTCAAAGACAAGCTCGCAGCCGTGGCTAAGCGGGTGATTGCCGGTGATGCGGTCGCAAAAGTTGCCAAGAATACTGGCGGCATCTTCTTCTGGGAAGGTCCAGCCGAGGCCAAAGCACGCATCGCCCGTGACTGGAAATCCACTGAGTCGATGATGAAAAAATTAGGTCAGTTGGATTAGATACTCACAAAATTAGTGAGATCTCTGTCGGGCGGCGTAGCCGCCCGACTTTGTTTCTGGATGAGAGCATCATGGATCAACCCGACAATATCCGATCCAGTGCGGCCATCAACTTTTTCTGTGCCGCATTCATTGTTCTGGTGACGCTGGTTCTGGTGAGTCAGTTGGGCAGTCAGACCCGGTGGCTCAAGCGCGCTGATCTGGTCATGCAACCCGGGTTTTTCCCGGCCCTCGGTCTGCTGGTGATGGGTGTGCCGGCGCTCGTCTTGTCCGTTGTGTCGTTTCGTCAGATGCGCTCTGGCATAGAGTTGGAATCACCGCGTATCGTCGTCGCCGGCTTTCATCGCTGCTGCGAGTTTGCCGTGTGGTTTCTGGTTTATGTCTACATCATCCGGTGGGTTGGCTACCTGATGGCGACGCTGCTGTTTATGCCGGCGCTCAGTCTGCGGGTGGGGTTTCGCGGTGTACGATGGATAGTGACGGCAGTACTGATCGGGCTGGTGATCGTACTGCTATTCAGGACCGGGCTTCAGGTCCGTTTGCCGGATGGTTATATCTATGGTTACCTGCCCCCGGAGATTCGAAATTTCATGATCCGTAACTTCTGAACTTTCCCATGATCGAGTTACTGCTCGAGTCGTTAATGCTGATCGCGCGATGGGATGTCGCGATTGCGCTTTTAATCGGTGCAATTGGCGGGGTCATTATCGGAGCCATTCCAGGGGTCGGTCCCGCGGTTGCCATCGCCATACTGCTGCCGGCAACTTATAAGCTCGAACCCCTGGTTGGACTGACGCTGTTACTGGGTATTTACGGCGCTGCCCTTTATGGCGGCGCTATTCCGGCCATTCTGATCAACACACCGGGCACACCGGTTAATGCGCTGACCACTTATGATGGCCACCCTATAGCCCGTCGGGGAGAGCCGCGTCGGGCGTTGTCGCTCGCCTACAGTGCCAGCTTCATTGGCGGGATCCTCAGTGTGCTGGCACTGATTTTTCTCACACCCAAGTTGGCGGCAGTCGCACCTTACTTTGGCAGCCGGGATATCCTGATGGCGGCACTTTTGGGACTGGTGTTGGTAATATTGACCCATCGTGGACAGACGTTGGCGGCAGCCGCGCTGGTTGGCATGGGTGTGTTCATCACGGTGGTTGGCATGGAACCATTCCGGCTCACCGACCGTTTTGTTTTCGGCTTGCCCTGGTTACGCGGTGGTCTGGCACTCATTCCAGCCGTTCTCGGCCTGTTTGCGATTTCGCAGGCGTTTATCCTTTTGCAATCCTCGGATGCGCCTCGACAGATTCCCAAGGTGACGGGCAGCCCCTTCGCTGGTTTGTTTGAAGTCTTTCGACGGCTTAAGCGGGTCGCCCTGTGTTCGTCCGGGTTTGGGATCATCATGGGCATCATCCCTGGGGTGGGTGAGTTCCTGGCTCAGTTTTTCTCCTATGGTCTGGCGCAGAAACTCAGCAAGACACCGGAGAAGTTCGGCAAAGGGTCTTCAGAAGGCCTGGTGGCGGCGGAGTCCGCCAACAATGCCGTACCAGCTGCCGCGATGATTCCATTGCTGGCGCTGGGTATCCCCGGTGAAGCGTTGACGGCGATGATGCTGTCGGTTTTCACGGTACACAACCTGATTCCGGGTCCAAAACTCTTTGAGACTCAGCCAGAATTTGTGGTTGGCCTTTATGTATGTCTATTCCTCATCAATTTTATTGTGCTGGCTTTTCTACTGATAGCTACACCCCTGTTGATCCGTGTCATCAAAGTGCCGGAAAGGTTTCTCGGCGTGGTGGTATTGACGCTGGCACTGGTTGGGGTTTACTCCATCCGCAACAGCCTACCAGACTGCTGGGCGGCTATTGGATTTGGTCTGCTCGGTTACGTGCTTCGCCGGGTCAACTGGCCGCTGGTGCCGATCATTCTGGGCATGGTGCTGGGCGAGATCATCGAGGCCAAGCTGCGCACCAGCATGGCCCGGGTTGAAACGCCGCTGGACTTCGTTAACCGACCGGTCTCGGCCACCATCGCGGTGATTATTGTGCTGGCGCTCGCGGTACATGTCTGGTCGGAGATCCGCAATTACCGACAGCGCCGGACGAAGACGTCGCCCGCAGCCTGACAGCGGCGTGTCGCAGTCCGAGTGAACTAAACCGACGCAATGCCTGTGGAGCCCTGTGACCTGATAATGGATTTTGGGGGCGTCATCACGTATTCGCTTTTCGAACGATGCCGCGATATCGAACGGCTTTATCGACTGCCAGACGGGTCACTCAACTGGACAGGCCCATTTGATTCAGCGGATGATAAATTCTGGCAGCAGTACCTGAGCGGGCAGATCTCAGAGCGTGATTACTGGTACATCCGCTGTGGTGAACTCGGACAGATATTGAGAGAAGAAATCACCATCCGTAAACTGGTCACTGACCTGAGGAACTTCAAGTCGTCCGTTCGGCCCGAAGCAGAAACCCTGATTCGGCAAGCCCGGGCCCAAGGGTGCAGAGTTGGCCTACTGACCAATGAGTTAGAACTTTTTCACGGGCCGGAAGTGTATGACGCGTTCGAGATACTGGGCAGTTTTGATGCCATTGTCGATGCGACACACACGGGCATCCTGAAACCCGAGACACAAGCCTACCAGCTGGCAGTGGAGGCACTCGACGCCTCGTTTGAATCCGTGGTTTTTGTTGACGATCAGCAGAAGAATGTCGATGGAGCAATTGCCTGCGGGATTGAAGCCATTCGGTTGGACATTACGGATCCAGAATCCGGGTTTGATGATGTTCGAAGGGCACTGAAACTCACTTGATTCGTATTCGATGTTATTCCGGAGCCACTTGGATGAACATTTATAGAGGGTTGTACAGAATAGACTGAGTACGAATCGGTATGTGACTGACTGGTGACCGACAGCACCGTTTATTGTTTTATACTGAGTTTGGGCGCGAACAGGAAAATCGTCTGATTCTATGAACTCACCATCCAACGAGTTGATGAGTACGCTGTCAGAGTACTTGTCTCTTGACCATCTATCGTGCTACTCGCTTCCCCCCGAGGCTTATACCGATCTTGATTTATATGCGCTGGAACTGGATGCTATTTTTAGAAAAGAGTGGCTCTGTGTGGGCCGAGCGGAATACATTCCGGCCCCGGGGGACTATTACTGTATAGATATTCTTAATGAATCTTTAGTGGTCGTACATGGGCAGGATGGGGTGATACGTGCATTGTCGAACATTTGCCGTCACCGCTTTATGCCCGTCGCTCAAGGGAGTGGAAACACGAAGCGTTTTGTTTGTCCCTACCATGCCTGGACATATGAGACCGACGGGAGTTTATACGCTGCACCTTTTATGAAAGGTTCATCTGTGTTCGATAAGTCCCTTTGTAGCCTGCCAAGTTACCGGCTCGAAACCTGGTGTGGATTTTTGTTTATTAATTTGGATGATGGTGCGCCGCCACTCCTCGAAAAAATGCATACAGCAAATCAGTATCTCGTAAATTATCGACTCAACGAGCAAACAGAAATCATGCATTACCAGACCGAGTGGGCGGGTAATTGGAAGTTGTCGGCAGAAAACTCCATGGAATACTACCACCACGTGGGGTTACATAAAGATACAGTTGGAGGGCAGTTACCCGCGAAAAATACGTATTTACCAGCAAGCCCGGAGGACGGTTCTTTCACGCATCAACGATGTCGGATGGATGATGCCTACATTGGAGGTCAAGACCATCCTTTCAACCCGATGGGTTATTTGGATACGTTTTCTGACGAAGACCTGTATACCGGCTATATGGTGTACATCTTTCCGGCATTTACGATGGCTATGCGTCCCAACACCAACAACTGGTTGAGTTTCAGTCCTGCGGGGATAAGCAATACGAGAGTACTGGGTGGTTATCTAGTCTCAAACGAGGTCGCTCGCGAACATCCCAATATTGCTGAGGAACGACGAGAGCTCATCCTTAAAGTGAACGAGGAAGATGCAAAGGCGACGACCGAGTTGGCTAAAGTGATGATGTCTAGCAAGGCCCAACGTGGACCCCTCAGCCCGTTCGAAGGTACATTAGTGGAATTTTATAGATACCTGGCCCGCTCACTGATTGACCAAGAAAGCACATCACCATGAAAAAAAATCGTCACAGTCGGGTCAGCCGAGAAAATTGTCGATGATTGACACCATCAGTGCCGAAGAACTGGCGAGAGATCCAGGTTATCCGGGAATGGTACCCGAGCACGTGGCACAAACGGTCTACTACGCACCGTTTAAGAAACTCACTGAAGCAGACCTCAAAGGGTTCTGGGTCCTGGAATACCGCTGGCCCAACGGCTGTACGCCCTATGGGTTGATGTTCTGTGAACTGGCGCTAACCTGGGCCATGCAGTACGCCTCGCATCACTCGCCGCTGCCGCCGACCAATGGATATGACATGCGGGTTGCCGGCACACATTTGTTTGGATCGGAGCTGGCTCTGGAATCAGAAGCGGTTCTCAAGGCGCGCGATCAGCGGTTGGCACAGCGGCTGCCGCAGTTTGTTGATGACTTTGACCGCATCTGGACTCAGGAGATTGATGCGCTGATGGCCGCCAACCGTTTGATCGAATCCTATGAGACATCCGGGCGCAGTCCGGAAGAGATGGGGGATTACCTGGTGTATACGCGCGAGCACGTGCGCTGGAGCTGGGAACGGCACTTCGAACTCATGTACCTGCTGCTCATCAACCATGCCGGGTTTTATGATCTGTGTACAGAACTGTCGATACCGCACGCCGACGTCGCCACGTTCCTGCAGGGATATGATAGCCGGATCAGCCAGGGCGACCGTGCACTGTGGGAAATGGTGGATCTGGTGAGAGAGAATGATCTTGCGCAATGGTTTACCAGTACCGAAAGCCACGCTGATCTGCTGCCGAAAATGCGCACTGCCGGTGGTGGGGCAGCGGGCTGGGCGGAGGCCTTTGATCAATTTCTGGATGAATGGGGCTGGCGCACCGAAACGGTGGCAGATCCGCTCTCACCCAGTTGGATCGAAGACCCCGCGCCGGTTCTGCAGTCTATTGGGACCTATGTGGCGTCTGGTGAACGACCTGATTTCGATGCTAAGCGCAAATTGGCTGAAGACGACCGTGAAAATGCGCTGGAGGCGGCCCGTTCACGACTGAGTCGTGCCGAGCAGCGTGAATTTGACCAGACGCTGGACAGTTGCCGTAAGGCCAATTTTCTGTGGTGGAACGAAGATCACAATTTTTACATTGATTACCGTACGGCTATTCCGATGCGCAAAGCCGCACTGGGCCTGGGCCAGGCGCTGGACCTGGCGGACCCGGAAGACACCGTGTTCTGCTTTTATCCCGAGTTACTGGCTCTGGCGCGCGGTGAAACAAGGTGGAATGAACTCTCGGCACAGGTGGGCGAAAGAAAAGACTACTACTGGTCCTGGCGGGAACGTCGTCATCAAATACCGAAATTTCTGGGTGTGCCGCCTGAATCGGTGAGTGATCCCATTCTGACGGAGCTCGACGGGTTCACACCGGCGTTTCTGGAAACTCTTAAAATCGAGGGCAGCGCTACTACGTTGAACGGCATGCCGGCGAGTCGCGGGTCGGCCACCGGGCCTGCACGAGTACTGCTGGGCGCCGACGACATTCATCAAATACAAACCGGCGAGATACTGGTCTGCGAAGGGACGACACCGAGTTGGACCCCCGCGTTTACCAAGATTGCTGGCTGCCTCACCGACCAAGGCGGCACGCTGTCGCATGCGGCCATTGTGGGCCGGGAATATGGCATCCCCTGTGTGGTGGCCATGGGTAACGCAACAGCCCGGATTAAAACTGGAGATACCCTGGCGCTCGATGGCACTACCGGTACCGTAACAATTCTCCAGCGGGCACACGGATGACACAGGTTCTGTCCTGCCAGTCCTATCACGGCATCACCGCGGGACAGACGGTGCTGAACATGCCGGATGGGCGGTCAGTATTCAAGCTCTATCTGCTGTCTATCGTTGGTCGAAATGAACCGGCGTTATACGACTGGGCCAATGCGCGGTTTTCGATGGCAGAGTTTGAAGCTCGTTTTTGTGAGGGGAGTTATGAAGGCGTAGGTTTCGTCACAGCGTTTCCACACATCACCAAGATCTTTCGCTACGCACCCGAGGTCGAGACTGTGATCGACGTACGAGAACTAGACACGGCCTCGCTGGATGAACTGGATTGCAGCCGCAATGATCAGTATCACGAATTTGCCTGCTATGCGGAGTCATTGATTGTTGCCGAAGAGTACCGCGCGTGGGCGCGGGCCGATAGTGTTGATGAGTACCTTCAGTTTCGCTGCTCGCTGGCTGATTTTCCAATCGCGAACCACAACAAACTATCCGATTACTGGGACCGGTCGACCCAACCGGATCAATAGCCAACACTATCTGTTGGCGGATTTGAAAAACTCGAGCGTGGCCGCCCTCGCTTCAGCAATCACGGGCTCGATATAGGCCGACATAGAACTCGTTGCGTCTTTCGTTCCACCAGCCCAGATAAGTGAAGCCGCGCAGCATCATGAACAGCGGTGTGTTCTCTCCGAGCAGTCGATCGCGCCGGGCCGTCAGTGTTTCGGTTGATTGAGTCATGGGTCATGATCATGCACCGGTTTCCGCCGGGTTCAATCGAGCGCAGCGGCACGGCGCAGTTCATCATAGTTTTTGAAGTTGAGCTTCAGGCCAATCGTGTCCTGCCAGCGCTGATCGAAAAGCCGGTGTACAGAGGCCGACAGTTCCGTACGTTGTACGCCTTCAGGGGCGACCTTGTGTGTTTCCCCGCCCGGCGGCAGGCCAAGAACCGGGTCCAAGTGCTCGCGCAGCAGGTGGTCATCAAACTTACCTGCGTGGGTCCGCATGAAGTTCAGACTGGTGTGTTGTAGGGTCATCTCAGCAAGTTCTGGATCAAGGGCAATACCCGCGTGTTGCGCAACGCGGGCAATGATCGCTGCGGGGTTGTCTAGAAAGTCTTCGTAGCACAGAAACAGCACATTTTCGTCTTGCCGTCGTGGCCACCAGTTCAGCACATGGTGCCAGTAGAGCCCCGAGCCGGTGCCGCCAAGGATCATTTTCCGCGCAAATTCTTCGATCGATATGCTGCCGGTCTCAAAGGCCCAGCCGGAGAAGAATCGGTAGAAGGAATCCGCCAGTGACAGCGGATCACGTGTCATGTGAATGAAGCGACCGACATTGCTCAGTTTGTCTGCAGACCGGTGTGTCTTGAAAACACGAGGGGATGCGACTTGTTCGGCGCCGGGGTCGATGCCGATATCCCAGGCAGATTCAAACCAGGGCACCACTTCTGTAATTTCCTCGAAACTCATATCGCCCCGGGTCCGTAACGTGTGCAGCATCTGCTGCAGCAGTGTCGTTCCGCACTTGGGATAGGTGGCGATAAACACGTCAGTCGCTTGCACGAGTGTCTCATCTGCCCGCTGTTCGCTTTCGTCACTGCGGAAATGCTGCATGCGCTCCCGCATACCCGCCAGCGTGGTCGGTCGGCTTTCTGGGCCGGGCCAGCGCGGTCGATTCCTGTTCATCATGTCGTGCGTTCCGTGTCTTGATGACTACCCGATAAATGCCAGTAGAAGCAGTCGCACACCCAGTACGGTCAGTATTGCGCGGAACAGTTGTGTAAACAGCTTTTCCGGCAGACGATGAAGAATACGCCTGCCCGTGAGCGTGCCGAGAAAGCCACTGAGTATCATGACCAGCAGTGCCGGCAGCCACGGCAGGAACTGAAAACCCAGAAAACCGAATATCACGCCTTTCAGCCCGTGCTGTACCGTCATACAGATCGCATGGGTCGCCACCAGCTTTTTGCGGCCCAGATGTTCGGGCGAGAGAAATGCTGAAACCAGGGGGCCGGTGCCGCCGACAAATAGGCTGGCGAAACTGGTGACGGCGCCGACACCGAGGAAACCCGGCAGAGGTATGCTGGAAGGGCGTAGTTTCGGCGTCCAGACAGAATACAGCACAAAAAAACCCAGGAGCCCGCGCAGGACTTCGACTGGGAGTGCGACAAAAACTCGGCCGGCGACGATGACGCCAAGGATAGAACCCAGCAGAAAGTACCCTGTGACAGACCAGTCGATATGCTCATACATCAGACTGGCCCGGCCGCCGTTGGATCCAAACTGAACCACACCATGTACGGGCAGAACCACCAATGGTGGGAGGAAAGAAGCCAGGGCGGCCAGAAATACGAGCCCTCCGCCTATGCCGACGGCTGCGGTCAGTGCTGAGGTCAGAAAGCTCAACAGCACCAATCCAGTGGTCGACAGGGCTGTCAGATCAGGTGGAATAAGCTCGACGATATTCATCAGGGTTGAATGTTAACGTTAGCATTGTGTTTTGTTCCGGTACCGTTTCAACTCGGCATGAGCTTGTAGAATAGTCAGTCAACTGCAATGGAAGTTGATCGGGGAATTGAGTCGAAAGATCATGAAGGAAGATACAAAGCTTGTACACCTGGGGCGTGGCCCCAGCAGTTTTGAGGGCACAGTCAATCTGCCGGTGTACCGCGCGTCCACAATTCTGTCGGCGGATATGGACAGTTACATTCATCGATTCGATGACGAGAAAAACCTCACGGATATTACCTACGGCGCACGGGGTACCCAGAATTCACGGGCATTGGGTGAAGCAATCGCTGATCTTGAAGGCGGACATGGCACCATAGTTACTACATCGGGACTGTCCGCCATCAGTGTGGCTCTGGGTGCATTGGTCAGTGCTGGGGATCATATCCTGATCTCGGACAGTGTTTATGGGCCAACGCGTACCTTCTGTAACCAGGTGTTGAGCCGATATGGTGTCACCACGGAATATTACCCGCCGGACATAGGTGATGCGATCGCGGAATTGATCCAGAAGAACACACGGCTGGTATTTATGGAGGCACCCGGTTCGCTCACTTTCGAGATGCAGGACATCCCTGGAATTACCCGGGCTGCAAAGGAAAAAGGTGTGTTGACGGTTATGGACAATACCTGGGCCACACCGGTATTTTTTCGGCCGCTTGAACACGGTGTCGATATTTCGATTCAGGCTGGTACAAAGTACATTGCCGGTCATTCAGATCTTGTCATCGGCATGGTAACGTCGTCTAGTGAAGCCACTCACCGAATTCTGGTCAGCCATGCGCACAATCTCGGTGACGCAGCCAGTCCGGATGATTGTTATCTCGCCCTTCGAGGGCTACGCACGCTTTCTGTTCGGCTTTGCCGGCAGCAGGAATCAACGTTAAACGTAGCCACCTGGTTGGCAGATCAGCCTCAGGTACACCGCGTGCTATACCCTGCGCTGGCGGGTGATCCTGGCCATGCACTGTGGAAGCGTGACTTCAAGGGTGCGTCCAGTTTGTTTGGGCTCGCGATGCATTCTGAAGATGAAACCGCGGTGAAGGCGATGGCAGATAGCCTTAAGTATTTCCAGATAGGCTCCTCCTGGGGTGGTTATGAGAGCCTGATTGCGTTTAACCATATGCCGGTTGCACGTGAACGGGTGCCATGGACTGAGAAGCCGTTCATGCTCCGGGTACACATTGGCCTTGAGGACCCAGAGGACCTGATCGCCGATCTTACCCAGGGCCTGGCAAGAATTTGAACTGTTTGAGTCGAAGCTTGGAGCCGGTGGATGCAAAATCAGATGAGTCTACATCCCAGCAAGGGTCTGTTCAGACACTACCCCAAATCCGTTCAGCTGTTGCTGTCACCAGTTCGAGTTTTCGTCTTTGTTCGTCTTCAGTCAGCTTGTTGCCCTCTTCGGTCGAGGCGAAGCCACATTGCGGCGCGATGCCGAGCTGATCAAGGTCGGCGTGTTTCGATGCCTCGTCAAATTTTCGGCGCAGGGTGTCGGGGCTTTCAAGTTCCCCCTTTTTGGTCGTGATGAAGCCGACCATTATCCGCTGGCTACCTTTTGGCAGCAGCCGCAATGGTGCGAGGCCACCCGCCCGTTCTGTGTCGTACTCCAGAAAAAACACATCGATCCCAGTCTGATTAAACACCGCATCGGCCACTGGGTCGTAGGCGCCCTCTGCCATCCAGGTCGACTGGAAATTTCCACGGCAAACGTGCATGGCGATGGTCATGTCAGACGGTCTGTCCTGGATGGCCTCCCGCATCATCTGGGCGTAGCGTGAGACCAGCCAGTCCGGATCAAGTCCTTGTTCTGCTTTTTCGGCTCTGATCTTGGGATCGCACAGGTAGGCAAAAAAGATGTCGTCCATTTGGAGATACCGACAGCCTGCGGTATAAAAAGCCTTGACCGCTTTCGCGTAGGTTGCCGTGATATCAGCGAATAAGACGTCAAGATCGGTGTATTCCGCAGGCAGGATGTCTGCCGCAGCCGTCCGAAAATGGCAGCAGCTCGGGCCTGGTATAGAGATTTTCGGTTGCACGTCAGCGACCGACGCCAGGTATGAAAAATGTGCCAGCATGGGGTGATCGTCGGGAAAATCTAGTTTTCCTGGGATCGTGGGAAATATCGGCCGAAGGACCGCCCCCGAGAACTTAAGGCCGTGGTCACGTTCAACCAGCTCGAAACCGGTCAGGTGGCCCATGAAGTCATAGTGCCAGAACGAGCGCCGGTACTCACCGTCAGTGACTGCCTTGAGTCCAGCCGATTGCTGTATGACGACGGCTTGGCGAATGGCCTCGTCTTCGACCTGCGCCAGGGCCGCAGAATCGATGCTGCCATCCTCAAGGCAAGCCTTTCGGGCGTCTTTCACCGTCTGCGGCCGCAACAAGCTACCGACATGATCGGCTCTAAAGATAGGTTTCTTGTCTAGCATTTGAGTGTGTACCTAGGGTTGCAACGATGTTATAGGATGAAACGTTGCCAGGTGTCCAGTCGTCTACAGAATAATAATTCAATTGTGAACCTTCCGAGTTTGATCACTCGGAAGGTTTCTTTTTTCGGGGGCTAGAAACGATTCACAAGCCATAACTTGAGCAAGAACTCGGCTGGCACCATTTTCTGATCTGGATCCGAGAGTGCTTGCTCTGAGATTAGCTCGAGGGTTCTATTTGTTGTTGCGGTCTCGGCGCCAGCGGCCTGCAGCGCGCAGCGTTGAAACAGTAGATTGTGGAGCCGGATCAGGCAAGGATGTAATAGGTCTCAGTTGAACGAAAAAAAGCTGCCCCGCGTTGGTCAATACCCACTCGGTATCGACAGGTGTCCCGATCTGTCGTTCAAGCCGGGAGACTTCCGTGGCGATTTGAATGACTTCAGCGGAGGTCAGGCACGGTTCAGTCTGTCGTTCAGGGTCAGTCTTGAATTCACCAACGGTTCCTGTAGAAGGATCGATTGCGCTGTGGATCTGTTTTGAACCGATCCTGTAGTCCAGAATCCGCTGATCTTCCTTATCAACTGCAATCCTGTCTGGTACGGTGACACCCTGAACAACGGCTTCGCCGTAGCCCCAGCAACCCTCGATGATGATTCGATCCTGTTTGCCAGTTACCGGGTCGGCAGAAAATGCGACGCCAGCGCAATGGGCAGGCACCATCGACATGACAATAACGGCCATAGGGGTCTCGCCGAAAGGAGTTCCGCTACGACGCCGGTAACGCATAGCGCGTTCTGAAAACAGCGACGCCCACACTTGGCGTACCGCGTTAACCAATGGCCCCGGGCCTTGGATGTTGAGAAAAGATTCATACTGACCCGCAAAGCTGGCCTCTTTTGAGTCCTCACCACTGGCAGAGCTGCGCACCGCAACTGGCAGCTCAGCATCGTCTTCAGTACCGGCCAAGGCACGGTAGGCACTATTGAGTGATTGCTCTATGTTGCTCGGCATGGCGGCGGCTAACAATTTCTGACGGCAGAGCAGGCTCGCCTGTTTAAGGTCGGTATCGTTACCGTCCGCCCAGCTTGATTCGGCAGCAGCCAGTGATGGTGCCAAAGCGTTGTGGTCGAGAAATATCTTAAAGGCCCCCGTAGTGATACAGAACGCTTCAGGTACGGGTGCGCCCCAGCGCCGAAGCCAATCGACGTGAACCATTTTGGGTCCCACGAGCGCAGGGTCTGTGGCCTCGATTGTGCTGAGCACGACAGTGACCGGCGGTGCTTGAGGGCTGTCCGATGTGTCGGTCATACGCTCGCCATCGGCATCGCGTTTAGGGGGCACAGCATCTACTGATGCTGGTCGAGAGTCTGAACCAGGTCATCCAGCAGTGTTTGAAGTTGTTCCAGGCGCTCCTTGCCGAACCATTGGGCAATGTCGCTGTAGCGCGTATCCGACCAGATGGCCGCCTCGGCGACCATCGCCTGGGCAGCCAAGGTGGAAGACACCATCGTTTGTCTGAGGTCATCTTCATTGGCGCGGCGGCGAATGAGGTTGCGCGCCTCCAGGGACTGCATGATTCGTGACAGGCTGGGCATGCTGATGAAAATTGCCTGGGACAGTTCACCCGCTGTCATATCGCCCGCCGATGTCACCATGCGCAGTACTCGCCATTGCTGTTCGGTGACGTTGTATTTGCGGAAGATCGGCTGAAACTGGCTGACGGCTGCGTGCCGTGCCCGCAGCAGCCTGATGGGTAGTGTGTGGGAAAAGTCGTTCAGGCCGTGAGAGGATACGCCTTTGTCGGGAACGGCTGGCGGCGGACGCTTGGAGTCGCTGTTATTCATCGACGACCGTGTTACGCAGCAGTCCTACACCGGGCACCTCGACTTGAACCTCATCGCCGGCTACCAGAAAACGGGGTGGATCGAATCGGGCACCAGCACCCGTCGGCGTACCGGTTGAAATGATATCGCCGGTTTGAAGACCCATGAAGGTAGATAGATAGCTGATCAGATACGAAAATGAAAACAGCAGATTGGCGGTTGTGTCGTGCTGGCGCTGTTCACCATTGACCCGGGTGGTCACGGTCAGATTGTCATAGTTGTCGAATTCATCTGCGGTCACTAGCCAGGGTCCGACAGCGCCGGATCGGTCGAAATTCTTGCCCTGGGTCACGTTGAATTTGCCGTGCCGCATCCAGTCCCGGACGCTGCCTTCCTGAAGTACGGTCAGCCCGGCAATGTGTGCTTCGGCATCGTCCTGGGCAATCCGTCGGCCAGGCTTGCCGATGACGATCGCGATCTCGCCCTCGTAGTCGAACTGCTCGGATTCCGGTGGTCGGACGATCGGTTGCAGGTGTCCCACCAGTGAACCAGGCGTGCGCAGGAATACACTGGGGTAGGGAGGCAGGGCCGTGTCGTCGTACTCTTCATTGCGATTGACGTAATTCACGCCGATGCAGATGATTTTTTGCGGGTCGGTGATCGGCGGTGCATAACTGATCTCGTTCAGCGCAAAATCCGGTGCGAGTTCAGCACCCAGCGCAGCCAGTTGTTGTGGGCCCGGGTCAGTGAGGGCAGAACACAGGTTATCCGGTGTTTCAGACAGCCGACTGAGATCAATCACACCGCTGTCGGTCACGATGCCATAGGCTCGCCGGTTCTCTGTGAGAAAAGAAGCTAGTTTCATACGGGCGTCTCAGTCCAGTAGACCGGCGTTATCGAGCACCCGGTCGAGCCGGGCGGCGAGTTCCGTGCTGGCCGCCACCATGGGCAGGCGGTGTTCGTTTTCTGGGATGATTCCAAGGCGCTTCATCATGTACTTCATGGGGATCGGATTGGTATCGAAAAATACAGCCTTGTTGATCTCAAGCAATCGCTGGTGAATCTTGCGCCCCTCGTCGAGATCGTTCCGCCACACCGCCTCGCACATGTCTGCCAGGGGCTTTGGCCTCAGGTTGCCTACAGCGTTCATCAGGCCGCAGGCACCCACTGCCATCATGGGAAAACTGAGTTCCTCAAGACCGACAAAAATCCTGAAGTCACTTCCGACCCGTGCAAGGCATTCGGACACAAACCCGAGATCGTTGACGGCATGTTTCATGCCGACAAACTGTGGGGAACGATCGCGCAGTTCAGCGACCGTATCCAGTGTGACGGATACGGCGGTCCTGCCGGGGATGTGATAGATCATCCACGGCAGTGGATGAGGGGTGGTGACTTCGAGGTAGTATTCGATCAGACCGCGTTGCGGCGGCCGGATGTAATAAGGCGTGACGATCAGCAGCGCATCGACACCGGCGTCAACCGCGTGGGCGGTCAAAGCCTGCGTTTCGGCGAGTGACTGGGAACCGGTGGCCGCGACCACCGGTATTCGTCCAGCCACGGTCTCCATGGCGACGTCAATCAAGTGGTTGCGCTCGTCGACGGTCAGTGTGGACGGTTCAGAGGTGGTCCCATTAACCAGAATGCCATGAGATCCCTGCTCGACCTGAAAATCGACCAGTCCGGCGTAACCGGCCAGGTCGACCTCACCATTCCGAAAGGGCGTGATCAGGGGGGGGATGGAGCCTTTGAGTTGTTCAACGCCAGCAGACATGCAAATACCTCCGGAAATCAGTTTTGAATCGATCGAGCAGGTGGCAGGGGTTTAACCAACTTAATTAACATGTTAAATATTAGCATAACACTCATTTCACCCACTGCTGCGGACGGCCAGGCCGGCTTACGTTATGCCCCATATCTTTATTGAGCACTCAGCAAACCTGTCAGCCCGTATTGACCTGGGCGATCTCACGCACACCGTGCACCAGGCCGCACTGGCAACCGGCGTATTCCCGGAGGGCGGCATCAGGACCCGGCGTGTCCCCCGAGAGGGTTATCTGATCGCAGATGGTCATAGCGACAATGCATTCGTGCACCTGGTCTTGCGGATCGGATCCGGCCGGGATCTGGAAACCCGGCAGCGGGCAGCACATGAGGTGTTTGAGGCTTTGTGTGAATTTCTGGAACCGGACATGGCGGCCCATCCTCTGGGTGTGTCGCTCGAGATCCAGGAGATCGTGCCCGAGACCAGCCACAAGAAGAGCAACCTGCACGATTATGTCAAACGTCGCCGGGGAGGCTGACCATGACTGATCGTTGTACTGACAACCAGCACAAGGCCGAGCAGTATCTGTCCCGCTTCCAGGGGACGCCACTAGGGCACCTCATTGACGGGAAAGCGGTGGCTGGCGGTCGTGAGCCAGCACTGGAGAACCGCACACCGATCGATGGCACCGTAATCAACAGCGTCGCGATGGGTGGTAAAGCGGAGATCGATCTGGCCGTTGAAGCGGCGACCGGGGCATTCGCGGCGTGGCGAACTGTGTCCGGTGCTGCGAGACGCCAGCTGCTTCACCGCATCGCCGACGCCATCGAAGCGCGAGCCGAGGAGATTTCTTTGGTCGAGAGCGTCGACACCGGCCAGGCCATTCGCTACATGAGTAAGGCCGCTGTGCGTGGTGCCGAGAATTTTCGTTTTTTCGCAGACCGTGCGCCGTCGGCACGCGACGGTCTGCATCTGCCGGCGGTTAACCAGCTGAATTACACGGTTCGCGAACCGCTGGGACCGGTCGGGGTCATCACCCCCTGGAACACGCCGTTCATGCTGTCGACCTGGAAAATTGCACCGGCCCTGGCTGCCGGGTGTACTGTGATTCACAAGCCGGCCGAATGGAGCCCGCTGACAGCGACGCTACTGGCGGAGATCGCCCATGATGCGGGGCTGCCGGCAGGCGTCTGGAACCTCGTCAACGGCCTCGGTGAGGTGGCGGGTCGCGCCTTAACCGAGCACCCGGATGTGCGTGCAGTTGCTTTTGTAGGGGGGTCTGAAACCGGCCGCCACATCATGTCGCAGGGCGCACAAACACTCAAGCGCGTTCACTTTGAACTCGGCGGAAAAAATCCGGTGATTGTGTTCGACGATGCTGATCTGGATCGGGCACTGGATGCGGTGGTGTTCATGATCTACAGCTTAAATGGTGAACGCTGTACCTCTTCAAGCCGATTGCTGGTGCAGCAGAGCATTCATGACGAATTCGTCGATGCGCTGGCAAGCCGGGTCGAACAAATCAAGGTCGGGCATCCGCTCGACCCGGCAACTGAACTCGGTCCCTTGATCCATCCGGACCACCACAGCAAGGTCTGCAGCTACATGGCGGTGGGCGCAGAAGAAGGTGCCACGGTCCGGGTTGGCGGCGAGGCACTGGATAAAGCCGGGGGCTGTTATTTTCAGCCCACGTTGCTGACCGGTGTGTCCGGTGCGATGCGCGTGGCCCGGGAAGAGATTTTTGGGCCGGTGTTGTCGGTGCTGATTTTTGATGACGAGGCCGATGCGCTGGATCAGGCCAATGCGGTGGACTACGGGCTGGCCGGCTATTTATGGACACGGGATGTCGGTCGTGCGCATCGGGTTGCCGGGCAGATGGATGCCGGCATGATCTGGGTGAATTCGGAAAATGTTCGCCACTTGCCGACACCATTCGGTGGGATGAAATCCAGCGGCATGGGGCGCGATGGGGGCGATTACAGTTTTGATTTCTACATGGAAACCAAGAACATCAGTATAGCCACCACGGATCATCGGGTCCCCAGGTTGGGCCTGACCAACTGACAGGGAGAAGCGTTATGGGTGAACTGGTTCTGGCAGCAAAAATCACTCATGTGCCGTCGATGTATCTCTCAGAACTGCCCGGTCCTCACCAGGGCTGTCGGCAGGCCGCTATCGATGGCCATCGTGAGATCAGTCGGCGAGCACGCGAGCGTGGCGCCGACACGCTGGTGGTGTTTGACGTGCATTGGCTGGTCAATGCCGGCTACCACATCAACTGTGCGCCGCGGTTCAAGGGGGTTTATACCAGCAATGAACTCCCGCACTTTATTCAGGACATGGCCTACGAGTGCCCCGGTAATCCAGCACTGGGCGAACTGATTGCCGAATGTGCACAGGAAATAGGGCTGAATGCCCGCGCCCATCAGATGGAAAGCCTGGGCCTGGAATACGGCACACTGGTTCCGAACCGGTACATGAATGATGACCAGCATTTCAAGGTGGTCTCGGTGTCGGCCTGGTGCGACTGGCACACGCTTGACAATAGCCGTCTGTTTGGTGAAGCGGTGGTCGAGGCGATCGTGCGCAGCGACAGCCGGGTGGCGATCTTCGCCAGCGGCTCACTGTCCCACCGGTTCCAGGACGATGGCAGTCCGCAGGATTCGATGTTTGACATCAGTCGTGAGTTCTACCGTCAGGTCGACCTCAAAGTACTGGAACTGTGGGCGTCCGGTCGCTTCGACCTATTCACGGCAATGCTCCCGGAATATGCCGAAGCCTGTCAGGGTGAGGGCGGTATGCATGATACCGCCATGCTGCTCGGTGCTCTGGGTTGGGATACGTACCGGGGACCGGTCGACATTGTCACCGATTATTTTCCAAGCTCGGGTACCGGGCAGTGCAACGTGGTCTTCGAGGTGCCGGAATTTACTGCTTCTGCAACCACATAACGCCGTGACAACTGCGCAGCCGGTCGGGGTGCGAGAACTGACCGTTTCCTGCCGTGCCAGCTGAACCCGAAGCACAGTCTGCCAGCGCCGCAGGCTGGCGTGAGCGGCTGTCACTACTGGGCGATTCCAATTTCCGAAAAGTGTGGCTGGCTGGCGCGATCTACGGAACGGTCCGCTGGCTGGATATGCTCGCAGTAGGGGTATTCACCTACGAAGTGACTGGATCACCCATGCTGGTTGCCGTGATGGTCTTTCTGCGACTGTTGCCGTTGATCCTGATGGGCAGCATTGTCGGTGTGGTCGCCGAACGGTTTGATCGTCGTCGACTGTTGCTGGGGGGGCTGGTGTTGCTCTCGGTTGTGTGTGCCATTTTGTTTTTGCTGGCACTGAGTGGCTACATCACACTCTGGCAGGTCGGTGTCGGCGCGGTCGCGAATGGCCTGCTGTTTTCTGCTGACTTTGCGATACGTCGCATGCTGCTCGGTGAAGTGGCAGGAATGCGGCGCCTGGGCGCGGCCATGGGCCTGGATTCCGCGACCAACAACGCCACTCGCATGGCCGGGCCACTTCTCGGCGGTGTGGTCTACCAGGCCGTTGGGCTGGTAGGCACTTATCTGGTCGGGTTTGTTCTCTCGGCACTGGCCGCATTTTTGATTGCGAAACTGTCGGCCGATCCATCGGCGCCGCCAGCACGGACATCCTCTTTACTTGCGGACATCATCGAGGGGCTGCGTTACATCCGCTCGAACCGTGTTGTGACGGCGGTTCTGGTTATTACTGTGCTGATGAACTTTTTTGCTTTCCCGTTTCTAGGCATGATTCCAGTTATTGGTAAGGATGTTTTGCATCTTGAACCGTCTCTGATCGGTGTATTGGCTGCAGCAGATGGGTGTGGTGCGCTGTTCGGAGCGATCGTCGTGACGGTCTTTGCACAGTCGGTGTATTACCGGCGGATATTCGTCATCGGCTCCACAATCGTGCTCGTGGCCGTATTCGTTTTCTCGTTGTCCGGGGTATTTGGGCTGTCCGTGTCCGTATTGCTGATTGGCGGGCTTGGCCTGGCGGGTTTTGGCACGATGCAGAGCACCCTAATTTTTGTGGAAACACCAGCATCGATCCGCGGACGGGTACTGGGGATTCTGACGATGTGTATCGGCACCATGCCGCTCGGTATGCTCAGTGTCGGGTATCTCGCAGATTGGATCGGTGCTGCGCGCGCAATCAGTGTGATGACGCTGTGCGGGATGATGGCATTAATGGCGGTGCTTGTGCACTGGCGTGAGATGCGGTGATACCGGACTCTGCAGGACAGAGTAGAATTCGCCCCCTTCTCCGGTGACCACCTGTTAATCAGACGCCGGAACCGCTTTATATACAAGGGACTGAGGTATTTCGGTGACTATAGATTTTGATCAGGCAGTTGATCATTACGGTGTCAATTCGATCAAGTGGGAGTTCATGGTCGATGATCATGGACTAAAACACTGGAATCTGACCGATCCTGATCTAGGCGACCAGTCCGTATTGCCCATGTGGATTGCAGACATGGATTTTCTGGCGGCACCGCCCATTGTTGAAGCGGTGACGCGGCGGGCGCAGCGGGGCGTTTACGGCTATGCATCCAAGACCGACAGTTACCTGTCGGCAGTGTGCAGCTGGATGGCGCGGCGAAAGGCATGGACAGTGGAGCCGGACTGGATCCTGATGATGCCGGGTGTGGTCACGGCACTGCACGTAATCGTTCGCCATTTCACGGCGCCGGGCGATAAGGTTTTGATACAGCGACCGGTCTACCATCCATTTACATTCTCTATCGAGAATAACCAGCGCGAGATCTCATCCAGTGCTCTGCTGCTAACGGGCGACCGCTATGAAATGGACTTTGACGATCTGGCAGAAAAGGCCGCTGATCCTGCGGTCAAGCTGGCGATTCTATGTAGTCCGCACAACCCGGTCGGACGGGTGTGGAGCCGGGAAGAACTCAGCCGCTATGCCGAGATCTGTACCGAAAACGGCGTGCGGGTCATCGCTGACGAGCTTCACAGTGATCTGATCATGCCGGGCCGACAGTTCGTCAGCTATGGTACGCTGGATGAGCGATTTCTGAAAGACGTTTTTGTCTGTACGGCACCCAGCAAGACCTTCAGCCTGGCTGGCCTGCAGACCTCCAATATCATCGTGCCCGATGCAGAGCTTCGAGACGAACTTCGGATCGAATTGCGGGCGCTGGGTCTTTGGGGCACAAACCCGTTCGGCCTGGTCGGAACTGAGGCCGCCTACAACCATGGTGAACCCTGGCTTGCGCAGGTGATCGACTATATCTGGAGCAATCTTGAGTACCTGGACAATTATCTAAAGAGCCACCTGCAGTCGATGAAACTGATACCGATCGAGGGGACCTATCTGGCCTGGATTGACTGCCGGGACCTTGGACTGGATGGAGAGGCTTTGAACAGCCTTATGATGGATGACGCCCGGGTCTACGTCGATGGTGGTCATATTTTCGGACCGGAGGGTGAGGGGTTTGCCCGCATGAATGTGGCTTGTCGCCGCCAAACGCTGGAACAGGCACTGGCCAGAATTGAGCGCGCTGTTAACAATCGGACCAGTGGTCCACAGGTATCGGGGACTCGATGAAACGAATGATCATCTCCGGTGGCTCGCGGGGACTGGGTGCTGCACTGGTCGATGAGTATCGGCGTGCGGGGTACAAGATCACGGAGCTGTCACGCAGCGGTCGTACGGCCGATTCCGTCCAGGTGGATCTTGCGCAACCGGCGGTGGCGCAGCAGATCTTGGACGATGAGTTTGGGCGAATTGCGGCGGACCCCTGCGAGCACGTGCTGCTGTTCAACAATGCTGGGGATGTGATGCCCATCGGTCAGGTTGCCGACAAGGCATTCGACAGTGTGCTTGGCAACGTTAACGTGAATTTTGTCGGTGCCATTGTGCTGCTCAGGGCTTTCATACTGGCTTTTCAAGCCAAAGACTGTCCCAAGGCGATTGTCAACATCTCGTCAGGCGCGGCTCTCTCGGGCATTGAGGGCTGGTCGCTGTACTGTGCCGCGAAAGCGGGCATCGAACATTTCATCCGGACGATTGCGCTGGAGCAGGCCGACAATCCTTTCCCGATTAATGCGGTCAACATCAGTCCGGGTCTGATCGACACCGGCATGCAGGCGTCGATCCGCTCAGCAGCGCAAACCGATTTCCCCAGACTTCAGGACTTCGTGGGGTTCAAGGCCCAAGGCGCGCTTCGGAGTCCGGCGCTCGTGGCCGATGCCGTTGTGGCTATTCTGGTGTCAGGCCCCGCACCCGGAAGTCGCCACGAGGTGGCAGACTATGTTCAGTAAAGCGCTGATGAGGCGTCCATGATGGTCTGGTGGCGTGTTCGTTCTATGAACCGGGCCGTCCATGACCGATCGCAATGGAGAACCCTATGATTACAAAAGGAATTAAAGAACTGTGTGCCGAAGCCGAAACTGTTGTCGAAACGTGGACTGTGGATGAAGCACGGGACCATCTGGAAGATGAAGACGTGGTGTTTGTGGATATTCGTGATATTCGCGAACTGTGGCGTGAAGGTGCCATTCCAGGAGCGGTTCACGCACCGCGCGGGATGCTCGAGTTCTGGGTGGATCCGCAAAGCCCCTATGCCCGGGACGTTTTCCAGTCGGGGAAGCGTTTCATATTTTTCTGCGCCGGCGGGTTGCGATCAGCATTGGCGGCGAAGAGTGTTCAGGAAATGGGTCTTTCCCCGGTTTGCCACATGGCAGGCGGATATTCGGCCTGGAAGAAAAACGACTATCCTACTGAAGCTAAAGAAAAGAAATAACGTTTGAATTTCGGAGTGGTCTCATGCCGGCTGGCTGCTGCGGCCGCGTTCGATCAATTGTTGCCAGCTCGCCTCGTCGATGTTGCTGCCACAGAGAATTGCGGCGGTGCGCTTGCCCGTGAGTCGGCCTTTGAGGGGTCCGGCCAGGGCGGCCAATACTGCTGAGCCGGCGGCTTCCAGTGAGAACTTGAGCTGATCAAAAGCGATGGTCATGCCTCGGCACAGTGCATCGTCGTCCAGCAGCACAATCTCATCCACCACCTGCTGACAGATCGCAAAACTCTCGGCGCAGTGAAGTGGCGCACCCATGCTGTCGGCTATGGTATTGACCTCCACCTTGTCGAGGGGCCTGCCGAGTGACAGGCTTTGGCTCATACCAGAAGCCCCGTCAGGTTCGACGCCGTAGAGTGTCAGCGAGGGCTGCAGTGCTTTAAGTGCACTGCCTACCCCGGCAATCAGGCCGCCACCGCCGACGGCCACCACCACTGCATCGAGATCAGCTATGGACTCAGCGATTTCCAGGCCCACCGTTCCGGTGCCCTGCATCGTCGCTTGGCCATCGAAAGGGTGGATAACACTGCGATCCTCTCTCTCAGCAATTTCTTCCATGGTCGGGAATCCCTGCGTCATGTCGTCGACCAGAACGACTTCGGCGCCGAACGCGCGGCATTTGGCGACACGAGCCGGATTTGCACCGCGATGCATCACGACCTTGGCCGAGACACCGAGTGCATCAGCGGCATAGGCAACGGCGATGGCGTGATTCCCGGCACTGACGGCTGTGACGCCTTTGCCCCGCTCCACATCATCCCGGGTGAGGATGTTGTTCACGGCACCCCGGGCCTTGAAGCTGCCCGTGCGCTGTAGAAATTCAAGCTTGAGATGGAGCTCGCCGCCTGAAATGTGTTCGTCCACCCAGTCGTCCTGCCAATGGTACAGTGGTGTGCGGTTGATATACGGCTGAATTCTTTGTGCCGCTGATCGAATGTCGTCGAGTTGAAGCGAAGTGGTCACTGGCTGAATTGTTCCATTTGAATGAGGGAAATACTTGGAGTATGCCAGGCGATCGATCGCCATTGATCAGGGCCCGAATCTTCCTATTTTAATTGCTCGATTCGTTCTCCACCAACTCGGCTCGTCTTTGATTCCAGTCTCTCTTGACAGCTTGGCCGGCCAGTTTTATATTTATGGTTTGTAATACAAACCAGTTTGCAACTATGGGGGTGGGATGACAGACAGTAACACCGATGTCCGGCGGGCGATCGCCGATGTTGAACTGCTTAGACGCGTCCTCAACCAGGTCGAGCAGACGAAGGCCGAACACCGGTCTGTAGGGCTTTTCGGCGCCACGCTGAACGCCAACATTCTATTGCAGGCCGGTGCGTTATGCGTCGCACTGGTGTTTGTCATCATCGAAGTCCTTTCAGGCCGGGGTATATCGGCTTTCATCCTGCTGGGGCGGGAAGCTGGCGAGTTCCCGCTGTTGGGCATCGGCCTGATGGCGTGTCTGGTGCTGGCGATGATTGTGTCGCTCTACCTTGTACTGTGGCGGGCGGCACAGAACAGCGGCGAAGAATTCAACACCTATATTGCCAGAAACTTCCGGTATGCGCGGCATCTGTCCTATACCTCGGACCTACTGATGAAATTCATCGCGGTTTCTCTGATTCTGCTGGTCGGGCAACCGCAGTGGATCGCGCCCTTGCTGCTGGCTTTTACCGGTGATTACCTGCTCCAGGGCCGATTGTTTACGCTGCCTACCCGTGTCGGTGTGGTGCTGGGCGTCCTATGTATAGCAGCTGGGTTTATACAATTTGTCAACGACTCGTCTGAGTTGCTGGTGCCCTTTGTCGTATTCATCGTAATAACAGGTATATCGCTTGGGCGGCTGTTGTATCTGTACCGGCAGCAGAACGGATTCGGTGACTGAGACGAAGAGTCGTGGCTTCGACCGATCTGCTCAATGTTCATCCAGTTCTGTTTGACCGTGTTCGTTTGTCGATCATGGCCCACCTGTCGTTTGCAGAAGCCGCGGTTGACTTCAACTCGCTGCTTCAGTCACTGGAACTGACAAAAGGCAATCTTTCGACCCATATGAAGAAACTGGAAGATGAGGGACTGGTGAAGATAGACAAAAAATTTATCGGTCGAAAACCAAGAACCAGCTACCGTTGTACGAAAAAGGGCAAAAAAGAAGTGCAGAACTATTTGACGACAATCGAATCCGTGCTCAAGGCATCAGCATGATCCAGGGTAGATCAGCACCGGTCGCCTTGAGTACAGGGTCAAGAATTGCTTCCGGGGATGGGTTAGCGGTGAACGGTGGCATCGATACGATGGGAACATCCCCTCGGAAAGCTGTCTCCTCCTTTGTTTCCATCGGACCACCGTATTTATTCCCTTCCAACGGCAGGTTGTTCAATTTGGCTGTTGGACCAGGCGGCGGGATACCTAGTATCCCGCTTCAGTACCGTGACGGAGTCTGCCGGTGTACCCGTAGCTCTGCCACGCAACGGAGATGTTCAGGCGGTAACCAGCTGTATCGTTATGATGGGAGCCATCTCCGGATTTTTCCTCCTCCCCTCTGAGTTCCCGTCAATCCGCCATTGTTACCTCCCCGGGACCGGCTTCGCCGGTCCCGGTGTGAGGCTTTCAGACAGCACGCTCTGAAGCTTGTCCCGCCCGATATTGCCGCCGCAGATGATGATCGCCACGAATTTCCCGGCGTAGTCGGTGGAGGTTTTCTGAAAAGCCGCAAGGGCAACGCCGGCCGCACCTTCTACAGCCATCCGGTGTTCGGCCAGGAACAATCGAATGGCTCCGCTGATCTCAGATTCGGTCACGCTGACCCAGCGGTCGACAATCGTGCTGCACAGCTCGAAAGTCACAGCGCCGGGCTCAACACCCCCTGCGGTACCGTCAGACAGTGTGGGCAGGCTTGGCATGTCAAGTACGTGACCGGCCTCGACCGAGGCCATCATGACAGCAGAATTTTGTGGTGAACAACCCACAACCTCTATCCCAGGCAGCGCAGTTTTCAGGCAGGCACCGATACCCGATATCAGACCACCGCCGCCGACCGCAACAAAAACGGCATCCAGTGACGTCATCTGGTGCAGTAGCTCCACGCCGATCGTCCCCTGGCCCGCAACGACATCCAGATCGTTGTAGGGGGAGATAAAAGTCATGCCGTGCTGTTCGGCAAAACGGTAGGCTTCAGCGTCGGTTTCGACAACATCAGTGCCAAAGTAGGTCAACTGCCCCCCCAGCCGCTCGATATTGCGTGCTTTTTCCGGCACCACGTTCTCGGGAACATAGATCGTACCGGACTGTTTCAGTGTCTTGAGAGCATAGGCGACGCCGGCACCATGATTACCCGAGGATGAGGTCACGATGCCGTTTTTTCGATCAGTTTCCGAGAGTGAGAGTATTTTGTTGAAGGCGCCCCGAAGTTTGAACGAACCGGTGTGCTGCAGATTCTCCAGCTTGCAGTACACACTGCCAGCGCATAGATCGCTCAGTAGGGGAGAGTGTTCCAGATAGGTTTGCCGCACATGTTCCCGGATGCGCTCGTCGGCGGCGTTGATCCGCTGTCTCAGTGACTGTAGATCAGCTGTCATGGCAGTACCGCCTGATTCCCCCGTAACCGATTCACTTTATCTGGCCCGGGGGCATTGCGTTTGTGGGCAAGAAATCCGACGCATCCGGTGGGCAGTGGAGTTGGGCCGTAGCACTCGAACATCTCAAATTCGAAACCCAGTGTGGTGATGCTGTGCGCAAGCGTGTCGGGGTCGATCAGTCGCAGGGAATGGGTTTCATCCACACGTTCGTAGTATTCACCGTCCCTGACAAAAGAAGATATCTCCCGCGTCATCCTGAGCGGTATCTCCGATCGAACATTCTCGACCAGGGTCGTGCAGTCTTGCGTCTGGAAAAAGTTTTTCGCTGGCGCCTTCACGATCCGGTCCGGCGTAGCGATGTCGAAGAGAAAGATCCCACCGCCTTCCAGTGACTGATGCACGCGGTGCAGTACGCGGTCCAGCGCCGCGTCATCATTGTTGCGGTCGAAGAGGTAGTTAAAACATTCACCAATGGCACAGACAGCGACTGAGGGCCCGATCTCACAGTCGAACAGTGACTCGTGTCTGAATTTTGCCCCCGGTGCGCGCGACTGCGCCAGTGCCAGCATGGCGACGGACTGGTCGACCCCTTCGACGGTGTAGCCCTGATCGAACAGTCTTCGTGCCAGGATGCCGCTGCCACAACCCAGATCAGTGATCCTGCCATGAGTTAGTCGCGAAGCTTTAAGTGCGCAGATCAGCATGTCTGCAGCCGCTTCTGCAACACCGGCAAAGCCGGTATCATGGATGTGGCTTAAAGCGTGTCCGTAATGTTCCGAAGTTTTATGGTTGGACATGTATTCGAACCCACCGTCTCGGGTCGTCAATGATCAGTCGAGGCCGTTTGGGCGCTGGATTAATTTACCGGATGATGAGTATACGATGAGCCGTTTCTTGGAATTTCGGGAAGAAAACGACGCCGATTTTGATGCGGTTGCCAGGCTGCACGATACTGCGTTTGGGGGCGGGATGGAATCCCGGATCGTCACCCGCATTCGGCAAGGCCATCGCCCGTATCTGTCTTATGTTGCGCTCAGCGATTCAACGGTGTGTGGACACGCTCTGTTTTCAGAAGTCGATGTGATCGGTGCCAGGACGTCGGCCGTTGCGGTTGCACTGGGGCCGGTGGCCGTGCTGCCGGCGCGCCAGTTGCAGGGTATAGGTACCCAACTCATCCGTCACGGTCTCAAGTGGTGCCGCGAGCACCACTATGAACCGTGCTTTGTGTTGGGTGACCCGGCCTATTACTGCCGGTTCGGGTTTTGTCAGGCTTTTGCATCGGGCTGCTGGTTTGGCACCCGGTGTGACAGGCCGGCATTCCAGATTCTGGCGTTCGATCAAGGGCTCGTCGACTTGCCTCGGGGCGAAGTTCGTTATGCGCCTGTGTTCTACGAAGAAGAAGAATCAGTCAACTGAAGGTTCAAGGCCTAGCCCCAGCGCTGGGTAATGTCTACGAGCGTACGCATCGTTTCCTCGTGAGTGCTCATGTCTTCGGTCTGGTAGATGAAGGTACGGTCTTTGATGCTGCTAAAGCCACCCGGGATGCCGTTTCTGTCCAGCGCAACGATGTTCATGCCTGCGAGATATCGACCGCCCAGGTAATCGAGGTCCTGCATGGCACGGACGCCAGCCTCGGCGACCGACGCATCGTTCTTGAGGTAGAACACCACGCTGTGTGCCGTCGCACCGCGAATGGCCATTTCCCCCATGCCGGTACAGCCCGCCGCACCGTAGCGGTTGTCCGCGTAATTGCCGGCGCCAATGATCGGTGAATCACCGACCCGACCCGGATATTTCCAGGCCCAGCCGCTCGTGGACACCCCGGTGCACAGGTTCCCTTCGCTGTCCTGGGCCAGTACGTTGACGGTACCCCGCGTTTTTTCAGGGTCGGTCGCCAGGGTCACCCACTGATGCAGCTCAGTGCTGGATGACAGGTCAGCAAAGACCTCTGGCGTCATGTCTGCTTTGAGCAGTTCTTCGCGCGCCTCACGGATCTCATCTGTCAGCATATCGGCCTGTTTTTCGAAACCCATCTCCGCGGCAAACCGTTCGGCCCCTTCACCAGCGAGCAGTACATGGGGCAGGGTGTCTTTGACCCGGCGCGCAATCGAGATGGCTTCACGATATCCCTGCATCGCCGCAACCGCGCCTGTCTCCAGCGTTGCGCCATCCATAATGCTCGCGTCAAGCTGAAGGTCGCCCAGGATGTTCGGATAGCTGTTGTAGCCGACGGTGTGGTCGTCGGGGTTGTCTTCAACCAGGCGAATAGTGGCTTCAACCGCATCCATGGCTGAACCGCCATGTTTCAGAATGTCCATTCCGTGCTGGATGCCAACATCAGCATTGGTACTGCCGACAATTATCATGCTGCCTAGCTTGCTCGAATAAAAGTTACGGATTCTATGCCTGGCTGGACACCCCACTATCAAGGGGGTGCGCTATTCCTCATAATCAGCGCCCAGGTGAAACAGACAGTCCCCACGCTCAACCCGACCCGGGATTCGTTTACAGACAACCAGACCATCGGCGGTGAAATGAACGTCTGCCGGTGTCTGCCAGGGGGTCTCTGGAAAATGAACTCTGCCTGCAAGGTCCCCTTTTTGGATCTCATCTCCGAGATTGACGACGGGTTCAAACAATCCTACGTCGAGCGAATACGTGAAATAGTCGTAACTCGGCGCGTGCACCATTCTTGTCGGCGTCTCCGCGGGTGGGGCCATCGGTTGTTTGAGTACGCCGAGTTCATAAAGAAAGCGCACAACCCCGTTGAAGCAGTGTTCCAGGCAATCGGGCGTCACTGTACCGCTGCCACCCATTTCGGTACCGAAGGACAGCATGTTCTGACGCGCAGCACCGTCACCGCTTCCCCCGCCTCCAGCATGCCGGCCCGGCAGAAAAATACTATAGGGTGCACCAAATACTTTCATGAGTTCTCTAACCCGGGCTCCGTTGTTATTTGTACCGCCTGAACCAACCGCACTGGGGAGGTAGTGCAGCGACGATCCGCCGCTGTGTAGATCGAGCCCGTAGTCGGCCATCTCCATTAGGACGGTCTCGATGTAGTAAGCAATTTGCAGGGTCGGCAGTCCGTCCGGGTCCCCGGGATAGACCCGATTCAGGTTCAGTTCATCAATGGGCGAGGTGCGAAGCCCTGCTTTGGCAGCCGGAAAGTTGGCCATCGGCAGAATGATCAGGCGACCGTTGATATCATCCGCCTCCAGCTGATTGACCAGTTTGGTCAGCGTGACCTGACCTTCGTATTCATCACCGTGGGTACCGGACATCAGCAGTACAGTAGGACCCTCACCGTTGCGAATACAGACGATCGGAATGGGCAACCAGCCGTAAGCCGAGCGATGAACCGAATGCGGCAGACGAACATAGTCGCACTGCTTGCCAGGTGCATCGAAGTCGATGGGGGTTGAGAGTCTTGACGGTTTTTGAGACATGATCTTGTCCTTGGGTCCAGATGGATTAGGGTTGTCTAGAGCCTACCAATGCAGAAATCGAAATTCGGGCCTGGTTGGTGTAAATGGCCAGCGCTACGATAGCCATAGCCGCAGCACTGAGTTGGAAAACTGCATCATAGTCCAGCCAGCCCAGCAGCAGGCCAGTCAGCAGTGGTCCAAGTACTTTGCCAACATTGCGCATGGTGCCCATAAAGCCCATGCCGGTACCTAGATGCTGAGGGGGTATCCTGTCGCTAACGAGTGCGACAGTAGACGGAAAAATCAGTCCCTGGCCGCAGCCGAGCACAATTGCAATCAACAGCAGATGGATACCGTTCGAAGCTACCGACAGGAGTGCCACAGCAGGGGCGATGAGCAAAAACCCCACCGCGATGGTCCGCAGGTAGCCTACGCGGTCACCGAGTCGCCCACCCAGAGGTCGGGTCAGCAGATGGGCGCCTTCCTGGATGCTGAAGAAGAGCCCGACCATGATCAAGTCGAATCCAGCGACATACAGTGCGTACAGCGGGAGAAATGCCCGGATACTGTAGGTGCTCAGGTAGACCAGCATCTCCAGGGGCCCGGCAAGCCACAGGGCTTTGTTGGATACGGCACTGAAGAACGCCGTCTGTGCCTGATTCCACAGCGTGGGCAATTTCGACCCATGATCCTGGCGCAAATTGGATGGATCGCCCGAAGGTTTCAGCATCAGCACCGGCAGAAAAGCAAGGCAACTGGTAAATCCAATGATGGTGAACACCGTCGCTGGATCGAGCCAGGTCAGCAGCCAGGCGGCAGCGGTGGGTGCGACCAGATAGCCGCCGCTGCGTGCCATGCCGAACCACCCCAGTCGTTCGGCTCGCCCACCCACTGCCATCTCAGCAACATAGGCCAGACTGACCGGTCCGAATACAGCGGTGGCCAGGCCGTGTATGACCCGAACCATCAGGAGCTGCTGTGGGGTTTCGACCAGCCCGTAAACAAAAGGGATCGTGCTGAACAGGGTCAACCCGATCAACAGCCAGAGTCTTCGCCCCCATCTGTCAGACAGCAACCCAAACAGCGGTTTAAGAATCAACCCGGTCATGGTCGAGACCGAGACGATGGCGCCGACCAGCAACTCACCCGCTCCGACTGAAGCGGCAAAAAGAGGCATTAGGGGTGTTTTGCCGACCTGATAGGCCGTGCGAACAATCAGGTCGGCGCCAGTAATCCGCCACAGGTCCTGTGAGACGGGTAACTGCACGTCTGTCAGGCACCGATGGTTGAAATGCCTGCGATGACGATTTTTTCGTTCAGCGCTGCAATCGATCCATCGATAAGCTTATCCAGTTTTGCAATCTGCCTGTCGACTTGAACTACAGTTTCCTTGGCCACTTCTTTTGCTTGATCGGTCGGCGCAAAGTCCGCAATGGCCACGATTGAAATGAGGTCACCCAGTGTATCGTCCAGTCCTGCCGTATGGCGCAGGATATCGCGCGGAGTTTCACGGTGTACGTTGATCAGAGCGCCTTCTATCGCTTCCAGGCGTGTAACAAGTTTGTTGGCCTGTGTAACCAGTGCCCGGCGCTTTATCGGTAGACGGCTGGACAACTCACGCAACTGGTTCTTCATCCGGCGAATCCGGTTCACACTGGATCGCAGGTCTGAGAGTTTTGCGGTTAAGCTTTGCACCAGGGTGAACTGTTCGTCGAAATCAGCTTGGGTTGTCTCCACGCGCGGGTCTTTGCATAATTCAAAAGATGCATCTTGACTCGAACCGCCGCATTCGAGTTTGACGCTGTAGTCGCCTGGCGGTGCAGTGGGACCCCCGTCTTTGCTGAAGATGTCTGACTTGGAAAGCGGTTCATAGGACCTTTCAACCAGGTCGGGGTCAAGTTTCTCCGGGGCCGGATAGCGGATATTCCAGATGAACCGGTTCATACCCTTGTGTTTGGTCAGGCGCTGGTTAGGGTCCTGCGACTCATCATCCGAGAACTGCGCAATCGTGTTTCCTTTCGCGTCCCGAATGGATAGTGCAAGCCCGTCCTCGGGCGGGTTATCCAGCCAGTAATAAATGATGGCCCCAGCAGGTGGATTTTCGCCGGCGTCCAGGTGGCGTCGTTCTGTCGTACCGTCGGCCAGCTTCACCGGATAGGTGGTTCCGGGAAGACCAAAGGCTGGTCCATAAGCCTTGCCATCACCGGTAAATATCATTCCCGCGGCCCACTGGAGTTTGAGCCGGTACGTCGGACGTGGTTTGAAAAGTACGAGGTCTCCTTTCTTTCGCTTGTTTGCCGAGATTTTCCGCAGCGGGGTGATGTCGTCGAGTATCCAGAACGAACGCCCGTGTGTGGCAGCGACCAGATCGCTGTCCTTGATCTTCAGGTCGTAGACCGGCACCACCGGGATACCACCTTGCATGCGCATCCAGTTACGACCGTCATTGAGTGTATAGAACACCCCTGTTTCGGTGCCGACAAACAGCAAGCCCGCCCGAACCGGATCGGCCCGGAGTACGCGTGTAATCTCGCCGGCCGGGAAGTCACCGACAATGGATTGCCAGCTCTTGCCACCGTCTTTAGACTGAAAAAGGTAGGGCTCATAATCGTCCAATTTGTAGCAGGTGGCGGTCAGATAGATGGTGTCGGCGTCGTCGGGTGAGATTTCAACCGTACCGACATAAGCCAGGTCCGGCATCGCTTTGGGTGTGACGTTGCGCCAGTTCTGACCCCCGTCTTTGCTGGAGTGTACGAGCCCGTCGTCTGTGCCGGCCCACAGCTCGCCGGGCCTATGGGGCGATTCGGCAAATGTCGCGAGGGACGCGTAAGCTTCCGCAGACGCACCGTCTCCGGTCAGTGGGCCACCGGAACTTCCCAATTTCTCAGGGTCGTTACGGCTGAGGTCAGGACTGATGGCCTCCCAGCTCTGACCTTCGTTGCGCGTTCTAAACAGATGGTTGCCGCCGGCATAGAGCGTTTTGGGGTCGTGCGGCGAGAAGACGATGGGAAATGTCCACGCAAACCGGTATTTCAGCTCACGCTGAGGGACACCCGTCTGTTGCTCGGGCCAGACATTGACCAGCCTGGCCTGGCGGGTCGAGTGGTCGTAGCGTTGCAGCGCACCATTGCCGCCGGGGGAGGATCCGACACAACCCACGTAAACAATATTCGGGTCTTCAGGATGGACTGTTATAAAACCACTTTCACCAGTGCCCGGGATGGTGCAGTCGGCCATGGTGATCACACCCCATTCGGCGGCGCTGGGCACACTGATAGATGTGTTGTCCTGCTGCGTGCCGTAAACCCGGTATGGAAACTGGTTGTCAATATCCATTCTGTAAATCTGCGCGGTCGGCTGGTTGTAAATGGTGGACCAGGTTTCCCCACCGTTGAAACTGACATTCGCACCACCGTCGTTCCCCTGTACCATGCGCTGGTTATTGACCGGGTCTATCCACAGGTCATGGTTGTCGCCATGTGGCGTTGTGACTTCATGAAAATCTTTTCCGCCGTTGGTCGATTTCCACATATCAAAATTTGTGACATAAACCGTGTCTGAGTGAGTGCTGTCGGCAAACACGTGTGTGTAGTACCAGGGACGGTGCAGCAGGTCCCGGTTCGGGGATATCAACTGCCAGGTGTCGCCGCCGTCATCAGATCGGTACAGTCCCGACTTCTCACACTCGACCAGCACCCAGACCCGGTTGCTTTGCGCGGGAGACACGGTAACCCCGATCTTTCCCAGCATGCCGCTGGGGAAACCGGGGTATTTGCTCACCTCGGACCAGGTGTCACCACCGTCAGTCGAGCGGAAAAGTGCGCTGTCTGGCCCGCCACTGGACAGGTGCCAGAAATTACGATGTGCCTGCCAGATCGATGCAAAGAGAATCCTGGGGTTATTCGGGTCCATCGACAGATCAATCGCACCGGCTTGATCGCTTTGGTGCAGGATTAGTTCCCAGTTTTCACCGCCGTCGGTGGATCGATACACGCCGCGTTCGGGATTCGGTCCGAAGGCATGACCCAGGGCAGCCACATAGACGGTATCAGGATCTTCGGGATGAATGCGGATTTCACCAATATGTCGAGTTTCTTCCAACCCCAGGTGCTTCCAGGTTTTGCCAGCGTCCGTAGAGCGGTATATCCCATCCCCATAAGAGACGTCGACGCGAATCGTGGTTTCACCGGTACCGGCGTAAATTACGTTGGGGTCACTTTGAGATACCGCCAGGGCGCCTATGGTTGCGGTATTCAGGTAACCATCAGATACGCACTCCCAGTAGGTGCCGCCATCTGTTGTTTTCCAGACGCCCCCGGCGCAGGCACCGAAATAGAATGTCATTGGGTCGGTGGGGTCCCCGGCTACGGCCACGACTCTTCCGCCGCGCGGTGGACCAATACAACGCCATTTCATCTTCTCGGTTACGGCATCCCGTTGTTTTTGTCTCGTCATTGGATATCTCGATTGCTGGTGAATTCAGTCGATGCATTTCGGCACCTGTTTTCCTTCGGGTCACTGTCTTATGTATCACAATCTACGCGTAACGGACCCCACGTATTATGGTGTACATCCGACTCAGGTTGACAAACCCTAACATAGAATCTCCAATAGCGCGGGTCACTGTTCGATGGTGGCTGCCCACAGAGTTGGACTGAACTGTATTACTATGGAAGTACTGAGGTTCAAAGCACAGATGAATACAAAGAGGATTCTCCGGCATGTCAGCTGACAAATCGGCCGAGGTCATATTATCCGTCGATAATATTGTCACCCAGTTCAACACTGCCGAAGGTACCGTTTATGCAGTGAACGGGGTGAGTTTTGATCTACGTGCCGGTGAACTTCTCGGTGTGGTCGGAGAGAGCGGGTGCGGCAAGAGCGTGACCATGATGTCGTTGGTCAAGCTGATACCAATGCCGCCAGCAAAGATCGTTAAAGGGTCAGCCGTGTTCGATAACAAAGACCTCATCCAGATGGACCTTGAAGAACTCCAGGGGATCCGTGGAGGGCAGATCGGGTTCATTTTTCAGGATCCGATGACATCGCTGAATCCCGTGCTCACGGTCGGCTATCAACTGACCGAAGCCCTGAGGTTACACAAGGGCATGTCTAAAAGGGCGGCCCGTGCCCGCGCTGTAGAAATCCTTGAACTGGTTGGTATCCCATTGGCAAAAAAGCGGCTCAACGATTTTCCCCACCAGTTCTCGGGCGGTATGCGTCAGCGGGTGATGATCGCGATTGCGTTGTCCTGTGAGCCCAAGGTGTTGATTGCAGATGAGCCCACGACTGCGCTGGACGTGACAATTCAGGCACAGATACTGGACCTTGTTAAGCGATTGCGTCAGGAACTGGGGATGGCAATCATCTGGGTCACCCACGACCTTGGGGTCGTTGCCAGTCTTGCTGACCGGGTAATGGTGATGTACAGTGGTTTTATCGTGGAACGTGCTGACGTTAAACAACTCTACGGCAATCCTAAACACCCCTATACCATAGCGCTGCTCCAGACCCTGCCGGAATTGGAAGGAGAACGTGCGGAAAGACTGGAGTCCATTGAGGGACAACCGCCCGATCAATTGAGGGCACCCACTTCCTGCCCGTTTGCGCCACGCTGCAGTTACGCGTTCGACCGGTGTTCCCAGGAAAATCCTTTGTTACAGAACGTATCATCGCAGCATGAGGTCGCCTGCTGGTGGGATGTCCAGGAAAACCGGCCCCGTGACTACAACTGAAATGGAAACGGACCGGTGACGGCAGCGGTTGGTACTCCAGAACCCCTGATTCGGGTCCAGAACCTTAAGAAGCACTTCCCGATTACTGCGGGTGTGTTTCGACGTCAGGTCGGTACGGTCAAAGCCGTAGACGGAATCAGTTTTGATCTGCTACCGAAGGAAACACTGGGGCTTGTCGGTGAAAGTGGTTGCGGCAAAACCACTGCAGGGCGCACTGTACTGAATCTGTATACCCCAACGGAAGGAAAAGTTTACTTTGGACAGACCGAAGTGACGGCACTTGGCGTAAATGACCTGCGTACCATGCGACAGAAGATGCAGATGATCTTTCAGGATCCACAGGACAGCCTCAATCCGAGGATGACGGTCGGCAGTATTATTTCTGAACCACTGTTGGAACATACCAAGCTGAGTGGGCTACAAAGGACGGAACGGGTAGAGGAACTGTTGCAGGCCGTCGGGCTTAATGCCAAATACATGAACCGGTATCCACATGAGTTTTCGGGTGGACAGCGACAGCGCATCGGTGTGGCACGAGCACTCGCACTGAATCCCGAGTTCATCATCTGTGATGAGCCCATCGCTGCATTGGATGTGTCTATTCAGGCTCAGGTAGTCAATCTACTGGAGGACCTGCAAGAAAAGTTCGGCTTAACGTACCTGTTTATTAGCCATGATCTTGGCATGATCCGGCATATCGCCCGGCGCGTGGCTGTGATGTATCTGGGACACATTGTCGAGATAGCCACTTCACAGAATTTGTATACGCGGCCACAGCACCCCTACACCCAGGCGCTGTTGTCGGCGGTGCCAACCCATGATCCAGTTCGTGAAGAAACACGTGAACGCATCATTCTGACCGGTGATGTCCCGAGTCCGGCAGATCCGCCGTCGGGGTGCCCGTTCAGGACTCGCTGCCCGTCTGCGGAATCGAAATGTGCTGAGGAAGTTCCGGAATTAAGGCAAATCGAGACCGGTCACCGAGTAGCCTGCCATTTGGTTGCCTGAGTCAGCGAAATTGGCAGGATCGTTTGCGAACATGCTCAAAACGGTTATAGTTTCCTTCAGCCATTTGGGTATAGCTGAAAAATAGGAGAAACAACCGGCAGGTTCGAGCTCGCACTAAGGCGTTCTAGTCTAGTTGTAGACTTTCAACCACAATAGGAGGATTTGACTATGAGTAAGTTAATCAGCGCGGTACTTGCTGCAACGCTGGCTTTTGCCGGCGCTGTGGGTGCCGCAGAACGTGGCCGCGACGGGCAGGTGAACATCCTGTTCTGGCAGGCGCCATCCAATGTGAACCCGTATCTCTCTGGCGGGACCAAGGAGATCGAGGTGTCGTCGATGGTGATCCAGCCGTTGGCCAACTACGATCCCAACGGCAATATGATTCCCACATTGGCAGCGGAGATTCCGACCGTAGCCAATGGTGGCGTGTCTTCGGACTTGAAGACGATTACCTGGAAGCTAAAACAGGGTGTGACCTGGTCCGATGGTTCAGCCTTTACGGCGGATGATGTTGTATTTACATACGAGTACTGCTCGCATCCAGATACAGGTTGCAGCACGATGAACTATCTGGCGGGTATCTCCAGTGTAGACGCTATTGATGCACACACCGTGAAAATCAGTTTTGCCGAACCAAAGCCTTTCCCGTACGGCGCCTTTGTTGGTGCCACTACACCGATTATTCAAAAGGCGCAATTTGCGGACTGCATGGGAACAAAAGCACAGGAATGTACTGAAGCGAACTTCTACCCGATTGGAACAGGTCCGTTCGTTGTCAAAGATTTCAAGCCTAACGATGTCGTCCAACTAGAAGCAAATCCCAATTATCGCGAGGCCGGAAAGCCTGCCTTTCAGAGCGTGTTGTTCAAAGGCGGTGGTGATGCGACTTCAGCTGCGCGTGCTGTTCTTGAGACCGGTGAAATGGACTACGCCTGGAACCTTCAGGTCGAGCCCGAGATCCTGGCAAAGATGGCACAGGCGGGTAAAGGCATCATCGTCACGGCATTTGGTCCATCAGTTGAGCGACTTATGGTCAACCAGACCAATAACAATGCGGCAGAGCCGAATCGTTCGGAGTATATGGACGGTAATAACCCCCATCCGTTCCTGAGCGACTACGCTGTCCGACGAGCGCTTTCATTGGCTATCGAACGGCAAATTCTGGTCGATGCGGGGTACGGTGCGGCGGGTCAGGTGACCTGTAATGTGTTGCCGGCACCCGCGATCTATGCGTCAACAGCTAACGATGAGTGTAAGACTCAGAATACCGACGAAGCTAACAAGATTCTTGATGCAGCAGGCTGGGCGAGAGGTTCCGATGGTGTGCGAGCAAAGAATGGCGTAAGAATTTCGATTCTTTATCAGACTTCTACCAACTCTGTACGCCAAGCCACTCAGGCCTTCATCAAAGAGATGTGGAAGCAGATTGGTGTCGAAACCGAACTGCGTAACATCAACGCGTCTGTATTCTTTGGTGGCGATCCGGCCAGCCCGGATACCTACGGAAAATTCCTGACTGATATTGAGATGTACACCAACAATTTCAGCGGGACAGATCCTGAAGCCTATATGAACAACTGGACCTGTGCAGAAATCTCCGGTAAACACAACAATTGGCTTGGTAATAATGTGCCTCGTTACTGCAACCCAGCTTATGATGCACTGGCCAAGGAATTGAGTACTGCTGGCGCTCTGGAAGATCGTACTCGTTTGGCGAAGGCGATGAACGACATACTCATGCAGGACTACATCATGATTCCGCTGATTCACCGCGGTGGAGTGGCAGCGCACGCCAATTCGTTAGGTGGTGTTGCAATGAATGCATGGGATACCGAGGTGTTTAATATCGCTGATTGGTATCGGAAGTAATACCCAGTTCATATTTAATTGGTTAGTTATTATCTGGGCGGTTTGCGGGCGTAAGCCCGCAAACCGCCTGCTTTATTCGGTGTCAAGGTGATTTAACTTTGGTACGGTACATCCTCAGACGCTTACTGATCGCCATACCGACGTTGTTGGTCATCAGCTTTGTTATTTTCGCAATTCTTGATCTGGCTCCCAACGATCCTACGGGCAACCTACCGATGACAGTGCCGCCCGAGACCCGGGAGAAGATCCGTCTGTCTCTGGGCCTCGGTGAAGCGATGCATGTCCGCTACTACAAGTGGCTGGTGCAGTTCTTCGTGAACGAACCCCTGAATATCCTGGAACAGAGTTTCGGGATCGTTATTGGCGACTCGGGAAATCGACTGCGGGTTCTGTCGTGGGCCACGCGCAGTCCCGTGGTTGATATGATCGTAGAGCGTGCACCACAGACTTTGTGGGTTGTTGGTCTTTCTTATGTGTTTGGAATTCTGATGGCGATCCCTATAGGTATTATTCAGGCCTACCGGCAGTATTCCTGGTTTGACCAAGTCGGCACGTTCGTCGCCATGGTTGGGTTTTCCGTGCCGACTTTTTTTACCGGCGTGGTGGCCATCTTAGTTTTCAGTGTACAGCTACAGTGGCTTCCGATGATCTACGACACTACGCTGGAGGTGAACAGCTGGGGGAACTTTATCCTTCAGTTCAAACAAATGATCATGCCGGTGATGGTGCTGGCGCTGTGGCAGGCGGCGCAGCTCAGCCGGTTCATGCGGGCCTCTATCCTGGATAACCTGAATCTGGATTACGTACGTACCGCGCGCTCGAAGGGCCGCAACGAGCGGGCCGTGCTGCTCATTCATGTGTTACGGAACAGTTTGATTCCTGTGATTACACTGATTGCACTGGGTATTCCGCACATATTTGGCGGTGCGATCATTACCGAACAGATTTTTCGTGTAAACGGGCTGGGTCAGCTGCTGATTATTGCAATCGAAGGTGCCGATATTCCCACGGTGCAGACGCTTACCTTCCTGTTTGCGTTCTTGATTGTTCTATTCAATCTGATTGCAGACGTCCTCTACGGGATTCTGGATCCACGGATTCGTTATGACTGAAGTGGTCAAACTCGGGGTCGCTGAAGACCTGCGCACAGTACATCGGTCGCTCTGGGGTGATGTCTGGCGGCAGTTTTACAAGCACAAAGGCGCTCTGGTGGGTGTTATTGTTTTCGTGCTGATCACTTTGATTGTGTTTTTAGGTCCTTTTGTTTACGACGTTGATCCCAATTCGATTGATTTCAAATCACGCAATCTCACCCCAAGCCTCGACCATCCCCTCGGTACGGACAATATCGGGCACGATACTCTGGCACAGATGCTCGCGGGTGGTCAGGTCTCTCTCGCCGTTGGTTTTCTGGCGATGCTGATCGCACTCGTGCTGGGTACTTTCATTGGCGTACTCGCTGGGTTTACCAAGGTTTTGGACGGCCCGTTGATGCGATTGACAGATCTTTTCCTGGCTCTGCCCATACTGCCACTGCTACTCGTTATTATCCTGTTGTTCCGCGATACCCTACGGAACCTTTATGGTCCGGAAGCCGGTATTTTCATGCTGATCGTCTTCGTGATCGGTATAACGAGTTGGATGAATACGGCAAGAATTGTGCGTGGCGACGTGCTCGGTATCAAGGAGCGCGAGTTCGTCCTCGCAGCCCACAGCATCGGTGTGCGACGCCGCAAGATTATCTTCAGACACATACTGCCCAACGTTTTGAGCCCGATCATGGTGTCGGCAACACTCGGGATTGCCAATGCCATCATCACGGAGTCGGCACTGTCCTTTCTGGGCCTCGGATTTCCACCGGATTTCCCGACCTGGGGCAGGCTGCTCTTTGACGGCACCAACTTCATACAGATCACGCCGTCGCGGGTGATCTGGCCCGGGCTCTTTATCGCCTTGACCGTGCTGAGTGTGAATTACATCGGTGATGGGCTGCGCGACGCGCTCGACCCACGCATGCGCGGGCGTTAAAGCCTCTACCTGCCGACGCCTCGTTCGGTGGAGCGGTTTCTTACGTTAAGTTCCGTGCTCCTTCCCAAGTACGGCCGCGGCTCCGCCGCCGACCACCGCTCGCCGGGGATCTGGAAGGGCTCGTCGAAATTGCTGTGCCGTTAACGACTCAGGCCCGCATACGCTGACCCGAAGGATCCCACGCGGGTCGGGCCAGGATCTGGGCATCTTGCAGCTTGCCGACCACATGGACCGAGAGTTCGGTATCGTCACTGATGTGTCTGTCGACAAGCGCCATGGCGAGGCTCTTACCGGTGTGGTGGCCATAACCGCCGGAGGTCGTGAAGCCCACCCGCTGGTCACCCACCCAGACCGGTTCATAGCCGGAGGCGTCGGCGTTGTCGGCATCGATCTCCAGGGTTACCAGACGCTGCGGTGCACTGTCTTTCTTGCGGACCTCCAATGCTGAATCCCGGCCAATGAAATCCGCTTTTGTCCAGTCTATCCAGCGGTCCATCCCGGTCATGGCCGGGGTACGGTCCTGTGTAAATTCGGCACTCCAGATACCAAAGCTTTTTTCCAGCCGTAGCGCGTTCATGGCGTAAAAACCGAATTCGCGGATGCCCTGGTCACGACCGGCTTCAAGCAGCATCTCCCGCAGCGCGATGTGTTCAAGGGCGCCGCAGTTGATCTCGTAGCCGAGCTCTCCGCACACTGACAGGCGAACAACTTTGCTGCGGATAAGGCCGATATCCAGTTCCCGGCAGCCCATGAAGCCGAACGCCTCGTGACTGACATCCTGGTGGGTGAGGCTCGTCAGGACATCGCGCGACCGGGGCCCGGCCAGGCCAAAACCTACCGTGGCATCCGAGATGTCGCGTACAGTCACGCCATCTTCTAGGTGATCCTGGAACCAGCGCATGTGCCAACTGCGAAGGTAATACGAACCCATGATCCACCAGTTGCCGTCGCCCCAGTTGATGATGGTCAGATCGCCTTTGAGCCGGCCGCTGGGCGCCAGCATCGGCGCCAGTCGTGCGCGACCGGCTGAGGGCAACCGTGATGCCATCATACGATCGAGCCAGGTTGCGGCGTTCACTCCGCTGACTTCGTAGCGGGAGAAGCCACTGATATCGAGCAGGCCCACGCCTTCTCTGACTGTGGCGCATTCTTCGGCCACGATCGGGAACGCGTTTGAGCGCTTCAGTGTGGGTGTTTCGGTAAACCCCGTTGGGGCAAACACCAGCGGAACTTCAAGACCCCAGCTGCAGCCCCACTGGGCCCCGGTAGCGGTCATGGCATCATAAGCCGGTGCTTTGCGTAGCGGACGACCTGCCGGCAGCTGCTCATTGGGGTAGGTCATGACAAAGCGGCGGGAGTAGAACTGGCCCGTGGTCTGCCGGATGTACTCACGGTTCGATGTGAAATCGCCGTAACGCGCGATGTCCAACGGCCAGGCATCGGCTTCTGTTTCGCCATGGATCATCCACTCCGCCAGTGTTTTGCCGACACCGCCGCCCTGGAGGAAACCCGCCATCACGCCGCAGGCCAGCCAGTAATTGGGCAGGCCGGACACCGGGCCCACCAGCGGATTGCCGTCGGGTGAGAAGGTAAAAGCCCCATTGACCCAGTTTTTGACGCCGACATCGTTCAGCACCGGGTAGCGGTTGAATGCCATTTCCAGCTCGTCGGCAATGCGGTCGGTGTTCTCCTGGATCAGTTCGATACCGTAGTCCCAGGGGGCGCCATCGATGTTCCAGTGCTGGTGGTTGATCTCGTAAATACCCACCAGAATGCCGTTCTGGTCCTGGCGCATGTAGGTGAATCCTTCCAGGTCAACGGTCATGGGCAGTTCAAAATCCATCGCCTCGACTTCGGGAATGGTGTCGGTCACCAGGTAATGGTGTTCCAGCGGCGACAGCGGCAGATCGAGTCCCACCATGCGGCCCACCTGTTTGGCCCACAGTCCGCCGGCATTGACCACGTGTTCGGCATGTACCGGACCCTGTTCTGTGATCACGTCCCAGCTGCCGTCTGGCCGTTGTGTGAGGGTCTCCACTTTGTTGTGTTCGATCACCTCGGCGCCGCGCTGTCGCGCTGCTTTTGCATAGGCTAGGACCGTACCGGTGGTGTCGATGTATCCTTCGCGGTCGGCCCACAGTCCGCCGAGCACACCGCTGGTATCCATAATCGGACATTTGGCACGGACTTCGTCTGCTGTCATCAGGTAGCAATCTTCGATGCCAACGGTCTGATAAGTCCGGTAAGCCGATTGCAGCCATTCCCACCGATCCGGCGTAGACGCAACGCTAATTCCGCCTGTCATGTGCAGACCAATCGATTGGCCCGACTCCTGTTCAATCTCAGCGAGCAGGTTAATGGTGTAGGCCTGTAAAGCTGACATATTGGGGTCTGCATTTAATGCGTGTATACCGCCGGCGGCGTGCCACGAAGAACCCGCGGTCAGTACCGAACGTTCGATTAGGCACACATCTGTCCAGCCGAGTTTTGCCAGGTGATACAGCACCGAAGCGCCGACCACTCCGCCGCCGATCACAACAACCTGATAATCTGACTTCATGGATTGCTGTCCTTTAGGACTCGTACGATTTACCAGGCCAGTTGTCCCACCAGGCCTTAAACAACTCCAGCTGGGTGCTGGCTAGATCCTTTTGACTGGTACTGAGTTCATCGTCGGGATTGAAATGAAGCGCGTAACCGCTTTCCCCAGCCAGGGTCAACAAGTATTTGTAAAAGAGTACAAGGTCGGGCCCCTCATCGAACGTTGACAGGACCATCAGTGCATCGTCGAATTCTTTCGCGAGTCTGCGTGCCTGCGCGTCACCCTTGGCTGCAGCTCTGCACAGTGCGATCAGGTGTAGAACTTCGTGCGGCAGTACATTACCGATGCCGGTAATTGTGCCGCAGGCGCCGCAGTTGACATAACCATGAACCACCTGGGTGTCGACGCCAACGAGCAGCTTCAGGTCGGGGTCCGCGCCGGTGATGTGTTCGGCGGCATAATCCAAAGCGGCCGCACCTCCGAATTCCTTGAAGCCGATCAGATTCGGGTGGGTACTTCGTAGGTGAAAAAACAAGTCCGCCTTGGTTTCGAAACCGTAGTAGGGACTGTTGTAGATGACTGCCGGCAAATTTGGCGCCGCAGACAGAATCGCTGAAAAATGCGCCTGCTGGGCGGCAGGTGCCGTACCGCGGGAGAGCACACGCGGTATCAGCATCAGGCCACCTGCGCCCGCTGCTTGGGCGTGGGCCGCATGGGCGACCGCGTTGCGCGTGTTCTGTGCGCCGGTTCCGACAACCACCGGTATGCCGGCATCACAGAGGTGCTGTACACCCGATTGGCGTTGTTCATCTGTTAGCAGTGGCCAGTCTCCCATGGAACCGCAATAGACCACGCTGACCATGCCGGCATTGATTAGTGTGTCAGCGCGCTCCACCAGTCCCGCAAACACCGGATTCCGGTCACGGTCACACGGGGTCATCAGCGCCGGAATTGCACCTTCAAATACACTGCTGTCCATGATCTGTAGTTTCTCTGTACCACTGGGTGTTGGATTTATGTCGTGAAAACCGGTTCACCGAGTTGAGTCATATCGGCAGTCACACCCAGACCTGGGCCATCGTTCGCACACATATACCCGTCTTTAACGCTCGGTGCGCCGTCCGCGATGCTGACGGTTGAGTAGTCGTGAAACGCAGACGATTGAAACTGAAATTCGGCCGGGGTGGAGTGTGCCAGATGCGCAATCGCAGCGGTCACGATCTCACCGCCCCAGCTGTCTTCGACGTTCATCGGCAGGCCGAGCGATACACACAGGTCCCGAATCTGTCGGGCCCGCGTGAGTCCGCCCATGCGGTTGATCTTGAGGTTAATCAGGTCCATGGCATTGTCGTGATGCGCTCGGAGCAGGGCCGCCAGGCTGTCAATGCATTCGTCGAGCACAAAAGGTAGATCGGTATGTCGGCGTACCGTCAGACATTCTTCGTAGGTGAGACACGGCTGCTCAAAGTACAAAAGGAGTCCGTGTTCCCGCGGCAGGTCTTTGATGGCGTCGGCGACGATCAGTGCCTGGTGTTGCTTCCAGCCGGTGTTGGCATCGGCATTCAGTACTTCCCCGGGCTCCATGCAGGCGGCAATTTTACGAATACGACTGATATCGGTCAGCGGGTTTTCGCCGACCTTGACCTGAAAGTTACGGTAGCCCTGTGCGCGGTATTCCGGAATGCGGGCGGCCATGGCATCCGGGTCAGTGCGCGTCACGACCTTGTAGAGTTTGACTTTATCCTGCTGTTTGCCGCCGAGCAGGGTGTATACGGGGAGGTCGGTCTTTTTACCGAGAATATCCCAGCAGGCCATGTCGATCGCTGATTTAACGTAGGGGTGACCCTTGAGTAAGGTGTCCAGTGTGTCGTTCACACAGTCCAGCTGTGTCGGGTCCAGTCCGATCAGGGCCGGTGCCACCTTGGCGATGCCGCTGCGAACCCCTTCGGCGTAGGCTGGTAGATAAGTCGGACCAAGGGGGCAGCTCTCTCCCGCACCGCAGATGCCTTCGTCGGTCTCGATGATGACCACGGTGGTATCGAATGCGGTGTGTGACTGGGTCGACCAGCTGTAAAACCCTTCCTTCATCGGCAGGTCTGCACGAAAGACTGAGATTCGGGTAATTTTCATGCGTTCAACGTTATGTCGTGGACTGCTGTTGTGAGTTTCTGCCCCAGGTCAACCGGCCACGGACTGTCGGAGTCTATCTTTAATCTCCGATCGCTGTCAGGCGCAGGGACAAGGCGCTGTCAGCGCGTGTGTTCAGGCTTCGTGGCTAGACGCAATGCACTTTTGCGGGGTACTGAATTGCCCAGTAGAAAGCACCTGCACTATGATTCGATTAATATCGGCGTATCAACCCTGTATCCAGCCACGACAGTCCAATGGGTTCAACACCACGTGGGGAATGACTGATGAACTATGCGAAGGTGCGAGATATCACTGCCGATGAAATTCCGGTCATTGATGTGTCCGGTCTTAAAGGTAGTCGCTGATGCGGGCCTGGATCGAGATGGTGCCGCCCGATGTGGCGGACGGCGAACTGTCAAAACTCTATGAAAAAGCCCGCACACCGGCCGGAACGGTGGACAATGTCATGCAAGCCCATTCCCTGCGGCCCCATACCCTGGCCGGTCACGTCGCCCTGTACCGCGCCGTGCTTCACCATCCCGACAACACCTTGCCGGACTGGTTCCTGGAGGCGGTCGGCAGCTATACCAGTATTCTTAACGGCTGCGACTACAGCCTGACCCACCACTGGCACAATGCAAGGGCGCTGCTGGGCGGCGGTGAGACCGGTGATGCAGCACTGGCGGCACTCAACAGCCGGCAGCCAGAACAGGCATTCGAGGGAAAGTATCTTGCACTGCTTCAGTATGTTGAAAAGCTGACCCTGTCACCGGCGGCCATTACCCGGGATGATGTCGACGGGCTCAGAGCCAGCGGCGCAAGCGATGGCGAGATCCTGGAAACAAACCAGGTCTGCGGGTACTTTAACTACGTCAACCGGCACCTCAATGGACTGGGTGTCAGTACAGAAGGTGACAAGATCGGTTATTACGACGAGTCTGGGTCGTAACTATGAATCCCCTACTGGGTACGGGCTAGCAGTGCTTAAGTCCCGCGACCGCCAGCCATGTCACCGGTAACACTGCTCGTCACGCTGTGTATTGCACAAGTGCTTGCGATGACAAGCTTTGCTAACTTTGCCGCGTTGCTGCCCGATTTTGTGGTGCTGTGGGATCTGTCCAACACCGAGGCGGGGTGGATTGGTGGTATTTATTACGCGGGCTACGTCACGGCTGTTCCGCTGCTGGTGGGGATGACTGATTCAGTCGATTCCAAGCGAATTTATCTTTTTAGTATCGGCATCGGTGTCATAGCCTCTCTGGGCTATGCCGTTCTGGCCGAAGGTTTCTGGTCAGCGATGGTGTTTCGGTTTTTCTCCGGGGTCGCGCTGGCCGGCACCTACATGCCCGGCCTGCAGATCCTGAACGACCGCCTTTCCGCGGACGATCGCCAGCGCACACTGCCGTGGTATCTGAGTGCATTCAGCCTCGGTACCGCTGCGTCGTTCTATATGACTGGTTGGTTCGGTGCGCGTTTTGAATGGCCGCTGGTGTTTCTGCTGGCCGGTATCGCCCAGTTGGCTTGTCTGATTCTGGTTCTGACCACCGTGGCCCCCAGAAAACCGAACGTGCTCAAGACCGATGACCGCCACCCGCTGGACTTCCGGCCAGTGTTCACTAACCGGGCTGCAGTGGCCTATATCTGGGGTTATACCGGGCACACTTATGAGTTGTTTGCTTACCGTGCGTGGATCGTCGCGTTTTTGGCGTTTGCCGCGGCGGTATCCGGTACTGTGGTTGGGTCTGAGGCCATCGCTACCTATGCCGCGGTGTTCAGTCTGGTGGGTATGCCGGCGAGTGTTTTCGGAGCGTATCTGGCAATGCACGGTGATCGCAGACGGACGGTATCGGTGGTGATGGGGGTGTCCGTCATCATGGGCTGCAGCCTGGGTTTTCTGGGGGCGGCGCCGTTTATGCTGGTCGTGCTGATTGCCGGGCTCTATTCCGGTTTTATCATGGGCGATTCGGCAGCACTGACGGGCGGTACGGTGGCAGCGGCCCGTGACGGTGAACGCGGTGCCACCCTGGCGATGCACTCGGTATGGGGATTTTCCGGTGGCTTCCTCGGCCCCCTGATGGTCGGACTGGTGCTGGATCTGGCTGGGGGCCGGCATTCGACGGTGGGCTGGGGTCTGGCCTTTGTCACTATGGCCGCGGGATCTTTGCTTGCACTGGCAGGTCTGCGCGGGTTGCTGGCCAGGGCAGCCCGGAGCGCAGGATGAGCCTGCGGTACAGCAGTCCTGAAGCAACAGGTTCGGCTACGGCGGGAGGTTGTGTTTGAATCATCTTGATATTGCCGTGATCGGTGGTGGCCTGTTGGGTTCGGCATTTGCCTATGGCTTGAGCACAGATGGAGGTCGAGTCGGGCTGATCGATGAAGGTGACCATGCCATTCGCACCGCACGCGGCAACTTCGGTCTGGTCTGGGTGCAGGGTAAGGGTCTGGGCATGCCGGACTATGCCCGCTGGAGTCTGCGCTCTGCCTATGCCTGGACACCGTTCAGCGAGGAGCTGCAAGCTCAAACGGGTACGTTGGTCGAATATCACCGTCCCGGCGGCTTTTACGTTTCGATTGACGACACCGAGTTTGCCGACAATGTGGCGCGGTTAAAACAGTTGCGGGACGAGGCTGGAGATGAAGGTTACGACTATGAAGTTGTCGAACGGGCAGCTCTGTGTGAACAGCTCCCGGGAATCGGTCCGGATGTTCCAGGAGCGACCTACTGCCCGCATGACGGTCATGCCAATCCACTGAAGCTGTTGCGCGCGCTGCAGGAAGCGTTTCGGTTAAATGGCGGCACTTACACACCAAGCTCAAGGGTCACTACGATCCGGCCGGTGAACGGTGGTGGGTTTGAGATCTTGTGTGAGGGGGGTCGCGAGTTCGGCTGTGAAAAACTGGTGATTGCGGCGGGTCACGGTTCAGCCGAGCTCGGCAAGAGTCTGGGTATGGAGATTCCCATCTTTCCAGTGCAGGGTCAGGTCGTGGTGACCGAGCGCGCGCAAATGACCATGACCTATCCGACCAATTACGTTCGCCAGACTGACGATGGGAATTATCTGCTGGGCCCATCGGCGAGAGACGTCGGCTTCAATGATGAAACCGAAACCACCACGCTTCGCGACATCACCCGCCGCTGCACCACGGCATTTCCACACCTTAGGCGATTGCGTATACAGCGCACCTGGGCAGCGCTGCGGATCATGACGCCGGATGGCTTTCCGGTGTACCTGCAGTCTGAGGCCTACCCAGAGGCATTTTCTTTCTCGTGCCACAGCGGTGTGACGCTGGCGGCGGTGCACGCCACGGACGTGTCGCGCTGGGTGCTCGATGGCCACATTCCATCACAGTACCGCTGTTTTCATCCCGAGCGATTCGATGTACCGGCGTAGAGACCCAATCAGTGACTCAATCATAATCTGGTTCTGTGATCGGAGAATCGAGGCTGCAGCGGACGACTCGGTTGCGGCTGCACTGTTGGCTGCCAGCATTTCGTGCTTCGGACGAACAGCAGTCAGTGGAGCGCCACGGGCCCCGTTCTGCATGATCGGCAATTGTTTTGACTGCCTGGTCGAGATCGACGGTGAGACCAATCTGCAGGCGTGCCTGGTGACGGTGCGTGAGGGCATGCGAATCCGCCCCCACCCAGGCAATGGATTCGGTGACAACGGGGAAAAGGGTGAAGCATGACCCAAGACACCTGTACTGACGTCGTGGTGGTTGGCGCTGGACCGGCGGGCATGACTACCGCCAGCTGCTTGGCAGAAAGCGGTGTCCGGGCGCTGCTGCTGGACGAGCATACGGCACCCGGCGGCCAGGTGTACCGCAGTGTTGAAAAAGTCACTGACAAGAGGCCTGCAGACCTGAATGTTCTGGGTAGTCATTACCGCAGCGGGTCGAAAGCGGTTGAGCGTCTGCACAGCAGCGGCGCCCAGTACTGGCCTGGCACGAGTGTCTGGGAGATCTCTGCCGCTGAAGAACCGGCGCTTGCGGTCGGTGTCGTACGCGATGGACGGGCCCGAATGATCCAGGCTGGTCACATTGTTCTTGCGACCGGTGCCATGGAGCGTCCAACACCGTTTCCGGGCTGGACATTGCCCGGCGTGATGACTGTGGGTGCAGCCCAGACGCTGCTTAAATCCTCAGGTCTGGTGCCGGAGGGGCGCATTGCGGTTGCCGGCAGTGGACCACTGCTTTATCTGTACATCAGCCAGCTGATTAAAGCGGGGAAAAAACCGCAGGTCATCCTTGATACGCGGCCGCGGGCATCGTTGCAGACCAAACTGTCGGTGCTGGCTGCGTTGACCGTCGATCCCGCGTCGATGTTCCGGGGGCTGGGGTGGATGCGCGAGGTGCGCCGCGAAATACGGGTTCGTGAAAGGGTCCATCGACTGCGTGCCAGCGGCGTCGAAAAACTCTCCAGCATCAGTTATGAGTCTTGTGATCGGCAGTTCACTGATGAAGTTGATCTGCTGCTGGTGCACGATGGTGTCATTCCCAACACCTGGCTCGCCATGTCGGCCGGTTGCCGGCATCATTGGAATGTACAGCAGCGCTGCTGGGTGCCGGACATTACCGGCGCAGGGCAGACGAGCCGCCAGTCCGTGTCAGTCGTGGGTGACGCAGCCGGTATCATTGGGGCCGATGCGTCTGTTCTGCATGGCGAAGCGGTGGCCTGCGAGGTGGCTGCATGCCTTGAAGGTAAGCAACCGGGTGTTGTCGGAAACGCAGCCCACCCATTGCTGGCTTGGCAACACCGCACGCTGCGGCGCTGTCTTGATCAGTTTTATCCACCGGCGCAGGAATTTGAGCTGCCGCCGGATGACGAGACCGTAGTCTGTCGCTGTGAGGAAGTGACTGCCGGGGAGATCAGGCGGGTGGCCGCATTGGGCTGTGTCGGCCCAAACCAGGGCAAGGCGTTTACCCGCTGTGGCATGGGGCCCTGCATGGGGCGTAAGTGCGGTGTGACGGTCAGCCGGCTGATTGCCGAGCACCATGGCCTTTCCATGCATGAGGTCGGGCACTACCGGATCCGGCCGCCGGTCAAGCCGATCAACGTGGGCCAGCTTGCTGATCTTGAGACAGATGCTGACGCGCACACGGACTGATGCGGTAGCGGTCTAGGCCTTCATCTCCAGGCGCCGGCGGTGCAGCGCCGGTTCGGTATACCCGTTGCACGCCTCGTGTCCACCGAAGATTAGGTCCTGCGCCGCCTTGAACGCATGGCCGTTGAACTCCGGCGCCATGTCGATGTAGAGCGGATCACCGGCGTTCTGACGATCGACCACCGCGGCCATCCGCGCCAGTGCTGCGTTGACCTGGTCTTCGGTCACGACGCCGTGGTGCAGCCAGTTGGCAATGTGCTGGCTCGAGATTCGCAGCGTCGCCCGGTCTTCCATCAGTCCGATGTTGTTGATGTCGGGTACTTTAGAGCAGCCCACGCCCTGGTCTATCCAGCGCACCACGTAGCCGAGAATGCCCTGGCAGTTGTTGTCGAGTTCCGCCTGTAGTTCCTCATCCGACCAGCGGGTGTCCGGCGCCAGCGGCAGGGTCAGAATATCGTCCAGGTTGGCCCGTGCCCGGGACCGAAGTACCGCCTGCTGTGCCTGTACGTCGACCTGGTGGTAGTGCATGGCGTGCAGCGTTGCGGCTGTCGGTGACGGCACCCAGGCCGTGGTCGCACCAGCCTTCGGGTGGGAGATTTTGGCGTCCATCATGGCTGCCATTTCGTCCGGCATCGCCCACATGCCTTTGCCGATCTGTGCGTGACCCGGCAGGCCGCAGGCCAGCCCGATGTCCACATTCCAGTCTTCGTAAGCCGTTATCCAAGGTTGGGCTTTCATCTGGGCCTTGCGGATCATGGGCCCGGCCTCCATGGCGGTGTGTATTTCATCACCAGTTCTGTCAAGAAAACCGGTATTGATAAAGATCACCCGGTCGGCAGCCGGACGGATACATTCCTTGAGGTTGACTGTGGTGCGGCGTTCCTCGTCCATGATCCCGATCTTGATGACGCACGCCGCCAGTCCGAGGGCTTTTTCGACCCGGCCAAACAGCTTGACGGCAAAGGCGACTTCTTCCGGGCCGTGCATCTTCGGCTTGACGATATAGATCGATCCCGTCCGGGAATTTCGAACCGGGCCGCTGCCGTTCAAGTCGTGCAAGGCGATCAGGCTGGTGATCACGGCATCCATGATGCCTTCAAAGACCTCGTCACCCTGTCGGTCGAGAATGGCCGGATTGGTCATCAGGTGGCCGACGTTTCGAACCAGCATCAGCGAGCGGCCGGGCAGGGTCAGGCTCCCGCCGCCGGGAGTACTGTATTGACGATCGGGATTGAGTGACCGGTCGACGGTGCCACCGCTCTTGTCGAACCGGGCCGCGAGATCACCTTTCATCAGCCCCAGCCAGTTTCGGTAGACACCGATTTTCTCTTCAGCGTCCACGGCCGCCACCGAATCCTCCAGGTCCTGGATGGTGGTGATGGCAGATTCCAGGACCACATCACAGACGCCGGCCACACTTTCGCGGCCGACCGGATCATCGCGGTCGATCCGGATCTCGATATGCAGGTTGTGGTGTTTTAGCACGATGCAGCCGGGTTGCGCCGGATCACCGTTGAACCCCACAAGTTGTTCCGGTTGGGCCAGGCCACACGGGGAATCCGTGTTGTGTGTGGCTGAGAGGGCACCATCGATGATTGCATAGCCCGTGACATCGGCATGAGAGACCCCGTCAAGCGGTACGGCCTGGTCGAGAAAACCGTTGCTGTAGTCGACCACCCGCTGGCCGCGAACAGGGTTGTAGGCAGTGCCTATTTCAGTGCCATCGGTTCCGGGCAGCACGTCCGTACCATACAGTGCGTCATACAGAGAGCACCATCTCGCGTTCGCAGCGTTGAGTGCGTAGCGGGCATTGTTGACCGGGACCACCAGTTGCGGCCCGGCAATGGTGGTGATTTCGTCGTCCACCCCGGCCGTGGTTACGCTGAAGTCGGGACCTTCTTCGACCAGATAGCCGATCTGGCTCAGAAAGTCGCGATAGGCTGGTGGGTCGTGCGCGTCGCCCGGGTGTGATCTGTGCCACTCGTCGATCTGCGCCTGTAAGGTATCTCGATTGTCCAGCAGCGCCCGGTTTTCAGCCGTCAGATCATCGACAATGGCGCCGAATTCAGCCCAGAAACTATCCGCATCCACACCGGTCCCCGGGAGGGCGCTGTGGGTGATGAAGTCGTACAGGTCACTGTCGACCTGGAGGCCATGGCTATTGATACGCTGTGTCACAGGTCATCCTTTTCGGTTGT